>Ga0209186_1000058_pt1 | contig 86794 bp, 77 predicted proteins | sample SidtaG_FD_187426 | JGI IMG/M metagenome (GOLD analysis project Ga0209186, IMG submission 187426) | Marine algal microbial communities from Sidmouth, United Kingdom - Sidmouth_Male2 metaG (SPAdes) (version 2) | ecosystem: Host-associated > Algae > Red algae > Unclassified | place: Sidmouth... | reverse complement strand
CATCTGCGGTGCAGGCATTGGTGAGAGTGGTCTCGGCCACGGCGACATCGAAGCCGCTTATCTGTCGACAGCTGTCGATAGCCGTTTCATCCTCGACGGCAAGCCACTGCCAACCGCGAACGCGACTGCCGCCGCCGACGAGCAGGGTTTCACGTGGCCGTTGTTCGACGAGGATGAGCGGAGTCGCTTCGGAGAGCGTCGCCGGCATGTCCTCATCTGTCGGTACGGGAATGCCGTTGGCCAGTAACGCGCTGTCCGAAACGGTATCGCCGGCCTGGCGACCCGTGGAGTCAACCCAGCTGCAAGCACTCGTGAGCACGCTGGCGAGGGGCAATATCAAGTAAAGTCTCGAATGCGAAACCGGCATCGTGAAACCCTTGGTAACAGCGGCAAGACCGCGGAGCAGGTACTTTCCTGCATCTTTGGTCGTCCGTCCGTGGTGAACTCGCGAAAACAGACGTCGAGACTTGTGTCGCCGCGCCTCGGGCTGCAGACTTTGTGCAGTTGTCGCGAAATCGGTAATCCGCGTCGTCCCGCGCAGCTGAATTGCCGAAGCTGCGGTTATCTCTCGGTTCAGTGGGGACCTTGAACGTTGCCAGATTCGACCGACAGGCAGGAGTATTGGGGTATCGCACGGCCTATGCTTGTGACGTGTGTCGTATTGTGGCTATTTCTACTGTTCTGGGCGCTGCGTAACAGCGACCGTCTGTTCGCCCCGGTGCGCCTGGCCGGCATCGATGTCAGTCCCGTTGCGCAAAGCAGGTCGCTGCCGCTGGAACCTGCTCCTGCGCCCACACCGCAGCCAGAGCTCGCGGCAGAACAGCAGGCAGAACAGCAGGCAGAACCTGCGCCCGAGCCTGCACGCGAGCCTGCACAAGGGCCGGTCGCAGAGCTGCAGCCGGAACCTCGGCCAACATCCGCGCCCGAGCTTCAAGAGTCCGAACCGCTGCCGGAGCCGCTGCCCGAGTCACGCACACTGCCGGAGACCGGGTCGCTTCCGGAGCTGCCGCCGGCTGCTCGCGCCGATGCTCGTTCCGCTGCTCGCGCCGCTGCTCTGGCCGAGCCGCTGACCAACGTGCCGCTGACAGCAGCTCAGGTAGAGGCCGTGGAGAGAATGCAACCTTCGCCGACGGTGGAAGTTCGATCCGAGCCTGAGGCAGGCGTTGCCGAACCTGTCGATACACCGGCGGCGAAAAGTCGTCGAGACGAGATTTCGAACGTCGTCGCATCGGCGTCGTCCGTGCGCTTCGATGCCGGTGAGGCCGCCTTGTCTGCCGCGACGCTCGAGTGGCTCGACAGCCTCTACGGCATCATGTTTCTTTATCCGGACATCACGATTGAATTCGTCATCGAAGGGAACGAGTTCAATCGGGCGGCACGTGACCGCTCAGTGGCCACGCAGCGTGGAGTGGCCATGCTCGATAACCTCGATTCTCGCGGAATTGAGCGAAACCGTGTCAGCCTCGACATCGGCAGCGGGCGTGGTTTGCTGTCAGGTACGCATCGTGTCAGAGTCCGCGTTGACGATCCCACGTCTTGAATCGCTGCCACACCTGCCGAACTCGTGACCCCTACATCCTTGCTGCTGATCTGCCTGCTGGTGGCGACTGTGCTCGGCATCGGCATCGGCGTCTGCACCTGGCATCTGCTGCTGACAAGCAGATTTCGCCGCCAGATCGATACTCTTCGTTTGACTGCATCCCGTCACGACAACGCAAGGTCGTCGGTCGAGGACGATTCAGCCTTGGTCGCTCTGGCCAAGCAGCAGCGACGTCGTATCGATGCGCTCGAGGCGGAAGTCGGTAAACTCGAGGAGCGTCACCGGAAGCAGCGCCAGCGCGAACGCGTCGGGCGCCGGAAGCTTTTTGAACGCAAGCGGGCGGTTTTACCGGATGGCGGTTCGCAAGCGGAAATGCAAGTGGATTCCCAACCGGATACGGATCGGCTGCCGGTGCTGAAGCGACGGGTCAGCGGGGTATTTCCGCCGACTCTGTCCAGGCAGGTGTTGAAGCCCGAGCAGAGACTCGATGTAACGATCGATTTTCCCGACCGGCCGCGTGCCGGACGCGTCGCCCGAACCGATGATCGGTCGGGCACGGCGAAGAATCTGGCCCCTTCCGGGCATGAGGATGACTGACGCCGGAAAATCGCGGGACAGACCGATGTGGAGTCGCTTGATTCAGTTCGATGCCAACACCGGTCAGAGCTTGCAGTCGCAATTGCGGCAGGGCTTGGTCAAGGCCATTCTCGATGGACGCGTACCTCCCGAAGAGGCCCTGCCGAGTTCGCGCGAACTGGCTCGCGAACTAGGTGTTGCCCGCAATACCGTGGTTCTTGCCTATCAGCATCTGGTCGATGAAAACTATTTGCGGTCACGTGAGCGCCGCGGCTATTTCATCAACCGCGAGATGCTCGGGGGTTGTGTCGAGCTGTCCGGCCGCTCTGCCGGCAGCCGTCCGTTCACGCGTGAGAAATCCGCCGCGCTGGATGCGAACGACAGGGGCCCGGCGACGGTTCTGGATCTTCTGAGTCAGCGCAATATCACCCGGCCGCTGGATTGGCAGCGTTACGAATACCCCTTCATCTACGGGCAGGTCGACCCCGCCCTGTTTCCGGTCAACGACTGGCGCGAGGCGAGTCGACTGTCGCTTCGGGTGGATGCCATCGAGCGCTGGTCCCGTGATCGTGTGGACCATGATGACGAGCTTTTGATCGAGCAGATTCACACGCGGGTGCTGCCGCGCCGTGGCGTGTGGGTCGAACGGGACGAGATTCTGATCACCACCGGCGCTCAGAATGCGCTCTATCTCGTGGCTCAGTTGCTGCTCGACCGGAATTCGAAGGTGGGAATGGAGGACCCCTGCTATGCGGATGCGCGAAACATCTTCGCGATCTTCGCCGGCGAACAGGTGAATTTCCCCGTCGGCGACATGGGCGTCATCACCGATGACAGACTGGAGGACTGTCGCCTGATGTATGTCACACCCAGTCACCAGTGCCCGACGACGACGACCATGCCCCTCGCGGCCCGGCGCGAACTTCTCGAGCGGGCTGCGAGGAGTGATGTGACGATCGTCGAAGACGACTACGAGAGCGAACTCAATTTCGTCGACAAGCCCACCCCGGCCCTGAAGAGTCTCGATGCCGAAAACCGGGTGATCTATGTCGGGAGCCTGTCGAAGACGCTTGCCCCCGGGCTACGCGTCGGCTTCCTGGTAGCGCCGCGAGGTTTCATAAGACAGGCGCGCGCCTTGCGACGCCTCATGTATCGTCATCCGCCAACGAACAATCAGCGGACCATCGCCCATTTCCTGGCGCTCGGACACCATGACTCTGCGTTGCTGCGGCTGATGCAGACCTTCAAGCGACGCTGGCAGATCATGGACCAGGCACTGAAGGCTCATGCACCCTTGTCTGCCCTGACGCCGACCTTCGGCGGTTCGTCGTTCTGGGTACGCCTTCCGGAAAAGGTCAAGGCTCGCGAACTCGAGCGCTTTGCCGCCGAGAACGGCATCATCATCAATGCCGGTGATGACTACTTCGCCGACCCGCGCGGGCCGACCCGCTACTGCCGACTCGGCTTTTCGTCGATCGACCAGGAACGTATCGCACCGGGTATCGAGCGACTCGCCTCACTCATCGACAAGTCTGGCAGCTGACGGTATGCCGGGTGATACTATCGGCGGCCGACCTCACGCGCGCACAAGCATGACGAACGTTGCATTCATCGGCCTCGGTGTCATGGGCTATCCTATGGCAGGCTACCTGGCGAAGGCAGGCCTCGATGTCCGTGTCTACAACCGCACGTCGGCGCGCGCCGAACAGTGGGTCGCCGAGTACAAAGGGAGCGCTCACGCGACACCCGCCGAGGCCGCGACAGGGGCCGACGTCGTGTTCGCGTGTGTCGGTAACGACGACGATGTTCGCTCGGTAACCCTCGGTAAGAGTGGGGCGTTCGGTGTCATGTCGACAGGTACAGTCTTCGTTGATCACACCACCGCGTCAGCTGCGCTTGCTCGGGAACTGCATGCGCAAGCCGCGGCAAGCGGATTCGACTTCCTGGACGCGCCGGTTTCCGGCGGGCAGGCGGGAGCCGAAAACGGCGCGCTGACCATCATGGTTGGCGGCGATGCAGACCCCTTTGCACGGGCCGAGCCGTTCATGCAGCACTACGGGAAGTCGGTGCGTCTGTTGGGTGCAAGCGGTGCCGGACAATTGACAAAGATGGTCAACCAGATCTGCATCGCCGGGCTGGTACAAGGCTTGTCGGAAGGCTTGCACTTTGCGGAACGCGCCGGCCTTGACGGGCGAGCGGTCATCGATGTGATATCGAAGGGTGCGGCGCAGTCATGGCAAATGGAGAATCGCTTCGAGACCATGCTCGAGCGTGAGTTCGAGCACGGATTTGCGGTCGACTGGATGCGCAAGGACCTTGGCATCGTCATCGACGAGGCGAAAAGCAACGGCGCCAGTCTTCCCGTCACCGCACTGGTCGACCAGTTCTATGCGGAAGTACAGTCGATGGGTGGGGGTCGTTGGGATACCAGCAGCCTGCTGGCCCGATTGCCGCAGAGGAACGGTTCGAAGTAGGACACTTGAACTCTGACCGGCGACAGATCTCGTCGTGTCATCAGGCTGACGTGTATTGCGGTCAGTCTGTATGGCGGGACGATATTCTGGCGGTAGGGGCAGCTTCTGCGGCACGTAAAGGCTGATACGGGTGGTGAATGTTACGTTTCGCGTTGAAAAACAGCGCGTTCGGTCGGAGAATAACGTTATTGTCAAGACGGTTTCGTACCGTCGTCCAACGGAGTCGCATCTCGTGCACAAGTCCTCAGTACCGTTCGTCATCGCCTCGCTCGTCATTCTGGTAGCCGGATCCGTCGCGGCGCAGGAAGTCGATAACACACAGATTCTGCCCGACGCCAGGCCTGGCGACTGTTTCGCCAAGGTGATCACGCCGGCCAAATTCACGACCCGCTCGGAGGAAGTCGTCGTTCAGGAGGCGTCCGAGCGTATCGAGACGATCCCTGCCGAATACGAGACAGTGGAACGCAGTATCGTCGTCAAGGAGGCGAGCGAGGCCATCGATCCGGCGCAGGGCGTCTTCGAGGAGGAGCTTGAGGAAGTCGAGCTTCGGCCGGCGGAAACGCACTGGGTCGGCAAGACCGGTCCTTCGGCCGCAGAATTTCTGCCGGCAAGCCCGGGCGCACTCGAAGGCATCGAACGTTCCGGCGTCGACCTTGGCGCTGTTGAAGTCGGCATGTGTTTCCGTGAATACTTCACCGACGCGGAATACCGGAGTGCCGAGCAACGCGTCCTGGTCAAGGAAGCCACGCAGTCGATCGAAGTCACCGACGCCGTCTATGAGACGGTAGACGAAAGGGTACTGGTCAAGGAAGCGTCCAGCCAGGTCGTCGATGTTCCCGCCGTCTACCGGACAGAAACCGAATCTGTCCTGGTAGAACCGTCGCGCAGTGTCTGGAAGACCGACTGCGGCATCATCGAGCAGGTTGCCAACACGACCGGCGACGTCATGTGTCTGGTCGAGGTTCCGGCACGCTACGAGACTTTGTCGAAGACGGTGCTCGACAAGCCCGCGACAACCAAGACCATCCGTGTCCCGGCCGAGTATCGGAACGTCAAGGTAGAGCGACTGGTCACACCGGCCTCGGAGAAGCGCGTCGAGGTTCCGGCCGAGTACAAGACCGTCGAAACCCGCGTCAAGATCGCTGATGCAGGCTTCTTCTGGCTGGCTACCGGCGAGGAAGCGGATAGCGAGGCAACCTGGAACGGCCATGAAGTCTGTCTTGTCGAGCGACCGGCCGAGACAGAGTCCATTGCTCGTCAGATTCTGGCCAAACCGGCATCGGCAAACGTTGTCGAGGTGCCGGCGCGCTACGAGAGCATCAAGGTGCAACGCCTGCTCAAGCCTGCCACCGAGCGACGCATCGAGATCCCGGCGCGTACCCGCACGGTCACCAGCCAGGTCCAGGTCGACCCATCCAGGCTCGAGTGGCGCAAGGTGCTTTGTCAAGCGAACATGACGCCTGGCATCATTTCCTCCTTGCAACGGGCACTGAAGCGCGAAGGGTTCGACCCCGGCCCGATCGATGGTCTGGTCGGCCAGACCACCATGCGCGCCGTGGAGCGCTTCCAGACCGAGAAGGATCTCGATCGAGGTGGCATTACCTACGAGACGCTCAAGCAGCTCAAGGTACAGTCCTGAGCAGCTTCCTGGCGGCTCAGTAACGAGTCGCGAAGAGCCATTTGGGAATGATGCTGTCCTGCCAGCCTGGCGCTGCACCGCGCCAGAGCTGGATCACGGGATCGATGTCCGGCGCCAGTGCGAAGGCGATCACCGCGACGACAATGACGCCGATGCTTCCCGTCGGACGATGCCTGTCGACGAGCTTGAGAGCGCTGCCGAAGGAGCGCTTCATGCTCATGCCGCTGATGTCGACACTGTAGAGTTCGTCGAGTATCAGATGCAGCACATAGCCGCAGGCGATGAAGGCCGCAAGCATCCAGCTCATTGCCGGGTCTCTGTCGAGCACGTGCGAGGCGCCAGCGGCCGTCACCGTCGTTGCCATGCACGCGGCCGCGATGGAGTGCAAGGCCCCGCGATGGACGGTTATCGCATGGAACAGCCAGCGTATCGGGAAGCGAACAAGCAGGAACACGCCGATGGCAGCGAACCATAGTTCGAGCACCGTCAGCGTGTCGACATGGGCGAACAACCAGGCGAGGGCGACGATACTGCCAAGCAGGGCGAACAGTATTCGCGATGGCAGGGAGACCTTCAGGTCGACGTCGGGGAGAATGCCACCCGCGATACCTGCCAGCGTCAGCGCGACGCCGTCGACTGGCGGTAGCGCGAGCAACTTCGTACAGAGCGTCGCGCCAAGGCTGCCTAGCGCGGCGCCGCTGAAAACATGCGTGCTAAAGTCAGCCAACGGGTACGCTCGGTCGTTTGTGGTGCGTCAATGTGGTTTTTGACAAGCACGTTGGTAATACGTTAACGCGCCGGTAGCAACGAAGTGTAGTGGCCACCCAGACCAAGTTGCCGGGAGAGGAACAAGTGCTCGTTACATTCACGTCCGAAGCCTATGCGGACATCACCATGTTTGGCTCGGCAGCAACATCATTGTTGAAGATGATGGGGCTCAGCGGAAACGTACCGGGAGCGCTGCTTGCGGAAGACGTTGGCGGCGCGCTCGAACACTTGCGACAGTCGCTGGACGAGGCGGGCGAAGGGGCTCCGGTCGAGGCGGATGAGCAGGACACGGCGCGTATCTCTGAAGATGACGATGTTCGACCTGTCTCGATCGCGACACGGGCGGTGCCGCTGGTGCAGCTTCTTGAAGCGGCTCACGCAGCGCAAGCGAATGTCAAGTGGGATCACTGAGCTCAGGTCGATCAACGGCAGTAGGGCGCAAGCTTCGAGAGCTCCGTGAGCGACAGGACGCGAGGATTCGCTATCGGTTCGTCTGCGGCGTCGAAGAACGATGAATGACGAGTCTGGCCACGATGTGCACGCCCGAGAAAGGCCACGATGACACCGGGATACATGATGCCTGACAGTCCAGGCAATGACAGATAGCCCGGAACGCGCGCTCCAAGGCTCGCCGGGTCAGAGTGCCGGTGATATCGCCACAGTGGCAACGCCATGCCAGTCGATGTGCGTTCTGCTGTGCTGTCTCCATGCGTTCGCGTTCGCTCTGCCCTGCGTGGCGCGACATCGTCGGCCGTATCCGTTCGCCAGGCAAGTCAACCCCGTCTCTTTCGCAGGCATTGACTGCGCATTATTTAATGCATACATTAATGCATGCACTGCGAAGAACCCGCTTCGCTGATTCGTACTGTCTTCTTCAAACGAGCAAGCTCGGGGGTTACGAGTGATAACGATGACCGAGCCGTCCTCGCTTGCCGGGCGGCCGCTGCAAACGCCGGTCCGTGTGGCCTGTCTTGGCGCCGGCTACTTTTCACGCTTCCACCATGATGCCTGGCGCCGCATCGACGCCGTCGACCTGGTTGGATCGGCCGATCTCGACCGTGGCAAGGCCTCGGCAACGGGGCTTCCGGCATTCGAGAACATCGGTGAGCTGATAGCAAAGACCCGCCCCGATGTGCTCGACATCATCACGCCGCCGTTCACTCACCTCGACGCCATCAGGGTCGCCATCGAGGGCGGCGTCAGGGCAATCATCTGTCAGAAGCCCTTTTGCCGTACGCCCGAGGACGCGCGTCATGCCATCCAGCTGGCCAGTCTCGCGGGCGTCCGCCTCGTGGTACATGAGAATTTTCGTTTTCAGCCGTGGTATCGCACCATTGCCGAGACGCTGCGGGAAGGCGGAATCGGTGATGTTCAACAGGCGACCTTTCGACTGCGAACAGGCGACGGACAAGGGCCTGACGCCTACCTTTCCCGACAACCTTACTTTCGCTCGATGCCACGTCTGCTGGTGCACGAGACTGCTGTGCACTGGATCGACACCTTCCGTTTCCTGCTTGGCGAGATTCAGGCGGTCTACGCCGATCTTCGTCGGCTGAATCCGGTCATTGACGGCGAAGATGCGGGATACATTCTTTTCGACTTCGCGGGTGGCGGTCGCGCGCTGTTCGATGGCAACCGCCATCTCGATCATTGCGCGACAGACACTCGAACCACGTTCGGCGAAGCACTGGTGGAAGGAACCGAAGGTAGCTTGTCACTGCTTGGAAACGGGGCGGTCTACAAGCGCCGGTTCGGCGAGAGCGAGACGAGCTGTCTGCTCGAAGCACGCGACTGGAAGGGGTTTGGCGGTGACTGTGTTCATGCCTTGCAGTTGCACGTCATCAATGGCTTGCTGAACGGCACGCCGCTTGAAAACGAAGCCAGTGACTACCTCAAGGTGATCGAGGTCGAGAGCGCGATCTATCGCTCGGCCGAGCAGCAACGCAAAGTCCGGATCTGAGCGGCACGATGGAGGAAAAGTCCGTATCCCGCTCCTACCTTGCCATGTGTGCCTTGCGCGAGCTCATCCTGAGCGGCGAGTTGCCGGCCGGTACCGATCATCTCGAATCGGAGCTTGCGGCAAGGCTCGGTGTGTCGCGCACGCCGATTCGCGAAGCGGCCTTGATGCTCGAGGCACAGGCGCTGCTCGAAGTACGACCACGCAAGGGTGTACGTATCCTTACCGTGTCGGTCGACGACATGCACGAGATCTACGAGGTGTTGACCGAGCTCGAGAGTACGGCGGCGCGGCGAGCTGCAGAGGCGCAACATGACCCAGCAACGCTTGCTGAACTCGTCAGCTGGATCGTCGAGATGGAGCGCGCTCTCGAGCAGAACGACCGGGAAGCCTGGGCGGTGGCTGATGATGCGTTTCACGCCGAACTGGTGCGGCTGGGTGGAAATCGGCGAATCATCGCCATCATCGCGAATTTCAATGATCAGGTCGGGCGGGTGCGGGCGATGACGTTGCGGCTTCGCCCCATGCCGCATCAGTCGAACGAGGATCATCGTGCGCTGGTTGACGCGATTTTTCGCGGTGACGGCGGCGAGGCCCACCGTCTCCACTGGAATCACCGCGCTGCCACCCGGCAGCTATTGACCGGACTCCTGGAGAGTCACGGCGTGAAGCATGTTTGAATTCCCTGGCCGAGGGCCAATCGAAATGAGCACAATCTCGTGATGACATCCCGCCACTACCGAATAGCTCTGATCAAGGGAGACGGCATCGGCATCGATGTTGCCGAGTCCACCCAGGCGGTCGTGGCACAGGCGCTGGCGCGAACGGGTGGTGTCGTGCTGGACTATCGGGAGCTGATCGCCGGCGCCGGCTACTTTTCCGAAACCGGCAAGGACGTCGCGCCCGGTGTGGAGCAGGCTGCAGGCGAGGCCGATGCCATCTTTCTCGGCGCCATCGGCCTGCCTCACGTTCGACACGCTGACGGCACCGAGATCGCACCGCACCTCAGGTTACGTGATCGCTTTGCGCTCTACGCAGGCGTCCGGCCGATCCGGGCCTACCCGAACGCACCGGTCTTGCTGGCCGATTCGCGCGCACGGGCGATCGATCTCGTCGTCCTGCGCGAATCCACCGAGGGTCTGTTCTACTCGGCCGCAGCCCATGGCCGCGACACCGTCTGTAACGATGATGAGGTACAGGACGTTCTCAGGATCACCCGGCCGGTCACCGAGAAATTGCACGACTTCGGGTTCCGTCTGGCGCGAAAGCGCCGAAACAGTGGCGGCCAGGGCAAGCTGACCTGCGTCGACAAGGCCAACGTCTTTCGCTCGATGGCTTTCTTCCGGCAGATCTTCGATGAACGGGCCAGTGCCTTTCCCGATATCGAGGCGGCTCACTATCACGTTGATGCCATGGCGCTGGATCTCGTCAGAAAGCCCTGGGAGTTCGACGTACTGGTCATGGAGAACATGTTCGGCGACATCCTCTCGGATCTGGCTGGCGGGCTGGTCGGCGGCATGGGGCTCGCCTCCTGCGCCGAGATCGGCGACGAGCACGCGCTGTTTCAGCCGGCGCACGGCAGCGCGCCGGATATCGTCGGCCAGGACAAGGCCAATCCGCTGGCCGCAGTTCTATCCGGCGCGTTGATGCTCGACTATCTGGCGGATCGACACGACGATTCGAACTGCGCTGCTGCCGCGCAGCTCATCGATCAAGCGCTCGAGTCGGGATTCGAGCAGCGTCGCCTGCGACCGATGGAATTCGGCGGTGACATGGGTACGCGCGATGTCACCGCCGAAGTTGTCAGATTGGTCGGCGAAGTGGACCTGAACTCGCTGCACTGACCGTTCAACCGGTGGTGCCTCAACGGTGCATCAACGTGACAGTGACGCAGAGCCCATCGATATCAAGGTGGAAGGCCACTAGCGTATGAAGGTTCCTGCATCGAGGTCAAGCAGCGCCTGCTTTATCTCGTCTTGCGTGTTCATGACGATCGGTCCGTGCCAGGCGACAGGTTCGCGCAGCGGTTCGCCTGCAATCAGCAGAAAGCGGACAGGGCTGTCGCGCGTCGTCACGACGATCTCGTCACCCTTGTCGAAGGTGACGAGAGTGCGGTTACCGCTTTCGTCACGCACGTGTAACTCGGCGCCCGCCACTTCCTTCTCGATCAGGATGCCGACGGGTTCCGATGCGTCGCGGAACGAGGCGGAGCCCTCGAAGACGTAGGCAAACGCCGTGCGCCGGGAGTCGACCGGAATGACCTTGCGCCGTCCGGCGGGAACGCTGATATCCATAAACGACGGATCCGCCGCGACGCCGTCGACAGGTCCGCGCTTGCCACGCCATTCGCCCGTGACGACCCGTATCGCCGTGCCGTCATCATCAATGAACTCCGGGATTTCGCTGCCGACGATATCCTGATAGCGTGGCGAGGTCATCTTCAAAGAGGATGGGAGGTTCGCCCACAGCTGAAAGCCGTGCATGCGGCCGGTCGCATCGCCATGCGGCATTTCCTGATGCAGGATGCCGCTACCCGCGGTCATCCATTGCACGCTACCGGGCCCGAGCGATCCGCGGTTGCCAAGGCTGTCGGCATGGTCGACCGAACCTGCCAACACGTAGGTTATCGTCTCGATACCGCGATGCGGATGCCACGGAAACCCTTTCGAATACCGAGCGGGATCGTCGTTGCGGAAGTCGTCCATCAACAGGAATGGATCACTTAGGCTGGTGTCCCCGAATCCGAAAGCCCGGTGCAGATGTACTCCGGCCCCTTCGAGTGTCGGTCGGCTTTCAGAGACCGTTCTGACAGGTCTTGTCGACATGTTGTGTCCTCGTTTTTCAGGCTTCGTCTTTCAGGCTTCGTCCGGCCGCCTGCCCGTAGGATGGGGGCAGGGGGTCGTTTTCCCAGTGACCACGGTACGCACGATTCCGTTCGATGTCGGGGTGTCGTACTTGCATAAAAAGTCGAAACAGCATGACTGTCGACACGACCCGGTGAGTCCGGGTCACGCGTCGCGATGGTGCAGGGTGCTCGACCGGCGTGCGTCATAACGCGACGGACAACTGTCGCATCGTCGGCACCCCTCGCCGCCGTGCCGTCTTCCTGCCGCGTGGTTGCGGCGATGTCCCCTCCGATCACCTTGAAAAGTGCCGTGAAATGTCCGCGAGCAGCGGCACGCAATTTGTAACGAGGGTAGCGACGAGCTATGCAGCGGCCTGTTGAACTGGCTGCTTCTTGCATCGCAAAACAAACGCTCCGACGAAGGACTCTGGAAAGGACGACCGGACACCGGCAGTCGGAAATTCATACCAAAGGAGCTTCATGAGTCGCACCTTTGGATCTTGTTGTTGTCGATGTTTGGTATAGCATCAGTAACACAGGACGCGAGACGGATAGCATCCGTCGGGAGCAACCGATGGGCTTGTTCGAGAAATACCAGGCCGACTACGCAGGTACCCGGGATCAACGGCTGACGCTGCTCGAGTATCTCGAGCTCTGTCGGAGTGAACCGCGCGCGTATGCCAGCGCAGCCGAGCGCATGCTTGCGGCGATCGGCGAACCCGAGATCGTCGACACGCGTCTGGATCCGCGCTTGTCGAGAATCTTTTCCAATCGTGTCATCCAGCGATATCCGGCCTTCGCCGAGTTCTACGGCATGGAAGACGCGATCTCACAGATCGTTTCTTTCTTCCGCCACGCAGCGCAAGGTCTCGAGGAGCGCAAGCAGGTGCTGTACCTGCTCGGCCCGGTCGGCGGCGGCAAGTCGTCGATCGCAGAGCGCCTGAAGTTGCTCATGGAAGCCGAGCCCATCTACGCGCTTGAAGGGTCGCCGATCAACGAGTCACCGCTCGGTCTGTTCGATCCGGTTCGCGATGCCGAAGCTCTCGAGAGCGAGTACAGCATCCCGTCGCGTTATCTGAACGGTGTGATGAGTCCCTGGGCGGTGAAGCGGCTCGAGGAATTCGACGGCGATATCACGAAATTCAGCGTCGTTCGCGTGCAGCCGTCTGTGATGCGACAGGTCGCGATCGCGAAGACCGAACCAGGCGACGAGAACAATCAGGATATTTCGTCGCTAGTCGGCAAGGTAGACATCCGCAAGCTCGAGTCCTATGCGCAGGACGATCCGGACGCCTACAGCTACTCGGGCGGTCTGTGTCTGGCCAACCAGGGCTTGCTCGAATTCGTCGAGATGTTCAAAGCGCCGATCAAGATGCTGCACCCGCTGCTGACCGCCACCCAGGAAGGCAACTTCAAGGGGACGGAAGGTTTTTCCGCCATTCCCTTCCAGGGCATGATCCTCGCCCATTCGAACGAAAGCGAGTGGCAGACCTTTCGCAATAACCGGAATAACGAGGCCTTTCTCGATCGCATCTACATCGTCAAGGTGCCTTACTGCCTGCAGGTGACCGAAGAGGTGCAGATATACGAGAAGCTGCTCGCCAACAGTTCACTGGCCGAGGCACCGTGCGCGCCCGGAACGCTCGACATGATGGCTCGCTTCTCGGTGCTGTCGCGCCTCGTCGAGCCTGAGAACTCGAACCTCTACGCCAAGATGCGCGTGTACGACGGCGAGAACCTGAAGGATGTCGAACCGAGTGCGAAATCGGGCCAGGAATACCGGGACTTCGCCGGCATCGATGAAGGCATGAACGGCATCTCGACGCGCTTTGCCTACAAGGTTCTTTCCAGTGTCTTCAATTACGATCAAGGTGAAGTCGCCGCCAATCCCGTGCATCTCATGTATGTGCTGGAGCAACGCATACTCCGCGAACAACTGCCGGAAGACGTGCAGCGACGCTATCTCGATTTCATCAAGTCCCATCTCGCGCCGCGGTACGCCGAATTCATCGGCAAGGAGATCCAGACGGCGTATCTCGAGTCATATACGGAATACGGCCAGAACATCTTCGATCGCTATGTCACTTACGCCGACTACTGGATTCAGGATGAAGACTATCGTGATCCGGAGACGGGTGAGAGTTTCGACCGTGCACAGCTGAACGGTGAACTCGAAAAGATAGAGAAGCCGGCCGGCATCGCCAATCCGAAGGACTTTCGTAACGAGATCGTCAATTTCGTGCTGCGCGCGCGGGCAGCGCACGGTGGCAAGAACCCCGAATGGACGAGCTACGAAAAGCTTCGCGAAGTCATCGAGAAGAAGATGTTCTCCAATACCGAAGAGCTGCTGCCGGTCATCTCCTTCAATGCGAAGAGTTCCAGCGATGATCGCAACAAGCATGAGAGTTTTGTCGAGCGCATGGTCGAGAAGGGCTACACCGCGAAGCAGGTACGGCTCTTGTGCGAATGGTACCTGCGTGTGCGAAAGTCCCAGTAGTCGGCCCTGCTCCGGCATGTGTCGAGTGGATCGACCCGGATCGGCTTGGATCCCGGCCAGGATCCGTCCGGGTCGGCCCCGGTCAGCCCCGGTCGCAGGGGCGACAGGGGTCGACATGAGTCGGCGCAAGTGAGAGAGGCGCAGGCATGTCAGTGATCATCGACAGGCGATTGAACGAGCGCAACAAGAGCGCGGGCAATCGCGCGCGCTTCATGCGTCGTTACAAGAAGCAGATCCGGCGCGCGGTCTCCGAACGCATCGGCGAGCGCTCGATTCGCGACATGGCGACCGGCGGTGAGGTCGAGATTCCGGCCGGTGACATTTCCGAACCGCGCTGGCGGCATGGCGAGGGCGGCGAGCGCGAGATCGTGCTACCCGGAAATCGCGAATTCGAGTCCGGTGATCGCCTGAAGCGACCACAGGGGCAGGGTGGTGGCGGTGGTAGCGGTGATGGCGGCGAGGGTGACGGGGACGAGGACAACTTCACGTTTGCCCTGTCGCGTGACGAATTCATGGAGATCTTCTTCGACGACCTCGAACTCCCCCATCTGCTTCGAACCGAAGCAGGCGACATCACCGAACCCGCTTACGAACGGGCCGGCTACACGCGAGACGGTGCTCCGGTCAATCTCTCCGTCGTGCGCACGATGCAGCAGGCGCTCGGTCGTCGAATTGCGCTGAGTGGCGCTGCACGACGTCGTTTGGCTGAACTCGAGCGTCTGCAGGCGAGCGATGCCGTGGTGGACGTCGAATCAGACGCCGCTGTCCGCGATATCGCGGCAGACGCAGTCGAGTGGGTAGATGCCGACAAGTCGAGTTTTGCCGACGTGTCGGCAGATGCGGCAGATGCCGAAGATACGGCCGAGTCGGCGGATGCGGACGAAGCAGACGTTGCGGCACTTGACGATGCGACGACTAACGAACTGGAGGCCCTGCGTTCACGGATCGCCCGTGTGCCCTTTCTCGATGAGATCGATTTACGTTATCGGCATCGCGTGCAGGTACCGAAACCGGTGAGCCGGGCGGTGATGTTCTGTCTGATGGATGTTTCGGCGTCGATGGACGAGCACCGCAAGGACCTGGCAAAGCGCTTCTTCACCTTGCTTTTCCTGTTCCTGTCCCGGAAATACGAACGTGTCGAGATCATCTTCATTCGACATACCGATGACGCCGAGGAAGTCGATGAGCAGACCTTCTTTCACGACAGGAAGACCGGTGGCACGGTGGTGTTGTCGGCACTGACGCTCATGCACGAGATCATGCATGAGCGTTTCCCCGCAGACAGTTGGAATATCTATGGTGCACAGGCTTCCGATGGCGACGCCTTCGGCGTCGATCCTGAACGTAGCCGCGTCTTCGTCGAGGAATCGCTCCTTCCCGGACTGAGGCACTTCGCCTATATCGAAGTCTGTGAACGTCCGGAACGGCATCGTTCCACACTCTCGTCGGCCTATGCTCGCATCGACGACGAGCGTTTCGCGATGCGTGAGGTCAACGAACGGCGCGATATCTATCCGGTATTTCGGGAGCTGTTCTCGGCGCGACCGACGCGGGTGCCCGCGTGAGCGACGCGACGAACTTTCTCTCGGACGGGCAGGACTGGACATTCGAGCTACTGACAGACTACGACCGGGCCATCCGGCAGATTGCCGTAGACGAGTTCGGACTCGATTGTTATCCGAACCAGATCGAAGTCATCGCCTCTGAACAAATGCTCGATGCCTATGCCTCGGTCGGTCTGCCTATTTCCTATCACCACTGGTCGTTCGGCAAAGCCTTCATCTCGCATGAACAGTCGTATCGACGCGGCGCCCAGGGACTCGCCTACGAGATCGTGATCAATTCCGACCCTTGCATCGCATATCTGATGGAGGAGAACTCACTACCAATGCAGGCGCTGGTGATCGCGCATGCCTGCTACGGCCACAACTCCTTCTTCAAGGGCAACTACCTGTTTCGTCAGTGGACCGATGCCGACGCCATCGTCGACTACATGGTCTTCGCCCGAAACTACGTGTCCGAATGCGAGGAGCGTTTCGGTATCGAGGCGGTCGAGGCAACACTCGATGCCTGCCATGCGCTGCAGGAGTTCGGTGTGTCGCGTTATCACCGTCCGGCGCCATTGTCGGCCGCAGACGAACTCCTGCGCCAGCGAGAGCGCGAAGAAAGCGCACGGCAACGTCATGACGAGTTGTGGCGCACGCTACCAGCAGCGACCGATGTGGATGACGCTGTCGAACCAAGGGTGTTTCCCGAGGAGCCTGAGGAGAACATTCTTTATTTTATCGAGAAGCACTCACCGTCGCTTGCTCCCTGGCAGCGCGAGCTCGTGAGAATCGTCAGAAAACTCGCACAGTATTTCTACCCGCAAGGTCAGACCAAAGTCATGAACGAAGGCTGGGCGACGTTCTGGCACTACACCATCCTCAATCGCCTCTACGACAAGCGACAGGTCGGCGATGGTTTCATGCTCGAGGTGCTGACGTCGCATACCAATGTGGTCGCGCAGCGTGGCTTCGATGAGCGTGGTTATGGTGGCATCAATCCCTATGCACTGGGATTCGCCATGTTCACCGACATCCGGCGAATCTGCGAAGCCCCGACCGATGAGGATCGCGAGTGGTTCCCGACGATCGCCGGCAGCGACTGGCGCGAGACCCTCGACACCGCCATGCGCCAGTACAAGGACGAGTCATTCATCAATCAGTTTCTGTCGCCGAAGCTGATTCGGGATTTTCGCCTGTTCGCGATCGGTGACGACGCAGGACGCCCCTTTCTCGAAGTCGACAGTATCCACAACGAAGCGGGCTATCGACGCGTGCGTCGCTTACTGTCGACGCAGTACGACAGGGATGGACTGCTACCGGACATCGAAGTCTTGCGCTTTGATCGTGATCGAAGTCGCTCGTTGACCCTCCGCCATCGTCAACATCGTGGCAAGCCACTCGGCGGCGAGGGCAAGAAGGTGCTTTGGCACCTGCAGCGCCTCTGGGGTTTCGATGTGAAGCTGGAGACCGTGGACGAGAACGGGGAAGTCGTCTCGGTGGCAAGTGTGGGCTCTGGTGGGTAGTGTCTTAGTTTGGAATTCCGCCGAGTAAACATGGCACCCCGAAGTTCCAAATCACGCTGGATGAGCTACGCGTGAGCAACCTGACAATTCCGAAGGGACCCGAAGGCGGGAAGCGGCCCGCCCGACGTGATCGGGAACGCTGTCACGATCATGCGGGTCGCGATTGGCGAGGAATCCGAGGAAGTGCCGGATGAGGGCAAGCGCCCAGCTGCGGTCGAGGTGGGGACGAAGGGCGGCAAAGCAAGAGCTACTGCGCTCTCGGTGAAACGGCGCAAACAGATCGCAAGAAAGGCCGCCGAGTTTAGGTGAAATAAACCTACCGACGACCTCTGAAGTTAGTTGATTTCATTTCACCAACTCTCCGAGCAAATGGAGACATTATCTCATACTCTTTCCTTCCACTCTGAAGCGTGTGCGCATTTTCGCCGGCTTCTTTTGATGATCTAAGAAATCTCTCTAGTTCCTCTTTGTCGACGCCGGGATTGGCTCGTATGATTTCGTCAATGTTTATAGTTAAATTTTCCATGACACTAGGCCCATATAGGAGAAAATTTCTCTCGAGTGTGAATTACGCTCTGAATTCTAGTTCTCTGCGTGTAATCTTTTAGAAGCTTGTAATAGCTGCTAACCGCTTCGCTTGCAACTTCGTCTTGCCCAAAGTCATCAATTACTAGCTTCATGCGCTTTCTAAGCACCTGCATGGATATACCGCGCCCGTGAGAGCACCAATAGTCGGTTTCGTTGAGTTTTTCTGCAATATCTTTTGCGCGATCTCTTCTCATTTGAGCGGTGACAGTCTTCCCCGATGTCTCTGTTTTTTTCCAGTTCCTAAATTTGTACTGTGCAAGCCATGCTTCTAGTAATTTTATCGTCAGCTCTCTTGCTTGCTTGAAACTGTAAAGTTCGGCAGGGTCAAATCTCTGAATCAGAAACGCTAATTCGGCGCTGGTAAGATTGCCGGAATGAGATTTGTCAACTAGTCGCTCAAATTCGACTAAATATCCAAGCGCTGGCACGAACATGCCGCTGCTATTGGCAACTTGCGGATCAATCGGACCTAGAACTGAATAATAATCCATGTGAATCACATCGCCCGACAGTACGATTACTGTACCTGCAGACATTGCGCTGTCTGGAACTACGAATTCGACGCTCCTGTAGTAGTTCCGAAACGTGTTTACGATGCGCTCTGCAACTTCGATATACCCACCTCCCGTTTCGATTACAACGACTAGCTTCGGTTTTTTGGACTTGGTCTTGCCGGAAAGTTCTTCAACTGCGTATCGAATTTCATCATCGACTCCGTAGCTAATAGGCGCAATCATCGTTAAGACGTCGCCGTCGAACGCAGTTTCAAGAGCGCCAAGCTTTTCGGTCAATTGCGTCTCAATGACATGATTTGAGGATTGCAAGTTCGCTTCCTTCATCGGTTAGAGATGCGCACCCGTTCAGCATGTAGGCAAGGTGTGTAGCTTAGCAGAGAGCAATATGAATTTACAGCTTGGCGATAAGCATTAAAGTACACATCATATGGGTGCGAACAAGCTGTCCGTCAAGTCCCGCGTACAGAGCCTGCACTTGCTATGCGAGGGCACGAGCATGCGAGCCACGTGGTGCCTGACTGGAGCATCGATCAAAACGATCAGCAATTTGCTCGTCGATGCCGGTGCCGCTTGCGTCGAGCACCACGACGATGCCGTGCGAGGTGTCGCTGTCAAGAATGTACAGGCTGGCGAAAACTGGTCGTTCGCCTGCGCAAATGCGAAGAACGTCTTGACCCGAAAGTCGTCACCGGAAGGCGCAGGCGACGTATGGACATGAACTGCTATTGAGCGCGACGGCAAGTTGCTCATCAGTTATCTGATTGGCGGCCGTGATGCGGGCTACGCGCGCGACTTCATGCAGGACATTGCTGAGCGCAATACCGGAGGTTGCCAGCTCACCACAGACGGTTTGCGCCTGTACATCGACGCGGTCGAAGGAGCGTTCGGCGTTGATGTGGATTTTACGCAACTCCAGAAGATGTGCGGCACGGTGGCTGAGAATGCCAAGGGCTGGTACTACTCACCCACCGTGTGCTGGGAAGCAATAAGATTGCCGGTGTCAGGCCGCCTGGAGCCGGATGCGTTCCGCACTAGCCACGTCGAGCGCCAAGACCTGACAATGAGCATACAAATGCTTCGCTGCACCCGGCTGACCAACGGGTTCGGCAAGAAGATTGCGAACCACACTCACAAGGTCGCGCTGTACACGACGTTTTACAACTTCCTGAAGGTCCTCAAGAGCCTACGCGAGACGCCTGCGATAGAAGCGGGCATCGACACGACGGTGCGTTACTTCGAGTGGATCGTCGTCCTGATCGAAGTTCGCGCTCCGACTCCGAGGAAGCGGGGCGAGTACAGGAGGTAGGCTGCGAAATCCGAAAATTAAGAGTGAGACACTACCGTCTGTCGGCGGAACTTGACGCGCATCCAGCAGGCTGAAACCATGCTGGTCCTGGCCATAGCTCAAGTCCGCCCGCATGCGCACATCGACCGATGCCGTCCTGACGACCCATGTCGGCTCACTGCCGCGACCGGTAGACGTTACCGATCTTGTTTTCGCGCGGGAACGGGAAGAGGCGGTGGACGAGGCCGAATTCGAGCGCGTCATCGAGCGCGCCGTCGCTGACACGCTCGCACGACAGCGCTCGACCGGCGTCGATATCCCCTCCGATGGCGAGATGTCGAAGATCTCCTACGCCACCTACATCAAGGACCGCTTGAGCAATTTCGAAGGCGACAGCCCGCGTCGGGCGCCGGCCGATCTGAAGAAATTTCCGAGTTTTCTCGAGCGTCAGGCCAAGGGCGGTGGCACGCCGACCTATCGGCGACCCTCCTGTGTCGGTCCGATCGAGGTCAAGAATCTCGAGCCCTTGCATGCGGATATTCGCTGGATGCAGTCTGCCATGGCGAGTGAAGGCTATGAGGAAGGTTTCATGAACAGTGCAACCCCGGGCGTCATTGCGCTGTTCCAGCCGACGACGCACCATGCAAGCCAGCGCGACTATCTCGAGGACGTCGCCGAAGCCATGCGGCACGAATACGAGGCCATTGTCGCCGCCGGGCTCATCCTCCAACTGGACAGCCCGGATCTCGGCCTAGGGCGGCACATGATGTATCCGGACCTCGAGGACGATGAGTTCATTCGCCAGGCCGAGATTCATGTCGAGGTGCTCAACCACGCGCTCAGGAACGTGCCGGGCGATCGTGTGCGCATGCACGTCTGTTGGGGAAATTACGAGGGGCCGCACATCTGCGACATCGCGTTGGCCAAGGTGCTTCCCGTGGTACTCAAGGCCAAGCCTCGGGGCCTCTTGTTCGAGGCGTCGAACCCGCGCCATGCCCACGAATGGCGTGTCTGGCAGGAGCACACCATTCCCGATGACTACGTGCTCATTCCGGGCGTGATCGATACCACCACGAATTTCGTCGAACACCCGCAACTGGTCGCCGACCGCATCGAGCGATACGCGGATCTGGTCGGTCGGGAGAGAGTCATTGCCGGTACCGACTGTGGCTTTGCGACATTCGCGGGCTACGGTGCAGTAGATGCCGAAATCGCCTGGGCCAAGCTTGGCAGTCTCGCCGAGGGTGCGGCGCTCGCGTCGACAAAACTCTTCGGCACGGCTGCCTGACCACCGCCGCCACGCCCTCGACGACGGCCAGACGTAGCCGTAGTACCTTCGACGACGGCCCGCACAGCCACAACATCTTCGACGACCCGACGCTGATCACCTGAACGCCTTCGAACGCAACATCCGTCTGTATCCCGCCTTCAGCGCGGTAGCGGGCGCACTTCCCTGGCTACCGGTCTTCTTCCTGTATTTCGTCGAGCGAACCGGATTCGATCAGGCACTGACCCTGGCCGCGATCTACTACCTCGCGGTGGTGATCCTCGAGGTTCCGTCAGGCTATCTCTCCGACCGTGTCGGACGTCGGCCCGTCTTGCTGATGTCCTGCGTCTGCCTCCTGTTGGCCAGCGCCGGTTTCGTGCTGGCAACCACCTGGTGGGCGCTGGTGGTCTGCCAGATACTGCTTGCTGGCGCGATGGCGTTCCGCTCGGGCAGTGATACGGCGCTCCTGCATGATTCGCTCGCAGCGCTTGGGCGGACGGCCGAATACGGTGCACGTGAAGCGCAAGCCCGTACCGTGTCGCAACTGGCAACGGCCGGTTCCTGCCTGCTCGGTGGTGGGCTCGGCAGTGTCGATCTGCGCTTGCCCTATGCGGTCGGCGCCCTGGCGGCATTCGTCGCCGTGCTGTTGGTCTGGTCGATGCGGGAACCGCCGCCGGTCGATGATGAAGTAGCGGGAGGCGGTGCGGAGCCGATCGGTGATGTGATAACCCTAACTGACGATGATGCGGCTCGCGGTGCGCTGGCACGCGGTCTCGGCGACCCGTTGCTCCGCTGGTTGGCACTCTGGTATGTGCTGGCCTTCTGTCTGGCGCATGTATCCTATGAATTTTATCAGCCGTGGATCCGACTGCTGGGTGATACGGGTATCGGCCAGTGGCTCGCCGGTGGAGACAAGGCGCCCGTGGTGTCCGGTGTCGTCGCGGCGGTGGTAATGCTCGGCGGCGCACTGGGCGCGATGGCGTCGATGCGGGTGGCGGCGCGCATGCGCCTGTCGTCGTTGTTATTGCTCGCCAACATCCTGCAACTGACCATCATCGTCAGCCTCGCCATCGCCTTGCATCCCGTCCTGCTGCTGTTGATCTTTGGACGCAACTTCGCGATGTCCATGACGCACGCGCCCGTGCTGGCGGCCATTGCGCCACGGGTTCGTTCGCGACATCGGGCAACGTGGTTGTCGATACAGAGCTTTGTCGGTCGACTCGGTTTCTCGGTCGTCCTCTTCGTGCTGTCCGGCCACGTCGATGCGGCGCTGGACTGGCCTTCGCTGTCCCGTGTGCTGTTGGCCACGGCCGCCGTTTCGGGACTGCTGGTCGTCCTGGTGTGGTGGTTCGGACCTCGTCAGGAAGTACGTGTGGCCGCCGCATGACTTCGGCGCTGCTCCTACCCGGCATGATGTGCGACGGCCGCTTGTTCGCGCACCAGCGCGCCGCGCTGCTCGCCGCCGGACGACACGCGATGCGCGTTGCCGACGCGCTACCGGCAGACCATGATTCCATCGAGGCCATGGCACAGGCGGCGCTCGATCAGACAGATGACGAGCAGATCGTGGCAATCGGCTTGTCCATGGGGGGCATCGTCGCGATGGAATGCCTGCGTCGTGCACCCGAACGCATCGCGTCGCTCGTGCTGATGGATACCAACCCAAGGGCGGAGATTCCGGAGCGCCGCAAAGCCCGTGTGTCACAGATCGAAAGAGCCTTGCAAGGCGATCTCGATGCCGTTCTCGTCGACGAGATGAAGCCCCTCTATCTCGCCCCGTCGAACCGGGACGACGAGGAGATTCTCACGCTTGTGCTCGACATGGCGAGAACGCTCGGGCCGGACGTTTTCGCCGCACAATCGAGAGCTCTGGCGGCCCGTCGGGATTATCAGGAGACGTTGGCTCAGTGGCGTGGCCCGACTTTGCTCCTGTGCGGTGAACACGATGCGCTGTGCCCGCCTGAACGGCATCGGGCGATGCATGCATTGATGCCGCAGGCCGAGCTATTGATCGTGCCGGACGCCGGCCACCTGATCACGCTCGAGAAACCGATGGCGACGACGACGGCGCTGCTGGACTTTTTCAGAAACCGGCCTCGTCCGTTATGATCGGCGGGAGCCTGTCACACGAGCCGAACAACGATGAAGACGATGAAGGGACCCGCTCTTTTTCTTGCACAGTTCGCGGGAGACGACAAGCCGTTCAATGACTGGAACAGCATCACCCGCTGGGCGGCCGAATGTGGCTACACAGGCGTCCAGGTGCCGAGCTGGGATGCGCGCCTGATCGATCTGGAAAAAGCAGCGACATCGAAGGACTACTGCGACGAATTCGCAGGCGTTGCCGAGGCCAACGGCATCGAGGTGACCGAGCTGTCCACGCACCTTCAGGGTCAGTTGGTGGCGGTTCACCCTGCCTACGACGAAGGCTTCGACGGTTTCGCGGCAGACGCTGTGCGCGGCGACCCGAAAGCCCGTCAGCAGTGGGCGGTGAAACAGGTCGAACTGGCACTGGCGGCTTCTCGCAATCTTGGTCTTACGGCACAGGCCACGTTCTCGGGCGCATTGGCCTGGCCCTATATCTACCCTTGGCCGCAACGGCCCGCGGGCCTGGTCGAGCGTGCCTTCGATGAGTTGGCAAAGCGCTGGCGGCCATTGCTCGACAAGGCCGATGAGTGCGGTGTGGATCTTTGCTATGAGATTCATCCGGGCGAGGATCTGCACGACGGCATCACCTTCGAGATGTTCCTCGAACGGGTCGACAACCATGCACGGTGCCAGATGCTGTATGACCCGTCGCACTATGTGCTTCAGCACCTCGACTACCTGGCGAACCTGGACATCTACGCCGAACGCATCGGCATGTTCCACGTCAAGGATGCTGAACTCAACCCGACCGGCAGGCAAGGCGTCTACGGCGGGTTCCAGTCGTGGGTCGATCGGGCCGGTCGCTTTCGCAGCCTCGGCGACGGGCAGGTGGACTTCAAGGCCATCTTTGCAAAGCTTGCCGCGCAGGACTTCGACGGCTGGGCGGTAGTCGAGTGGGAATGCTGTCTGAAGCATCCCGAAGACGGGGCCCGCGAGGGTGCCGCTTTCGTCAAGGATCACATCATTCGTGTCACCGAACGTGCCTTCGATGACTTTGCCGATGGCGGAACGGACGATGCAGCGAACGCGCGCATGCTCGGACTCGACGCCTGAGCTACAGCTGGGGGACGACAGCATGAGGGACAGCATGAGGGATAGCCGATGAGCGACGATGAGCAGCAGGCGCAAACCGAGCGAGCAGCTGCGCGCATCCGCCTCGGCATGGTCGGGGGTGGTCGGGATGCGTTCATCGGCGCAGTGCATCGCATCGCCTCGCGAATCGACGATCACTACGAGCTGTGTGCCGGCGCGTTTTCGTCGACGGCCGACAAGGCACGCGCATCGGCTCTTGAACTCGGTATTGCGGACGACCGTGCGTACACGAGCTTTGCCGACATGGCCGAACGCGAGGCAACGCGGGACGACGGGATCGAAGCCGTCGCCATCGTCACGCCCAATCACCTGCACTGGCCGGTCGCGCGTGAGTTCCTGTCGCGAGGCGTCCACATCATCTGCGACAAACCGCTCACCGCCACGCTCGATGAGGCGCGCGACCTCGTTGCCGCTGCCGAGTCGGCGGCGGACGCGTCGGGTGCCTTGTTCGTTCTGACGCACAACTACACGGGTTATCCGATGATGCGTCAGGCACGGGCCATGATCGACGCAGGTGAGCTTGGCGATCTGCGCGTCGTTCAGGTCGAGTATGCACAGGACTGGCTCGCCGAGAATCTCGAGTCGACCGGACAGAAACAGGCGGGCTGGCGCACAGATCCGGCACGTTCGGGCGCGGGAGGCGCGATCGGCGACATCGGTACCCACGCCTTCAATCTGGCGACGTTCGTGACCGGTCTTGCATTGGAGTCGTTGTGTGCCGACATCGATGCCTTCGTGTCGGGTCGGCAGCTGGATGACAACGCCCATGTGTTGCTGCGTTTTGCGGGCGGTGCAAAGGGCATGCTCTGGTCCAGTCAGGTCGCGCCAGGCAACGAGAATGGCCTGCGATTGCGCGTCTTCGGCAGCAAGGGCGGGCTCGAGTGGAGCCAGGAAGAACCAAACAAGCTGTGGTTCTCCCCACTCGGCGACGCGACACGGCTGCTGACCCGGGGCGGACCTGGCGCACACGATGCAGCGCACGCGGTCTCGCGGATACCGGCAGGCCATCCCGAAGGCTATCTGGAAGGATTCGCGACGCTCTACACTGAAGCGGCAGCTCACATCCGCGCTCATCGCGAGGGTGCCGAGGTGCCGGGTAACAGTCTCTTGCCGACCGTTCGTGACGGCCTTGCAGGTGTTGCCTTCGTCGATGCCGTCGTGCGCTCGTCACAGGCCAATGGCGCGTGGACCACGCTTGATGTCTGATTGGGCGACAGGCAGCCGATGAGCTCGGACCGGCAACCGTCGGTCTGCCCGCTCGACTGTCCGAGCACCTGCGCGCTCGACGTCGAACGTGTCGATGCGCACACCGTCGGGCGTCTGTACGGTGCGAAAGAGCACAGTTATACGCAGGGTGTCATCTGTGCAAAGGTGTCGCGCTATGCCGAGCGTGCCCATCACCCGGATCGGCTGACCCGGCCGCTGCGGCGCATCGGCAAGGAACGCGGCCCTGCGGCGCGTTTCGAACCGATCCGCTGGGACGATGCGCTCGATCTTGTCGCCGAGCGGTTTCTGCGATTGCGCGACGGTCCGGGTGCCGAGGCCATCTGGCCGTTTCACTACGCCGGGACGATGGGTCTTCTGCAGCGCGACGGGCTCGATCGGCTGCGCCATGCCTTCGGTACCTCGCGCCAGCACTCGACCTATTGCGTGGCGCTCTCCGATGCAGGCTGGTACGCGGGTGCCGGTACCAAGCGCGGGGCCGATACGCGTCTCATGCACAAGAGCGATCTGGTGATTGTCTGGGGCGGCAATCCGGTCAGCACGCAGGTCAACGTCATGCACCATCTCGCCCAGGCTCGGCGTGAGCGGAATGCCTTGTTCGTCGTCGTCGACCCTTATCGGACGAAGACGGCCGAAAAGGCGGATCTCCACCTCATGTTGCGCCCCGGTACCGACGGCGCACTCGCCTGTGCCGTGATGCACGTGCTCTTCACCGAATCCCTTGTCGACCGTGACTACATTGCGAAGCACACCCGTGACGCACGGCGACTGGAGCAGCATGTGGCCAGTCGTACGCCTGCCTGGGCGGCCGACATCACCGGACTGTCCGTCGAGGACATCGTGCGGTTCGCCCGCCTGTATGGCGGTTCGAAGCAGAGTTTCCTGCGCATCGGCTACGGCTTCACACGCAGTCGCAACGGCGCGGTCAACATGCATGCGGTGAGCTGCCTGCCTGCCTTGAGCGGTGCCTGGCAGGAACCGGGTGGTGGCGCGCTCTACGGCAATAGCGCGATCTACGACCGACTCGACACAAGCCTGATCAAGGGCTCGACCATACCCTGCGATACGCGCGTCCTTGATCAGTCACGCATCGGCCAGGTCTTGACCGGCAACTCGCTCGACCTTGGCGAGGGGCCACCCGTCCAGGCGCTGTTCGTGCAGAACACCAATCCGGCGGTGGTTGCGCCGGAAACCCGCGTGGTACTGCAAGGTCTGGCACGCGAGGATCTCTTCATCGCCGTGCATGAACAGTTTCTCACCGAGACGGCGCAGTTCGCCGACGTGATCTTCCCGGCGACGACCTTTCTCGAGCACGATGATCTCTACAAGGCGAGTGGCCATACACACCTGCAGGTAGCCCGTGCGCTCGTCGAGGCGCCCGGTGAGTGTCGTAGCAACCACGAGCTGCTGTGTGATCTAGCCACTCGCCTTGGTCTTGAAGCGCCGGGCTTTGCGATGAGTGCAGGTGAAGTGATAGAGGCAACGCTTGCCGTTTCCGGTCTGCCTGCGATGGATGAGATCATCGAAACCCGTGGTATCGATGTCGCACTGCCCTTCGAGACGGCCAACTTCAATGACGGGTTCGGCACCCCCGATGGTCTGTTCCACTTTGCGCCTGACTGGGCAAGTGTGGGAGCGAACACCCGCGGCATGCCCGAGTTGCCCGATCATTGGTCCGTCACCGATGCACCGTCAACGGAATATCCGCTGCGGCTCGTCACCGCTCCTGCACGGCAGTTCCTCAATACCACCTTCAACCAACAACCGACGTCTCGACGCATGGAGCGAGGCGAGCCGACAGCCCGTGTGCATCCCGAAGACGTTCTGCGCTACAGACTGAAAGACGGCGAACATGCCGTACTGGAAAACGCGCTCGGCGAAGTGATCCTGAGAGTGCAGGCGTTCACCGGATTGCAAGTCGGGACGGTGGTCGTGGAGAGTCTGTGGCGAAACGCCGATTTCCAGGGTGGGCTCGGCATCAATACGCTGGTCAGCAGCGAGCCCGGGCAACCCGCCGGCGGGGCGGTCTATCACGATACGGCCGTCAGGATTCGACCCGCAGCTGGGTGAATGTCGAGAGGCCGCTGAACGCCTTGGTGTCTGCCTGGTCGAAGTGTCTGTTCGTGGAACACAAGCCCACGCCCGGAATCTCCGGACCAGATTCATCTGGTCTGAGAGCCTCAACTGGACCGAAGCACAGGATTGAAATTCGTGATCACACATTCCTTGAACGTATGCAAGGCACTGTGCCGTGCAGCCACGGCGATATTCTGTAGTGTCTTGCTGGCGGCTGCTGCCATTGCCGCTGAACCGGTCTCGAAATCGCGCCTGGGTGGCGTTGCCATCGGCGGACACGATCCCGCTGCGTATCACATCTTGGCGAGGAATCCTCAGGCCAGTGCGATCGAGGGCCTGAAGTCCCATGTCGTCGAATACAAGGGTGCCAAGTGGCGCTTCGCCTCGGCCGAGAGTGCCGCAAGCTTCGAAGCCGAGCCCGAGCGATATGCACCGGCCTACAACGGTCATTGCGCGAATGCCCTGAGCCTCGGCGAAGGACTGATCAGAACCGACGGCACCCATTGGGAAATATTCGGTGACGAGCTCTTCCTGTTTTATGCAGCGCGTGGTCGCGACCGCTGGCTCGATGGTGACTGGGAAGCCTACCGTCAGGACGCGGATGCCGCGTGGCAGACGCTGAGTGATTAGTGACGAGTAGCCGATAACCAGTAGCCAGTTAGCAGTAACCGGTAACCAGTAACCAAGGGGTAGGGTAGCGGAAAAGCAGGCTCGGCTTTCCGATGAGTCGGGCCTGACGGCTGTGTTCGGGCAAGACTTCGGCGGCACACGAAGGCCACGGTCGAAGATTCTGGTCGTTGGGCCCGCTACGTCTATAATCGCGGGCGCATCCCCCAGACTAGTGCCAGAAATCCATGCAAACGTTCGTCGCTCGCTACCGCATCGGAATTTCGCGCGCCTTCTTCGCGGTGGTGATTGCGCTGATATTGCTGACCCGACACCGATGGGCTGATCCGGGTCTCTGGACGGGACTGTCGGGGACGCTCGGTTACCTGGCGTTGATCGTCGCTGCGTTGGGTCGGCTCTGGTGCTCGATCTATATCTGCGGCTTCAAGACGCGGCGGGTCATATCCGAGGGGCCATACTCGGTCGTTCGGAATCCGTTGTATGTGTTCAGTCTGATCGGTGCCATCGGCATCGGCCTGAGCACCCACTCACTACTTGTAATCGCGGTGTTGCTGGTCCTGTTCATCGGTATCTACCCACAAACGGTCGATAACGAGGAGGCTCGGCTCGAGAAGGCACTGGGTGAGGAGTATCTTGCCTACAAGGAACGCACACCGCGCTTCGTGCCCGATCTTTCAAAGTTCACGAACGTCGATACCTATACCGTCAATGTGCCGCAGTTGCAGAACGCGTTCAAGGACGCTATCTGGTTCCCGGTTGCCTATATCGCCCTGCAGGGGCTGTCGCATGCACAGCGTGCAGGCTGGGCACCCGTGCTGGCTTACGTGCCATAGCCGAAGGAGCAACTCCACATGAACGAGACGCTCCAGACAAGGTTCTAAGCGGACGGCTACGTGGTCGTTGTGCCTGAGTCAGGCCCACGCTCTAGCAAAGTCTCTCGACTCGAGAGATAGAAGACTACTCGGCGTAGATGCGCACGTAGTCGATCTCGTAGGTGGCCGGCAGGGCCGCATCGTCGAGCGGGCCGGGACTGCCGCCGAGGGCGAGATTGATCTTCAGTTCTGTCATCGGTACATCGAAAGGACGAGGCCAGCCTTGCAGTGTGTCAGCGTCACGGACCTCGTGGACGAGCTCATTGTCGAGGTACCACTGCATGTGACCGTCGCTGCCGTAGTCGAAGCCGAGAACATGCCAGGCGGCGGAGAAAGCCTCGTCGAGAAAGATGCGCCCGGGTGATTGCGCATGGCGAGAGGCCGAATCGAGGTAGTGGAGATTGAAGGCGGCGCGGCTTGGATCATTGGCTGTCATGACTTCGAGGCCGTCCCACTCGCCGCCGTTGGGCCAGCCGCCACCACCGAAGCCCGACGCCCAGAATGCGGGCCAGAGTCCGCCCTGGCGGCGTTCGTCAGCCGGAGTCAGCTTCACCCGGTATTCGATGTACTGACCTGGCGCGAAGGCCAGACCACGTGAGCGCACCATGCCGGAAGTGACACGGCGGGTAGAGCCGTTCGGGCAGGTCTCCGTGCGATTCTCGGCTTTCAGGACGAGCTTGCCATCGTTTATCGACACCTGTTGAGGCGTATAGCACTGCAACTCGTTGTTGCCATCACCGTAAGTCGAGTGTTCCTTGCGCCAGCGCGAGGTGTCCAGTGTGTCGAATTCCTCGGCGTAGACGAGTGTGCGACCGCCTGCCGGTGGCGGTGGATCGCTCGGGTCTGTCGCCCGGGGTGCCGTCGTGAATTCGATCGAGCGGCGGGGCGAGTAGTACGCGTTGCCACTCTCGGTACGCTGCGCGAGCGAACTCACGCCGAAGCGGTAGCTCGTGTCGGGTAGCAGTCCCTCGAACACGAAACGACGCGCGCTCGGGTCGGACAGGTATTCGACAAACCGACCGTCGAGGAACAGGTCGTAGGCGACCCGCCGCTCGTCATCATCGGCTCGCCAGGAGAGGGCAACCGAGGTGCTTGCATCATTCGCGGTGTCGAGTTCGGTCGCAGTCGGCTGCGAGGTTGCGCGCATGCGCTCGCGCCATTCGATATCGACACTCGCGTCACCGGTCGGGTAGCCGTTGACTGTAAGGCTCCAGGCCCGGGCGACGTAGCGGCCGGGTTCGAGTGCTGTCGTCGGAATTCGCGCACGCCATGACGAAGACGTGCTGCCCGAGCGCAGCACGGCGACCGGAAAGCGAACGAAGTCGGCTTGCCAGTTCAGGCCGTTCCAGTAGGTATCGCGTTCGACGTTGCGAAAGACCACATCGACGCGTTGCACACCGGTGTCATCGGTGGCGCGGCCCTTGATGACGACCGGGCCGTACAGCGCGCTGTCGCCGCTTGGTTGAGTGATGGTCGTGCCAGATGACGCGGCAGTCGCATGCGTCGGGAAACCCGCGACTAGACAGAACACGATTCCGCAGATCGTCGAGCTGATGGCAAGACCAGCCCCGTCGTGCGAACGTTGTCGGCTTCGTTCCATGAATCCTGTACCCCGTATCCTTCGGTCCTGCCGACTATATCGGCGAAGTACCTCCGGACACGGAACATCGGATGATCATTCGGCAAGGTACCGTCGCCAGCACGGCGGCGGTTACCTCGCGAATTTCGGCGCTGTCAGCCCTTTGTCGCACCCAGGGTCAGGCCTGCGATGAAGTGCTTCTGCATGGCGAAGAACATCAGGACCGGCGGCATTGCAGCAAGCAGCGACGCTGCGGATACCAGGTGCCACTGGCTCACGAACTGACCGTTGAGCGATCTGACGCCTGCCGTGATCGGCAGGAGTTCGTCACCGTTGATCAGCACCGTTGCCCAGAAGTAGTCGTTCCAGAGGAAAGTGAAGATCAGCACGGATAGCGCCGCGACGGCAGGTCGCACGAGTGGCAGGACGACGTGCCAGAAGATCTTCCACTCGTTGACACCTTCGATGCGAGCGGATTCGATCAATTCATAGGGCAAGGCCTTCATGAAGTTACGCATGAAGAGCGTGCAGAAGCCGGTCTGGAAGGCGGCATGGAACAGCACCAGGCCTGTAATGGTGTCGTAGAGGCCGGTCTGCACGGAAAAGTCGCGAACCGGAACCATCAGGATCTGGAACGGCACGAAGTTGCCCGCCACGAAAATGAAGAATAAGGGTACCGCCCACTTGAAGCGGTAGGCGGAGAGCGCGTAGCCCGTCAGACAGGACAGGGCAACGGCGATCAGGGTGGCGGGTAGCGTGATCTTCAAGGAGTTGATCAGGTAACTCACCGCCTTCGACTGCGTGAAGACAGCGGAGTAGTTCTCGATCAGCTGAAAGCTCGAGGGCCAGCCGAATACATTGCCTGCATTGATGTCGCCGCCCGGGCGAATCGAGGTCAGGAAGATCGCGATCAGTGGCAGTAACCAGATGATCAGGGCGACCGGCAGGATCACGTTGTAGGCAATCCGAACGCCGGGCGTGGACTTCTCTATGGGTTTTGGAAACATGTCAGCTGTTCTTCTCGTCCTGGTACATGCGATACAGGAAGTAGCTGATGTACACCAGCATGATGACGAAGAGGACCGTCGCGATGGCCGAGCCGTAGCCCATGCGGAAGCCGTATTCGGACAGCGCTGTCTCGAACATGAAATAGGCGAGCACGTTGGACGAGCCGTACGGCCCGCCTCCGGTCATGATCGCGACAAGGTCGAACGAACGCAGCGCGCCGATGACGGTCACGACGACCGCAATGAAGGTGGCCGGCTTGAGCTGTGGAATGATCACGTACCAGAGCATGCGCCAGCCTCTCGCGTTGTCGAGACGAGCCGCCTCAATCTGGTCGGGCGACACGTTGTTGAGACCCGTGAGGTACAGGATCATGCAGTAGGCAATCTGCGGCCAGAGGCCCGCGAGGATGATGCCGTAGGTCACCAGGTCTTCGTCGGCCAGGATGGCGGGGGGAGTTGCGCCGAAGAATTCCCAGACGATGCCGACGATGCCGAAAGAGGGATTGTAGAACCAGGTGAAGATGAGTCCGACAACCACCTGACTGATGACGAAGGGGAAGAAGAAAAGGCTCTTGTAGATTCTGATTCCCGGTGCGGTCTGGTTCAGGAAGAGTGCGATGCCGAGGCCGAGCGGTACGGCCAGCATGTAGAGAACGAGCCAGAGGATATTGTTCCAGAGCGAGGTATAGAACCGGTCGTCTTCCATCAACTCGGTGTAGTTGCCAAGGCCGACCCAAGTCTTCGCGCCCAGTCCGTCCCATTCGAAGAACGAGATCCAGATCGACTGGAAGATGGGGATGATCACGTAGAGCGAGAAGAACGCTATACCGGGAAGCAGGAAAAGCCACGGCGCAAGCCCGACCCGGTTCTTCCGCCACCAGCTCTGTTCGGGTTGCATCTCTCCCGGGCCGGTTGTGGTCATCGGTGTACTCATGAAGACGCTACCTCTGCTCGCAATGGGGTCTGACCGAATGGATGGTCGAACGCACGTGGCGAGGATACTGCCCTCGCCACGCTGCTCCTGACTGCACTACAACTCACGAATTGTCGTGGTCTTACTTGTTAGAGCGCTCCTGCACCTTGTCAAGGCGCTTGATGATGTCGTCGAGGCGATCCGGCTTGACCATGAATTCCTGAAAGCCTTCCATGCCCGCCTTGGCCATCTCGGCCGGGGCGTCACGATCGTAGAACTGCGCGAGACCTGCCGCCGTGCTCAGAGTCTCGAAGCCTGCTTGCAGGAACTTGCTGTCACCGACCTCGGAGTTGGCGTTCGGCGGCAGTTGTCCGATGGTCTTGTTCCATTCGGTCAGGATGTCCGGTTGTGCGATGAACGCGAGGAACTTGCGAGCGTTCTCCTTGTTCTTCGCCGCTGACGGGATGAACAGGGCGTCAGCCGGAGCATCTTCCGCTCGCTCGACATCGGGGTTGATCGTCGGGAACGGCGTGTAGCCGATCTGCTCTTCAGTAAGGCCGGCATTCTTCATGGCGTCGACGGAAAAGTTGCCCATTACATACATGGCGGCTTCACCCTTGACGAACGGCGCAAGTGCATCCTGCCAGCTCATCGTTGCATGGTTCTCGATGAAGTAGCCGGGCTCGATGAGTTCCTTCCAGTGATTGAACACGTCCATGACCTTGGGATCCGAATACGGAATCTCACCCGCCGTCAGTGCGTTGTGGAAGTCGTAACCGTTGGTGCGCAGATTCAGGTAGTCGAACACGCCGCCGGTCGTCCAGAAATTCTTGGTACCAATGGTGAACGGCGTGATGCCGGCCTCCTTCAGCTTCGCGCAAGCCGCGAGTAGTTCTTCCCAGGTCTGCGGGGGTTCGATGCCCTGCTCGGCAAGAACGTCGGCACGGTAGTAGATGCCCCACTGGTAGAACGTGTACGGAACGCCCCACTGCTTGCCGTCACGGGTCATGGTCGGCATGATCGAGGCAAAGCTCTCGGTCAGACCTTCTGATTCCCAGAGATCGGAGATGTCTTCGAACAGACCGGCATCGACGAAGGGGCCCATGCGGTTGCCCGGGTACCAGGCGGTGATGTCCGGTGCTTCGGCGGTCAGGAAGTTGCGTATTGCTGTCTTGTGGGCTTCCCGATCGGTGATGTTGACCTCGATTTCCATATCGGGGTTGGCTTCCTGGAACTTCGCGACCGCGTCCTCGAAACCTTGCTTGGGTCCGGGGTTGAGATCATCGAAGTTGATGATGAGGTCCTGCGCGAGGGCCGGCCCCGCAAGGGACGCACTTGCGAGGAGTGCGGCCGCGATTCGCGTGAGAGGTCTGAACATGTTGCTGTCTTTCTCCGGATGATGGGTGTTGAGAGGTAACCGGCCAGCTAGCCCGTACCGTTTGGCCTGGCAGAACGAATACGTCGTTGTTGTGCCCCGTTCCTGAATGACTGGTCGAGCCTTTGCAGGGCCGATGTCACAACTGTTTGGAACAGAGTTCCAACTACAATACCACCACAATTTGGTGCAGGCCAGAGCTTAAGCCTGCAGCCGCTTGTGATCCAGGCTGTCCTTCGGGCTCCCAGCGGCGCGATATGCGGCTGGTCGTGCAGCTGATATGTCGGGTTACAGGCGTGTGGCTCTACACCTGAAGCTTCTGGCCTGCGTCGAGTTCGGGTTTGGCATGATCTGATGACGCGGGACGCGACCAGGCGGCGACGTCGCCAACGGCAAGTGTTCGTTCACCGATCAACAGGGGTCCGCTTGCCGGCAGACCGGCCGAATCTGGCAGGAGACTTTCCAGCTCGACGTTATCGGGGCCGACGTTGAATGCGAAGGAGACTTCGCCAAGCCGGCGGATTCTGAGACCAGCGCCAAGGTCACGCGGTTCGAGACCAGCCCGAATGAGTATCGGTTCGAGCAGCGCGAGCAGTCCGTGTCTGTCCGGGATCGCATTGATGTAGTGGGTCGCACCGTCTCGATAGTGGAAACCCCAGCCATCATCGAAGCGCGCCATGGGTTCGAGCGTCGACTCTATGCACTCCCGCCAGGCGTGCGTCGTCACCGTCTCGGCCTGCGGCCGTTCGGTCGGTGGCAGGGTTTCTACCCGGACGACGCGCACGTCGATCAGACGACGGAATTCACCGGGTGGAAGGGCTTCCGGAATCCTGAATTCAGCGGTCTTGGAGCCAGTTCGCGGAAATAGCACGATGGTCGTGCCAGCGGCGGCGTAGACGCGCAAGCGGTCGACGAGATCAGCGTCATCGATGGTGGCGGACGGCAGAAGGAGCACCTTGTAGGTACTGAGATCTGCAGAGGTTGAAATCACATCGATGTCGACTCCAAGTCGACGACAGGTCGCGTGCACCTCCTGGGCGAAGGTCAGCGGGTCGTGCGCCCGGGCGCCGGGCTGGTGGGTACGTTGTGCCCGATCGCTTGCATAGTCGAAAAGCAGGGCGACAGGCGCCGTGCGCGTCTTCGTATCGAGGTCGGCAAACAGGGGCAGTTCTTCGTTGACGCGAGCGACTTCGCCAGCTGCGATATCTTCACCGCCGTCCGGCAGCAGGAGTCCGGTATGCATCTGTTCCTGCGCAAAGGGCGCTTGCCGCCAGCGGAACCAGCTCATCAGCTCGGCGCCGTGCGCAAAGGCTTCCCAACCCCAGTAACGCACCATACCCGGCAGGGGGGCAGGGTTGTACGGTGCCCAGTTGACCGGTCCGGGTTGTTGTTCGATGACCCACCAGCGTCCGTTGCAACAACCGCGATACAGATCGTGGTGGAAGGCGGCGTTGTCGGGCGTGCCGGTGCGCAGGTAGGCCTTGCGGTCGCCGGCGTCGGCGTCGTCGCGCGCCAGGAAGCCCAGTGGGTAGCTGTCCCAGGCGGCGATATCGAGATCAGCCGCCACGATGTGGTGATCGAACTCGACGAAGTTGCCCATGAAATTGTGGGTGATATCGCGACCGGGCGAGTGGGCACGGAGGATATCGACCTGCATACGATTGAACTGCCGCACTTCATCGGTCGCGAATCGCCAGTAGGCGAGTCGATGGGCCGGATTCGACTCGGTAACGGCACCGACGGGAAGCGGCAACTCGTTGAAACCGCTGTACTCCATGCTCCAGAAGACATTGCCCCAGGCCTCGTTCAGAGCGTCTATGTCGGTGTAGCGATGCGCGCACCAGTCGCGAAACGCTACGAGTGCGCTGTCGGAATAGCTCAGAACCGTGTCATGGCAGCCGTATTCGTTGTCGGTCTGCCAGGCGATGACGCCCGCATGCTGGCCGAATCGTCTGGCGAGCAGCGTGACGATTCGCGCGCATTCGCCAAGGTAGGCCCGCGACGAAAAGCAGTAGTGCCGGCGAGATCCGAAACCGCGTGGTCGACCCTGCTCGTCGAGTGCCAGCATGTCCGGATGCCGCGCCAGCAGCCACGCGGGTGGCGTCGCCGTAGGCGTGCCGAGCACGACCTCGAGTCCAGCTTCATGGAGTGTATCGATAGCTCGTTCAAGCCAGTCGAAGTGCAGCGTGCCGTTCGCATCTTCGAGTCGACTCCACGCGAACTCGCCGATTCTGACGACGCTCAGGCCGAGGCGCTTCATGTGCGCCGCGTCATCAGCCCAGCGGGATTCCGGCCAATGCTCCGGGTAGTAGCAGACGCCTGTCTTCATCGATTCGCCATCATGCCGGTGGCCACTCGGCTACGTCGATATCACGAAGCTGCGTCGCGGCGTGCTCGGGCTGAACCGGGTTGACGATGTTGTTCGCTCCCGATTCGAAGCCTGCCAGGAACTTCAACTTCTCGGGATCACGCAGCGGCGGATGAAAGGCCAGATGGAAACACCAGTGCGTGTTGTCCGAATCATTGTCACACGGCGCATTATGCAAGAGCGTCACGTTCGGCGCTGAGCGACGGAAGAGCAGATCATAGCGCCGCACCTGTCGCTGGTAGATCGCCGCGAGCGAGCCGAGCTCCTCATCGCTCATGTCGGCAACCGAACCTGCGTGTCGATGCGGGATGATCCAGGTCTCGTAGGCAAAGCGAGCTGCCCACGGGACGATGACGCTGAAGTGTGCGTTGCTGTCGACGATGAGCTGATCACGCACCTCCCGGCGCCCGAGCATGTCTTGCAGGAGTGATGCACCCTCGTGTTCGCTAGCGTATGCGGCTTGCGCTTTACGCATCCTCGTGGCCGAATCGGTGACGAAGTCGGTTGCATAGATCTGGCCGTGCGGGTGCAGGTTCGAGACACCGATCTCGGTGCCCTTGTTCTCGAAGAGAAGGACGTTGGCGATACGCTCTTCGGCCGACAGGCGGCGGTACTCCAGAGCCCAGAGTCGCACCACGTCATGCATGCCAGCGTTGTCCAGACTGGCGAGAGTCGCATCGTGACGCTCTGACCAACAAAGCACGCGACATCGACCGTGTGCCGGCGCCGTGGTCGACAAAGGAGATGCAGCCTCTCGCGTATCCGGTGCATCGAACGACAATGACGGAAAGTCGTTATCGAATGCGAACGCGCCCTGGTAGTCCGGATTGACCGCGCCGTTGGCCCGGGTCACGCGTGGGCAGAGATAGCAGTCGGGATCATGGGCAGGCTTCTCTTCGCGTCGGCCTGTCGCCATCGCGCCCGACCAGGGGCGTGCTGCCGAGCTCGCCGAGACGATGACCCATTGCGCCAGCAGCGGTTGCCAACGGCGTTGCCAGTTGTTGCTCATGAGGGTGCCAAAATGCGGTTGCCCAGGTCGGTGCCTGGATGGGTGCCAACAGGGGTGTTCATGGCGCGTACCGCCCGGCACCCGGTCCCGGCATGATCGTGTAGAAGTCGGCGGTCAGTCCGGTGGCTTCCTTGTAAGCGCGACCGACGCTGCGTTCGAAGGCGGGAATGTCCGCCCGTGGCAACAGTGTGACAGTGCAGCCGCCGAATCCGGCTCCGGTCAAACGGCTGCCGAGTACACCGGGCTGTTCGCGGGCAAGGCGAACCAGATGATCCAGCGGTCCACTGGAGACTTCAAAGAGATCGCGTAGCGACTCGTGCGACGCGTTCATGAGCTTGCCAAAGCCTGCCAGGTCGTCGGCTTCCAGCAACGGTACGGCGGCGCTGACGCGTGCGTTTTCCTCGGCGACATGGCGGGCTCGTCGGCAGGCGATCGGGTCGTCATCGAGGCGTTTCTCGTGCTGGTCCAGCATGTCGGGAGTCAGCTGACCGAGTCGCTCGAGTGGCAGTGCCGCCTGCAGTGCCAGCAGCGCCCGACGGCATTCGGCAACGCGCTCGTTGTAGGCCGATTCGTTGAGCTCGCGCCGCTGATTGGTGTTCGACACCATGATGGCGAAGTCGCCGAGGGCGAGCGGTACCTGACGGTGCGCAAGCGTGCCGCAATCGAGTTGCATCGCATGGTCGGCCTCTGCGAATGCGACCGCGTACTGATCCATGATGCCGCACTGCATGCCGACGAACTCGTTTTCGGCGGCCTGCGCAAGTTGCACCAGTTCGAGTCGCGTCAGGCCTGCGTCATGGAGCTCATTGATGGCATAGGCGGTGACCACTTCGATCGAAGCCGACGAACTCAGGCCGGCGCCGTTTGGAATGTTGCCGGAATAGAGGCAGTCGATGCCGTCAAGCTCGGTACCGCCAAGCCGAAACCGGTCGAACACGCCGAGCGGATAGTTGATCCAGTTGTCGCCGTAGGTTCGCCCGATCTCGTCTTGTGACAGCTGCGCGAACAGATCGAAATTCGTCGACGCGAGCCGGTACTTCGAGTCGCCGGTCCGACGTGCCAGCAGGACCGTTCCTCGATCGACGCCACAGGGGAAGACCAGGCCGCCACTGAAGTCGGTGTACTCACCGATCAGGTTGACACGACCCGGTGCGAAGAATACCTCGGGTGGTGACTCGCCGCGGCCAAAGCGTTCGAAGAATCGCTCTGTCAGTCGATCGATGTCGAACTGATCGTCCGAATCGTTCATGCGACACGCTCCGCGTTGTTTTCCAGATCTGCCGTTTCCGTGGATGCGACATCGACGGCGTCGTCGACGACGGTCAGTTCCGGTTCGGCGAAGCAACCGATCAACAGTGCGAACTGTGGCGGCAACACAGGCAACGGCACGCCGATACGTCTCAGCAATTCGCCGGTCGTGCTTTGCGCGCGTTCGCACCACGGCGGAATGACCTTGTTGAAGGGGGCGAGGTCGTTGACGTTTATGCTCTCGAGTGTCAAGCGATAGCGACGTTTCGGGTTCAGTCCGCGTAGCGGCAGGTAGCCCGGACGCGTGGGATGCATGTTGCCGATGGCGACCACGCTGTAGAGGGCGCGTTCGCGGTGGGGATCGACGAGCCCGCTGGCGATGACTGCTTTCGAGAAGCTGTTGAGTTCCCAGTAGGTAGCTTCGGCGAGCCAGTCGCGATGGGTCTTGTAGAGGCCGGTGTAATGCTGCAGTGTGACCACATCGTGAGCGTCGAGCCGTCGTGCGTCGAGTTCGAATCCGAACTGGCCCTGCAGTGCGACGATCGCCCGGGTGTGCAGACTGGTCACGCGACCGGTCAGATGCGCCGACTTGTGACCGACGTGAGCGCCCATGATCTCGGGCGGAAAGAAGCGCATGAAGCCCTGCTGGATGCGCGCTCTCTCGATCGGATCGATGTTGTCGGATGCCCAGACACGCCCGGTGTGCGCCAGTATGCCAAGGTCGGCACGGGCGCCGCCCGAAGCACAGGTTTCGATCTCGAGTTTGGGGCATGCCTGCAATATGCGATCGAGAAGAGCGTAGAGTGCCTTTGGCTGGGCGACGGCGCGGGCGCGCTCACCGTCGCCCGGCAGGACCAGATCCCGATTCTGATCCCACTTGATGTAGTCAATCTGGTATTCGTCGACGAGCCTGGTAATGCGTTCGAACAGATAGTCCGATACCTCCGACCGGGCGATGTCGAGCACCAGCTGCCCGCGCGCCAGAGGCGTCTCGACTCCCGAGCGGTGCAGCGCCCATTCGGGATGTGTCCGATACAGGTCGCTGTCCGGATTGACCATTTCAGGTTCGAACCACAGGCCGAACTGCATGTTGTGGCGGCGCACCCTTTCGACAACCGGACCGAGTCCATCGGGGTAGACACCCTCATCGACATACCAGTCGCCGAGGCCGGCGTTGTCGCTTCGTCTATGCCGAAACCAGCCGTCGTCAAGAACGAAACGCTCCGCCCCGACGCTCGCGGCGGCGTCGATCAGTGGTAACAGCTTGGCAACATCATGATCGAAGTAGAGGGCTTCCCAGCTGTTGGCGTGAATTGGTCGCGGCTTTCGCGTCCAGGCCGGCAGGATGAATTTTCTCGTGTAACGGTGAAAACGCTGAGTGCATTCATTCGTACCGCTGCCGCGCGTGAACAGCACCGGCGGCGTCTCCAGCCGTTCTCCGGGCGCGAGAATCAGTTCCCCGGGCAATGGCAGGACGCCTGCTTGCAGGGCGATCTCGCCGTTGCTCAGCCGCTCCACGCGCAGACTGAAGTTGCCGCTCCAGGCGAGATGGGCAAACAGCACGTCGCCGCCCTGTGCACTGAAGCCCGTCGTGCCGCAGATCAGATGGGGTGTGTGTTCGTGACTGGTGCGGCCGGTCAGGTTGGTGATGTCGATGCGCCCGGGTGCGATACCGCGCCGGTGAGGCTGATTCTCGAGCCCCCAACGACCGTGGTGTGTCAGGCATTCCCGATAGGGGCTCGGTAGCGGCAAGGTTGCGCTGGCGAGCCAGTCGACCGTGAAGTCGTCGTCACCGATGTTCTCGAGTGTCGTCGAGATACGCGCGACGTCTGTCCCGCTATCGAGGCCGAGTGAAATGACTACCGCCAGCCCGGAAGTATCGTCGGCGAGCTCGACTGTGAGGCCGCTCTCCGACGGTATGACATCCCGCGCGACAAGCGCATGTGCGAACGCCTTGCCTGCACGGTGGCCAGACAAGGCCGGCGATCCGGTCCAGCCGGTGCAGGCCTGTGGGAACAGAGTGAGGGGCAGTACCGCGTCGAGCCCGGCATACGCCAGTGCCGTGTCGTCATGCACCATCAGGGACTCGATGTCGATGTCACTGCGGAGGCGCGAGCCGCACCAGTACAGGCGAGGTACCGTGCTGTCGTGCAGTATCAACAGCGTCGTGTCGTTACCGTCGAGACGAGTGAACAGGGGTTGCCGAGACATCAGATGCTCATCCACTGGGTACGCTTAGGTGCGATGCGCGCAAGCGTTGCTCCGCCGGGGCGTGGACGGTACTGCGCGAACGGTGGTCAGAAACTGTTCCTGCGTCGCGGATTGCGCCGCAGCGGCTTTGATGGAACAATGTTCCAAAGTATAAGAGCGGCTTGGAAAAGCTGTCAATCGAAAGCGATGCGCGGTGCATCGGGATTCGCACCACGTCGACGGCATGGCTTGAGCAGATGACAGACAACAGCGCAAGCGGCGGTTCGACCGGCGACGCAAACGAGAACCAGGCAGATCGGCCGGGCGCGAAGCGCGGGCTCGAATCGGGGTCAGCTGACTCGCGTGGTGCGTCAGCCGTCGTGCGCGCCGTCCGCTTGCTCGATCTCATTGTCGCGGAGGGTCCGTTGCGTTTCACCGAACTCGAGGAACGAACGGCTCTCCCCAAGGCCACCTTGCATCGACTGCTGAACGATCTGTTTGACGAGCGTCTGGTCAAGCAGGACGAGCGCACCGCGAGCTGGAGTGCGGGGTACCGCATTCTCGAGATGGCAAATCGCATCTGGACTCGTTCTGACATTCGCGTGCTGTGCCGGGATCAACTGCTTGCATTGAATGCGCTGAGCGGGGAAACGGTGCAGGTTGTAGTGCATGCGGATACCCACGCGGTCGTCATCGATCACGTGGAGAGCACCAGAAGTGTCCGGCATTCGACCGGTATCGGCACACGTGCACCGCTCTATTGCACCGGCGCCGGCAAGGTCCTGCTGGCGTGGTGTGACGATCATCAGCGCCAGTCCATCCTGAACCGGACCTCGTTCGCGCGCCGCACGCCGAACACGATTACCGATCGCACGGCGCTGGAAAGAGAGCTCGCGGCGGTCAGCAAGCGGGGCTATGCAGTCGATTCCGAGGAGCACTTTCTCGGTACCTGCTGTATTGCGGCTCCGGTCGTCGATGCCTCTGGACAAGCCATCGCGGGCATCAGCATCACGGCGCCGACGTTCAGGACGAGTTCGTCCGAACTTGCCACGTGGAGCCAGCCGCTGGTCGCGGCAGCGGCCGAGGTCAGCCGTCGGCTTGCTCCACATACCGGTGCGCGCGCTGATGCGTCGCATTGACAGTCTCAAGTATCCGTTGTCGCCCGAGGCGCCGACGGTTTTTGTGTTTCATGTCAACGGGGTCGTGGTACCTCACTGAGGAGCGATAGGAAATGGCAGAAGTCGAACTGCGCAAGGCCTGGAAGCGATACGGCGATATTGCCGTGATTCACGGGATTGACCTGCAACTGAACAGCGGCGAGTTCATCGTCTTCGTCGGACCGTCGGGTTGTGGCAAGTCGACGCTGCTGCGCATGATCGCCGGCCTCGAGGAGATTTCCGAAGGCGAGGTCTGGATCGGTGGGCGTAACGTCTCGCAGGTCGAGGCGGTCGATCGCGGCATCGCGATGGTGTTCCAGTCGTACGCTCTCTATCCGCACATGACGGTCGAGGAGAACATGAGCTTCGGCTTGCGCATGTCAGGTACGCCGAAAGACGAGATCGCCAAGAAAGTCGACTTTGCCGCGAAGACGCTGCAGCTCGACAAGCTTCTCGACCGTACCCCGAAGAATCTCTCTGGCGGCCAGCGGCAGCGGGTTGCCATCGGGCGTGCCATCGTCAGGGATCCCGACGTCTTCCTGTTCGACGAACCACTCTCCAATCTGGATGCGGAGCTTCGCGTCGAGATGCGTCTGCAGATTGCCAAGCTGCACAACCAGCTCAATGCGACGATGATCTACGTGACGCACGATCAGGTCGAGGCGATGACCATGGCGGATCGTATCGTCGTCCTGAAAGCCGGTCATGTCGAGCAGGTCGGGTCGCCCCTCGAGTTGTACCACCACCCGGATAACCTGTTCGTCGCAGGCTTCATCGGCTCGCCGAGAATGAACTTCCTCGAGGTCACGGTTCGCGAAGGGAGCGCAGCTCACGCGATTGTCGAACTGCCGGGTGGCGGCTCAGCCACGCTCGCCGTGGATGGGTCACGGGCCACCCCGGGAAGCAAGGCAACGCTCGGCGTTCGACCGGAAGATCTTGCGCGCGAGTCCGGTGACTTCACCTTGCCGATGCAGGTCGATGTGGCCGAGCGCCTGGGCGGTTCGACCTTCCTCTACGGTAAATGCGGTGGCATGGACAACTTCGTCGCCCAGCGTGCCGGCCTCGACACCACTCATGACGGCGACACCGTCGATATTCTGGTGGGTGCCGAAACCTGCTACCTCTTCGATGGCGAGGGTCTTGCCTACCACCGTCTGACGCAATCCGGGCGCGCGGTAGCGTAGCGAGCAAAATAGTCGTCACGTCCGAACGAAGCGTCGTCTGACCGTTCGGCGGTTGTCCCCGATATCGGGGACGACCGTCGCTGTTCAGGCGTCCGTTTTCCGTTCGACGGCACCTCCCTGCGCAACCCAATCGGTGAAGCCACCGGTGACATGTGCAGCGTCGAAACCCATGTCCTGAAGGGTTGCGACGGTCAGTGCCGAGCGCCACCCTGACGCGCAATAGAACACGTAGCGCTTGTCTTCGCCGAATGCTTCCTTGAAGTAAGGGCTGCCAGGGTCTACCCAGAATTCAACCATGCCGCGCGGTGCGTGCAGGCTACCGGGTATGAATCCGCTCCGCTTGCGCTCGCGGACATCGCGAATATCGACCATGACAACATCAGGGTCGGTAGCAAGCTCGAGCGCATCCGCGGCATCGATCTCCTCGATACGCGCCTTCGCGTCGGCAACAAGATCGGCTGCGCTTCGCTTGAGTCTACTCATGGTTCGTTTTCCAGTTTGACGTCGTTCAGGGCGTCGCCCATGGCATCGAACATCTCGTCGATCTCCGCGTCGTCGATGATCAACGGCGGGCAGAAGGCAATGCCGTCACCCGGTACCGGTCGGACGATCAGACCGTGCTGCCGGGCAGCAGCGGCAATCTGTATCGCAACCTTGTCCTTTGCCGGGAAACTCGTGCGGCTGGCCTTGTCGGCCACGATTTCAATCGCGCCGATCAGGCCGACACTGCGCGTATGCCCGACCAGCGGGTGGTTGCCCAGGGCTCGGATGCGTTCCGCGAAGTGCTCGCTGTGCGCCTGCACCCGAGCGACGATGTTCTCCTCCCCGTAGATGCGCAAGGTCTCGAGTGCGACGGCCGCGGCAACCGGGTGCCCGCCATAGGTATTGCCGGTCCCGAACGTGCCGAGAGTGGAGGAATAGCTTTCGAACAACTCGTACAGTGCGTCGGTGACGAGCACAGCGCCGATGGGCAGGTAAGCCGCCGAGAGCTGCTTGGCGCACGTCATGATGTCGGGCTGGATGCCGTAGGTGTCCGAGCCGAACCATTCCCCGGTACGGCCGAATCCGCAAATGACCTCGTCAGCGATGAAGAGGATGTCGTGCCGCTTGAGGACTGCCTGAATCTTCTTGAAATAGCCCTCGGGCGGAATCAGCACGCCGCCGGCACCCATCACCGGTTCGGCAATGAAAGCGGCGATGGTGTCGGCGCCTGCGTCGAGGATCGTTGCCTCGAGTTCCGCGGCCAGTCGCGTAGCGTAATCGGCGTCTGACTCATTGCTGCGAGCGCCTCGATAGGCATGCGGGGTCTCGACATGTATTACCGGAATGGCGGGAAGGTCGAAGCCGTCGTGCACATAGGGCAAACCGGTCAGGCTGCCGGCGGCGATGGTCACACCGTGATAGGCACGTTTGCGGGCGATGATGGTCTTCTTCCGGCTGCGGCCGAGTGCATTGTTGGCGTACCAGACCATCTTTATCGCTACGTCGACCGCTTCTGAGCCCGAATTCACCAAGAAGGCCTTGCCGATGCCTTCGGGTGCCAGTTCGACGAGTCTTGCGGAGAGTTCGATTGCCGGCAGAGTCGATCGGTGGCTGAACAGGTGTGAATAGGGCATGGCCTTGAACTGACGAGCGGCCGCATCAGCAAGACGCTGTTCGCTGAACCCGAGCGAGGCACACCACAGCCCGGACATGCCTTCGAGAAAACGGTTGCCGTGATCATCGAAGACATGGATGCCTTCGCCCCGTTCGATGATGAAAGGCTCTACGCTCTTGCGGTGCGCTTCGAGTGGCGTGAAGGGGTGCAACACGAACTGCCGGTCGCGCTCGGCAGTACTCGGGTGGCTCTTGTCGGCGTGTTCCGGTTCGTTCATGGTTATGTTTCCTGGTGGCCTTCCACCTTGATATCAACGGGGTCAGCGAGCCTGCCCCATTGCATGATCCTCCCTTTCCGGATCAGGGATATCAGCTCATATCAGGGTTATCAGTGCGGAATCGTGTTCCGCCTCGAGGTGTCCGATCGTGTTGAAGTCGACCAGGCGGCCGTGCTCACCGTCGAAATCGAGCGTGGTAACGGATGCGTTCCTGATCCGCCAGATCGCATCGAGCGTGTGTGCAAAGTCGAGACCGAGCACTTGCGAGACGAGTGTCGACACCACGCCACCAGAGGTGAAGAAGACCAGCGTCTCGGGATTGTCATGATTGCCGTGTGCCTCCCGGACAGATCGCCAGCCTCGCGTTGCGAAGTCGTCCCAGCGTTCCAGCCGCTCATGACCGCCCCTGGCGCGACCATCGGCGATGGCCTTGTCGTCGGCATCACGCCAACGTTCCATGATCGCGACGTAGTCGCTGAATGTGAATGTGTCCCAACGGGATGGATTCTCCGGGCCGTTCCCGAAAACCGCGTCCACGGCATCGTCGTCGTACTCGTTCAGCGCGGCGTGTTCCGCGTCGGTCGGGTCAAGGCCCGCCGCTTCGAGCGCTAACCGCGCGGTATCCCGTTGCCTCTGCAATGTGCCGGAGTACGCCGCGTCCATCGTGAACTGACGTCGTTTCCACCAGTTCCCCAGAATCCGGGCCTGTTGACGACCCGTGGCCGAGAGGCGGTCGTAGTCGTGGGTCCCGGCAGAAGCCTGTCCGTGACGAACGAGATGGATGGTGGTCAAGGCGAACGGACCGCGTTGTTGTGTGTCCACAGCATAGCGAGTGGCAATGCCGCCGGATAGTCGCTCGGCGGTTGCGTCACCTGCCTGCATGCTGTGCCTGTGTCCTGTGAACGTCTCTGCAGAGCCCGGTTCGGCTGGCTCACTTAATCCCGTTCCCGATTCAAGACGGGATGTCCGGCGTCGCTAGGGCACTTCATGGACGAGATATCTAACAGGCATCGCGTGACATGAGCGCGCGTGCTCAGGCCATTCTGCCGGGCGATGAAGCCCCACTGGTGCAACCCTATGCCGGTGCCTTCGAGCGACGTGCGCTGAAGCGAATTCTGGTGGTGGACGATGAGGCACATGTGTTGCGTGTGTTGCGGCTGAGTCTCGATCGGAACGGCTACGAGGTCGACACCGCTCTGGATGGCGAAGTCGCTCTCACGATGTTGCGCGAGCAACGCTACGCTGCCTTGATCGTCAGTGCCGAATTCGCGCCCCGCGGCGGCGGACTCTGCGATGTGGTGCAGCGTCATTTCAGTGACGATGCACCCTTGATGCTGGTCATGGTCGACAATGCCGAGGAGGCGGAATGGCAAGGCGATTCGAGTGCGGTGGAACGCGTCGAACGGCCTGTCAGCCTGCGCTGGATCGTTGCCCGGCTGAACGAGTACTTCGGCGACTACCAGGCACGCTGACAGCTTTCTTCAGCGGGAATCCTTATCGTGTCGATTCGTCGTGCCCGCCTGAGCGAAGACAAAGGCAATGAGGTTGGCGATCAAGGAGAGGACGAACCCGCCCGTCAACACGGCGGTCAACGAGCCGAGCAAAACTTCGCCAAGGTCGATGTCGAGTGCATCTTTCAGAAACAGAGCAGCGATGCCGCCGATCAGTCCGATGAGCGCACCGCGTCCGATGCCGCAGCCGCGACGGCCGAACAGCGCTGACACGAGCGCGCCTGCACCTGCGCCGATGAGGAAAAACAGCATGGGCGCGATGAGCCTCATGGCCGTCTCCTCGGCGCGTACAATTCCGTGCTCTCTTCATCCGGCCAGTTCATGACGTCTGATCCTCCAGTGTCGTCCAGCCTTAGAGGGGTTGGACTTGCGCTATCGGGCTTCGCGATATTCTCCTTGCACGATGCCTTGACGAAGAGCATCGAAGGGGTTTCAGTGTTCCAGCTGGTCTTCTTCGTGGTGCTGTTCAGTTTCATCCCCTTCAGTCTAAGGCTTGCGCTCGATCCTGCCGAGCGATCCCTGAAGCCCAACCTGCCGGGGCTGGTCGCGCTGCGCTGCGTGTTCACGGTTGCCGGCCTCTTGTGTGCCTTCGCCGCCTTCAAGATGCTGCCGCTGGCCGAAGTCTATTCGCTTTTGTTCTCGGCGCCGATAATGATTACCTTGCTCGCGATACCGATCCTCGGCGAGCGAGTGCGCCTGATTCGCGGTATCGCCATCGTGATGGGCATGATCGGCGTGCTCATCGTCCTGCGCCCCTTCGGCGCCACGCTGACAGCAGGTCACGCGCTGGCGCTCGGTGCGGCCACCTGCATCGCCTGTGGCGCCATCGTCACCCGCCGGATCGGTGATCGGGAGCATACGGTTACCTTGCTGCTTTACCCGATGCTGAGCAATCTTCTGGTGTGCGGCATCACGCTGTTTTTCGTCTACACGCCGATGAGTGGAGAAGTCTTGCTCAAGTGTGCTTTCATCGGCTTGCTCAGCGTGATAGGCCAGTCCCTCGTCATCAGTGCCTATCGGGTGAGCGAGGCGCAATTCGTGGCACCGATGCAATACAGCCAGATGCTCTGGGCCTTGTTCTACGGTGCCGTGCTTTTTAACGAACAGGTCGAGCAGATCGTGCTGCTCGGCTCCGGCATCATCGTGCTTTCAGGGCTTCTGTTCATCTGGCGCGAGATATCGGCATCGCTCGTGCAGCCTGTCCTCCGGACACGCAACCTGCGGGTCTCCGGTGGACCGCAGACGCCTTCCTACGAGAGCGACGAAGCACACGCTGCACGCCTGCGTGCCGGGCGGAACCTCAGAAGCCTGCAAGATGCCGCGACGACAGTGGTTGACCCGCGTCGGCAGGCCGACTAGTCTCGCACCATGATCTCGCGCACGACAGGACTGCACCTTATGCGCCCGGCCTCCTCGTGGAGTGCCGGGAACGCTGTCACCTGTCGCTGACGCGACAGGTTCCCCCCGGGGATCGCCGAGCGCCTGAGGAAGCTTGTCTGCACAGGCTTCATCGCAGGCCGCTCTCCGACCAGTCCTTCATCCTTTGTCGCAGCCTTCGTCGGTCTGTGGATTCATCCGCCTGACGACGATCCTTCGGAGCAGGCCGTGGCTTTCGCGAGACCGCCAGACATGAACATCGATCCGTCAGTCAAGTACCCCCCCTTTCCGGCAGTCGAACTGCAAAATCGACAGTGGCCGTCACGCACCCTCGACAAGGCGCCGGTGTGGTGCAGCGTCGATCTGCGAGATGGCAATCAAGCGCTTATCGAACCCATGGGTCCCGAGCGCAAGAAGCGTATGTGGGACCTCCTGATCAACACAGGTTTCAAGGAAATAGAGATCGGCTTTCCGGCCGCGTCACAGACCGACTTCGACTTTGTCCGCATGCTGATCGAAGGTGGTCACGTGCCGGAGGATGTGACCCTGCAGGTGTTGACGCAGGCGCGTCGGCCGTTGATCGAACGAACCTTCGAGGCACTGCGCGGTGCGCCGCGTGCCATTGTGCATCTGTACAACTCGACCTCCGCCCTGCAACGCCGTGTCGTCTTCGACCTGGATAGGGCAGGCGTACGCCAGATCGCTACCGACGGTGCAGAGATCGTCGCCGAGTTCGCCCGAAAGAACCCTGATACCGACTGGCGATTCGAGTATTCGCCGGAAAGTTTCACCGGTACTGAACTCGACTATGCGGTCGAAGTCTGCGATTCCGTCACCGCTATCTGGCAACCGACGCCGGAGAGGCCAGTCATCCTCAACCTGCCGGCGACGGTGGAGATGTCGATGCCGAATGTGCACGCTGACCAGATCGAATGGTTTCTGGGCCAGGTTCGCGACCGGGAGAGCATCCTGCTGAGCCTCCATCCCCACAACGATCGCGGCTGTGCGGTTGCTGCGGCGGAGATGGGCTTGCTGGCCGGAGCCGATCGCGTAGAGGGCACACTTTTCGGCAATGGTGAACGAACCGGCAACGTCGATCTGGTAACGCTGGCCTTGAACCTGTTCACACAGGGCGTGGATCCCGGGCTCGACTTTTCCGATATCTTCGAAGTCATGCGTACCGTCGAGCACTGCAATCAGTTGCCGGTACATCCGCGGCATCCCTATGCCGGTGAGCTGGTGTTCACTGCCTTCTCGGGTTCTCATCAAGATGCCATCAAGAAGGGTTTCGCCGCTCTGCGCAAGAGCAATTCACCGGAATGGCAGGTGCCCTACCTGCCGATCGACCCGGCCGACCTCGGCCGCAGCTACGAGGCGGTCATCCGCGTCAACAGCCAGAGTGGAAAAGGTGGCGTCGCTTTCATCATGGAGCGGGACCACGGCCTTGAATTGCCACGACGCCTGCAGATGGAGTTCAGTCGCGTCGTGCAGGAAATAAGCGAGGAGACCGGTGCCGAAGTGGACTCGCCGAGCATTCGAGCAGCCTTCGAGAAAGCCTTCATCAAGGCGGATGCGCCACTCGAATTCATACGTCATCGAAGCGAGGAGGCGGCGGATGATTCGAGTCGTCGGGCATTGACGGCAACCTTGCTTGTAAAAGGCGAGGAGCGTGTGATCGAGGGCCACGGAAACGGGCCGGTCGATGCGTTCGTGAATGCCCTGAAGACTGCCTTCGCGGTCGATTTCCGGGTGGTTGACTATCACCAGCACGCGACCGGTGCCGGTGCCGATGCACAGTCGGCTTGTTATTTCGAGGTACAGGCCGGCAAGGGCGAAGCCGGTTCGGGCGCGACGCGTTACGGCGCAGCGCTTGATGCCAATATCGTGGCGGCTTCGCTGAAGGCGGTCTGCAGCGCGTTCAATCGTTCGGTCGAAGAGGGGCTACTGGAACCCGAGCTTCGCTGAGTTCGACTGATGGTCGGCCGCACCTGGCCGGCCGCACCTGGCCGGCCGCACCTGGTCGAAAACTACCTCCAGGTGCGGCCAGCATGGTGCGACCGGCCAGGCGCGTTCAGTGACCTACTGGAACTCGATGTGCAACAGCGGCGCGCCGGCGGAATCGCCCTCGTAAGACTCTGCCGTTCGCTTGCCGCTACCTTCGAGTATCAGGACAAGCGCATTGCCTTCGCTCCAATCAGGTTGTGAAACGATCTCTTGAATGACAGTCGTGAGATCAGGCGTTCGCTGATCTTCACCTGCGGCGCCGATCGTGGCCCACTCCGGCGGCGTCCAGTCGACCCGCGCCGTGGTACGCGGGCGAGACGATAGATCGTTGTCGGTAGCGGAGAAAGCAGCGGCATCCGGCCGTGCTTCACCTTGCACCGAAATAGAGGCTGCTTCGCTGTCTGCCTCATCGACCTTGAACTGAACATAGGCCGAAGTGATGGTGGCAGCGGTTGGAATATCGACGTCGGTAAACCGGATGCCGACCAGTTGCTCGGCGTTCTCGACGCCCAACTCGAGATCGGTGCTCATGAGTCGCAGATCGGTAGAGCCGGTATATTGCTCGGCGTCGTCATTGGCGCTCGAAACGCGTGCGTCGACAACGCTGCCACCCACTTCGTTGACGACGGTCACGGTCACGCTGTCATTGCCCGTGAACTGCCCGTCGTCAGCACTCAAGCGGAGGACATGCGCGCCTGGCGCCGAGAAGGTAGCCGAGGTGTCTTCACTGTCGACGTTGCCGAACGTGACCGGGCCCGGTCCGGACGCGGTCGTCCACTCGAGGCTGACGCTGCCTGGTGGAATCGGCAGTCCATCGTCGACGACGCTGCCGCTCAACGTAGCGGTGCCGGCGATCGAGATCGTCTGATCGATGCCCGCGTTGACCACTGGTGCTGTATTGCTGGTGTTCTCACTGTCGGCAGCACTCTCGTACACGACGCTGAGTCGGGGGGCACCGGACGCATCGCCTTCGTAGGAGTCAGCGACGCGTTCACCACTGCCGCGCAGACTGAATGCCATGGCATTGCCCGCTTGCCAGCCGCCTCTTGCGACGATTTCCTGGACCAGGGACGAGATATCGGGCGTGCGTTCAGCATCACCTTGAGCACCTGTCGTCGTCCACGGCGCAGGCGACCAATTCACCACGGCACTGGTGGCGGTGCGCGACGATACGTCGGCGGAGTCCGCTAGCCAGACGGCCGCATCGTCACTGTCGATTCCGCGAATCGTCAGGCTGGTGGCCTCGTCGTTCGTTTCGTCGGCCTGGAACTGAATATAGGCTTCGACAATGTTCGAACCGGCCGGGATGTCGACGTTCTGGAAGCGCAGGCCGACGATCTGGTTCGCGAACCAGTCATAAACCATCTCGAGGTCGACGCTCGTGGACTGCAATCGTCCGGTCTCGCGCTCTTCGACGTCATCCGCCCCCGAGCTGATCGAACGCTCGAGAGTTGCCCGCGTGGTGGGACCAATGTTCGGATCGAGCGGAGCCGGGTCGTCCTCGTCGGGCACGCCGTCGTTGTCGTCGTCGCGATCGGTTGCGTCCGGAATGCCATCGCCGTCGGTGTCGACTTCGGGTTCGGGCGGAGGCTCTGGTGGCGGTGGCGGTGGCGGTGGCGGCTCGGGTGGCGGTGGGGGTTCGGTCGCAGCGCTCCCGGTAATGCGGACGCCTGTCGAGTGCCAAAGCGCAGGCCCCTCTTCTGGCGTATGCGGCAGGTAGCCGCGGTACCACATCACGACATCGCCGCCGAGTGGCTCGTCATTGACGTACGGGAAGCCAAGGGCCGGACCGGTATTCCAGCCGACTTCACCGCCACGGTAGGTCATGCCGCCAACGAGGTTCTCTGCGTATTGCGTTTCCGTGACAGTGGTACCGCCGACTTCACGCATGCCGTCGTCGAAGTCGACCTGCAGGCGATAACCCGATTGCGAATCCTCGACGAACCAGCCGTGCTCGAACGCATTGGTAGCGGGTTCCTCGAATTCACGGGTATAGGTCGTGAACTCACTGGCACTGTTCTGGCGAACGATCCTGTCATCCGCCGATCCGTCAACATCGAAGTCGAAACGCCACATCGGATAGTGAACGTGATCGAGGTTGCATTGCAGCCCTCGGCTGAAGACGTGTCCGTCAAGTTCACCGTCGGCGCTCAGGTACCAGACCTGATAGATGTCGTACGAACCGATGAATTCGCGAATGCCGAGTTCGAACCAGTCACGACCATCCTGCGTGAACTCACGGGCCACCAGACGGGCGTTGCCTGCCCACGATACCGGTTCCTGAGGGCCATTCATGCGATCTGCATAGGGGCCACACGCATTGTTCTCGTAGTAGACGGACATGACCGGAAAGCTGGCGCGGGCCAGCATGCCGGTATCGCCGAAGCTGACATTGCGCAGGATCAGGCCATCGTTGTCGCTGAAGGTGTCGTAGTCGAGCTTCCAGCCGTTCCATTCGATGCGGCCGTTCCGCTCGCCGATCGTCGTGCCGCCGCCCGGTCCGCCGGTACCGCCACCGGCGTCGATTTCGAGGGTCGCGGTGCCAGGGTCGTAGCCGTGCACACCGACATAGACGGTGGTGCCGTTGCGGAAGTCGATATCGCAGCTTTCGTCTGTGTTCCCACCGTTCCACGACCGGCAGGCAAATTCGCCCAAGGTCGGCAACTGGTCGTACTGGACGTAGAGATCGAGGTCCCCGGTCAGGGAGTTCAGACGTGCGCTGGTGTTGCCGATGTCGTCGGGGTTGGTGACGCGGAAAGTCTGCCAGCTACCCCGCGTGACATCGACACTGGCGCTGCCACCGGTTGCGATATCGGCATCGGCCGACTGCGCGGATGCCGGCGCGGTCGTGAGCAGGGTCAACGCGAGGGTCAGGCCCAGACCCAGCTGCAGCATGGCCCCGCGGTGTCGTTCCTGGACACGGTTCGGGTATTGCTCCGGGTAATGGCTCATCGTGCCACCTCACCGCGCATGATCTGGCTGTTGGTCAGGTCTACCCAGGTAAGCAGTTCCGGTGGCTCCGGTGACTGCGAGTGGAAGGATACGTAAGCCACGCGATTCGGATAGGAGCCGCCGTCGGGCAGGAAGGTCTGGATGGCATACCCGGTCAGGTCCAGCATCCCCGTCTGCCCCTGTGTTTCCCAGTAGTCGGCGGCAAGTTCGATGGCTGCCTTCTTCTCGGTCTCGCTGAGCGGAGGCTGGCTCTCTGTCGCCTCGACGAGGGTGAGATCAACGAGGCGATCAGCGTCGAAAGTCACCTGTACTGTCTGATTGTTGCTCAAGCTGAAGAACTCGAGTTCGACGAGCTGACTGCCGAGTACAGATTCCTTGTCGTCGAGAACGCTACTGCGGGTCATGGAATACAGCCTGCCAAGCGCGACTTCGACTTCATGGTTGCGGAGCGCTGCAGCGAGTGATGCGTCGGTTCGCGCGTCGGCATCTACCGAGTTGCCGACCGCGCGTGCCCGGGCGCGCATCATCGGCGAACTTGACGTCGGAGTGTGCTGACGCACATTCTCGATGTCCTGCGGTTGCGGCGGGAAGACGGACTTACCGTCGTTCGGCGTGAAGCGGCCGTCCTCCTTGACGGCGCCATGGTTCTCGTGCGCGAGCGCTGGCGAGCCGATGCACAGTCCAGTCAGCAACGCCAGGCCGATGACGGCCAGCGGGAATCTTGATGACGGGATGCTGGTACGTTTCGCGCGCCGACGATATGACAGGCGTTCCGGAAATTCCATGGGATGCCTTGACACCAGACGCGTAGTTGCGAGACCAGAGGGTCTGTAAGAGTCCATTCACGCTGCTCCGAGGAATGACCTTGAGTATAAACTGTGACGCGGTCGAAATGTTACTGTCCGGTCGTGACGCCAAGTCAATTTGATCTGAATCAAATTCGACTTGCCGTGCGGTTATCAGCGCATTATCGGGTCTCGTCGGGTTTGCACGCCGGGTCCTCACTGGCGTTTGCTTTCCGTTGCGTCCCGGGCCTTATTGCTTGCCGGTTGGGCCAGTTGGAGCGGAGGGCGCCGCGTGGCGGCGCCCCCTTGATCGACTCGACTTCGCTCCCCTGCCTGGTTTCGCTAGCAGACTTCCCAGCCCGAATTCCCCGCGTGGTTCCCTGGCCTGCTTTCCCTTGGCAGGCTCCCTTGACCGCCGGTGCTTCAGCTTGCCGGCGCGTCAGGTTTGTCGGCCATGAAGCGGCTGAACTCCTCTTCATCCGCTCGGCGTCGCGCGTCGGCTCGAAAGGCTTCGAAGCAACGCTTGCTTTCGCGAATCTCCTCCTTCAACTCGCGAATCCGGTCGTATTGGGTCTGGTGATACGCATTGAAGACCGTATTGTCCGTCGGTCCCGTGTCGTTGACGTGACCGTCGCGACGCAGGGATGACCAGAGCTGTCGTGCCTTGCCGGGAAGATCACGCGCATCACGGCCGCTGAGAATCCAGAACAGGATCAGCATGCCGACCGGCCAGAAAAGGACAAAACCTGCAACCATCACGGCAATATTGAATCCGGACCAGTTGCCTGATCGCGACAGTCTCGAGGCGCAGCCGTTTCGGCGGGATGACAGGGATGAATCCAGTGTTGGTGCTTGAGTTGCTTGCATTGTTGTATTCCTCATGATCTTGAATGATCGACACGCTCCGGACACGCAGTGTTCGACGTGTTGATCCGGTGTCGTCGCGTTGACAATGCGAACACTGTTCACATACTATATACCTCGAATCATAGGCATTTCAAGTCTCGGTCGTGAAAAAAGTGAACAGTGTTAACACCGAGGTGCGACAATCGTGGCAATGAAAGGCAAGAGGTCGTACCACCACGGCAATCTGGCGGAATCGTTGCTCGATGCGGTTGACGATCTGGCGACGGCGTTTGGCCTCGAGGCTGTCTCGCTCCGCGCCTGTGCGAAACGTGTCGGCGTATCACCTTCGTCTGCGTTTCGTCACTACACCGACAAGCGCGCGCTGATGACAGCGTTTGCGACGCGAGCGCTGTCGCAGCTGTGTGACACCCTCGCGGAGGCCGAAGCGCGGTCCCAGGTTGAGAGGGCTGAACAGGCCGAAGCGCAGGTGCCTCTGGACGTGGAACCGGCGTTTCTTGCCGTGGGGCTTGCCTACATCGATTTTGCGCTCGACAAGCCCGCGTTCTTCCGCGCAATGTGGCGCGAAGAGACGATCTATTCGAACGATGAAGCTTATGTCCGGGCAGCAGCACGATTGAGCCGGCACCTGCAAGGGGGATTCGTGCAGACCATCGCCGATGCGGATCCCACCGGATTCAGCCCGGAAGAGTTGCTGGCCTGGTCATCGGTGCACGGCCTCGCGAACCTGTTTGTCGATGGGCCAGTGGCACGCGGTGAATCCCGTGAAGGCAAGCTCGCCATGGCGCGCGACATGCTGATTGCCGTCATGCCGGCCCTGTACCGGCCAGCCTGTCCATAAGTCGAGGGTAGAGAACTCGGCTGCTGGTCAGTCTCTGGCAAGCTGATAACATCGAGGTCGGCCTGCGTTCTCGCTAAAGCATGGAAATCGAGATTTTCCTCAATCGGCTCGCTACGCGGCCCGAGACCATCGAGTTTCCCGAGGTCATCGAGTTGATCAACCATCGCTACGATTTCGTACCGACGGCTTTCCGCAACGGCGGCCTCGTCAACGAAGCCGGACAGAATTCGGGGGCTTGTCGGGTATTCGCGTTCGCGCGTCTGCATGAACTGAGCGAGAAGGAGACGCTCGCCCTGTTCGGTGCGTTCTACCGGAGCGACGTGCTGCGCACGCCGGACGGAGATAGTCACCCGAATATTCGACGCTTCATGGAAGGAGGATGGGCTGGCATTGAATTCGATGGCACGCCGCTACGTGTCCGGGCGCGCAAGAGTCGCGCCTGACGTCCTGCTGACTAGTTGATTGGTGGCCTGATCAGTTGCTCGATCGGTTGCTCGATCAAGTTGCTCGATCCACTGCTCGTGAGATGGCGTGCCTTGCTCACCCAAGACCGAGTCGAAGCAGCGCTGCCAACAGGCCGATTAGCCCACCGAAGACCCCGCCCCACACAACCAGCCAGCCCAGGTGGCGCTTTATCATCAGTTGCATGATGTCGCGCACCATCTCTGGTGTCAGCTCGTCCAGACGCGCTCTGAGCAAGCTGTCGAGGCGTTCCGCGAATCGTTGACTCGAGGCCATGTCGGCAACCTGTTCACCGATGACCGCCTGCAATCGTGGCGACGCAGCCGCATTGGTCAGAAAGGTACGCATGCGTTTCCTGAAGGGTTCGCGCAAAGGCTGCAAGGCTGCTTCACCGCCCACCATCGCGAGCATCGGGCCGAACGACGATTCGTTGATGGTCGCGACCAGTTGATCGAATGCCGCATCCAGGTCGATCTTGTCGATCACCGGCCCAAGATCGATGGTGCGTGGCTCTGCGGCACGACGGTCTGTCGCATCGTCGGCCTCACCTTCGCTTGACGAGCGCGACAGCAGGCTGCCGATCCGTTCCGGGTCGAGCAGTTGTTCGCGCACCATGCGCAGGATGCCCGCCTTGAATTCCTCGAAGTGCAGGACGATGACGCCGGATCCGTAGAGGCCCGGAACCCGTTCGAACAGCATGTGCACAGCCAGCCAGTTGGTCAGGGCACCGGAGAGCGCGAACAGGCCGGTGCTCGCGACGATATCGCGCACGGGGTCATCGAACAGGAAGCTTGCGAGCAGCAGTCCGAGCGCGACGAGATTGGGTGTCAGGTTCTTCGACAGCATGTGTCAAGTGTAGCGGCCAGCAGCAGACACAACAGTCTGTATCCCACTCCTCGGCCGTAGTGTGGCCTGTCTGGCAGAAGCCGCGGATGAACCTGACCGGTTGCACAGGTCGCAGGCCTGTCGACGGGGCCCGGAGGATCACCGCTGCTAGAATTCAAAGGCTTTCAACGGATGGAAAACCGACCCGATGTCTTCTGCACTGTGTACCCGTTCGTCCACTGTCGCTTTGGTCGCGGCCTTGAGCGTGAGCGTGTTCGCTCTTCCAAACGCCTTGCAGGCTCAACAGGAGCTGCCGGAGAGTGGGCCGTATGCGTCAGTGGACTTTCCACCGGCAGGGCAGCGGCTGCGTGATCTCGCCGCGCGCCTGCCCATCGAGATCGGCTTTGCAGCGCGACGCGAATGGCCGCAGTTACCGGAAGCCGCAGCTTACGAGGCGATCGCGACGGCCGAGTTCGGCATCCTGACACCGGAGAGTTCGTTCAAGTGGCAGTTCGTGCACCCCTTTGAGGGTCAGTTCGACTTTGCAGACCTTGATCGCGAGGTGGCCTTTGCCGAAGCCAACGGCATGCTCTTGCACGGCCATCCGCTGACCTGGTACCTGCTCAACCCACCGTGGCTCGATGCCGTACCGGCGGAACGTCTGCCAGCCGTGCTCGAGTCACATGTGACCACCGTCGTATCGCGCTATGCCGGCAAGTTCGCCGTCTGGGACGTCGTCAACGAAGGCTTGAACAACGACGGCAGCGCACTGCGCGACGATATCTGGACGAACGCGCTCGGTACCTCCTACATGGATATCGCGTTCGACGCGGCCCGCGCCGCCGATCCGGCCGCCACGTTGATCTACAACGACTATGACATCGGTTGGTTGACTGCCAAGTCGGCGCGAGCCCTGTCGCTCGTCGACGAGTTGCTGGCGCGCGAGGTGCCCGTCGACGGCATCGGCATGCAGATGCATCTCGACCACACCTTCAATCATTTCGAAGGGCATTCGGAAGCCATGCAGCGCTTTGCCGACCGGGATCTCGATATCTACATAACGGAACTGGATGTGGGCGTGCTGCAGATCGAGGACTATCTGGTGCAAGCGGATGTCTATGAGGAGACCGTGCGCCGCTGCCTGATGCAGCCTGCCTGCAAGGCGGTGCAGATCTGGGGGCTCAATGACCGGACTTCCTGGCGCCCGTTCTTTCGCCCGTTGCCGTACGATGAGGTCGCCCGGGTGAAGCCTGCCTACTTCGGGCTGCAACGCGGGCTCATGTCGCAGCCGGTTCACCCGGAACAGTGCGAACTGGATCGGGGTCGCGTCATTTCGGGCAGTGTCTACAGTGAGGGTGAACGCGGTGAGTCATTCGGCATGCGCTGTGCAGATGTGCCGCTCGAAGGTGGCTTCAAGACACTCTCGGTGCGGTATCGCAACCCCGGTACCGATACGCCCAAGCTGCGCGTGACTGCCGGTGCAATGGAACTCGCGACGGTCGCACTGGCGCCGACGGCACCGTCGAACGATGGCGAGTTTCGAACGCTTGACTTGAGTGTGCTCGCGCTCGACAGCGCGACCACTCTCGAGGTGACTGTCGAGGCCGTTTCCGATGGCGCCGATGTCGGTATCGATGCCTTGCTGTTCAGCGAGCCGACGCGGCCGCTGACGGTCAGCCCGAGTGGGGCAACGACGGGCGAAGCAACGACGGACGGCGCGTCGACGGGCGGCGCGACGACGGGCGCGGCGACGACCGCTGGCGCAACGACAGCGGCGGGAACAACGGCCGGTAGCACGAGCGGTGGTGCTGCCACGGGTGGCTCTTCCAGTGGTACGCCGACGGCGGGTGGCTCGAGCAGTGCCGGGAGCGATGGCGGCAGCAGCGACGATGGCGCCGTCGACACCGGTGCGACAACGGGCGGCTCAGACAGCACCGGCGGCGACGCCGGTGCGACGACCGGTGCGACCGAAAATGGCGCCGGGTCGAGCGGATCCACGAGCGGTGGCTTCGGCTCGGCTGGCCCTCTCACTCTGTTCCTGCTGGCCTTGCCGTTGTTCGCAAGCGGTCGGAGGCGCCGCCCTGATGCAGGAACGTGGACGCCCTGATGGCAAGGCGCACTGACGCTTGACCGTTGCCGTCAGCGGCTCTTGCGGCGACGAGAGCTGCGACTGCCGCGGCCGCTGGCCGAACCGCCGGCAAGACTCAGGTCGCCGTTCAGCTGTGCTCTGGCACCCTGACTGATTTCGCCGAGCAACGCCGTAATCGCGCGGGCGTCGGGTGCCGGGCCAGCCACATGCGCGTCGATGGCAGCGCGCATTGCCGCGACGTGCGCGGGTGTCGTGCCGCAACATCCGCCGACGATGCGAGCACCGGCATCGATGGCCAGGCTTGCGTAGTCTGCCATCAGTGCCGGAGTTCCGTCGTAGACGATCTGACCATCCTTCCAGGCCGGAATGCCACAGTTGGCTTTCGCGACGAGAACGGGCGGAACATCAGAAGCGTCCGGTAGCTGACTGGCGGCTGTCGAGAAGTTGTTGATAGCGGCGACGACCTCTGCTGCACCAACCCCACAGTTGGTACCGATCGCCAGGACTTCGGCGCCGAATTCGTCGGCGATGCGCAGCGACTCGGCTGCGGTCAGACCCATCATGGTCCGACCGTTGGTGTCGATGCTCACCGTGCAGACGACCGGTACGCCAAGCCCGCTCGCACCGCCGATGCCGGCTGCCATTTCCTCGGCGGAGGACAGCGTCTCGAGCCAGAGCACGTCGACACCGCCTTCCACCAGTGCCTTCGCCTGTTCGTTGAACGCGGCGCGCGCCTCGTCAACGCTGACGGCACCGTTCGGCTCGAGTATCTCTCCGGTCGGACCCATGGAGCCGGCTACCAGCACGGTTCGTGTTGTTTCCCGATCAGCAGCGCCGCGTGCCAGTTGCGCGGCAGCGACATTGACTTCATGTACCCTGTCGGCGCTCTGGTGCAGGTCCAGGCGGAAGTGCGTGCCGCCGAAGGAATTCGTCAATACGATGTCGGATCCGGCATCGATGAACGAACGATGCAGGGCGTCGATGCGCTCTGGATGTTCGAGATTCCAGAGTTCGGGTGGGTCGCCTGTCTGCAGTCCGGCCTGAAAGAGATTGGTGCCGGTCGCGCCGTCGGCCAAGAGCACGCTGCGTTCGCCGAGCAACGCTTTCAGTCGGTTGTTCATCGCGGCGAGACTAGCATGCAACCAGGCCCGCGCCGCTTGCTGACGGGATCTCCCTGACGCCCTCTCCATGTCACGAGCCTGCGCATCCGACGTTCGACAGGTAAGCTTGTCGCCTGTCAATCGCTAAACGTTGTCAACGAATGGCCGCTAGCTTGAGCAATGCCGTCCGGTGACCGTTCTGGATCGGTACCATTACGTCACGCACCTTGCAGTGCGGCCCTGAGGTTTCTTGCCAATGCTTTTCGGACTGGGACGGCCACCGACCCCCAACCCGATCGACACCATTCCGGTGCCCGATTCGGTCGGTTGCATGGGGCTCGTCGCCTGTCCGGGTACGCGTATCGATCAGCCCCCCTCAGGCAGTCGGCGTCTGATCCAGTCAGACCTGCAGGCCATCATCGACTGGGGCGCCAACGGTGTCGTGTGCCTGGTCGAACCACACGAGCTCAAGCTGAACAGGGTCGAAGCCCTGCCTGGCATGGTGGAGGAGGCGGGCATGTGGTGGAAGCACTTGCCGATCATCGACATGGACATCCCCACGCAGGCCTTCGAAGATGAATGGGCGGTCGAGGGTGAGCGCATTCGACACGCACTTCGCATCGGCGAGCGTGTTGCCTTCCATTGTTATGCCGGGCTCGGGCGCACCGGCATGATCGCGGCTCGCATCCTCGTGGAAATGGGTATCGACAACGAAGAGTCGATCCGTCGGGTGCGTGCCGACAATCGTCGGCGCATCCAGACCCGCGGCCAGGCAAACTTCGTGCGCAGCTGCCATTCGCTCGTCGGCATGGTCTGAGGCCAGGGAGGTCGCAACCAGCCATGTCGGAGTCGCCTCGTGCCATGCCCGACTGCAAACTTTGCCGTCGTGATCGCGCACTATGTCGAGCTTGAACATAAGGACACGTGCGGTCGATGACGACAGACGGCGACAAAGAGGTTTCCGAGGGCACCGCAGTACGTCGGGGCCGGCGAGGCGGCGGCCGTGAAGCCAAGCGTGCGCGAGCGGCTGCAGGCAGTGCGCGTGAGCCCTGGATCTCGCGCTCGCTGCCTTATTTCGAGGTAGTGAACGAGGAGGGCCTCGCCCTGATCGAGGCCAATGCCGACACCATCCTCGAGGAAATCGGCATCGATTTCCGCGACGATGCAGAAGCGCTCGAGATGTGGCGTGACGCCGGCGCCGCCATCGACGGCGAGCGCGTGCGTTTTCCTCGCGGCTTGTGTCGCAAGCTCATTCAGGACACGGCCCCCCGCGAGTTCATGCAGTACGCGCGCAACCCCGCGAACAACGTCATGATCGGCGGCGATCGAACGGTCATGGTGCCTGCCTATGGCCCCCCGTTTGTGCGTGACATGGACAAGGGCCGCCGTTACGCGACCCTCGAAGACTTCGAGAATTTCGTCAAGCTCACCTACATGAGCAAGTCTCTGCATCACTCGGGCGGAACACTGTGCGAACCGACCGACGTGCCGGTCACCAAGCGACACCTCGACATGGTCTATGCGCACATGCGCTACAGCGACAAGCCTTTCATGGGCTCGGTCACCGCGCCTTCGCGTGCCGAGGACACGGTCGCCATGTCGAAGTTGCTGTTTGGCGACGACTTCCACGATCCGGCGACCGGTGTTGAGCGAACCGTTGTCATTAACCTCATCAACGCCAATTCGCCGATGGTGTTCGACGAGACGATGCTCGGCGCTGCCAAGGTGTATGCGCGCAACAACCAGGCTTGCATCATCTCACCGTTCATCCTCGCGGGGGCCATGTCGCCGGTAACCGTTGCCGGCACCGCCGCGCAGATTCTTGCCGAAGCGCTGGCCGGCATGGCCTTCACGCAACTCGTCAGGCCCGGTGCGCCGGTGGTCTTCGGCACGTTTGCGAGTTCGGTCTCGATGCAATCGGGTGCCCCGACCTTCGGCTCACCCGAGCCCGCGCTGGTCATGTACATCGCGGCCGCTCTGGCTCGCCGGATCGGTGTACCGTTCCGGAGTGGAGGCGGGCTCTGCGCGTCCAAGCTCCCGGATGCGCAGGCGGCCTACGAAGCGGCCAACACGCTGCAATCGGCAGCGCTTGCCGGCGTCAACTTCATGTTGCACACCGCCGGTTGGCTCGAAGGGGGCCTGGTGATGGGCTACGAGAAGTTCATGCTCGACGCCGATCAGGCCAGCATGGTCGCGACCCTGCTTCGCGGGGTGGATCTGTCCGAGAACGGTCAGGCGCTCGATGCCATTCGGGAGGTCGGACCGGGGAACCATTACCTGGGGTGTGCACACACGCAGGCCAATTTCCAGGACGCGTTCTGGCGTTCCTCACTGGCCGACAGCAACAGTTTCGAGCAGTGGGAATCGGAAGGCGCCATGGATGCGGCGACCCGCGCGAACCGCTCATGGAAGGCGCAGCTCGCAAGCTACGAAGCGCCCGCAATGGAACCAGCGGTTGACGAAGCCCTGATCGATTATATAAAAGGGAGGAAGGCGTCCATGTCCGACGCCGAGCACTAGGCCGACTCTCCCCCGACGGGCGAGTGCCCATCGAGACACGTACGGCATGCAGAACCGGCATTGACCACGATCGGCAGGACGGGTGCGACCGCACGCATCGCGTTCTATCTCGTACCGAAATTCTCGATGATGGCCTTTTCGGGTGCGCTTGAAGTACTGCGCATGGCGAATCAGCGTGCCGGGGTCGCCCACTACTCCTGGACGCTCGTCTCGAGCGACGGCGAGCCGGTCGCGGCGAGCAACGGTATTTCATTCCAGGTGGCAGCCGCTGCCCGCTCGCGAGAGCCTTTCGATGCCGCGTTCGTCTGTAGCGGGCTGGATGTGCATCGGGTCGTCGATGAACCGGGTGCCGAGTGGCTGCGGCGCATGGATCGAAGTGGCGCGGTGCTCGGTGGCTTGTGCACGGGAACGTGGCTGCTGGCGCGGGCGGGCTTGCTCGTCGGCTCGCGCTGCACGATACATTTCGAGAATCTCGCGGCGCTCCGCGAAGAATTTCCGGCGCTGGTCATTTCCTCCGAACTCTTCGAGATCGACGGCTTGCGGTATACCTGTGCGGGTGGCACGGCTCCGCTCGACATGATGTTGTCGGTTGTTGGACGACAGCACGGCGTAGCGCTTGCCAAGAGCGTGGCCGAACAATTCATGTGTGACCGCATTCGCGAGCACCATGATCGTCAGCGCGTGCCATTGACGCAGCGCATCGGCGCGAGTCAGCCCAAGCTTGCCGAAGCGGTTTCACTGATGGAAGCCAACATCGAGGAGCCGATGACGCTCGACGAGCTTTCCCGCCATGTGGAATTGTCCAGGCGGCAGCTCGAGCGCCTGTTCCAGCGCTATCTGCATGTCGTGCCGACGCGCTACTACCTTGATCTGCGCCTCGAGCGTGCACGCCAGCTGCTGCTGCAGACCAGCATGCCGATCGTCGAGATAGCGAAGGCCTGTGGTTTCGTTTCGGCGCCCCACTTCTCGAAGTGCTACCGCGACACCTTCTCGCTTCCGCCGCGTGACGAGCGCAGGCGTGCAGCCGGTCAGATTGGCGGTCTCGACGAAGTCTGAGCGCACTTGGCCCTGTCGTGCCGATGGCTGCCCCATCGTGAGGCGCTCCGGGTCGTATGGCGCATTTTAATGGTGCAATTTTCAAGGCAAGTGCCCACTGCTTGCGTATGGTTGACCGCATGCTTTTGAAATAAATGATATTTCTTTGTTGGCATCGAGTTTGCGCCTCGATAAGCTCATGCCCCTCGGCGTGCCCTGTATTCGGTACGTCAGTTTAATCAATGGAGCGCTAGGGTTCCGGCCGCGTCAGCGGTGTCTGGTCCGAGAGCACTCGACCTCGATCTTGCTATCCGGGGTTACACGGCGGGACAAAAGCCCGGGAGACCAACTCTGACGTCAGTCGAGGGGAGGCCGTGTAGTTCGAGTCCGAGATCCCAAGCATGAAGCGCCCCACTTTCAAGCGAACCGCCTCTGTCCTGTTGCTGGCCGTATTGTCGGCCCCTGTTCACTCCGCTGACAAGTTCAGCATCTGTTGGTCCATCTACGTTGGCTGGATGCCCTGGGCCTACGGCGCAGAGCAGGGCATCGTCGACAAGTGGGCTGACAAGTACGGCATCGAGATCGACGTCGTGCAGATCAACGACTACGTCGAATCCATCAATCAGTACACCGCGGGGCAGTTTGATGCCTGCACCATGACCAACATGGACGCCTTGACCATTCCGGCTGCCGGTGGCATCGACAGCACGGCGTTGATCGTAGGCGACTTCTCCAACGGTAACGACGGAGTCATTCTCAAGGGCGCTGATTCACTTGACGCCATCAGCGGTCAGAACATCAATCTCGTCGAACTCAGCGTGTCGCACTACCTGCTGGCGCGGGCGCTCGACTCGGTCGACATGCGTGAATCCGACGTCACCGTGGTCAACACGTCGGATGCCGACATGGTCGGGGTGTACGGTTCCGATGATGTCACTGCGGTCGTCACCTGGAATCCCCTGCTGAGCGAGATCGCCGCCATGCCAGACAGCAACGTGGTGTTCGATTCATCGAGCATCCCGGGGGAGATCATCGATCTGCTGGTGATCAATACCGAGACACTGGCAAGCAGCCCGGAACTCGGCAAGGCGCTGGTTGGTGCATGGTACGAGATCATGAGCACGATGAACGCCTCGGATGCAGCCTCGGCAGAAGCCCGCAGCTATATGGCCGAGGCCTCCGGAACCGATCTCGAAGGCTATGACGCGCAGTTGGCGAGCACGACGATGTTCTACACAGCCGGTGAGGCGCTCGATTTCGTCGAAAGCGATGCGCTGGTCGAGACCATGCAGTATGTCGCCGAATTCTCGTTCGAACACGGTCTCCTCGGCGACGGCGCTCCGGACGCGGGATTCATCGGTATCGAGATGCCCGCCGGCGTCTACGGTGACGCCGCCAACACCAACTTGCGGTTCGATCCGTCCTACATGCAGATGGCGGCCGACGGCACACTCTGATGGGGCGGGACGGCCGGGGTTTGAACGTTGTCGGTGAGATATGGCGATGAAGCGGCTTGTCAACCTCGATGCTCCGCCCGCGATGCGGCGGATGCTCGGGCTACTGCCGTTCGTCTTGCTGATCGTCCTGTATGTGCTTGCCTCCGACGCGCGGCTTGCCATCAACCCGGCCGACAAGCTGTTGCCGTCGTTCTCGAGCATGTCGGATGCCCTGCTGCGCATGGCCTTCGAGCCCAGCAAGCGGAGCGGGGAATACCTTTTCTGGACAGACACCTGGAGCAGTATTCGACGCCTCGGCATCGGTGTTGGCCTGGCGGCACTGATCGGACTTTCACTGGGCATCGCGACCGGGGCGATACCACTGGCAAATGCGCTGTTCTCCCCGCTGTTGACCGCCGTTTCGCTTATTCCCTGTCTGGCCCTCTTGCCCATTCTCTTCATCGTGCTAGGGCTCGGCGAATTGTCGAAGATCACCTTGATCACGCTCGGCATCACACCTTTCATCGCCCGCGACATTCAGCGCCGTGCCCGCGAGATTCCGGCGGAGCAATTGATCAAGGCACAGACCCTCGGTGCAAACACCGCGCAGATCATCTGTCGCGTGCTGCTCCCTCAGCTGTTGCCGAAACTCATCAATTCCGTGCGATTGTCACTCGGCACCGGCTGGCTCTTCCTGATCGCGGCCGAGGCCATCGCCTCTACCGAAGGGCTGGGCTACCGCATCTTTCTGGTGCGGCGGTATCTATCGATGGAGGTCATCATTCCTTACGTCCTGTGGATCACGCTGTTGGCCTTCGTTTTCGATCTCCTGCTCAGACGGCTCGGCAAGCGGCTGTTCCCATGGGAGTTGCCCGAATGATTCGCGCACAAGGGCTCTGGAAGTCGTTCGGTGATCAGACGGTTCTCGAGCGCATCAACGTCACCGTGGAGGAGGGCGAGTTCATCACGCTGGTAGGTACGTCGGGGTGCGGCAAGACGACTTTCCTCAGGATGCTGCTCGGAGTAGAGCCGATCAGCAAGGGAAAGCTCGACCTCGACGGCAGAGCGATACCCGCCGAGCCCGGTGCTGATCGCGGCATCGTGTTCCAGCAATATTCCGTCTTTCCGCACATGACCGCCCTTGCCAATGTGGTGTCAGTGGCGGGCTTCGGGCGGCGCAGCATGACAGGCTTGCTGTTCGGCTCGAGCAGACGGGAAGCGACCGAGGCGGCTACCGCGATGCTTGCGCGTGTCGGCCTGACAGATGCGTCGCATCGCTATCCGCATGAACTGTCTGGTGGCATGCGGCAGCGACTGGCAATTGCCCAGGCGCTCATGGCCAGGCCCCGGATCCTGTTGCTGGACGAGCCCTTCGGCGCACTCGACCCCGGCATTCGTGCCGACATGCATGCCCTGGTGATCGAACTGTGGCGCGAACATGGGCTGACGATCTTCATGGTGACGCACGATCTGAAGGAAGGTTTTCACCTCGGGACGCGCCTGTGGGTCTTCGACAAGACGCGTCATGACCCGCATGCACCGGGCGCTTATGGGGCGACAATAACCTACGATCTGCCCGTCGGCAGTCGGCCAACTCCTGTTGCTGATCCAGCTCCGCTCGCAGGCGCACTCGCCTCGACCGGCAGCGATGCAGCCATTGCGCTTTCATGAAGGAGGCTTGACATGAGCGGATCGCTCCCCTCGAATACGAACTCGAATACGAATCTCGATCCGAACCTGACTTCGAATCCGGGCTCGACCTTCGGTTCGAACGATGGTCTGAACAACGGTCCGAACGACGGCTCAGCCGAATTGCTGTATTCGACTCGATTGAGCGGCGGCAAGCACTGGTCGATGCGATTGCGTCGCGGACTGTCACTGCAGCTTCGCGACGTCAAGGGCGGAGCCAACGTCGGTATGGTGTTCTACAACACGGCCGATCTGCGCGAGCGCTACAACGCCCCCGATACACTCAAGTGTCAGCACACGTTCTACCTGACGCGGGGACATTGCCTGTACAGCGACATGGGCCGCATCTTTGCCTCGGTGCTCGACGACACGCTGGGTGCGCACGAGACGATGTGCGGCAACAGTAGTCGCGAGCAGGTTGATCGCCAGTACGGTGCGCGCAGCTACCAGCAAGACCGCAATGCCTGGCACCAAAATGGACACGATGCCTTCATGGTCGAGCTCTCCAAGTATGAACTCGGTCGGCGCGATCTACCGGCCAATGTCAACTGGTTCAGCAAGTGTGCCGTGCGAGAGGACGGGGGTATCGACTTTGTCGACGGATATGCGACCGCTGGCAGCGAAGTCAGCTTGCGTATCGAGATGGATTGCCTGGTTGTTCTGCATACCTGTCCACATCCGATGGCAAGTGCCAAGCACTACCCGCACACCGACGTCGGCATCACCTTGTGCCACGCGCCACCCATGGCCACGGATGACGTCTGCCTGAATCTTTGCGATGAAAATCGTCGTGGTTTCGAGAACAACCGTCTTTATCACCTCGGTTCTTCACTCTAGCGGCCGCCATGATCAAGGAAAGCTTCAGAGACCCTGAGCGCGCAATGGCGCGACAAAGCATCGATGCCGGCGACTACTATCTCGCCCGGCTAGAGGCAGGGGATACGCTGAGAATCGTCGACCTGGAGGGCAATCAGGCAGCCGACACCTTGTTCTATGCGGCGGACGATCCGACCGAACACTACAGTGCCTGCAACACTTTGCGCGAGCAGCGCAACCTCTACCTGAGTGTGGGCAGCGAGCTGCGTTCGAACGAGAATCGATGCATGCTCGAGATCGTTGCCGACACCTGCGGGCGGCACGATACGTTGGGTGGTGCCTGTTCGAGCGAGAGCAACACGGTGCGTTATGACCTCGACAAACGCAGCATGCATGCCTGCCGTGACAGCTGGATGCTGGCGATCGCCGAACATCCCGATTTCGGCATTCGCAAGCGCGACATCAGCCATAACATCAACTTCTTCATGAACGTGCCGGTAACCGAATCAGGCGAACTGACCTTCGAGGACGGTATCTCCGCACCCGGCAAGTACGTCGAGCTGACAGCATCGATGGATGTCATCGTGCTTATCTCGAACTGTCCGCAGTTGAACAATCCCTGCAATGGTTACAACCCGACACCGATTGAACTGCTGACATGGAACCAGTAGAGCGGGTGATGGACGGACGCGACGGGCTGCCGGCGACGATACTGATCGCCAACCGCGGTGCGATCGCGACGCGCATCATTCGTACGCTCGATCGTCTCGGCATCGACTCGGTCGCGGTCTACGCCGAGAGCGATCGGGACAGCCTGCACGTGCGGCGTGCGACAAACGCATATTCGCTTGGCGAGGGCAGCGCTGCCGACACCTACCTGGATATCGACAAGCTGATCGCGATCGCTGTGAAGAGCGGGGCAGAGGCGATACACCCGGGATACGGATTTCTCAGTGAGAACGTCGCCTTCGTCGAGCGGTGCGAGGCGTGCGGAATCACCTTCATCGGTCCGACGGCCGAGCAGATATCACTGTTCGGACAGAAGCATGTCGCGCGCGAGCTGGCCGCCCGCGCCGGTGTGCCCTTGCCTCCCGGCACGGCGCTGTTGACAAGTCTTGCCGAGGCGCTGCGCGAGGCTCAGGCCATCGGCTATCCGGTGATGTTGAAAAGTACGGCGGGTGGTGGTGGCATCGGCATGCGATTGTGCGCGAACGATGCCGAGCTCGAACAAGGCTTTGCCAATGTTCAGCAACAAGGCCGCAGCCACTTTGCCAATGATGGCGTCTTTGTCGAAAAGGCGGTGCGCAACGCAAGGCACGTTGAAGTACAGCTGTTCGGTGATGGTGCCGGCGGCGTGCTGTCACTGGGCGAACGGGACTGTTCTGCCCAGCGTCGCCATCAGAAGGTTGTCGAAGAGTGCCCGGCGCCGCGCCTGAGTGACGCGCTCAGGCAGAATCTTCACGAGACTGCAGAACGACTGCTGGCAAGTGTTCGGTATCGAAACGCCGGCACGGTGGAGTTCCTGCTCGACGACGACAGCGAAGCGTTCTATTTCCTCGAGGTGAACACCCGCTTGCAGGTAGAGCATGGCGTCACTGAAATGGTCTATGGGGTGGATCTGGTGGAGTGGATGGTTCGACAGGCGGCGTTGGCGCTGCCGTCGCTCGAAAGCTTGCAGGACACACTCGTGCCGACTGGTCATGCAATGCAAGTGCGGATCTATGCTGAAGATCCGTACCGGCAGTTCCAGCCGTGTGCAGGCATGCTCTCGAACGTCGCGTGGCCTGCCGGTGACGGTATTCGCGTCGATCACTGGATTGAGCCCGGTATAACGGTACCTGCCGACTTCGACCCGATGCTCGCGAAAGTGCTCGTGCATGACACTTCACGAGAAGCTGCATTGCATAAACTGCAAGTAACACTCGACGATGTCGAGCTCTACGGTACGGAGACCAACGTTGACTACCTCAGACAGCTGTCGCGCGAGTCGACCCTTGCCGAAGGACGGATGACGACGCGTTTTCTCGATGAATATATCTATCGACCCGCGCGGGTGGACGTCGTCAGAGGCGGGACGCTCACCACGTTGCAGGATCATCCGGGCCGGGTCGGCTACTGGTCAGTCGGCATACCGCCCTCAGGTCCATTCGATTCGTTGTCATTCCGGCTGGCCAATCGCCTACTGAACAACGACATGACGGCCGCTGGACTCGAAGTTACCGTGCAGGGGCCGGCATTGCGTTTCAGCCAGGCTGCGCGTGTCGTGGTGGCGGGTGGTGACGTCAGGATCACCCTTGACGACGAGCCTGTGTCGATGTGGACGGTGATCGATGTAGCCGCGGGCCAGCTCCTCGACATCGGCCTGCTCGATAACAGGGGCGCGCGTGCCTACCTGTGCGTGGCCGGCGGCTTCGCGTGTCCAGGCTATCTTGGCTCTCGCTCGACCTTCACGCTGGGACAGTTCGGCGGACACAACGGTGCCGCGCTTGCGAGCGGCGACGTGTTGCGACTGGCGTCATCAGGGCCTCGAGCGCAGCACGTGGCGCCAGCCAGCGCGGGGGCAGCGCTGCCCGAGTCGCTCCGCCCGCGCATCACCAACGAATGGAGCTTGCGCGTCGTCTACGGCCCGCACGGAGCGCCCGACTACTTTACCGAAGGCGACATCGACACCTTGCTCACGACGCGCTGGAAGGTGCACTACAATTCCAGCCGTACCGGGGTCCGCCTGATCGGGCCGAGTCCCGAGTGGGCGCGCAGCGACGGTGGCGAGGCCGGCTTGCATCCGTCGAACATCCACGACAACGCCTACGCGTTCGGCAGTCTCGATTTCACCGGCGACATGCCGGTCATCCTAGGTCCGGACGGCCCATCCCTTGGTGGCTTCGTCTGCCCGTTCACGGTCATCACCGCCGAGCTCTGGAAGATTGGACAGCTGCGTGAGGGCGACATCGTCGGCTTCTGTCCGGTCAGTATCGGCGAGGCGGTCGAGCGGGATGCGCGGCAACAGGCGAGCATCCGAAACCTCGCTTGCGTCGATGAAACGACAGTTTCTGACTGGCCCGACGCAGCGGCATGCCGGGCGATGCCACCGATTCTCTGGCAACGCGACGCGGCGCTCAGCGGCATGCAGGCGACCTATCGAGTCGCCGGTGATCGGTTTCTGCTGATCGAGTATGGTGCGCCGGTGCTCGATCTTGCCTCGCGCATCCGCGTACACGCTCTGATGCAGTGGCTCGGCGAGCACCCCATCGAGGGTCTGATCGAGGTGACGCCGGGCATTCGCTCGCTGCAGCTGCACTATGACAGTCAGGTGGTCAGCCTGACGACGCTGATGGAAAAGCTGCCGATGGCCGAGCCAGTGCTCGACGCCGGTGCGACCGACCAACAAGTGCCGTCGCGAATCGTCTACCTGCCGTTGTGCTGGGACGACGAGGCGTGTGGCGAGGCGGTCGAGAAATACCATCGAACGGTTCGGCCCGATGCGCCCTGGTACCCTAGCAATCTGGAGTTCATCCGTCGCATCAATGGGTTGCCGTCGATCGATGCGGTAAAGCAGATCGTGTTCGACGCGTCTTATCTCGTGATGGGCCTGGGTGATGTCTATCTTGGCGCGCCTGTCGCGACGCCGGTCGATCCGAGCCATCGCCTGGTCACCACGAAGTACAACCCGGCGCGTACGTGGACAGCCGAGAATTCGGTCGGTATTGGTGGATCCTATCTGTGCGTCTACGGCATGGAAGGCCCCGGTGGCTACCAGTTCGTCGGGCGCACACTGCAAATGTGGAACCGTCACCGCCAGACGGCTGAATTCGACCAGCCCTGGCTGTTGCGATGTTTCGATCAGATCCGCTTCTTCGAAGTGACGCACGATGAATTGATACGCATTCGGCGGGATTTTCCTCACGGGCGCTATCCTTTGAGAATCGAGCATGGCACCTTCTCGCTGCCGGAACAGCGTGCTCGTGACGATGCCCGGCGTACGGCAATCGAGGCGTTCCGACTCACGCGTGAGACAGCCTTCGCCGACGAGCTGGCCGAGTGGCGTGCGACCGGTCAGTTCAACGTGCCCGAGGTGGAACCCGAAGCTGACGAGAGTGTGCACGTTTGGCCGGCAGACTGTGTGGTGCTTGATAGTCCGGTCACAGGGACGCTGTGGAAATGCCTGGTCGAGCCTGGCGAGGATGTCGTCGAGGGTCAGCCCTTGCTGATTCTCGAATCGATGAAGATGGAAGTTCCGGTACTGGCGCCGGCCGATCTTCGCGTGCGCGATGTGCTGCCTGAACCATCCCGGCGTATCCGTGCCGGTCAGCCCTTGATCGTCCTGGAGAACCATGACTGACTCAGCCGCCGATGCCCGCCGCCTGGACATGACCCTTGCAGGCGTTGCTGCGCAATACGCTGGCGGCCTGACGCCGGCCGAATTGATGCAGGAACTTCGTGCTCGTGCCGAATCGCTCGGCGAGCACAACATGTTCATTCACCTGCTCGATGATGCCGAGCTTGCGCCGTGGCTTGCCGGGCTTGCAGCAATGGATCCGTCGACGACGCCACTTTGGGGCGTGCCCTTCGTGCTCAAGGACAACATCGATCTGGCCGGGGTACCGACCACGGCAGGCTGTGAGGCTTTCGCCTATACGCCGGATGAATCGGCCTTTGTCGTCCAGCGTTTGCTCGACGCCGGCGCGCTGCCACTCGGCAAGGCCAATCTCGATCAGTTCGCGACCGGGCTGAACGGCACCCGCTCACCCTGGGGCCCATGCAGGAACAGCGTCGACACGCGCTACATCAGTGGCGGCTCGAGTTCCGGGTCGGCGGTATCGGTGGCCCTCGGTCTGGCGTCATTCAGCCTGGGAACGGATACGGCCGGTTCCGGCCGGGTGCCAGCGGCATTCAACAACCTGGTCGGCGTCAAGCCGACACGCGGTCTCTTGTCCGCCCGGGGCGTCGTGCCGGCGTGTCGAAGTCTCGATTGCGTCAGTCTCTTTGCCTTGCATGCGGACGATGCGAACCGCGTGCTGGCGGTCGCAGAAGGCTTTGACGCGATCGACGGATACAGTCGCGAGAATCCCCATGACAACGCAGCAGAGGCCTACGGCTGCTTCGACGGAACGCTTGCCTTCGGTGTTGTTGGCGACGCTCAGCTCGCGTTCTTCGGCGACGACGATTACGCGCAAGCCTACCAACAGACCCTCGATCATCTGAGAGAGCGCGGTATCCGACTTCAGGAGATCGACTACACACCCTTCGACGAGACGGCGCGACTGCTCTACGAGGGGCCCTGGGTCACCGAGCGTTACGTGGCGACGCTACCGCTGGTTGCCGAACAACCCGAGGCGATGGTGCCGGTTGTCAGGGATATCATCACTGCGGGCCGCGATCCCCTGGCTGCCGATCTGTTTCGCGCAATGTATCGGCTGCATGATCTCAGGCGACGCTGTGCCGACGAGTTGCGTGGAGTCGATGCCCTGCTGACGCCCACCGCAGGTCGCTGCTACACGGTCGACGAGATGCTCGAGGCGCCGGTACGGCGCAACAGCGAACTCGGCTACTACATGAACTTCATGAACCTGCTCGATATGGCCGCGATATCGGTGCCGACGGCGTTTACCGCAGCCGGATTGCCGTTCGGGGTGACGCTCGGTGCGGCGGCCTTCACGGACCGTCGGCTGTTATCGATCGCCAATCGCCTGCAGCAGTCCTTCAGACTCGATATGGGCGCGGCCGGCCAACCGCTGCCGCCGCTCGAGCACCGCTCAGCCGGGAGGGAGGACACGATGGATATCGTCGTGTGCGGCGCTCACATGCGCGGTATGCCGCTGCATGCACAGCTCGCCGAGCGGGGTGCCGAATTCGTGGACGCTACGACCACCACCGCGGAGTACCGGCTGTTCGCGTTGACAGGTTCGTCGCCTGCAAGGCCGGCACTGGTTCGCGTCGAGTCGGGCGGCTCGGCTATCGAGGTTGAAGTCTGGCAGCTGCCGATACACGAGTTCGGCGGCTTCCTCCGCGGTATCGCGGCACCCCTTGGTCTCGGTACCGTCAGGCTGAAGGACGGCAGCAGTTCGTGTGGCTTCATTGCCGAAGCGCTCACAACCAGCGAGTGTGCGAACGACATCACACACTTCGGCGGCTGGCGCACATACCTCGCCGCAGAGGACGGTGGTGCGTCTACGTGATATCGGTTTCGCGTCCGTCGATACCCTGTTGACGCACCTCTGACGACCTCAGCTTATCTGCGCGAGCAAACCGATCTCGTAGATGATCAGGCCGATGTACATGCCGACGAAGGCCGCCAACACCGAGCGCGCCCGGATGATGCCGAAGACCAGCAGATTGCCGGTGGCGACGAGCAGCACGGCGGGTATGGCGGTCAGTGCCATCTTGACGGCCGCGAACGGAAGCACACCGAAGGTGAGCATCCAGTTCATGAAGGGGTTCACCTCGCTGCCCCCTGCCGCGAGCAGCATCAGCGTGAAGCTGGCATCGACGATCGACAGCCCAACCAGCGCGACCGACAGGGCGAGCATGCCGCTCTCGAAACGGTCGAGCAGCGGATAGCGACGATCGGCCGAGCGACGGGCTTGCATGCGACGCGGCTGGATGACGCTTCCGCGTAATGTCTGCAAGGAGTAGGCGCGACGCACCCGGCCAGGGTCACGACGGGCGAACGAGCCTGTCACTGCCTTGTCGGTCGTGCTGCCCTCTCGAGCACCGGCTGCGTCTGCAAAGGGTGTGTTGCCCATCACGGTCCATCTCTGTTCGGGGCCCTCAGTCTATCCATCGGTTTCGCGAGAGACCGTGACCTGATCCGGGATATCTTGCCTGTTGCGATGAGCTGCGTTGCCGACTTTCGGGTATTTCTGCATAACGTCTGTTCGCCGATGTTGATCGGCTATGCGCGCGTGTCGACGAAAGAGCAATCTCTCGACATGCAGATCGCTGCGCTCGAGAAGTTCGGCGTCGACCCGAGCGGCACCTACAGCGAGCACGCATCGGCGCTGAACAAGAGACGCAAGGAGTTCGCCCATGCTCTGTTTGCATGCCAGAAAGGCGATACGGTTGTTGTCTGGAAGCTCGACCGAATTGCACGATCACTCAAACACCTGATCGAATTGTTAGAACTGTTCGAGAATCGGGGAATCACGTTCCGGTCGCTGACCGAAGGAATCGAGACCGAGACGCCGGGCGGCAGATTGATACTGCATGTGCTCGGTGCGATCGGCCAGTGCAAGCGTGATCTGATTGACGAACGCAGTCGCATCGGTGTGAGTCGCACGCTGGAGAGTGGCGTGAGGAGCTGGACATGACGACGATGACGCTTGCTCGCCGATTCAAAGCCCTCGGTCTGATGGGCTCCACGAATGAACGCGCCATCCGGTGAAGCAACATACGGGAGGCGCACTGCTGTGTCGCGCGAGTAGCATGTGCATCAGAATCATATGGACTGAGCTTGCAGTACGCTCAAGGTAGGAAGGCTGCTGATCCGGAGAGCACTCGATCGCCGTATCCGGCAGTCCGTGGGCTCGACCTTGCTCGGAGAACGCAGGAATCCAGTGGCGAGTGCGTCTGCCATTTTGACGACTGGCTCTCTCGTGTGGATGCGATGGCTCGCGCGTGATGGCGTCTCCGGGGAGGCTGCGACCTGCAAAGGACTGTCTCGGTGCGCTATCTCGGGAAATCCACGAATCAGCGCAGGCATGCCGTACAAGACAGCAGGGGATTAAAGCGCATGCGGCGGTCAACCGGAATGGTCGGCCTTATTCCTCCTCATCGGCGTGCGATCGTCCCCGATCCTCGGCGTCTTCGAAGGCGAACCCCTGACTCGGCTCGACGACGTCGCCGGGGGACGCGGTATCGCCGTCCGACTCGCGCCAGAGATCATCATCCGGGTATGCACTTGTGTCAGGATCGGCGCCCTCTCGTTCGGCGCGGTCCTTGCCACTACCGGCATCGTCACCTCGCCCCGGCCCGTGTGTCGGTAGTGTCATTCTTTCACCTTCTCGCAATCCTCAAGTACGTCCGCGTCGCCATCGACAGGCGCGCAGTCTTCGATGTTGTAAGAGGCTTCGCCGACATCGGCAACCTCCGGCGATTCGTCGGCTTTCTCCTCGCCCTCCCGTTCCTCGATCACCTCCTTCGCGCGATCAGTCGCATCGTCCTTGTCGTCGGTAAAACCCGTCGTGGCGACACTCGTACCCACGATGAGTCCGGTCAACAGAAGGGTGAAACGCAGCGTTGTCATGTCGTTATTCTCCATATTGTCTTGTTGGCGACACTCTAGTCCTTGTGCAGGCCCCCTTGCGAGCGTCGTGCAGCAATTCTCGCACGTGCGGCGTTAGCACCTTCGAAGCTCCCCATGAAATACCTGGGCAGAGTGAAGGACAACCCGATGTGCAAAGATTGGAACGACCGGCGACCAAGGGACCTTCTCGTGCCATAGTCTTGCGTTCACGCCAACCGGCGATCAGGAGCGATTGACATGAACGAAGACATATTCAAGGGCAATTGGAAGCAACTCAAGGGGTCGATACAGGCCAAGTGGGGTGAGCTCACCGATGACGAACTCGAAGAGATAGACGGCGATCGCGAGAAGCTCGAGGGCAAGATTCAGGAGAAGTACGGCAAGAGCAAGGAAGAAGCTCGCGAAGAGGTGGAGCGCGTTTCCAGGGACTGGGGTTGACCGTCATGCTCAAGATATCCGATCTCACGCGAGCTCTGCTCGTCGGCATCGTGCTGGTCTTCGGGCTGGCGGGCTGCGCGGCAACCGATACGCGGGAGAGCGTCGGTGAGTATGCAGGTGACAGCGTCGTGACCGGCAAGGTCAAGGCGGCGCTGGCAAAGGAAGATGTGGAAAGTCTGCTCGCAATCGAAGTCGAGACCTATCGCGGCGTCGTTCAGCTCAGCGGTTTCGTCGATTCCGAGGAGATGAAGACGCGTGCCGGCGAAGTGGCAAGCTCCGTCGACGATGTCGAACGAGTCGAGAATTCGCTGATAGTCAAGCCTGAAGCCTGATTCTCCAAGACGGGCCGCGTGACGACTCGGGGCCTTGCGGCGACGCTCATCGGTATATCGCCACCGAGCGTCGATCGCGAGAACCCGGCTTGTGCATACCTCCATCCTTCGCAAACATGATCGGGTGCTGCCGGTGTAGCGTGCCGGGGTCAACCGAAGTCGATTGCCCGAGAGACCAGTACACATGCCGCGTTCGTCCGATAGTTCCACAGACGACAGGAGCTCCGGTCAGGAGCTGGCTAAAGAGCGCACCGATTGGGCCGAAGACCGGACCCTCATGGCCAACGAACGCACGTTTGCCGGGTGGATGAGAACCGGTCTGGCATCCTGTGGAATCGGCTTGGGCTTTCATGCCATCTTCGGCAAGATGGATCCGGCCTGGCTCGCGAAGTCGGTCGCGAGCGTGTTCATCGGTATCGCTCTGCTGATTTTCTTCGCGGCCTTTCGCGGTGCCCGTAAACTTCACGAGCGCCTCGACGGGCACGCCACCGAGCCGATCGATCGGGGCAGCCTTGGCCTGGTCGCGGGACTTTTCGCGACTGGTGCCTGTGCGCTCGGTGTCGTTCTCTGGCACCTCTGATCCGGCACTCGTGACATTGCCCGCACAATGGAGATCCTGCGCAAAGTTCACGATTGCGGATGGTGGGTGCAAGAAGGTATGAGCGTAAAACCTAGTGACGGCTCCTCTCGGATGATGAACCAGCCGTGGTAAGAATAGTCGCGAGTCGTCATCGCGTAATGGCGGTAATCGTCATGGCGGTAGCGCTGAATTCGTCGCTGTCGAATGCCGATGACGGTGAGATAGAAACGTCCACGGAAACGAGCGGCGTTACGTCGAACGCCGAACGCGGCATCGATCTCGATAGCGATGCGGCGAATGACGGCGACATTCGCAGACGACTGAACGGGATCTACGACGAGCTCGACCTGCTCGAGCCGATCGGCGTATCGGTCGCCAACGGCATCGTCACGCTCACCGGCACGGTATCGTCAAAGCAGGCGAACGATCGTGCGACCGAGATCGCGAGTCAAGTCGACGGCGTGGTCGACGTTGTCGATGAGTTGGTCATCGATACCCGTGTCAGTCGTCGAATCGAATCGACCCTGGATCGGCTGCAAGGCATGATCAGATCGCTGGTTGCCACACTCCCCGTCCTGCTGCTGGCGCTGGTAGTCACCGTGGCATTCTGGTTCCTCGGCCGTTGGATCGGCCGCCGACGCGCCGTGTTCGACGCATTGGCACCGAACACATTCATCGCGGACTTGCTGTCGCTGCTCGCTCGAATAGCCATCGTGCTCGCGGGGGTGGTTCTGGCGCTGACCCTGCTCGACGCAACGGCGATCATCGGCTCGGTACTGGGCGCCGCCGGCATATTCGGTCTGGCACTCGGCTTCGCCGTTCGCGATACGGTCGAGAACTTCATCGCGAGCATACTGCTCAGTCTGCGGACGCCGTTCGTCGCCCGGGACTACGTCCGTATCGGCGAGCACGAAGGCACGGTGGCGCGACTGACGTCACGCGCTACCATCCTGATCTCGCTTGATGGCAATCACGTACGCGTGCCGAACGCGCAGGTCTACAAGGCTGTCATCGTCAACTACACACGTCAGCCAGAACGACAGTTCGAATTCGACATCGGGGTCGATACCGATCTCGATCTCAACGCCGCACAACGAACCGCCGTCGCGACAATCTACGGCGTATCGGGCGTCCTTACCGATCCGCCGGCCACGGTGCTGGTATCCGAACTGGGAGAGTCGAATGTTTCACTGACCGTCCGGGCCTGGATAGATCAAGGTCGCAGTGATCTGTTGAAGGTGCGAAGCGAGGCGATACGACAGGTCAAGCAGGCCTTCGACGAGTCGGGTATCGCCATGCCGGAGCCGATATACCGTGTCCGATTCCAGGACGGACACATGAATACCATACCGGGCGACAGCACCGCACACAGGCGCGAGGTCGCCAGCGCGGTGGATGATTCGCGACAGACCGACCCGAAGTCGATTCCGATGGTCACAGGGTCCGCAGGCAACGCCGAGGAGGGACGAGGCGCACCGTCGGCGATCGCCGCGGATGAATCGGGACTCGAGAGCGTCTGCGACACGTCCGCGAACGAAGTCATGCAGCGGAGCGTCGAGCGTGAGTTGTCGGATACCGATTCGGAGAATCTGCTTCATGGCACCACGAGAACCGAGTAGGTCCGGGTCATGGCCGCGATTCGTTCCGAAGATTTCGTCGCACCGGTTGAAAAGTTTGCTTTTCCAGCGCTGTTTCAAACTATCTTGCGTGCGATTCGCTGATCATCCCAGTCCATCGTCCATAGGCAGGAGACACGCATCGTGGGTTCAGGTTCCATAGAGCAGATTCCGACCAGTGAGCCGTCAGTGTACGCATTCGCGATTTCCGGTGAGCTGTCAGACGCCGACGTGAAATCAATGGCAACAACGATGAACACAGCGTTCGAGGTTCATGATGAAGTCAACATGCTCCTGTTGTTCGACAACTATCAGGGTAGTGAAGCAGGCGCTGGAGCGAACGCGGATACCATGAAGGCTCAATGGAAGGCTCTGAGCAACGTGAATCGGTACGCGGTCGTTGGAGCTCCGAACTCGGCGGAGACGATGATCAGCATGATGGACAAGATCATTCCCGTCGACGCCGAGACCTTTGAATCATCCCGTGTCGATCAAGCCTGGGCCTTCGTGGGTGCGCGTCCAGTCTGATCGAGAAATTCCCGTGTGCAGCCTGAACCAGTGACAGGGGTTGATACCATAACGACACAGCTGATTCAGCGCAGCGGTTTCATTTGAGGACTGAATGAGCTCGTAGTTACTGTGGGAGATCACTCGACCACAGCAGCTGTCTGATGCGTATGACGGTGGCTGCGGTCGAGGCAGACTGCCTAGGGCAGCTGAACCATTGACACAGTGCCCGACAGTTCAGTCGACAGGCTTTACTACTTCCACAGCTTGAAAGGGTGCAACTTTGTCAGCACTACCGAAGCGTCCCGAACTCACCGAGCCAGTATGCCCCGACTCCGCCATGGAGATATGCTTCGACGCGTCGCATTCGGACGAACGATCAGCTTTGTCAATCACGCCGGAACACGAGAATCATCACGCCGTCGACGAAGAGCCGGGCATTGCGGTGATTATCCCGGTATACAACGCCGGGGACGATCTTGTGTCGTGTCTCACCAGCCTGTTCGACGCCGGCCAAGCACCGTCGGACATCGTGCTGGTCGACGACGACTCGACCGACGGGGCCGCGCAAAGCGCCGCGGAGCGTCATGGCACCCGGTATGTTCGATTGACGTCGGGTCCGCACGGGCCCGCCTTCGCCCGCAATCGAGGGACGCGCGAGTTCACCGCGAGCGACGCCTACCTGTTCGTCGATAGTGACGTCTCGTTACAGGCCGATGCCCTGCAACGGTTCAGGAAGATCGTCGCGACGCGAAAAGACATTGCCGCTGTCTTCGGCAGCTATGATGACCGGCCCACCGACGCCGGTTGGATCAGTCAGTACAAGAACCTCCTGCACCACTACATGCATCAGACCAGCAGGCCAGACGTCACGACATTCTGGTCAGGCTGCGGCCTTGTCCGACGCGCGGCCTTCCGGGGCGTCGGCGGCTTCGACGAAGATTTCGCGACGGCGTCGATCGAGGATATCGACCTTGGCACGCGGCTCAGGGAGGCAGGTCATGTCATCCGACTGCAGAAGGACATTCTCTGTCGGCATCACAAGTGCTGGACGCTGAAGGGCTGGTTGAAGACCGACATCATGGCGCGTGCCCTGCCGTGGAGCCGGCTGATTGCCGAACGTGGAGAGGGCATTCCGGATGTACTCAATCTCGGCTGGCGTGAAAGGCTGTCGGCGCTAGTGGCACTCGGCTTTCATGCCGGTATCCTCTTCCTCGCGGCGTTGACTGTATTCGGTGCGGCGAGCGTGGCCATCTGGGCGCTCGTCGCCGTCATTGTCGGTTGTATCGTCATGTTCGCGCTGTTGCAGCGCCATCTGCTGGCGCTCTTCCGGCGGCGGCAAGGAACCCCTTTCATGCTCGTCGCCGCGTTGCTGCATTCGATCTACTACGTCTATTCGAGTCTCGTTTTCGTCGGCGTCAGGCTGACTACGATGTTGCGCTGATCGATCGATGTCGGGTGACGAGCAGACTCCTGTCAACGAGCCGCGTATCAGTGTGATCGTGCCGACGTACGGCCGGCCTGAAAGCCTCGCGCGATTGATGACATCGCTTGACGCGCAAAGTATGGATGCACGGCATTTTGAAGTCGTTGTCGTCGATGACGGGAGTCCCGAGGGCCGTCTGCCAGACGCGACCGCGTGGGGACCCCTGCGACGCCTGATTCGCCAGCGACGGCAAGGTCCGGCCGCTGCACGCAATCGCGGTGTCGCCGAGAGCTGTGGGCGCTTGTTGGCTTTTGTCGACGACGACTGCCTGGCTGATGCAGAATGGCTCGTAGCGCTCTGGAAGGCACACGAGCAGCAGCCACGCGGCCTACTCGGCGGGAACACCCGCAATGGGCTGCCGCACAATCGTTATGCGGCCGTTGCAGAGAGTCTGCTGCATTTCTTCGACGAGGACGCGCTCGCGCAGCACGGTGAACTCGCGCTGTTCGCATCGAACAACCTTGCATGCAGTCGCGTGGGGTTCGATGGCGTGGGTGGATTCGATGTCGGCTATCCATTGGCAGCCGGCGAGGACCGTGCCTTCTGCCGGGCCTGGTCCGAGGCGGGCGGCGCGCTGTGTCGCGTCGCCGACGCGGGCGTCCGACATTGTCACGAGCACACCCTTGCGAGTTTCTGGCGACAGCAGAGCAACTACGGCCTTGGGGCCGTGCGTTTCCATGCGACAGCGTCAGCTCGGCGCGACATCCTGCTGCCCGCAGGTCCCGCCTTTTACGGCCGGCTTCTATTCCACCCCTTGCGGCGGGAAGGCTGGTCGCCCCTCGATCGGCTTCGCGCCCTGCCACTCGTCGCTCTGTCTCAACTCGCTATCGCGGCGGGCCTGGTCCGTGCGCGGCGGCCGGGAGACGCGGAACTCGTGAGTCGTCGTTTGTAACCTCTACAATGCGTGCCCGGAGCATGACCGCCTATACTCGGCGGCTTCGTCCACCGTAAAGGCACGGCGCATGTCCACCCCCCGAATCTCGATCATCGTGGCACCACGCGAGCAGTTCAGCGTGAGCGAGCGAGCCCTGTCGGCGCTGCTCGAGTTGACGGAAGGCCCTTACGAACTTGTGTATGTCGATGGTCGCTCGCCCGACGCGGTCCGCGACTATCTTCGCAATGCTGCTCGCGAGCACGACTTCACGCTGCTCCGGCACGAACGGTACCTCACGCCGAATGCGGCACGAAATATCGGTGTGGCCGCCGCCAGCGGCGACGTTCTCGTCTTCATCGACAACGACCTCATCGTCTCCGCCGGTTGGCTCGAAAGCCTGGTCGACGCGGCTACGGAGACCGGTGCCTGGGCTGTCGGTCCCCTGTATCTCGAGGGAGAACCGTCGGCTCGTGTAATTCACATGGCCGGCGGGCGTTGCCACTTCAGCGGCGAACGGCCGAATCGTGAATTCCATACCGACCATATCCTGCAGCATGTCGGTCTGGACGATCTCGAGCAGCCGCTCGAACGGTCGCGCTGCGATTTCGTCGAGTTCCATTGCCTCCTCCTGACGCGGCACGCGTGGGAAACGCTCGGTCCCTTCGACGAGAAGCTGCTGAATACGCGTGAGCACATCGATCTCTGCCTCGGCATTGACGAGGCCGGTGGTGAGGTCTGGTTCGAGCCCGGTGCGCAGGTCACCTACAAGTCGCCGCCACCGCTGGCTCGCGCCGACTTGCCGTACTTCCTTCTGCGCTGGAGCGAGCAGTGGACACGGAGCAGTCTCCGGCATTTCATCGACAAGTATGGACTGGCGGCCGAATACGAGGAACGCGCCGCCATCGCCGCTGCGCGACGGAGCCTCGTAATCAAGCCCTTGTCCGATTCGGCTGGCAGGATGCTCGGCGGCACGGTGGGCGCGTTCGTGCATCGCGCCGGAAGTCGCGTGGAGCAGTTGGTCAATCGGCTATGGGTACGCCGATCACGGCTGTCAGCGGCAAGTTCCAGGGCCGTTTCGGAGTAGATACCTGATCGTAGGCGACGGGCGCAGGCAGTACGACAGGTCGAGTGCGCCTGTACCGCGCGTGCCCGCACCCACCTCTGCGCGGAACCCGTGGAAGAGATTTGCCTGATGCGCGTGCTCGTCGTTCACGACTACGGTATCCGCCTTGGTGGCGCAGAGCACCTCTCCTTCGCGATCAGGGATCAGCTTCGCGCGCGCGGCCATGAAGCCCGTTTGTTCACGAGCACGGCGCAGCCACTGGCGCTTGCGATCGAGTCGGACGCACACTGTCACGGTTCGGCGGGCGCATCACGCCGGTTTCTGCAAGCATGGAACCCGATGGCACGGCTAGGTCTGGCCCGGGAACTTGCCGACTACCCGCCGGACATCGTTCACGTGCGCATGTTCGCCTCGCAGCTGTCGCCGGCCATCCTGCCGCTGCTGCGCAAGTGGCGCGCACTGTTGCACGTCGTCAACTACGATCTGGTCTGTCCGCTGAACACGAGGGTACTGCCGGATGGTAGTGCTTGTCCGTATACGCCGGGTCGTGTCTGCCTGCGGGAGGGCTGCCTGTCTCTCGCGGGACAAGCGCGAGCCATCGTGCAACGCGTCCAGTGGCAACGCTTCGGCGATGTATTCGATCGGATCATCTGCAACAGTCACCGGACGCGCGCTCTGCTCGAGCGTCACGGTGTGGCGTGCGACGGGGTGATCTGGAACGGGGTCCCGGTTCACGATCCGCGGCCTCCGCTGTCGCCGGCTGCGGAACCGATCGTCGCGTGCGCGGCTCGGTTGGTGGAGAAGAAGGGTGTCGACTGGCTGCTTCGATCGTTTGTGCGAGTGCTAAGGGAAATACCGACGGCCAGACTCTGGGTTCTGGGTGATGGCCCGGAGCGTGGGCCGCTCGAGAAGTTGTCGAGGACTCTCGGCATGGCCGAGCGTGTGGACTGGTTCGGACATCTCGACCGGTTGGAGCTCGAGCGCGTACTTGCGTCCGCGTGGGTGCAGGTAGTGCCATCGCGCTGGGAGGAGCCCTTCGGTCTGGTCGCCGCCGAAGCGATGATCCGCGGTACGGCCGTCATCGCGAGCGATGGCGGTGGGTTGGCCGAGCAGGTTGTCGACGGTGTGACCGGTCATGTCGTGGCGGTCGACGACGAGCAAGCACTGGCGCGTCGGCTTGTCGATCTGCTCGGCCTTCCGGAGCGCGCCGAGCGTATGGGTGCCGCCGGCCGTGAACGCGCGCTTGCGGAATTCACAGAGACGCATGTCGTCGATCGATTTCTCGACCTGTACGCCGAGCTATTGCTTGAACGACCGTCCCTTGCCTGATGCGCACGGACCCGGATCAGGCGGGTGGCGTTGGTAGAGCAGGCGGGGCGCTTGCGTCCGCGTCACGCAAGGCAACGCATCGCCTCATGCGGCTCGTGCTCGTCTGCTCGGCGTCCGTGTTACTGATGGCGATGATTCTCGATCGCGCCGGCTGGCTGTCCGCGCCGCTGATGTTCGGTGATACTCGCGCGGCCGCCATCATGCCGTTGTCGGCGGGCTCATTGTCCGATGCCGGTATCCTGATCTGGTGGTCGGCGGCCGTGGTGTCGCTGTTCGCCGCCCTAGTCTGCCGGCGACGGGCAGGACTCTCGTTCACTACAGGACCCGATGTGCGGTATCACGTAGCCACCGGCGTGCTGACCGCCGTGCTCGCCCTCGACGATCTGTTTCTCCTGCACGAGCGCGTCTGGCCGAAGCTTTTCCTTGTCGAGCAGAACCTGGTCTATGCCTTGTACGTCACGGTAATTCTCTTCTGGCTGCTCACCTACCGTCGCCGGCTCCTTGCCTACCTGCCGGGATGGCTCCTCGTCGCGCTCGGCTGCTTTGGTGCGTCGGTCCTGATCGACGCCTTCCCGTTTTCATGGCCGGTATCGGACGAGTTGAGCGCGGTGCTCGAGGATGGCTTCAAGTGGATCGGCATCTCGTTGTGGAGTGCTCGTCTCTGGGGTGAGAGCCTCGCGGCGGTAGCTTTGCGCCGATGAGAATCGCGTCGTGAGCGCGCCTGCACTCTCGCTGGGTCGGGTGTCAGCTCGCGGCAGCCTGACACTGCTGCTCGCCAACGCGCTGCAGCTCGCACTGGCGGTCGGCGCGACGATGATCCTCGCGAGGTTGCTTGCCCCGGCTGATTTCGGCCGCTTCGCCTTGGCAAGCGTGGTGCTCGGCCTGAGCGGCCCGCTGCGTGATTTCGGCCTGCCCTTCGCTCTGGTTCACCATGAGCTTCCCGATGCCCGGACGCTCGATGGGCTGTTCGCGGTAAACCTGTGGCTCACGGTGCTACTGTCGTTGTCGGCGTGGCTCTCGGCAGTACCCTTCGCCCGGTTCTTCGACGATCCCGCCATCATCGGCCCAATACACCTCTTCGCTTTGCTGCTGCTCGTGCGCGGTTCCGCAAACGTGCAGAGTGGTCTGCTCGCCCGTCGCATGGCCTACGGGACAATGGCTGTTGTCTCGACCGTGTCGGTCGCCTGTGGCGCTTTTGCCGGCATCGCGATGGCGCTCGGCGGTGCTAAGCTGGAGGCCCTTCTCGTGCAGATCGGCGTGACGTGGGTGGCGGAGACGATTCTTCTCTGGGTGCTTGCCGACTGGCGTCCCGGCAGACAGTGTCTGCGCCTGTCACTGGAGGTGGCCACTCTACAGCAGTGGCTCAGCTACGGTCGAAACCTGAGTGCGTCGCGCATCGTCGGCGAGGGCGTCGCACAGGTTGACAGACTACTCGTGGGACGGCTCGGTGGCGCGACGGCGCTGGGCTACTACCAAAGCGCGCTGCGCTGGGTCACCTTGCCGTTGCAGCAACTGCTCAAGCCCGTGAAGACGGTCGTTGTCTCAAGCCTGAGCCGCCTGCACGGTCAGCCGGATCGCTATGCACACTTCGCATCACAGGCCATCGGCCTGACCGCCAGTCTGGTGCTGCCGATGTTCACCTTTCTCGCGGTAATGTCTGATGGCATCATTCTCGTACTGCTTGGCGAGCAGTGGCAAGCGTCGGTAGCGCCCTTCAGGATCCTGTGCCTGGCGATGATGCTCGAGAGCGTGGACCGCGTGAGCAACTGGATCTGCCTGGCCGAGGGTCGTACGGCCAGACGTCTGCGCTGGACGATCTGGTCGGCACCCTTGATGATCGTCGGCATGTTTCTTGGCAGCCAGTGGGACTGGCCCGCGGCCGTATCCTCGAGGCTTGCTTCTTCCGGGGTGGCAACGTCCGTAATCGTCGACGGAGCCGTAGATGGCGGTGTCGCCAAAGTCGTGAGCGGGGTCGCGGCGGGTGTCGTGGCCGCGCGCTTGATTCTACTTGTGCCGGGCTGGAATTATTGCCTGAAGGGTTCGGTGCTGTCGCCGTCACGTCTCGTGCGCGGCGTCTTGCGTCCCATGGTCGCGACTTCGGTCGCGACGCTCGCTCTGTTGCTGCTCGCCCGCCATGCTGACAGATGTCGCCTCGATGCTCGGTTGGAGCTGCCGCTCGGCGGCGTGCTGTTCGCTCTCATATACGGCCTGATCTGGATTATTCAGCCCGGCGGTCGGTCACTCGCGCTTTCGTGGTGGTCGACGTTTCGAGGCGAGCAGATCGCCGAGCGTACGCCGCACGGTTGAGCGTCCGCGACGGCGCACAGCGTCGATCCATTCGGATGCAGGCCGCCAATGCACCGGATTCGAACTCGCCTGCAGTTCACCACTCCGCGCCCGTGCAAAATGGCAGCCGAGCATCACCGTTGTATCCATCGGACGGTTGCCGTTGGACCTTCGTCACGGCATTGTCAGGCGATGACCGATCGATGCTCACGAAAGGGATTCAAACTGGAAAAGGGAATGAAAGCGGGAAGGGGACACGAAGCGTGACTGGAGCTTCGGCATTGAGTACCGCAGAATATCGCGCGATGGATATCTCTGTTGTCATCCCGACCTTCAATCGGCCCGATCGTGTCTTTCATGCCGTCCGTTCGGCGCTGGAGCAATCGCTCGCGCCGCGAGAAGTCGTCGTGCAGATCGACGGCGCGACGTCTGACGCCACAACGAGGGCGCGGTTGGCAACGATCGATGATAATCGCTTGCGCGTGGCGAGCAGCGCGGAGCAACTTGGCAATGCAGAGGCACGTAACCGCGCGATAGGGGCGTCGAAGGGCGAGTGGATCGCCCTTCTGGACGATGATGATACTTGGCACCCGCGCAAGCTCGAATGGCAGGCCGATGCGATCGCTCGTGCGATGGCAAGCGATAAGTTTGAACTTGGCAGGGTGTGCGTCGCCAGTTGCCGGCTGCAGGCGTTTACCGAGCACAGGACATATCGGTGGCCGAGGCTCGACCCGCGACCGGACGAGCCCATCGGTGACTATCTCTTCTGCC
>Ga0209186_1000057_pt1 | contig 87242 bp, 90 predicted proteins | sample SidtaG_FD_187426 | JGI IMG/M metagenome (GOLD analysis project Ga0209186, IMG submission 187426) | Marine algal microbial communities from Sidmouth, United Kingdom - Sidmouth_Male2 metaG (SPAdes) (version 2) | ecosystem: Host-associated > Algae > Red algae > Unclassified | place: Sidmouth... | reverse complement strand
GATCCCGAGCCGCCTAGTAGCAACGACCGGACATGGCGGGATCTGGCGGGCGCGACAGCGGCCCCCTGCCCGCCCGTGTACGAGACCTGACCGCGCATCCCCCAAGACCCTCTTCAGATCGTCACAGGGCCCACGAAGAGCATCGCGGAAGCCCCCTTGCTGGTCGCAATCGACCCCGAGTAGGGCTCCAGCGGGTGAATGATGCGTTTTCTCCCAGGCACTAGCTAGTGCTTCGCAGACACCCGTAACAGAATCGCTCTGGCCTCGTCCCTACGGCCGATCTTTACAAGGCTCTCGGCATAGTCGCAGAGATGCCGGTCCCTGAGAGAGCGGAGTGTCTGACGACGAGCGGCAAGCACCGGAGCGTTGGGAAACGCCGCATAAGCACGCTCCAATTCGAGAACACCGGCCTCGATTTCCCCCTTCTGGATTCGATTCAAAGCCAGTGTAGCCTTGGCCTCCGATTCCCGAGCCTCCTGCTGACGCCTAGCGATCTCCCTTGCGGCGATCTCCCCGACAACTCGGTCTGGCGCTGCGGCTGTCACAGTCGCCCTCGGCGCAGGCACCACTTGGCAGGCCGACAACAGGACAGTTCCAACTACGGAGAGGAGAAGGAGGATGGTAGCTTGCGAATGCATTCCATTTTACCTCTCGTCTCGATCACCAGCCGGGACAAGGGGCCATCAGGAGCACATTCTAAGGAGGTAACAAAAAGCGGAATCGGTCTCCGGCCACGGGGATTTAAGTAGTAGCGAAGGGACTCGATTCCCTTACGGGTTCGCTCGTCCTGAAGATCCGAAATCCAATACACCACGTCCACTCGATACCGCTCCACAAGAACCCGTGCCGCAGTCAGAACCCGATTCGGAGCCCCCGACTCATCAAGAGACAAACCGCATTCGTCGAGTTCCAAAGCCGGTTGCCCCGGAAAGTGCTCCTCAAGAAACAAGCGCACCGTGGGTAACTTGTCTTTCATGCTCCAAGAGCAATCGACGAGAATACCGACGTTGCCCGTAGGAACCGATAGCCCGCCGAGGGTTCGCGGCGACTTGGCCTTATTCTTCGGCGCCTCAAAGCCCCCTTCTTCCATGCCGCCGCGCCAACTCTCGACAGCGATCGGCTCGGTCGAGAGCGGCGAACTACTGCCACCTCCCAATCCGCTCGGCCACGACGACAAGAACAAGTCGGGGTGCTTCACGACGAGAACTTCATCCAAGCCGATCTCCACAACTCTTCTCCCAGTTTTTGGCACCGTATTAGGAACCGCCCCATCTCGTTCGACAGCTTCCTCGACCAGACCCATCTCGGCTGGCAGATCGTATCCCAAGTCCGCCTCCCAGACGCCGACTTGCTCAACAACGATCAATCCTAACAGCAGCGCCAGAATCACATGCACTAACACTGCGATAAGCAACGACCGGATCCGATCATTGACACGCCCGGTTGATGGTCCCCGTCCCGCTTCCTGGCGGATCGCATGCACCTGCTCCGCTGTGTCCATCTCATAGAATATCACACCTTCCCCAAACCGACAGCTTTAGAGGGCAGAGCAACTTTTCTTCTGTAAAAGTGAGTAAGGTTAGATTCGAGGTGTTGTTTCGTTTTGGATTTGGTTGAAGTGGCAGGCGACTAAAAGAGGAATGATGTGAGGTAGAATCGGCCGGTTTCCCATCCTTCTGAGATCTCCATCTCCATGAGGACTACGGAGACAAGGCGAAGCAAAGAGTAGCTGACACTAGGCACTTTCGGGACAGGCTCTTACTTAGTCAGCTGCACTCCCATTCGGGCATAGCTCGCTAGAGTCGATCAGGATGACAAAGCAAGGAAGATGCTCCGGTGATTACAGGTGAGCACTCATCCCATTGTCTTTTCCAGGCTTCCCCTTAGTGTCCTCGATGCGCCTTGAACATCGCTAGAGCGGCCTCCCGCTCGGTCTTGTGATCGACCATCGGCTCGGTATACGCACTAGCCAACCTCTCACCCGACTTCGGTTGAGCGCAGAGCCGCTTCGGCTCCACGTTCTGCAACTCGGGAACCCACTTTTTCACGTAGATAGCAGCTGGGTCGTAGGACTTCGTTTGAGTCCAGGGATTCTGAATACGGAAGTACGGAGCAGCATCCGCCCCGGTCCCTGCTGACCATTGCCAGCCGCCGTTGTTGCTGGCGATCTCCCCATCCACCAATGAGCGCATAAAGAATGCCTCTCCCCAGCGCCAGTCAATGTGCAGGTCCTTGGTAAGAAACATGCTCACGATCATCCGAACCCGGTTGTGCATGAATCCCGTCGCAGCCAGCTCTCGCATCCCGGCATCGACAATTGGAAACCCCGTCTGACCCGCCGTCCATCGCTCAAAGTCCTCCCTACCATCGTCCCTGCGCCACGGCAGTCCACGCCAGTCTGAATTGAATTCCCAACGGAGCACTTCCGGAAAATGGTGCAGGACCGCCATGTAAAATTCCCGCCAAGCCAACTCTGTTTGGTAGACCTTGATACTCTTCGCTGTCTCCTCATCAGGTGCCGCTGCTCGCGCCAGTTCCGTTCGTTCGAACAATTCGCGAATCGACAGGAGCCCAAACCTCAGGTCTTGCCCCAGACGCGAAGTGCCCTGCAAACTAGGGATGTTTCTCTGCGAAGCGTAAGCAGAAATGACTCCCTGGGGTTGCAGACGATCCTTCATTCGAGCACGCGCAGCCCGTTCCCCGGGGCCAGGGATATCCACTGCCGTGCTCGCCAGCCCCCAAGTTCCCGCAGTAGATGGAGGATCTAGCGAGGAAATTTCTTTAGGAGTCCGCAAGTCCTCGACCCGCCCGGTTGGTTGCGGCTTCGATTGGGTGAACCAATTCCTGCTATAAGGAGTGAAGACTCGGTAGGGAGTTCCTCCCCCAGTCAAAATTTCATCAGCATCATGGAGAACGTGATCTTGGCAACGAACGAACTTGATCCCCTGCTCGGTCGCATCACGCTCTAGCCGGAGCTCAGTCTCTCGGCCATAGGGATCAGGGTCAGTATTGGTGAAGATAGCTTCGACCCCTGCTTCCTTGGCCAGCGTTAGCAGTTCGCTGACCGCATCGCCCTGCCGATAGACCAATCGACTGCCGATTTCCGACAAGTTCCGACTAAGGGACTCAAGACAGCCACACAAGAACCTCTGCCGTGGTTCTCCAGTCCAGTGGTGCTGACCACTCCAGCTTGATAGGACATAAACAGGAACAACTTCGACCGACGTTTCCACTGCGCGGTTCAGTGCGGTGTTATCCGTGATCCGAAGATCTCGCCGAAACCAATGAATGACTCGCTGATAGATCTTCTCCATTGCCCTAAATTACGTTCGCATCGTGCCCTAGGATGTGCCTTCTTCTTCCTTTGCCGGGGGTGGAACGAACGAAGAGAGGATGACCTTCCGGGGAAGCAACTGAGTCATTCCGCCTTCGAGCGGCCACTACTACCCCGCCCGGCGACCGAGCGCGCTGTTGAGAAAGCGCTTTTCTTCATCGAAAAGTAGTTCCACTGGGATCTTCTCCGCGATCTCCACCGCACGCCTGGACTCGCCACCCAGATCGATGACGGCAGCGAGGATTGCTCTCCAGCCGAACTCTAGCTGGGCCGGGTCAATCGTGCGAGCAGCCTCTACTGCATACTCGTAATCTCCCGCCCGATAGGCAGATAATACGGCTAGAAACTGACTCGAAGGCAAATCGGGCATCGTCTTTTGGAGCTTCTCGGCACCGGCGGAAGCCACTTCTAGGCTTTCACCGCTTAGCAGGTTTAGATAGACGTCCATCAATTGGAAGCGCTCGTTGCTGGGATTCGCTCGGAGAATTTTACCAACGATCTTCTTGGTCTCATCAAAGTCTTGGTCTCTCTTCGCCAAGCGGTAAAAACCCTCTAGCGCCTTCTCTCTCCATAACGGAGACGATTCGAGCACGGTTAGCCCGGTCTTGATTAGATCGTCTGCTCCGAGTCGCTCGGCAAAACCCAAGGCATCGGCGACGGAATTATAGTCCTTGGAGTTTCCGGCCGAGCGCATGGCTCCAGAAAGCTCCTGTAGAACCAATGACGTATCCAAGCCCTTTTCCGAATAGACTCGAGCCTGCATCAACTTTTTCCGTGCCTCACTGATCGGTAATTCCTCGGTTCGTAGGAAGATATCCAATTCGTCCCACTTTCCCTCCGCCCCAAGGGCACTCATGTAGACTCCAAGGTTTTCGGGATGACGTTTCGCCGTATCAGCATCGAGCAAATCTAGAACCCAGCCGGTCTCTCCGTGCTGAGTCAGCCAAACAAAAAATGCCGACAATTCCGGGATCGGAAGACCTAGGCGCTCACGAATGGCTGCTTTGACAATCTCTTCGGCTTGGGTGGGCTCCAGTTTCATGCGGAGACTCTCCCCCATGAGGATATGACGGTCCTCGGCGTCGGGATGTGATTGAAGACGACTAACCAAATCCTCGATCATTTCCCGCCCAAGCACCCCGCGCCGCTGGCTGAGAGCGCCCAAGACTTCCAAGGCCCGGAGCCCAGTGGGGTCATTCTCTTGAGAGAGTTCGATGATCTTGTCTCGAGCAGCAATTCGTTCGGGCCCCTCGCCCATTCGAAATCTTGCCATGGCGAGATCTAATGACTCGCTGGGACTCTCACTGCCACTGTTCACCCGCTTCATGAGATCGGCGGCCGCCCGGTTGTTGCCGCTTGATCGCTCCATCTCAGCGAGCATTCCGAGAACTGCGGTATCATCCGGAGCTTCGGCTTTGAGTCTATTGATCAATTCCCGGGCCCGCGAAGGCCGGGCAGTTGCGAAGTAGCATTTGGCCAGATTCACTTCGTCCTCGACACTTGCTTCACCACTTTTTTCCAACTGCTCAAAGAAATAGATTGCCCGTTCTTTCTCGGTCGATGTCGACATCAGAATCTCCCCCATCAAGCGCATCACTCTCGGGTGCTCTGGAGACAAATCGAAGGCTTCAGCCCCAAATTCGTAGGCCTTGACGATCTGGCCAGCCTCAATTCGTTTGTCGGCCTTCTCCACCAGACCAACAGCCCGCCATGCCTTGAACTTCCTGTAAAGGGGCCGAGCGAAAATCGTCGATATCCCGCCTAACACCAACAAAGTGATCAGCACCAAGGGTAACCACGGCCGCTTCTTCGATGTTCGGGAGGACGCTCTTTGTTCGGCCATGGTAATGTCGGCGCTTTCTTCGGAGTTTAGGGGCTACCGCAACTGCAGGACGCAACGGAACCCGAGATCGGGCTTACTCGTGCTCCCTGCAAAGCTCTTCCGAGCGGAGGAATACAGTATTTCTTTCCTGGAATCGAGCCAAGAACTTCCACGAGCAACACGCTTCTCAGAACCTGGGCTGAAAAACCCAGCGCACCACTCCGAAGCGTTTCCTGCCAAATCATGGATTCCAAATTCGTTGGCAGATCCACGTCCAACCGGACTGGTGTAAGAGTATCGGTCTCGAAACCCATCGATTTTATCGCCGTCGAGATTGCCAGCGAACGACGGAGGAGGCCATTCCCGCCCCCATGGAAACGTCCCGGGCTGACCACCATCGAGTTCGTGGGGCTGACCGACTGACTCAGGAAGCTGGGCGGCGAGGCTCCACTCGGCATCTGTGGGCAGGCGATAATGCTGGTTGCCCTTCAGAATTCCCAGATCCAGTTCCTTTTTGGTCAGGAAATCACAAAAAGCCACTGCTTGATCGTAGGTCATCCCCACGGCGCAGTGAGAACCTGATTGGGTAAACGTCGGGCGCTTCCACTTTGCACCGGTCAGGGTCGTGAAGTGATTGAATTCTTTTACCTGAACTTCCATGGCTCCAACCAAAATCGTCGTGTTCACCACAGGCTGAAACTTCATGCCAATGGAATTCAGGAATCGCCGACCCGCAACTGGCGGTTGCGCATCTCCATTCAAGACTAACTCGTCCCCTCCAGAAGTCTCGCGGCTGGCAAGGAACCGTCCTCGTGCCGATGTCACGTCATCGCCCTCAACATCTTCGGCGCGAAGCCGATCATTGGCACTGGCGATTGCCGACTCCTGGGACATCTTTTGGGCGAGAAGGATCTTGGCCTTAATCTCGGCGTCCTCATAGATACACCGAAAGCCGAAGGTCGGGGCTCGGAGAGCCGGAGGAACCTCATAGCGGTAGGAAGACCGTAGAAAGTCTTCACGGAAATAGATCCACGAGCCACCGCGCACGGTTGCCTTGGTCTTGTCACTTCGGTTCGGCTCATCACACCACTCCCAGACGTTCCCAGCCATATCGTACAACCCTAGGGCGTTGGGCTTGAACTTTCCAACTGGAGACGTGTAGCGAAATGGATCCGAATAGCCTTGGATTTCGTGCGAAGCGAAATTTCCAGCGCCCTCAGGCGGCGGCCATCCAGTACCCCATGGAAAGCCTCGTTCGTTCTCCAGTCGCTGATCGGAACTCCCCGACAGTCCCATTCCCCGACCAGCAACTATACCGGCAGCCGCGCTCCACTCGATATTCGTCGGTAGTCGATAGCTCTGCTTTGAATTTAGCTTGCCCGCCGCCAGTTCCTTCTGAGTAAGCCAAGCACAAAATGCCTTAGCGTCTTCGAGGTTGATGTTTACTGCAGGGTGATCCGCTTCCTGTTCGAAGTGAAGCGTGTCGGCTTCACGGTTGTAATTAGCAGCAGCCATAAACGTCTCAAAATCCGAAACCCGTACTTCATGGACGGCGATCTGAACCGGCACCCGAGGAAGTGGCACAAAGGCCATTCCAAGTGAGTTGGTGTGCGGCTCCTGCTTCGGAATTGCGAGCGTGTCTGCGACGTCGGCCTCCTGAGCGCGAAGAGTTGGGCTCGGTATGATAGCCGTACATACGAAGAAGAAAACCAAGGCCTGTGGGAAGTAAGTCATAATTTGACTAGATTGGGGAAGTGGGGAGCGCGGAGATAGCTCCGCTAGATCATTAGATCGTCTACCCTCCATCAGGTCAAGCGTATCGAGCATCGATTCTGACGTAAAAAAAATGCGCCGACCCACAGAGGGTCGGCGCATTAAAAGTGCCAGCGCCCGAGATCAGGCAACTTAAGCGGCTACTCCGCAGTAACTGGAAGGAAAGAAGTTCCCACCGTGCCAGCCACAACTGCAGTGCTCTCGCTGGACAAAGGCAGGGTGATCTGTCCGACCACTTCCGGCTGGATAACACCTCCTTCATGCGTACCTTCGAAGGCAGGCGAGACGAAAGTGTATCCTGGAGGGGCCTCCCCTGCTCCAGCGTTGAAGTAGAGGTGACCGACACCTGGGACCGTAGTCGCAGAGACTGCAATCCGGCTAACTACCTGAAGAACTGGTGCGAAAACCCGCTCTTCGACAGTCGTATCATCATCAGGAACAGGAACGAAGACGGTGTTCGTTACGGTGTTGGTGACGACAACTTCTTTAGTCGATCCACCACGCGGAGCACGCTCGTCGCTGGCATCGAGGAGCTCCCGGCGGAGTTCTTCGATCTCACGGTCACGAGCGGCAAGGGCACCGCGTCCACCTGGGAAACCGCCACCGATACCACCCGAACCACGTCGGAGGTAATTCGCACCGGAAAGACCAGCAAGAGGTCCAGCATAGCTGAGAAGACGAGTGCGAGACTGAAGATCGTATTCGACTTGCTTATCGACGCTTTTAGCGTGCCAAACACTGCGGGCGACGAGGTGGCCAGGTCCGACTTCGTCAGAGAAAGCGGCGAGATCGACTACGCTGAAATCCTCTCCTTCCGGCGAGGCAGGAGCGAACTGGAAGACCACAAAGCGGGAAGTGGCAGCGGCAAAGTCAACTGCCAAGCGACCGATCGCATCATTGTCAGCGGCGAGGCCAACTGGAGTGAAGTCCTCGAGAACGTCCTCTTCAAACGAAGTCCGTCCAACCCAGTCGGTAGACTCAGGCAAATCTCCAAGAGCGTAAACTGCCAACTTAGCGGCCTTCTGATCATAAAGGGCCGTGGCCCGACTGACAGGGACATCGGATCCAAGCTCGACCACTACGGTCGGGAACTCATCTGAGCTGTTGAAGCTGTAGGAAGTGGAACTATCACCGTCAACCAACGCAGTCGCGTCGCCTGTTCCAGAACTGACGTAGGCGATCCGAGAACCACTGTAGACCGAGAGAAGATTGTAATCAACGGAGGCAACAAGGTCCTGATTGTCGAAAGCTACGTGCTCGCCGCCAACCTTCTTGATCTCAAATTCGTCTGCGCGAGGCTCACCGAAGATACCAAAGTTGTGAATCCGTCCGGGAGCGGAAGTGTTCCAAGTGATACGGACATACTTCGCGTCAATACCACTGAGCTCGACGCTCACTGAACGCTTTTCTTCGTCAAAGGCGGCAAAGGAAGCATCCTGCCAGCGACCTTCTTCGACAGCATTCCGGGTAATGGCAGTGGAAACGGAAACTCGACCAGCACCACCTTCGTTTGCGAAGGCAAGACTTTGAAGGATTTCAATCTCGGGCAACTGAATAACCACGCTACTCTCACCTGCTTGCAGGGGGAAGCCGATGGTCGGATCTTCAACCAGAAGGGAATCTGCGGAACGATTCTGATCGACATCATCGAGACTTAGCAGAACCGCACCATTAGAGGCTTGCCCAGTCAGACTGAGCGAGGCGCCCATATGATGGCGAGCTAGGTTCTTGGAATAAGATCGAAGATCGCTGTCAGATAGCCTCTTCCAACCTGCCTGAGCAGCGATGGGAAGCACCAGCAGAAGGCTGAAGGGGATTAGAGTAGGGAATTTCGCTTTCATGGGACGCGGATGGATTAATCAAAAAATTGCAGTGATCACTAGGGAAAGATGACGACTACGCATTCTTTCTACTTCGAATAGATCAAATTTGAACCCCCCTGTAAACAGGAAAGGACGTATTTCGCTATTTTTTTCTCAAATGCCGGCAGCGCCACTAATTCAACGGCTCCCTCCATCGACGAATGCTACGCCTATTCGCAGCCAAAATGAACCTCGATCCCAGCCCCTCCTGAGTGCTGACCACCTAACCTTACGGGCAGTTCAAGCTCCTCAACGAGGTAGACATTGGACCTTTTGGAGGTTCTTTCCGCAAACAGAATCCAACTTAGGGTTGCCAAAGGAATGCTCGCCATCAAGCCGCCGATGACCGCCCTCCAAACCGACCAATTGCTCCACCATCCGTTCCTTCGGCCATCCACATCAGTAGACGTAGTCAAGAGTGACTGGTTGGACGCCTCCATCATACCAGGGTGACGATCCGCCAGAATTTTCTTTTCCAAGGAAAAAAGCTGGATCGACAGTTCTACCCCAAAACGATCAAGCTCCTCATTCTGATTTTGCCCAACGGTGGCTGCTCGGATACAACGCTCCGCAATCTGCTCGAGATCTGCGATCTTGCGGATGTTCGATGCATTCTTAGGCAGAAAGATCCGCGAACGCTCGGGCTCCCCTAGGAAATAGACCAGTACACAACCTCGTCCGCCATCATTCTCAAGCCATTGATCAGTCATTCCCTGCAGATCAAGAAACGCCCGAGGATGGTCTTCCGGAGCGAAAAGCATGATCCTAATAGGGAGCGAGCTTTCCTCGCGGTGGAAGTTGAGGAAACTACGAACATCCATCGTCCGTGGTTCACTGAGAAGACGCTGGGGATCGTAAACTTGATCAGTCTTTTGTGGACGATAGGTGGTCAGATCGAAAAGCTCTGGAATTACGATCTCAACAATAGCCGTGCGAGTCTCGATAGCCACCGGGTCAGGCACATCAACGGCAAGCAGAAGGGCTGAGGAGCCGCTGTCCAGGGGGCTCGAGGGCCACAGTGCCGCTGATGGAGATCGGTTTGGGTCAGGAGTGTCCCCCCACTCGGGGAGATCGAGAGCACCAAGAGCTAGGATGGGAGCAAATCCAGCTACCCCCGCCAGTATTAACCTGAGCCTACCCATACTTCTTCTCCCAAGGTTCGGTCGCCGCCTGCGATTCACGCTCGCTTTCGGGCAGATGATGCCCTTCTCGGATCTGGCGAAGTCCTGCAGGAAGTTCCGACGCATCGGGGCGCGAGCCTCCCTGCCGACGGGCAACCTTCTTGAGGTTCTCCATCAAGTCGTCCATGCAATCGAGGATACCGCCATGGAAGTCACCTTTCGACCAAGGCTCCACCGCGTTCTCGATTGTCTGACGGAGCACACTCTGCGGCAAGGTCTCTTCCAATGCATAGCCCACAGAAAGGGAGGCTGAGCGAGAATTAAGATCGATGAGTAGGAGAATACCGTTTTCGTTAGGGCGGGAAAAATCAATCGAGCCCACCGCAGCTCGATTTAGAAGCCAGAATCCGAACTCCCGAAGAGAAGTCCCGTCTGGCAAGGAGTCGATATACGTGGCGAAGAACAGTTGAGGAAACATCGCCTCAAACTCGTCCATCCGCTGAAGAAGCGAATGATGGCAACTCTCTGTCAGACAATGCACAGTATCCATCAGACGGTCCATGTAGACACAATCTGAACCATACCGCTCGTCCAATAGCTCAAGGCTAAATTGGCAACTTGGGCAATGCTCGTCATCCCCCGCGAGGGAAGCCTGACACCGAGGGCAGTTCATAGATACTTTAAATTTAATCAGAATGGAAAGTATAGTCAATATAATTTTTGACCATTATTGCGGACCGCTCAATAATCTATAGCAGAGAAGCGCCACGCCTTTTTAGAGCGATTTAGGCCGTCACAAGTCACCCAAATCTCAAAACTACTACCTCCTCGGGTGCAGACTAAGACAAACAACCCCGCCTAACCGCCGCTCTCAACGCGCGCGGCCGGGGAAGTAAGCGCAGCTCGGAAATTGCCAATCGCATCGGCAATCGAGCCCGCAAGGACTTCTCTATAGGCTGGATCCGCGACTTTCTTGCACTCGGCCTTGTTGGTGAGAAAGCCGCCCTCAAACAGGATGGCCGGCATATTGATACCTTTTAAGACGGCCCAGCGAGCTCGTTTGATCCCGCGATCGACCACTCGGGCATTCTTGAGGACCGAGGCGTGCACTGCCGTAGCGAGCGCGATGTTCTCCGAGTCACGCTGATTTCCGGCAAAGCTCCGGTAGTCGGAGTTCGCGGGACCATTGATTGTCGATTCTGCCCCATACGGAGACAAGGCAAAGGTCTCGATACCAGAAGCCGCCGACCCTCCGTAATTGAAGTGCAAACTAACGAAAATGGCGTCCTTGTGCTTGTTCGCCACCGCAACACGCTCGGCAAGAGTCAGATAGTAGTCGCCATCGCGGGTGAAGACGACCTTGAAACCCTTCGGCTCCAGGTGGGTCTTGAGCTGATGGGCTAGCTTCAGAGCAAATTCCTTCTCCGAACCATAAGCCCCACCAGCTCCGGAATCATGACCTCCGTGTCCAGGGTCGATGATCACCGTCTTGAACGGCTGTGCATTACGAATAAAGCGGGGACGGATGACCGGGTCGATCAGCTTGCAGAGGTCCAGGCGGGAAACGAGAAGTTGCCCGTCCAAAGCCAGAAGCGGGTAGCTCAGAATAAACTTGATCTGGTTAATTAGTAGGCTTTGGGAACCGACCGTGCCCTTGACCACGATACTCGGCGAACGCAGCCAAACATGCTTGCCGTCGACCTCTTTCTGGAAGCCGTAGAATTCAACGATACTGGAAACGGAGATGTAGTCGCGCTTCTCGTGCTCGACTAGGTCCCAAGCACGAGCTTGGTTCAACGGACACAGAAGCGCACATCCGAACAGAAGGATGAGAGCGACGGCGGCGCGGCTACGGCCTAGGGCGATGGGAAAAAGATCGGGCATTAAGGGACTCGAGCAGTCCTACAGGATAGAGAAGGCTGCCCGGGATGCAAATTCTAGTCTTCATTCGAAGCAAAGATGTCTCCTCACTCCCGGCGGCGCGAGTCGATCAAGATCGTCACTGGGCCATCATTAACCAAGGTGACCTCCATATCTGCACCAAACGTTCCGGCTTCAATTGGACAACCCAGATCGGCGCGAAAAATTTCGAGGAACCGCTCATAGAGAGCTTCGGCCTCTTGGGGAGGAGCGGCATGAGTAAACGACGGCCGGGTACCCTTCTTGGTGCTGGCGTGCAGGGTGAACTGGCTAATGACAAGACCACCTCCACCGATATCCACAAGGGACCGGGCCATTTGTCCATTGTCCGGGTCTTCGAAAATTCGGAGCCTAGTTACCTTGCGCGAAAGCCAGACCGCATCATTTTCCGTGTCGCCGCGCTCGACACCGAGCAAGAGGAGTAGCCCAGGACCTATCTCGCCAATAATTTTCCCATCGACTCGGACCGAGGCCTCGCTAACACGTTGGATGACTGTTCTCACAACCGTAGCCTCGAACTCGCATCGCATCGAGACAAGGCCAGACCATCATGCAATTCACTCATTCTTTCAGTTCCTGACACACCAGTCTTGCCAGCGGGCCGGGCTTCTCTAGTATGTCGCGTGTCCCGCATCCTCCCTTTCCTTGTTCTGGCCCTCGCGATCTGCGCAGGCATGCTCGGACTCAGCCGTATCGGCAAGAACGTCGATCTGCTCAGTATGCTCCCCGCCGAACTGCGGGAAGTCGAAGGCTTGAACATCTACCGCGAGCACTTCGTCCGCGACGAGGAACTGGTCGCGGTGCTCTCGGGTGACGATCCAGTCCAAGTCGAAGAAGCCGCTCGGTCCTTGGTCGAACACCTCACCGCTCGTGGCGAAGGCATTATCGGCGCCGCCCGTTGGCAGGCCAGTGGCGATAACGGAGCAGCAGTCGGCACCCTCGCCGATCTTGCCGCCTACGCCTGGCTAAATTCGGATCCCGACAAGGTCGCCGCACTCGTCGATCGCATCGGCGGCGACGATCCGCAGGCCTACTTCGCCGAACAACTCGACGAACTGACCACGACCACCGACCCACAAGAGGTCGCCTTCCTCCAATACGACCCGAGCCGACTGCTCGAGTTCCCCGGTTCCGAAGGCCTGCTCGACGGACTCGGCGAACAGGCGGCTGCCTTCGTCTCAGACAACGGCTTGCTCCGACTCGTCTTTCTCGAACACCCGACCGAACTCGACGGCTACCAAGGCATTACCGAATGGATGGGCCAAGTCGAAGACCTCGTCGGCGACTGGCGAGAGTCCGGTGGAGAGTCTGTCCCCGGGGTCAAGGTCAGCCTGACCGGAGAAGCAGCCTTTCAGACCGAAACCATCGACGGCATGGGTAGCGACCTGTTCAGCTCCGTCATCGGCACCTCCATCGCCGTAGCCCTGCTGTTTTATTTCATGAACCGGCGCATTCGCCCGCTGGTCTGGCTGCTCATCGCACTGGCCATCGCTCTCGTCATCACCCTTGGATTCGCCGCCTTCACCTACGGCGAACTCAGTGCCGTCAGCGCCGGATTCGCCGCGATCTTGATCGCCTTGGTAGCCGACTATGGAGTACTCGTCTGGCAAGAGGGTAAGACCAGCGGCAAGACTGGCCGAGACCTGCTCAAGGAAGTCGGGCCGAGTATATTCTGGGCTGGAGCCACTACCGCAGCAGTCTTCTTCGGGCTCAATCTCAGCTCGTTCCCCGGTATTGCCCAGCTAGGTAATCTCGTCGGAGCCGGCATCCTCACTGGTGCCGTCGTCATCGTATTCTTCTACCAGCCGATCGCCTCGCGCCTGCTCGAAGCCAAACCCGAAAAACCCATCGATGTCCCGCAGGGCCGAATCCAGGTTAAAGGCCGCTCGCGTTTGGTCATCGGCGGCCTGCTTGTGGTCTCCGTCGTCGTCTTTCTAACCACCGGATTCCCGCCGCTCAACGACAGCTATTGGGCGCTCCGCCCAAAGCGGAGCCCGGCGCTCGATGCCATCGAAGAAGTCATGGCCAACATGCCGGTCTGGGACACCCTTCGACTGCCACTCATCGTCACCGAACAAGGCCAGCAGGTAACCGGATTCGATAAGGTCTTGAAGGAAGCCGCAGCCCTCTGCGAGTCCGGAGTGCTCGACAGCGTCTTCCTGCCGACCTGCTTGTGGCCCGATACCGAACGGCAACAGACCAACGCCGAACTGCTCGCCCCCCTCCTCACAGGTAGACAAGACCTCATCACTAGTCTTGGCGAAGTCGGGTTCGGGGAACAGTCCGAAGCCTTTCTCAACCGGGTTCTCGACATCTGGACCAAGGTGGCAAGCCGGCCGGAACAAGCCGGTCCACTACTCCCTAGCGACCTCAGCGGCGATTGGCCGATCATCCTTCGTAACTTCCTCGCCGTCGATCACCAAGGGGCCCACCCCGTGCTTCTGGGCAATGTCATTCCATCGGAATCGACCCTCGCTCTTGGCGAAGCAAACATCACTTCGACCCTGCGCTCGCTTGAGCTCAAAGGCGTCTACCCCTCAGGCTGGGAGTCACTCGGCGGCGCGACCCTGCCGCTGATGATACACGATTTCCAATGGGTGTTTTTGCCGATGGCCTTGGTCTTGCTCGGCATGCTCTACCTCGTTTATCGGAGCTTCGGTGCCATCGCCGCCACTCTCGGCATGATGTGGCTGACCTGGATCTTCCTCATCGCCCTGCTATCCCTCATCGAAGCCCTACGCGGCTTGGGTCCGAGCTTCGCTTGGCTCCCCGTGTCCGAGTGGAACTTCATGAATCTTTCCGCCATCCCGCTACTCATGGGCACCGGTCTCGACTACTCCATTCACATCACCCTGTCCGTACGTCGCCATGGCGGGGACCTCGGACGCGTTTGGCAACACACCGGCAAGGCAGTGCTCCTCTGCGGCTTGTCCACCGCCGCCGGATTCGGCTCCCTCGCCTTCGCCTCGAACCGCGGTCTTTCCAGCCTCGGCACCGTCTGCTCCCTCGGCATTCTGATCACCACTGCGCTTGCGTTGATCGTTCTGCCACGCGTGCTCGTCGGCGGCTGGCGGCGACAGCAACCGAGCCCGACCAGCTAACCGAGGACCAGTCCGCGCTGATCCGACACTGGATCACCTTCGTAGCCAACGCCGACAAAACACTGCCGCAGATCGGACTGCCCGCACCGCTGATGGCGGCAGCGACAAAGATTCTTTGGGGTGAAGGCGCCCCGAGCCGCTGTTTTTATCAAAGACCAGACCTCCGCTTCACCGCGCTCAACGTCCGCGCGACCTTCGGCGACGCGGAAGCCAAGCACTTTTCTCGGCTAGCGGAACGGCAGGTAGAAATCGACCTTCGAGGCAGCCAAGTCACTGACACCGGACTCGCCCACTTGCCGGGGCGTTGTCCGATACCAACACTGCGATTTCGGGTAATGGCTACTCAAACAACCGCCCATCCCAACGGACCGGCTCTTCCAAGGACACCTCAGTCTTGGCAAAGTCGGGATGGAGCGTGTTGATCAGCAGATTCTGGTCTTTCCGCGCAACCACGCTCGGCACGAACAGGATGCAGCTCCGTTGCTCTAAGAACCAGCGATGGCCGAACTCCCGGCTCTTGGCACAATTCTTCTCATACCATCCCGGAACCGTCGTCTCGGTCACGACTTCATAGGAAAGCCCCGATGGCAGATCGATCTCCACCATATGCTGGTTCGGCGGCATGGCTCCGAGGTAGACGAGCTTCTCCAACAAGGCGGTCGACTGATACACAGCGGCGTAGATGACCAGATCCCCCGCTTGATGCCATCGCCCATCAACACGCCGAGCCCCCTCTGCAGAAAACACCGGATACTGCCCCGCACCGTCGCCCAGTCGAAATACAGTCCGCGATTTGGGCAGGGTTCTCGGCGACTTCGGCATCGCGGTTAAATTGCCACTCCAGCGTCCGCACGTCGAAGCAGATCCAGTACCGCATCCGCCCCAGCCGTCGACGACTTGGCCACATCGAATGGTGTCCGCCCATCGAGTAATGGGTGTGGCCGACGCAAAAACCGGGCAGCCTCTTCCGCATCGCCTTGGAACATCCGAGCCGTCTGGTCCAACACCCGAGCGATGTCGTAAAGCTTCTCACTAGAGTCCTTGCTCAGCCGCTTCTTCTTCTCCGCCCGGCGCAACGTCGCCTCCGGGATAATCTCATGAATCGTATTGTGGCCAAGCACCTCCAACGACCTCCCCAGATGCGTCGCCGCACCCACAGGCAGACCAGCAGAGATCTTGTCGGCCAGGAGCAACGCATCAAACGACTCCGGCTGACGAAGCTTCATCAGCCCAGCCACCCGCACCGGCTCACTAAACCGCCCACCGCCGTAAACAGGAGCTTCTTCAGCAACAACCGGCGTCTCCACCACTTTCGTCATATGACGACATATTACCGCAACTTGACTCCCCCTTCAAGAATTTTCTCACTCCCCCCAGCTTCCGCGTCCTTTCCACGCCTTTCGCGGTCCCACCTCGCCACCTCGCCGCCTCTCAGCTTCCCTACTTCAACCGGATCCGGCAGTATTTCATCTGCCCGCGATCCCCTTCCAGACCGATCCTTTCCTTCTTGGGAATCTCGTAGGGCTCTCTAGTCTTCCCCAGCCACCCGACGAAGAAGTGTCCGGTCCTGAGCCGACAAAGGCAGAGAAGGACCGGCGAGGACGCTAAACGCGAGCGATAGAGAAATCTTCATGGGCAAGGGAATACACGACGCCAGCACTGTCCCCCCTGTCAGCCAGCAGACCAATGGTATCCCCTCCAATTTCGAGTGCGCACGGCTTGCCGCCGCTCTGAACTCAGCCCGTCGGTTCGGCACGACTCACGCAGAAAGCGGTGGCGAGCCACAACCTACTCCAAAAAAAGCCCCGCCGACCAAAAGGCCGAACAGGGCTGACATCTCGAATGCCTGAAGGCTACAGGATACCCCGAGCCGATAAATTGTTCAGCCTGCGGGCGACATCGACGAGGCCATCGACAACGGTCTCCCTGTAAGTCCGGCCGTCGGTAGTATCGATTCCGTGCCCAGATTCCGCATCGCGCAGTGCCTGGAGGGCGTCGTCTTCGTGGTGAAACAGCTCGACGAAAGCGTGCTTCAGCTCACCAGTCGCGGCGGCGGCGGCAAGCAGGGCTCCGATCCAGCCATCATCCGTGGATAGGCATCCGCGGGTCGTCTTGGACGAAGCATGGAAAATACCCATTTCACCAGCCTTGCCCATGTCGGCGATGACGGCCTCGTTCTCCGGAATCGAAAGCGAAGAATCGCCGCAGTGGGCAGCATCGACCATGACTTGAAAGCACTTGGTGCCACTGATCTCATTGGCCCGAGCCACGACTTTCCAAGCCTTGTCGGCCGAGGTAAAGGTGGCGAACTCGATGCCGCGCAGGAACTCGAGGTGCCAATGCTCGATACAGCTGTCGGCGACACCGTGGTCCTTGTATACGCGGGCGTGGACCTTGGCGAGTTGCTCGACTGCTGCGTCGAAGTCAGCGCCCTCCTTGGCGTCGTTGCCACTCATCCACTCCTCGAACGAAGTCGATGACACATTGGTGATGCCGTATTTCTTGGCCAGCTCGATGCCGGCACCCAGCATTTCTGCCACACCGTCTTCATCTTCCGGCTTCATGGGATCGACTCCGCCGACCATCATGATGATATGGACTTCAAGACCGAGCTTCTTCAGTCCATTGAGGAGATCGGAAGTATCGCCATCGTCGACCCCGGGGAAGGCCGGAACTTGAACCGCTCCGATCTTGACCGGACATGCTTTCATCAAGCCGATCATCTCGGTGATGCTGAGCAACTCCCCATCGCCGCCACGAGGGAGCTTGCCATCGTCATCGGGGACAAGGCCACCGACGAATTTGATATGAGTGGGGACAACGCCAAGAACGACGTCGGATTTGATTACGATTTCTGAAGCCATGGATGTGGTATTTCCTATGTTCGTCGCAGAATTATCGATCTAGGTCAAGCAGCGCGGCATCGACTACGCCTCTTCCAACACCTGCAAATCGACCGTCTCGACGATATCCTTTACATCATCGCGGAACGTCGCCATGTGCGGCGCATCGAGGTGAGCCTTGAGGTGATCGAGCGACTGCCACTTCTCCACCACCACCGAGACATTCTCGCGCAGCGCCGGCCTATCAAGAATTCCCGAGGTGGTATCAACTGTCGGCTGGTAGGCGAGGCATCCATCCTCTGCCAAGACGGCTGGGACGTTGGCATTGAAGATACGGAGAAACTCCGCACGGGTACCGGGATTGACGGTAACGGTTGCGATGACGTGGATCATGATCGCCGATTCTAGCGCCACCCAGCGCCCACGGGAAGCCCAGATTTGAAAGTCGAAAGGTCGAGCGACCAACTCAGCTTTCAGGTCCTAGGAGGCGCGGTTTTACTTCCCCGCTTTTTGACCGTGCATATCTAGCTCCTCCAACTCCTTTGAGGGCTGGAGCTTATCAAGCAACATCTGGACAATGTCGTCGCTCGTGGCACCAGATGCCTCGGCGGCAAAGGTGGGGATAATGCGGTGGCGAAGCACCGGCTTGGCAACACCGGTGACATCGGCGGTGGTCGCGTGAGAGGCACCGCGCAGGACGGCGCTCGCCTTGGCCGCGGCCACGAGACCGATGGCAGCGCGAGGCCCAGCACCCCAAGAGACGAGCTCCCGAACAAAGCCAGGGGCAGCATCGTCGGCAGGACGGGACATCCGCGCGAGCTTGGTGGCGTAGGTAACCACATGATCAGCTACCGGAAGACTGGTAACCTTGTCTTGCAGAGCCCGAATGTCGTCCGCGCCGAGCACGGCCTCGATCTGGGCGGAATGTTTGGAAGTAGCAAGACGGACGACTTGCTCCTCTTCGGACTCGCTTGGATATCCAACGAGAATATTGATCAAAAAGCGGTCGAGCTGTGCCTCGGGAAGCGGAAAGGTTCCCTCCTGCTCGATCGGGTTCTGCGTGGCGAGGACGAAGAACGGCTCGGGAAGTGGATGGGTAGTGTCACCGATCGAGACCTGCCGCTCCTGCATCGCTTCGAGCAAGGCGGCCTGGGTCTTGGGTGGGGTCCGGTTGATCTCGTCGGTCAGGAGCAGATTGGTGAACAGCGGGCCGGGGACGAAGCGAAACCGACGACGCCCGGTCTCCGGATCCTCCTCCAAGACATCGGTGCCAGTGATATCCGCCGGCATCAGGTCCGGAGTGAACTGGACCCTGCGGAAACTAAGATCAAGCGCCTTAGCCAGACTACTGACGAGCAAGGTCTTAGCTAACCCAGGCGCCCCGATGAGCAAGGCGTGCGCCCGGCAGAGAATGGCGATGAGAACTTGGTCGATGACGTCATCTTGCCCAACGATCACCTTGGCCAACTGCTCGCGTAGAGCAGCAATCGCCTCAGCACTATCAAGCCGCGGCCGGGATGACACCCGCACTTCCGCCACATCACGGAACAGAAACTTTGCTCCAGCGATCTCGATGTTGTCCCCGGATAGAAGCCGAATATCCTCCGCAGGCCCGTCATTCACCATCACTCTCCCCTGTCCGCCCAAGTCGCGAAGCATCCAAGCTTGCCCGTCTTGCTCAATCACAGCCTCCTCAGCCGCAGCGTCCCCATCGAGCCGAATCTGGGCCGTGTCGGCAGACCCGATCGCAGTTGATCCAGATAGTGGGACAAAGGCCTTTTCTTTTCCCTGATCGAGAATGACGAGCTGAGCGGCGGACATGGGGCAAGGCTACGGGCGGGAAGGGGGAAATGACAAGTGTAGGTTCCTATGTTCTGTGACCAGTCCGCCCCACAACTGCTCTAATCTCATAGCATGACAACCAAAGCAGACTACACGGACGACGAATGGTTTCTCATCTCCAGCCTCCCAGCCATGCTCGGAGCAGCGGTGGCAGCGATCGACAAAAGCGGCATCATCGGCACGGTCCGGGAAATGAGCGCCAGCATGAAGGCTGGCATGGCCGCAGTCCGCGACTATCCAGACTGCGAACTCATCCAAGCTATCGTATCCCGCCAAGGAGACCGGAAACAAGCCATCGCCGACGCCAAGGAGCACCGCGGCAAGCTACTCGAACGAGCCAGGGAAGCCGGAGCCCAGACCCCAGAACAACACGCCGCCCAGGCGCTCGTCGATTGCACAGCAGTAGCCGACCTTCTTGAGTCCAAGGCTTCCCCTGAGGAGGCAACCGCCTACAAGCAGTGGGCCAGCTCCATCGCCCTAGAGGTCGCCGAAGCAGCCAAGGAAGGCGGATTTGGCTTCGGTGCCGGCGATGTCAGCGACAAGGAAGCAATCCTCCTCGCTCAGATTAAGGACGCCCTCCGCTACTAGAACCGCCCTCCCCCCTCCTGCCCTCCCGGTTTCGATCCGCAGCTCTAGCCAGCGTGGACATCGGAGCCGGGATTTTTAGTGCCACAAAATAAATTCATTAGAGACAAAATGTCTCAAACAAATTGCGCCACAATGCCCCGATTGAGCCAATATGGCCCCACATCGTTACAATCGATACTATCGCTTATAATGGCGGAAGCCCTTTGTTTCAGGCATTCTTTGCATGTCAGCGATCCATGGCACAGCAACTGCATAGGATACATAGCAAGAAGTCACCAAAGCGACTCAAACCAAACTAAGTAAACGCTAAGCACAAGGATCACAAACTATGAAACTCACCAGAACCAACTATCCACCCTCCAGCCCACTCGGCGACGTCGACGCCTTCTTCCGCTCAGCCCTCGGCGGCTTTTCGGAATTCGGCCGCATTCTCGACCAGACCGGACTTCTTGAAAAAGAGGCCGTCGTTCCAGTCGATATCTTCGAGGACGATGACAACTTCATCGTCCGTCTCGAAGTCCCCGGCGTGAAAAAGGAGGACATCGACGTCCAGCTCGAAGAGCGCGTCCTGACAGTCGAGATCAGCAAAACGGAGGCTTGCAAAGTTTCCGAAGCTCAGGCTGAGGACAACGAATGCGGCACATCGACAACCCGTCGCCTCTCAGTTCCCGAGTCCGTCGACGGAGCCGCCGTCACCGCTAAGCTCGAAGACGGCATCCTCACGCTCAACCTCCCCAAATCAGAGGAGGCCAAGCTCAGAACCATTTCCATCGATTAATCGCAATGGCTATGCGGCGGTCGGGGGATTCGCTCCCCCGGTCGCACTTCGGCCGAAAGTCTGAACAAAAATTTAGGCAACCAACCCACACATTCTATTCATTCCAAGGACCGCTGCTGGTTCATCAACTCTACCAAAAACATGACCGATACTCAGATCTCAAAATCCACTCCAAAGACCGCTCCCGAAACCGACGAGGCCTTCGTCAAACCGCACTATCTCGTTACCACCGATGAGGACTCCTACACCGTAGACGTCATGCTCCCTGGGGTGACCAAGGAACAAATCGAAGCCAGCTTCGAAGATGGTTACCTCACTGTCACGGGCATTCGCGACAACTCCATTCCCGAGGGCTGGAACGCTATTACTCGCGAGATTAGCACCACCAATTACCGCCTCCGCCTCAAGGTCAACGTCGCTATCGACAAAGACGAGGTCTCGGCCGAATCCAAGGACGGCGTGCTCTCCATGACTCTGCCCCGTAAAGCGGTCGAGAAGAGCCGCAAGATCAAGGTCTCCTAGAGGGAGTCCGCTCCCTCGCTCTCCGACTACGTTGCTGTTGTTTCGGAGACAGCCCCCGGCGCTCCGGCGTCTGGGGGCTTTTTTTGTCCCTAGGCTTTGGGCGTTCGGTGGTTGCATCCCTAGCGTGGAGAACGTAGCCATTTCCCACGACCTATGTCTGACCACATCAAGCTCTACAGCCCCGGCCCTATCGAGGTTTCTCCCGACACCTACGAGGCAATGTGTACCCCGATGATCGGGCATCGCGGCGGTGACTTCGTCAAGCTCTACTCGGATGTTCAACCAGGCCTACGCCAGTTGTTCGGCACCGAGCGCCCGGTCTTCCTCAGCACCTCCTCTGCCTGGGGAATCATGGAAGGCTCGATCCGCAACTTGGTCTCGAAGAAAGTCCTTAACTGCTGCTGTGGAGCCTTCTCCGACAAGTGGTACGATGTCTCGCTTCGCTGCGGCAAGCAGGCGGAGAAGCTTCAAGTCGAATGGGGCGAGCCAATCACCGCGGCCTTGATCGACGAGCGCTTGGCTACTGGCGAGTTCGACGCACTTACCCTAGTTCATAGCGAGACCGCCACTGGCGTCCTCAATCCACTGACCGAGATCGCAGCACTGAAAGCGAAATACCCCGAGGTCATGTTCATCGTCGATTCGGTGTCCGGCTTTACCACCGTGCCGCTTTCCTTCGATGACCTCGGCATCGATGTCCTGCTCACCGGTAGCCAGAAGGCTCTCGCAATGCCTCCCGGACTGGCCTTGTTCGCCGCTTCCGAAGCCGCCATGGAGCGCTCCGCCACGATCGAAAACCGCGGTTACTACTTCGATTTCCACGAGTTCGCCAAGAACGCGGCCAAGGACATGACGCCGAGCACCCCGTGCATTTCCCTGATCTTCGCGCTGCGCCATCAGGTCGCCAAAATCCACGCCGAGGGCATGGACATGCGCTACGCCCGTCACGCCCGACTCAATGCCAAAGTCCACGACTGGGTCGCGGCCAACGGCTTCGAACACTTTGCTCCCGAAGGCTTCCGCTCCAAGGGCCTCACCTGTGTCGCCAACAACAAGGCGATCGACGTCGCTGCCTGGAACAAGCGCCTGATCGCCGAACACAAGCTGTCGATCAACGGCGGCTACGGCAAGATCAAAGGCACGACCTTCCGCATCTCCAACATGGGCGACGAGACCGATGAGACCATCGACCTCCTCCTCGCCGCCCTCACCGACACCCTTCCTAGCTAACCAAAACGATGAGCAATATCTGGGATCTCGCCAAACCACAGTTCCGCGACCTCGGGGTCTACGAACCTGGCAAACCGGTCGATGACGTGGCCCGGGAGCTCGGGCTCGATCCGCAGTCGATCGTCAAACTCGCCTCCAACGAGAACCCGCTCGGTCCATCGCCGAAGGCGGTCGTGGCCATGCAAACGGCTGCCGCCAATGCACACATCTACCCCGACGGCGGCGGCTACCACTTGCGCAATGCCATCGCCGAGAAGTTCGGTCTTGAGCGAGAGCACATCACCTTGGGCAACGGCTCGGACGAGGTCATCGTCCTCATCGGCCACGGCTTCCTGCGCCCCGGCGATAACATCGTCGTCTCCGACCACGCATTCGTCGTCTACAAGCTCACCGCCGCTCTGTTCGGCGCCGAGACCATCGAGGTCCCCGAGCGACACGGCTTCGCCCAAAACCTCGACGCCATGGCCGCAGCAATCACCGACAAGACCCGAGTCATCTTCCTTGCCAACCCGAACAACCCGACCGGCGTCCTCTCCAGCGAAGACGAAATCGACAGCTTCATGTCCAAGGTCCCCGACGATGTCGTCGTCGTCTTCGATGAGGCCTACTACGAGTTCCTCGACTCCGCACCGAACACGCTGAAGTATGTAAAGGAAGGCCGCAACGTCATCATCCTGCACACCTTCTCCAAGATCCAGGGCCTGGCAGCCCTACGCATCGGCTACGGCATGAGTTCACCCGATTTGGCCGAGGTCATGAACAAGGCCAGGGAGCCCTTCAACACCAACGCCATCGCCCAAGCCGCAGCCCTTGCAGCAATCGAGGACCAGGACCACCAGGACCGGACCAAGGCGATCACCGACGAGGGCCGACAATTTCTTGAGGGAACCTTCGCGTCGATGGGGCTCGAGTACATCCCCAGCCACGCCAACTTCGTCATGGTTAAAGTCGGCGACGGCGACCGCGCATTTAAAGAGATGCAAGAACGCGGCGTCATTATTCGCGCCATGCGTGGCTACAAACTCCCCGAATGGATCCGCGTCAGCGTCGGCCAAATGCACGAGAACGAGCGCTTCGTCGAGGTGCTGAAGGAGCTAATGCCCACTTGGGAGTAACTCGTCAAATTCCGCCTATGAAGCGCGAGTAGAGAGGTAACTCCCGCCTCACCGTCACCCTCATCCTCTTTTGCGCCTTCAGTCTCGGTGTCGTCGGCTGGATTTAAGGGAAAGTCTAATCGGAGTCTCGAAATATCTTCGAGAGCCACGGAGGATGGATCTCGGCTACGACCGAAATCATCCCCGGCGGAGCGGGCGGCGCTCACTCCTACTTTCTGCGTCCCGAGACACTCCGACACTCCCACAAGGACGCCTGAATATAGGGCTACGTGGAGGCCATTCCGACCAACGCGAACCAGTCCCGCCCCACGCCCTAGCCGGCCGACTTTCCGACGCACTATGGGGCTCGATGCTCGACGACGGACTCCGCCAACTCGCCGACTCCGGAGAAATCGGTAACCACAAAATTCTAATCGAACAGCTTCAACGCCTGCTCGCCGATCCCCGCTAAGCCACCTTCGTCGAACAGTTCAGCCGCGCCTGGCTCCGCCTCGACAAGCCCGGAATCGATGCCGCCATCGCAGATCGGAGAAGCAATTCCGCACCTACGCCCGCGACAATCTCGGGGTCAACATGCACACCGGAACGCAATTGCTGTTCGACCACGTGTTACGAGAAGACCTACCGATTCGAGAATTCCTCACCGCCGACTACTCCTTCCTCAACGACAGCCTTGGCCGCCACTACGGCATCGCCACCACCGCCAGCAACGACTTCCAGAAAGTCGCCCTGCCCGCCCTACCTACCGAATCCAGCTCTTGATAGTCCGGATTGGAAGTAGGAGCGATCCGGGCGAAGAAACCCGATTACTCATTCAGCATCCCGAGACCCTGCCGCTCTCGATCACGCCGGATACTCCAGTCGTGGCATTGACGGATGGATTGATATAGCGAGCGAACCGCTGCTCGTTCAGCGTAGTTTCTTTCCAGCTCCGCAGCTTTGTCCCGAATCGACACATCGACAGGGCTGGCCTTCCCAGGAATGATCTGTCGAATGCCACCAATCCCACAGGAAAGGGAGCTAAGAGCGTGTTTGTAAGATTCCTTGTCGTCTCTCTGGAGCGCCTCGAGCAGGTCAGCGACGAAACTGTGCTGGGCGAACACGAAATTTCCTTTACCAAAGAGCAACATGCTACTCAACACATCGAAGCAATGCACGGAATCCTTGGCGAGAAGGCCCTGTAGGCGCTTCATGACGTTCTCGGTCATCCCGCCCGCGAGAATTGGAATCAGCCGAGAGATCGTCCCTGCATTTTCGGCGCCAACTTGAACGGCAAGCTGAAAGGCCTCATCTAGAAGTGGCCCCTTACTGTCTCCTTGCCAGTCTCGGAGCACTCCTCCCACTCCATCTGGGATGTCGTGACCATTTTTTACCCAAGCGAAAAGGAAGCGAGCCAACGTATCGGGAAACGAGCGCCCAAGAGCGACAAAGCAGCGGCTCCCCTTATCAACAAGAAGCTTGTCGCCGTGGGCGATAAGATGACTAAAGAATTCCTCGACCCAGGCTTGTGGTAGGAATTCTGCGAAATCGGCACCAGATTCTTTGAACAGGGAGAAAATGACTTCGACCACTTCGGAAGACTCTCCCCACTCCACAAGTTCAAGGCAACCGGCAAGGGGAGATGCCTCGCCCCACCGAGCCGCCTCAAGCAACCCACAACGAGACGCTACGTTTGGGGACTGGGCGATCGCCTCGGCTACCTGCCATTCGACTTGGTTCCAGCCGGGAGCCTCATCGCCTTGTGGAAGATACGTTCGGGATCGAAGCCAGCCAACGACGCACGCTTCCACGTCCGCTCTTCCAGAGCGACCAGCTGCGAGCAGAAGATCACTCAGTTCCGTCGGGGGAATCGCTTTTTGGAAGGCAAAGTAGCCAAACGCTTGCCCGAGAGAGGACGACTCATTCTTCAAAATTCCTTCAGCAATGGCCAAAGCGAGGTCTGGATCTGTTTCAGCGACGCCCCAGGCCAGTGGGCCTAGATTCGGACGCAGATCGGCAACTAGATAAGGCTTTGCCCAATCTTCGAGAGCGGCTAGGAATGTGCTTGCATCAGGGAATAGACCACACCACCGATGAGCTTCTTTCTTCGCTAAAGCTTCCCATTGCTCAGTCTGTTGCTTCTCCTCAACCTTCCTCTTTTCTTGCCCTTCTGCCGAGAAATCTCTGGAAGAACCCATCACTTCCGACGCCAAAGGAAACTCTTCGCGGGCAGTGGAAAACGCCAATCTCACCAGGTCAAATTCCGTGGCCGCTTGGGAAGCAACAGTGGCCTCTCTGGCCAGATCTGCCAGCGGATCATCCGAGCGATACTGATTGTACCATCTTAGATGCTGAAGGATTCGAAGGCGAACCAATGGCTCTGCTGTGGATTCGAGAGCAGCTCTGAGTTTGGCAAATACCACCTTGCGGGTTTCCAGCCACTCATGCTTAGCGGTCTTGTCGAGACTCTTTGCATATTCTCCCGAGGGCGGGCTGACCAGATTCGTCAACTGTTGCACCGCAGTCAGGGAGTGAGGTAGGGGAACGCTGAGTATTACCTTGCTAAGCAACTCAGCGTGGGAAATGCGGATCGCTTTGGTCTCTGCAATGGGAATCCCTTCCCAACTAGTAAAACTCTTCTCTGTAACTCCCTCACAAAGACTCAGAGGCGTGAACCGGTCCCCGTACTGCGTTGAGTCTAATGCCAAGGCCGAAAACCAAGGCCAGAGTTCTTTCAAGCGTGGAACTACGGTCTCATCAAAGACCCTCCAGTTATTCCACGACTCGAAGGACAAGGTCTTCTGAAGGAGGCGTATCGGGTGATGGGGATATGGATTGGTCGGCAGAGGCAGGTCTTTCCCAAATCGCCACAGAAGTTTAGAACATGGTGTGAGATATCCATTGGTGCGAACCATCACCTCGCCAATGAGCCAGAATGCAGTCATCGCTTGATCCTGGGCGCTTCCATTCATTTGATCTTCCAGAACATCCTTAATCTCGGACCAACTCGATTCCTTTTCGATCTCACCAACGGCTTGATCCGGAAGGGAAAGAGCTAGGTTGGCAAGTTCAAGAGCCTTCAGCGGATAAAGTGAGGCGACTCTTCCCATGGCCGAAAGCATACGGCAACGTCGCCGGTAACTACTCGTCTCTTCAAAGTGGTGAAGGATGGTGGGCCAGACCTCGCTCAATGCCATTCCTTCGGCATCTGCCCAAGTAACGTTGAAGAGGAAGTGGGCAATCTCGTTGTACTCGCCAAACGTTTCGCTAACACTCTTGGCCAAGCTGGTTGCTCCAGCCGAGCCGACGCAACCGTTGCGCAGAAGTAACTCACCAAGAAGGTCGGGCGAAATCCGAAAGCTCTCGCTGCCAGCAGGGACGAGAACACCTATCCCCTGCGCGACCTCAAAAACTTCCTCGTGGTCACGCTTGGTAAGTTCTTGGATCTCCCGAATTCCGCTGTCTACCCGTTCGTCGCTACCAGGGGCCGGAATCGGCTGAATCGCGGCAACCACCTCGAGGAAGCGCCTCATTGTCTGCCTCTCGATTCTCGAAGACAGCTTTCCAGCGGCCTCGTCGATCAGGTTGTCGCCAAGAATTCGTTGAAACTCTGAAGACTTTTTTCTCAACCCATCCACGCCTTGGTTCTTAAGAACTGCGGCTCCGGCAACGGCCATCAGAGCACTGTCAGCAGAGAGATCGACAAGCTTGGCTTGATCGGAATCAGGGCACGATTCGATGGCAGATTCCTCAAGTGCTACATCGACCAATCTCCCTAGATCTTCGCCTGCTAAAGGCATCAGCCCGTCGAACTCTCGGACCAATTCCGTGTGCGCGGAAAGGGTTCGGCGAATGTCTTCAAGACCCTGGCTTCTGGTCACCAGCAACACCTTGGAACCTTCAAAGTCGAAGGGTAGCCGAACGACAGCGCTCAAAAAGTCTGCCTTGTGGGCATCATCGACAATGAAGAGAAGACGTCGACTGCCACAACGCTCCAAATCCTTTGCGTCCGGCCTATCAAGGACGAAGCGAACTTCCCAGGGATCGTCCGCGGCCAAAGCGTTGGTAGCGGCTTCCCGTAGGAGACGCGATTTTCCAACCTGGGGCGGGCCATGGAACACACCGAACTTCCACTGAGCATCGTTTAGAAAATCGAGACAACTATCCAACTCGGCCTCCCTAGCGACTAGGGGGAGGCGGTGATGAAAATACGACCTTTCTGACTGGAGGAAGGGCGCGAAAAAACCACCTACCGACTGGAGGGTAAGTTCGACGGCAGATCGGTTCAGGAACGCCCGAGGCCAAACCGAGCCGAAGTATGTCTGTAGGAGCCTTGCACCATCCTCATCATCAGACCGCTCCCGAAAAAGACGGGAAAGGTCAGGAAGAAAATGGATCTTCCATCGGTCACCGGAGAGCTGGCTGACGTAGTCGATGGAATGAGTGTCTTCATCCGCCGTGATCCAGAGGAAGCCCTTCTCGAATCCACCTTTTTTCCCATACTCGTCCTCTGCGAGTCGGATGGCTTTTTCGGTGTCGCCCTTTTTCCAGTCGTTCGTGGTTCGTCGCTTCACCTGCACCACCCACCGCTCACCACCGTGGGTACTTGCCAGTAGATCGATGCCCTTCTGCTTCTGCCCTTTCCGACCGTAGCGCTGTGGAGTGAAACTGGCGACCTCATCCCAAGTAGCTAGCCAGTCTCGAAGGAAGCACTCGACATCAGAATCCGTGATCTCGGAGCTGTTGAGCGGGAGATGTAACGTGGATTTCTGAACTGGAATAGACATTTAAACTTGAAAATTGTAAGTTACAATTTCATATTTCCTATATGATAGTCGAACGAGACGATCTCGTCAACCAGATCGACCAAGGCCTTCGTGAAGCTCCAGTGACCGCTATGCTAGGGCCTCGGCAGTGCGGGAAGACCACTTTGGCACGTTCGATCTTCGGACGAGGGCGTGGAGGCTGGAAACCCGGGATGGAGGAGTACTTTGACCTACAAGATCCCTTGGACCGTGCACGCCTTCAAAGTCCGCGAGATACGTTGGCCAGACTCCGCGGCTTAGTGGTAATCGACGAGGTTCAGCAGATGCCTGAACTCTTTCCGATTCTGCGCGTCCTTGCAGACGAGCCCGGTCCAGCTGAACGCCGGTTTCTGATTCTAGGAAGCGCGTCCCCCACACTTGTCGCCAATGCGTCGGAAACACTGGCTGGCCGCGTCCAGCGAATCCACATGGGTGGGTTGCATGTTGGAGAATGGGATGGGGACCGTAACGATCTCTGGTATCGGGGTGGCTTTCCGCGGTCTGTTCTGGCTCCAGATGATGCGGCCAGTCTCCGCTGGCGCCGAAACTACATCGACGATTTTCTCGGCAGGGATCTGCGGGACTTTGGGATTGCCGTTCCACCAGAACGGATGCGCCGGTTCTGGATGATTGTAGCCAGCTTGCACGGCGACACCTGGAATTCGTCTGCAGTGGCCAGCGCCTTGGGCGTCAGCCATCCAACAGCTAGAGACTACGTTGATATCCTCAGCGAGGCCTACGTAGTGCGGCAGTTGAAACCCTTTCTCACTAATACAAAGAAACGCCAAGTGAAGTCTCCGAAGGTCTACATCCGGGACTCGGGAATCCTACATGCTCTCCTTGGTCTGCAAGATCTAGATTCCGTGAGATCCCACCACAAATACGGTGCGTCGTGGGAAGGATTTGCCCTAGAACAGGTAGCGTCTCTGCTCCAAGCGACTCCAGACGATCTCACCTTTTGGGGAACTCACGGGAACGCAGAGATCGATCTAGTCTGGCAGCGCAACGGAAAGACATACGGATTTGAGTTTAAGGCAACGGAATCACCCAGCCGGACCCGATCCATGAGCATCGCAATGCAAGACCTCAGGCTGGAGAAGGTCTTCGTCATCCATCCGGGTGATCACGTCTTCTCCTTAGGTGAAGGCGTCGAAGCCGTTGGTTATGGGGCGTTGCCAGAGTTCGTCAGCACGCTTCTTAACGGAGCAGAACACTAGCAAACCACTACTCCTGGTATGGAAATCCAAACGGAACCCGGAAATCCATATGAGGTCAGACCTTCCTTAGCCCCTTGGTTCGGCAAATCCTGAGCATGCCATTCGGCACACAATAAGCCGGGCCTAGACTCGCAAGACATCAACGAGTGGCTCGAACGTGTAAATCGTAGGACGTCTGCCCGCTCCCTGACGGGAAACCAAAACGTGCCCTTCCTCCACGAGTGCGCGTGTGAAGCGATTTACCGTGGCAATGGGGATTCCGCTCGCTTTCGACGGCATGCGATGGCTCTTAGATGATTAAAAACAACCAAATTTGATCAACAAAAGGCTTTGTGGAGTACCAGAGAGCAACAAGCACGTTTATAGCTCATAAAACAGCCTAGATGATCGAGTATCGTTGATAACGTTAACGCGCGATTCACAACATTGCCTGTTGAGCACCTATGGTCGATATGGATCAATAAAAGATCCTCTGAGGCCACTTCACCTCCCAGCACCTTACGCGGTTTCTTCCGGGCTGAAGGCCCGACGGCACGAGGCCTAGAGGTTTCAACCCTAGGACCAGAGCACGATTTAGGTGAAAGGACGCAGGCAGGCATGGACATTCCCCGATCCCAGAGGCGCGACTTTAGACTTTAGGCCGTCTCGACACCCAAGTTTGGAGTGCGGTTCGCTTGTGTCGCTTGCGACCGCTTTGGATGACGCATTTTCGGGAACACGCTGGCGGAGCCGCTCCTTGTCACCACCGACGTCAGCATCGAGAAGAAGGCACTCAGGGCGATCACCAGAGACGTCGTCGATCACCGCTCCAGCTTTCGGACAAGTGTCACTGGTCATGACGGCCTCGGCGGGATCCGCTCTGGACACATGTCCTCGGCAACACGTCCGTTCAGCATTTTCGCAGTGGCGTGAGTGCCTCGAAATTGGCCTACTTACGTCCCTTCAGCTTCAGGGCGCCGGGTTCATTCGTGATGTCCCCCTTTTGGCAGTGGGCCTCGATGCCTTCAGCATCGGGCGGGAACATGGCTATTTTGAGGCTACGAGAACTTCCGCAACAGCTGATTCCGCACCCAACCCAGGGCGAACCAGAGGATGATTACACTGAAGCTGAAGCCTCCCATGGACGGAAGGAGCTTGTCAATCGGAGCCAGCACTGGATCTGTTACACCGTGGATAAAGCTCCCCAGACCGCTCGATCGCAATTCTGGGATCCAAGAGGAGACGACCCTCGCGAGCAGAAAACCGACGACGATGTAGTAGACCCAATTGATGATTGAGCGAATTTGCGCCTTCTTCATGGCACGAACCTAGCTCGGGAACAGCCTCAAGCAACGGAACGCTACCGATGCGGTAAGATAGAACGCGATGACCTCAAGCAAACGACCCTGGGTCCTGTTCGATTTGGACGGGACTCTCATCAATTCGATCCCCTTGATCCTAGCCTCCATGCACCACACCCGCGAGGCGTATCAGCTAGAGCCGTGGTCCGATGACAAGGTCCTGGTCGGAGTGGGAACTCCTCTGCTGGTTCACTTGGCTGACTGGGCGGATGGGGTATGTGGGGTCGATGAAATGGTCGCCACCTATCGCGAGCACAACCACTTCCATCACGACAAAATGGTTCGGCCCTTCGCCGGGGTTCGGCTTGCGCTCGATTCACTTCAAGAGGCAGGGGTTGGGCTCGGCATTGTCACCAGTAAGTCCCATGCGCTGGCTCTCAGGGGACTGAACATCTGCCAAGTTCAGGCACCCTTCGAAGTGCTCATCGGTTCAGACGATGTACAACGTCACAAACCTCACCCCGAGCCGATCCACGCCGCCCTCAAGCAAGTCGGCGCCGAGGCCGAGCATGCGTGGTATGTTGGTGACGCGATTCATGATTTGGTGGCCGGGCGCGCCGCAGGAGTAAAGACCGCAGCCGCCCTGTGGGGACCATTTCATCGAGATGTTCTTAACCCCGGCGCGCCCGATCGCTGGCTTCAGGCCCCAGCGGAAATGGCCGACCTCGCTCAATCCTAGGCTAATTGGACTCTAAATTGTTTACTGGCACATACAGATCTTGACTAAGTCCAAATAATCGGTTCCAATCTGACCCATGTCCGACTACGCTGACATCTTTCGCAAACACGGCATCCCCGTAACCGCGCAACGCCTTGCCGTGCTCTCCGCGGTTCGCGAAAGCCCGCACTGCACTGCGGACTCGGTCGCAGCCAGCGTTCGTGAAAGTATCGGCGCGATCTCAAAGCAGGCCGTCTACGACGCACTCAGCTTGCTTACAGATAGAGGGCTGATCCGCAGGATTCAGCCAGCCAGGTCCGCCGCACTCTACGAGGACCGCGTCGGCGACAACCACCACCACCTGATCTGCCGCACCTGCGGAAAGACAGTCGATGTCGACTGCGCTACCGGAAGCGCCCCCTGCCTGACTCCCACAGATGGCTCGGGTTTCGAGGTCGATGAAGCCGAGGTTCTCTACTGGGGAACTTGCCCAGATTGCATCGCAGCAAGATAGCCCCGTCTTGCCACCCCCCACCAATTTTCCAACACCACACACACCAACTACGAGAAAATCTATGTCAGGCGATATCAGCAAATGCCCAGTATTGAGCGGAACGAATGCCCAGCAAGCCGGAGGCAGCACTTCCAATCAAAACTGGTGGCCGAACCAGTTGAACTTAAAAGTGCTCAGCCAAAACTCGGATCTCTGCGATCCGATGGGCGACGACTTCGACTACGCCGAGGAGTTTAAAAAAGTCGATCTTGAAGTGCTCAAGCAAGACATCGAGGCGGTCATGACTACGTCACAGGAGTGGTGGCCAGCGGACTACGGCCACTACGGACCATTCTTCATCCGCATGGCCTGGCACAGCGCCGGCACTTACCGGACCCTCGACGGACGTGGCGGGGCCAGCTCTGGCTCGATGCGTTTCGCTCCACTCAATAGCTGGCCGGACAACGTCAACCTCGACAAGGCGCGCCGCCTGCTGTGGCCGATCAAACAAAAGTATGGTCGCAGCCTCTCGTGGGCAGACCTCATGGTATTCACGGGCAACTGCGCACTGGAGTCCATGGGTCTAGAAACAGTTGGCTTCGGCGGTGGCCGCAAAGACATCTGGGAGCCCGAAGAGGACATCTACTGGGGACCAGAGACCGAATGGCTCGGCGACGAGCGCTACAAGGGCGACCGCGAACTCGACGAACCTCTCGGCGCAGTTCAAATGGGACTGATCTACGTCAACCCTGAAGGCCCCAACGGCAATCCCAGCGCACTCGACTCCGCTCGCGACATCCGTGAGACCTTCGCCCGCATGGCCATGGATGACGAAGAGACCGTCGCACTGATCGCTGGCGGCCATACCTTCGGCAAAGCTCACGGTGCTGCTGATCCCGGTATACATGTGGACCGCGAACCCGAAGCTGCCCCGCTCGAAGCGCAAGGGCTCGGCTGGATGAGCCGCTTCGGCACTGGAGCCGGCGGCGAGACCATCGGCAGTGGCCTCGAAGGCGCCTGGACCGAGACTCCCATTACTTGGGACCACACCTACTTCGATACCCTGTTTAAGTATGACTGGGATTTGACCACGAGTCCTGCCGGTGCCCAGCAGTGGATCCCCACCGATCCCGAGGCCGCCGATCTGGTGCCCGATGCACACGACCCATCGAAGAAGCACGCTCCGATCATGTTTACCAGCGATCTCGCGCTGCGCATGGATCCCGCCTACGCGAAAATTTCCAAGCGGTTTCACGAAAACCCGGATCAATTCGCCGAAGCATTCGCGAAGGCATGGTACAAGCTCACCCACCGCGACATGGGCCCGACCTCACGCTACCTTGGCTCCATGGTTCCCGCCGAGCCCGAGCTCTGGCAGGACCCGATCCCGGCCGCCGAATCCGAGCTGATCAGTGATGCTGACATCGCTGCACTCAAAGAAACCATCCTTGGCTCCGGCTTGTCGATCTCTCAGCTCACCCGCACCGCTTGGGCATCCGCCTCGACGTTCCGCGGAAGTGACAAGCGTGGCGGTGCCAATGGCGCACGGATCCGACTTTCTCCACAAAAGGACTGGGCGGCCAACAGCCCCGACGAGCTTGCACAGGTGCTGACAACACTGGAAAAGATCCAATCGGAGTTCCAGTCCGCTGGCAAAACCGTGTCGCTCGCCGACCTGATCGTCCTCGGCGGTTGCGCAGCTGTGGAAGCCGCCGCGAAAAAAGCCGGCCACAGTGTCAGCGTGCCGTTCACCCCGGGTCGTACGGACGCCACCCAAGAACAAACCGACGTCGAGTCGTTCGGAGTGCTCGAGCCAGTCGCCGACGGGTTCCGTAACTTCATCAACCCAGAGAAGGCAACTCGCCCTGCAGAAGCCTTGTTGATCGACAAGGCACAGTTGCTGACGCTGACCGCTCCAGAAATGGCCGTGCTCGTCGGCGGCCTTCGGTCGCTCGGAGCCAATACCGGCGGCACCGCGTTCGGTGTCCTCACCGAGGAGCCCGAAACCCTAAGCAATGACTTCTTCGTCAACCTGCTGGATCTCGACCTTAAGTGGACCAAGTCGGAAAAATGCGAGCACCTCTTCGAAGGACGCCTGCGCGGCTCTGACGAGATCAAGTGGACCGGCACAGCGATCGACTTGGTGTTCGGATCGAACTCCCAGCTCCGGGCGCTATCCGAAGTCTACGCCTGCGACGATAGGAAGGAGTGCTTCGTGCACGACTTCATCGCCGCTTGGGACAAGGTCATGAACCTCGACCGGTTCGACGTGACCAGCTAGTCATCTAAATCGACTTCGAGAACCCGTCTGGAATCACTTCCGGGCGGGTTCTTTTGCATTCGGTGGGTTTTCTGGGTTTTCTGACCCCCAACGCCCCCTATTTCGCTTGATCTTAAACCTGCGAGGCGGGATAGGTGGCATCCTTTTTAGATCGCGCGACTGCTGCCTGATGCCTGCCAAGAAAAAACCGGAAAAATTGCCAGATACTTTTGAGGACGCCATGGGCGAACTTGAAGGAATCGTCGGCGAATTGGAGGCATCGCGGATGCCGTTGGCGGATCTGGTCGGCAACTACGAGCGCGGCACCCAGCTTCTCAAATTCTGCCAAGAGCAGATCGCTGTCGCCCGCAAGCGGGTGGAGACGATTACCGTCTCCGGCACCTCTGCCCCAGCCAACCAATCTTCATCCCAGGGAGCGGCCTCTAATGAGGGTCAAAAAAGCTCCCCTTCGAATCTTCCCGACGACGATGTCCGACTCTTCTGAGATTGAACTCCCCGATATTACGGGCCCCCAAGACGTAAAGGACCTACCCGAGGAGCACCTTCCGCACCTCGCCGAGAAGATCCGAAAACGCCTCATCGGCTGTCTTGCCAAAACCGGCGGCCACCTAGGTCCGAACCTCGGTGTGGTCGAGCTAAGCATCGCCATGCATCGGGTCTTTAATACCCCGAAAGACAAGTTCGTCTTCGATGTCAGCCACCAAGGCTACGTCCACAAAATGCTCACCGGTCGCTGGGACACGATCGACACGATTCGGACCTACGAAGGGCTGAATGGCTTCCTACTCCGAACCGAAAGTGAGCACGACTGCTACGGCGCAGGTCACGCCGGCACTGCCGTCTCCGCCGCACTCGGAATGGCGACCGCACGAGACTTAGCCGGAACCGACGAAGATGTCGTCTGCGTCGCTGGAGACGCCGCTTTCACTTGTGGACCGACTCTTGAAGCGCTCAACAACGTCGACGCTGCCACGAAAAAGCTGATCATCGTTCTTAATGACAACGAGTGGTCGATCGATCGCAACGTTGGTGCCTTGGCCAAATACTTCAACAAGGTCACCACCAGCGAAACCTTCAACGAACTCCACGATAAGGCAGCCAGTCTGATCGAAAAGGTCGGCGGCAAGACGGTGCTCCGCTTTGCCTCGAAAATCGAAGAAAGCGCCAAGGGAGTCTTCCTTCCCAGCCACCTCTTCGAAGAGTTCGGCATCGACTATTACGGCCCGGTCGACGGCCACGACATCCCGACTCTGCTGCGGATGTTCGAGTTCCTAAAAGAACAGGAGCGCCCCGTCGTTCTGCATGTCATCACCGAGAAGGGTAAAGGCTACGACCCCGCCATCGCCGATCCTGGTAAGTTCCACGGACTAGGAGCCTACAAGGTTGAGACCGGAGAAACCGCAGCCGGCAAGTATCCCACCTTCTCCCAGGTCTTCGCCCGCTCACTCACCAACTTCGCCCGCGACGACGAAAAGGTCTGCGCCATTACCGCCGCCATGCCTGGCGGAACCGGCCTCAGTGTCTTTAAGAAGGAGCTCCCCGAACGCTACTTCGATGTCGGCATCGCCGAGGAACACGCGGCTCTGTTCGCCTGCGGCATCGCCACCAAGGGACTGATCCCCTTTCTGACGATCTACTCGACCTTTATGCAACGCGCCTATGACATGATCATTCATGACATGGCGATCCAGCAATTACCCGTACGCATGTGCATGGACCGCGCCGGTCTCTCCGGCGACGACGGCCCAACCCACCACGGTCTGTTCGACATCGGCTATCTTCGCCACGTTCCCAACCTCGTGCACATGCAGGCCAAGGACGAGGACGAATTCGTCGACATGCTGTGGACGATGAAGAACTATAAGGATGGCCCAATCGCCATCCGGTATCCACGCGGTGAAGGAGTCGGCGCCAAGCCAAAGGATATCCCGCAATTGCTCGAAATCGGCAAGGCCGAAGTGGTCGAGGACGGCACCGACGTCGTTCTGATCGGGCTCGGAAGCATGTTCGAAATGGCCGAACGCGCCGCCGTAACGCTCCGCGAAAAGGGACTTTCGGTCGCTCTGATCAACCCTCGCTGGATTAAGCCGCTCGACGCCGACTGTCTCAAAAGCTTCGGCGAGAAGTGCAAAGTCGTCTGCACCTTCGAGGACCACGTCCTCCAGAACGGCTTCGGTCTTTCGGTCATCGAACTCCTTCACGATGCCGGCATCACCACTCCAGTCGCCCGTATCGGATGGCCCGATGAGTTCATCGAGCACGGACGGGTCGATATTCTCCGCGAGAAGCACGGCCTTACTCCTGAGAACGCAGTGGCCAAAGTCCTCGAGCGACTAGAAAACCACTCGTAGGCGACCTGCCCTCCCTCCAGTCAACTCTCCACTCCCGATCCCATGCCTATCGCAGATTTCGACCAACCTCAACGTGAAGCCCTGATCGGCCTCTTGATCGGCGCCACCTACGGTGACAGCCACCTGTCGCTCGACGAAATGGATGCCTACCAGTCGATGGTCGATAGCCTTCCTTGGGACTCCGGCACGACGATCGAACTTTTCCAAGACACCGCAACCGCCGCCGCCCGCACCGCGCATGAAAGCGACACTGCTGAGGCATTCATCGCCGAAAAAGCCAAAGCCTTTGACACTCCTGCGACCAAAGCCACGGCCCTAGACCTCTTCGTCCACCTTCTGGACGCAGACGGCACCACCGGAGACGAGCGAGGGCTACTCGCCGCCGCGCGCAAGGCTCTTGGGTAAGTGAGAATGGCCTACTGCCGGGCCTTGAGCCGCATATTCTCCGCCTTCAGCTTATTCAACGAATGTTTAGCCATGCTCTTCTGTGAGGAAGTCATCGACGGGTTGGAGAGAACAGCCTGTTGCTCCTTGATACGCTGATTGTTCCTCTCGATGTCCTTAACCCGGCCTTGAGCCATGGTTTCACGAGGAGTAGCGGGAAGACCACGCCGGGTGACTGATCCGAAGTCATTGGCATGAAGCGTTACCGGGATCGCCCTCAATTGGATCTGCGACGCTTCGGAAAAGACGGAAAAGCGTTGCTCGAACAGTTTTCCATCAGTATTCCTCCTGAACTGGACGAAGTCTGGGCCGCGCCCGAGGACCGTCGCCGGAAGTTCGATACCAGCGGGATTTTGTAGCGTCATCGCGTAGGGATACTTCACATGGGCTACCAATTGCCCACCTTCGCTCTCGGTCATACCATCCGGAAGATCGGGAGCATCGGGATCGCCCTTCTCACCCTTTAGTCGGGCGGTAAGCTTAGACGGCCAGTCTTTGGCATCGGCGAGACGCTCGGCGGCATCATCGTGCACCATGTACCCCGGCCACTGAAACAGGGCACAGACTGAAATCAGGGCGATAAGAGCGAGCAGTAGTTTTCCCATGGCTTACTGTTGAAAGTATGAACGAACTAACATTGTTCGTCAATTACACCTTCGACGCGAAATTCTCCAAATTCTCCGCTTCCCCATGAAGTTCCCATTGCGGCAAGCCTAGATACGGCAAGGATACAAATCTCCCGTGGTCTTCTCCTCCCACATATTCCTCTTCTACTTTTTGCCCGTAGCGCTCCTGCTCTACTACGGAGCCCGACCGGCGTGGCGGCATCTCGTCCTAACGGTAGTCAGCTACGTTTTCTACGGCTGGTGGAACCCCTGGTTCATGCTCCTCATGCTGGGATCGACCATCGTTGACTACCTCTGTGGAAAGGCGATATCGGCTGACGGGGCCTCGGCGGGTAAACGAAAAACCGGGCTCCTTGTCTCGGTCATCATGAACTTGGCTGTCCTGGCCTTCTTCAAGTATGCGGGATTCGGGGCCGACACCGTGGCTTCACTATCCAATCTATTTGGCGGTGGAGGATTCGAGGTCCCGGACTTCTTCCGCAACATCGTCCTACCTGTCGGCATCTCGTTCTACACGTTCCAGTCGATGAGCTACAGCATCGACCTTTACCGAGGTCATGCCGTGCCAGCTCGGAACTTCACCGACTTCGCCTGCTACGTGTCGATGTTCCCACAGCTCGTCGCCGGCCCGATCGTCCGCTACGGTTCAGTCGCCGATCAGCTTCAGCACCGCGAGCACACGATGGACGGCTTCGCTCTCGGAGCGACGCGCTTCTCTTACGGCTTCGCCAAAAAGATCCTACTCGCCAATCCTATGGGAGGGATCGCCGATGTCTGTTTCGGGGCCGGAGAAGGAGCACTCGGCCCGGCCGCCGCATGGATCGGTGTCATCGCCTACTCGTTCCAAATCTACTTCGACTTCTCCGCCTACTCGGATATGGCCATCGGACTGGGCCGAATGTTCGGCTTCCGCTTCCCGGAGAACTTCGACTCGCCCTACCGATCCAAGTCGATCACCGAATTCTGGAGGCGCTGGCACATCTCACTCAGCAGCTTCTTGCGCGACTACCTCTACATCCCGCTCGGAGGCAACCGGAAGGGCAACGTCCGCACCTACGTCAACCTAATGACTGTCATGCTTCTCGGTGGCCTGTGGCACGGCGCCCAGTGGACCTTCATTGCTTGGGGAGCCATCCACGGCGGCATGCTGGCGTTCGAGAGACTCATGGGCAAAGACTCGTTCTACGCCAAGATGCCGTCGATCGCCCGAATGGTCCTGACCTTCGTCATCGTGCTCATCACCTGGGTGTTCTTCCGTGCAGAGAACTTCGAAGTCGCCGGTCGCTACCTCGCCGCCATGTTCGGTGCCGCCGGAGATGCTCCTGCCTCCGCCCTGACCAGCGCTCGCGTGTTCACTCCAGCCAACCTGTTCTGGCTCGCCCTGTGCTCGATCGTTGTCTGGGGCATGCCTCATACCTACGCCTGGCTCCACCGTCTCACTCCCGGTAAGGCCATCGCTGGTCTCGCCCTGCTCGCCGTCTCCGTCATGGTACTATTCACCCAAGGCGTAAACCCATTCCTCTACTTCCAGTTTTAGGTCATGGCAGACGACGACAAACTCAAGAACCCCTACGACGAGGGAGACGACGGCCAGGAATTCATCCTCGGGAGCGGCGGCAAATTTACCCGCCTGTTCATCGGCCTGTTCCTGCTCGCCATCGTCGTACCTCCAGTGGGTCGGCACCTCTACGAATTCTCCAAGCCGAAGGAAGACCGCTGGCTCCCAGTAGCCGAATTCTTCCACCACCCCAACGGCAAATCGAAGGAACTCCTAGCCGGAAAGAAAAAGGGCAACCCCGGCATCACCCGCGACACACCCGGTATCCGCGACCACCTGCAGTCCTTCGAAAAAGGCGTCGATAGCGCGCCCTTCACCAATCCCCCGCAGCGGTTCTTCCAGAGCCTCTTTACCAAGGCTCTCCGTGAGGGAAATCCCAAGTGCTTCGTCGGTCAGTACGGCTGGTTTTTCTACCGCCCGTCCCTCGATGCCATCGGCGGCTACGGCCCGCTCAAGCCCGAGCCCGACAGCGTCACCAAGGACCCCGACCGCCCAATCTGGAGCCCCCCCCTCCCCGAAGTCGTCCGCTTCGCCAACGACCTCAAGGAACGCGGTGTCCCTCTGCTACTCGTCCCCGTTCCGGTCAAGGCAATGATCTATCCCGAACACACCGGAGCCAAATCCGACGGCAGGGCTCTGACCCACCACGACCGGGACACCTTCTACGCTCAGCTCAACGAAGCCGGAGTCGAAACCCTCGACCTCCTGCCCACCATGATGGCCGCCAAGGCCGAGGGCCAAGTCTTCCTCAAACAAGACACCCACTGGACGACCCTCGGGATGGAGGCCGCCCTAGCCGCCGTGGTCGAAAAAGTCAAAGGTATGGGGCTCGCCGGATCCGGAGACCTGCAAGTCGAGCTACGCAAGGCCAACCGCTCGCATATGGGTGATCTCGTCGGCATGCTCGAAATTGATACCGACGCCGCCGGATTCCTTCCTGAATCCCAGGAAGTTGCCATCGTGACGGACTCCGCTACCGGTGAAGTTGTCGCTCCTGATCGACGCGCTCCCATCGCCCTGCTCGCCGACAGCTTCGTCAATGTCTACCACGACCCGATGATCGGATTCGGCGACCCCAATTGGTCAGGAGATGGCGCGGAGTCCCCCATCGGCGCAGGATTCGGCCAACACCTAGCGGCGCGGCTCGGTCAACGCATTGATCTCGTCGCGAAGAACGGCGGCGGCGCCACTGCATCGCGCCAAGAATTCGCCCTGCGGCGACAAGACGACATCGTCCGATCAAAAAAACTGGTCATCTGGCTCCTCGCCGAGCGGGATCTGTTCCTCTCCGCCACCCCGGCCGGATCAGATGTCTTGTTCCGCCCAGTAAAGTGGAATGACAATGACTCTGAGCCTGCCATCACCAACACCAATGGCGAACCAAACGGAGAAAGCCTCGTTCTCAACGCCACACTCAAAGCTCGGTCTGCCGTCAACGACCCGAAAGCCACCCCCTACCCCGACTCCCTCTTTACCGCCGAGTTCACAGTCGATGAGATCGTGTCTGGTGAGTTCTCCGAGACAGAAGCCCACGTCGTCCTCTGGGGCTTCCGCAATCGCGAGTATACGCCCTCCGCTCATATCGAGGAAGGCAAGGCCTACCAGATCCGCCTTGTACCCTTCTCCATGAAGGCCGAACTCCAAAGTCTGAACCTCGCCGACGACCTGCTCCTGTTCAGCGACCAATACTTCGCTGAAGAGATCGAACCGTTCCAATAAGTCATGCGCATCGCCTTTTTAGGAACCGGGGACATCGCACTCCCCAGCCTCCGCTGGTTGCTAGCGAGCGAAGACTACGAAGTCGTCGGTGTAGTCACCCAGCCCGACCGTCCCGTCGGTCGCAAGCAGGTCCTGACCCCTTCCGAAATCAAGTTGCTCGCGCTCGAGGCCAGCATTCCCGTCGCGCAACCAGAACGGATCAAGAAGGATCTCGACTTCCTGCGCGAGTGGAATCCAGAGATCATCGTCGTCATGGCCTACGGGCAGATCTTGCCCAAAGCGTTACTAGAATTGCCACCAGTCGCCTGCATCAATCTTCACGCCTCACTGTTACCAAGACACCGTGGCGCCGCACCAATCCAAGCAGCCATCCGCGAAGGCGACCAGCATTCCGGGATCACGATCATGCATATCGCTCCTGGTCTCGACACCGGCGACATCATTCTCAAACACGACTTCGCCTTGGCCTTGGACGAGACTGGTGGCAGCCTGCACGACCGGCTTGCCGATATCGCGCCAGTGGCTCTGGAGAAGGCCTTGAAGCAGCTAGCCGACAGCACCGCTAGTCGCGAAGTGCAGGACGAAGCCCAGACCACCTACTCGCCCAAGCTCACCCGCGAGGACGGCGAAATCGACTGGACCAAGTCCGCCGAAGAACTCGCCCGCCAGATCCGCGCCCACGATCCGTGGCCCGGCTCCGGCACCAGCCTCCCCGCAACCGAAGGCCAGAAACCGAAACGCCTCAAGCTCTTCCCACCTGTCTTCGCCGTCAGTAGCGAGGACGACAAATCCCGCGCCCCCGGTGAAGTCCTAGGCCTAGTAGATCGAGGAGATGGAAAAGTCGGTCTAGGTATCTGCACAGGATCCGATACTCTCGTCATTGGCGAAGTACAGCCAAACGGCAAAAAGCGCATGCCCGCCAAGGACTGGTTGCTCGGCCGTCCGGTCGAGGTGGGGCAGTGTCTTGGCAGTCCGTAAACTGCTCATCCATAGGGACCGGTAATTCCGGGTGACGAAGTCGTCGAGGCAATCCTCTTCGCATCGGCTTCACTTGATCCTAAGGAAATCAAAAACTCTTCGAAAAGTTGGGACGAAGGAAACGCAATCCACGATTGGGTGCAAACCGAAGCGGGGTTTAAGCAAGACTGCAGGCGCTCGAATGCCCGGAATCTACAGAGGCTTTCGTCGCCGGACTCGATAAATGGGTTAATCTCGCTCTCCGAGAAACTGGAACCAACGAACCAACGGGGGCGACCAGCAGAACGTCCGCAGTCGGAAGGTGAAGGGACTCAGTGAAAACAATCTTGCTACAAAAGTGATGGCTTCCCCGGAACCATCTCCGCAAACGCGGCTCTCGCGTTGCCCACCTCGAACAGCGAACATCGTCGGTAATGGCCGCAGCAGGATCGACAGTTTGGTGTTGGGTTCGCCGGAGTTGAGTATCGGGCTGCGCTAGACAAAGGCGTGGTGCTCTCAAAGCTCGACTCGAACAGCGGCATCCGTGAAAACAGCGAGTCACAATACTCCACGAAGTACTAGCATTAGCCCATCGTCATCGAACTCGACGATGCTAGTGAGCGTGCTAGAGCTGCGCAAGGTGCCGCTACGGAAAATCATGCCAGAGCGGACGATTTTGACCCAAATTAGTTGCACGCCCTTTAAAGCACGATATAAATGTCACGTAACCATTAACACGCTATGAAAACCACCAATCATCCACACCAAATCAACCATGAATTGTTCCGCTGCATCGACCAGATCGGTCAGCTTTCCATCGCGGCCGTCATCGGGATCGACCAGCTTGCCGCCAGCCTAGATGAGCCCGGAGATCTGGTCTTCTGCGACGAGTTGGCCTCCAGTCTAGAGCTAATGGAATCGCAACTGAATTACTATTTCCCAAAAGAGGATCGAGAGTTCGATCCAGCCGAGTGGGCGGATGCGCTGGCCGTTTTAAACTCCGGAGCCGACTACATCGAAGATCAGGCGACGGAGCTCGAGTACCGGTTTGACGCGGTGCCGCTTAGCGAGACTCTGTTTGCGCTCTCCCTGCACTTCGTCGAGGCGATCCCATATTTAATCGCCGCGCGGATTGCCAGCGAGGGGCGGGATCAGACGGACCGGCCCAAGGCGGACTGGCAGGTCGCCGACGCCCCCGGACGCGCAGCAGAATTCGCTTACTAGCATATCCACAACCACACCCAATAAAAAACACCTATGAAGAACACAAAAGACCTCGAGACCCACATCCGCAAACTCGTCGATATCGAGCCGAATTCCGAGCAGGTTATCAGCTGCTTCGTGCAGCTGGAGCACCCGAGGTCGAATTTTGAGCCGGAGTTGGAAATGCAGATGCAAAAGCTGCGGGCCGGCATGGGGAAAGGCGAGCGGCAGCAGCTCGCGGTGGCCTACGAGCAACTTGTAGCCTACCTGCACGACCGACAGGCACCAAAGACGCGCGGTGTCTCAGTGCATTTACGCTTCGGGGAGGAGCCCTTTTTCTTGCCAATGGAGTTCGAGGTGCCGTTCGAGACACAGCTGATCGCCGATGAGCTACCGCACATCTACCCACTAATCGCCTTAAAGGATGTCTACCACCGGTTCGTTACGGTAATTACCAACGAGCGCGAGGCTCGAATCTTCGAGACGACGCTGGGTGCGGTGAGTGAGGAAGTGTTGACGGAGCGCAGGGATCTCCGCGAGCGGATCGGCCGCGAGTGGACCCGAGAGCACTATCAGAGTCACAAGCACGAGCGTGAGCAGCAGATGATCAGGGAAAAAGTTGGGGTGATCGACGAGCTGATGCGCCGTGGCGGTCACAATCACCTAGTCATAGCGGGTAGCCCGACAATGGTGGGGCGGATGACCAACGCCTTACCGCAGCGGCTGAAGGAAAAATTAATTTCAACACTCAATACCAATCCAAAAAGTGGCGTGAGCCCGATCCTGCTGGAGGCGGTGGAAGCGTTCGTCGAGGCGGAGAATGTGGAGAGCCACGACCGCGCGCGCAAGCTACGGCGGGAGATTCTATCTGGCGGGCTCGGCGTGAGCGGCTATGAAGATTCGCTGGCGGCGCTTCAGGGCGGATACGCGGACATGTTGTTGATCGACAGCGAGAAGCTCGACGCGGAGCAACGTGAAGAACTCACACGTCTGGCAGCGGTGCAGGGAGTGGGTGTCGAGACCGTCGGTGGCAGTGAAATATTGCGCCAGCTTGGCAGTGTCGGATGCCTGCTGCGCTACCGCCCTGGCTGGGTATTGAAAAATTGAACGGCACAGGTGATGTCGGCACCCGCATAAATGAACGCTGTGCTGGCGTGGGATTGGGTTTCCTGGACTGGAAGTGCTGGAGCGGGTGCGGTGATCGCTACGCCCGCCTCGGCGGGTTGGTCTTTGGAAAAAGACTGTCCGCTCATACCCTTCTGTAGCCTTCTAAGTCGATTCGGGCACCACTCAAGAGCTGAGGGATAGAAGGGTTTCGGTCTTGGGCGAAGCCGGGCCAGTCCGACTCACCGCCACCGAAACCGAACCCTCCTCCGGTATCTTCTGCGGCGAGTTCGACACCGTCGCATCGGCGTCGCTCCTGCAACAACGGACGAGCAAAACGCCGCCACGACCAAGGTCACTATAGGCCCCCAAGATGGCCTTCCGCGTCGGCCAGTGTTATTACAAGGCCGAAAAATTCGCCGATGCCGGCCAAGCCTTCGACGCCTTCGTAAAAATCTTCCCCGACGAAGACCTCACCGCCCAGTCCCTCTTCTGGTTCGGAGAATCCTACCGCATGGGCCGCAAGATCCCCGACGCCTTCCAGCGCTACGACCGCTGCCGCTGGGACTACCCCGAGTCCGACGCCGCCAAATACGCCCGCGGCCGCCTAGCCCTCCCCGAAATGATCCAACAATTCGAACGCGAAGCCCAAGCCGTCGAAAACGAGCAGTAGCCCCCCCGCCGCCCCTACCACGCCCGTCACAACCACTAACCCCCGGTAGGGAAGGGCGTCCCGACCTTCCGCAGAGAGCCCCAAGCGACCGCCTCCCGCGCCAACCAACCCCAAACACGCTACCACCCGCCCCAACGCCGGTAGGAACGGTCGCTCCGCCGCCGCCCGCCTCGAGTCGGAGGGAGGTACGATGGACGATGGATCTCCGCCTCACCCACAATTCAGAATCCAACTAAGCTTCGCCCCTAGCCACGTATCCCAAGACTCTCATCCCTCATCCCGAAACTCGATCCTTACAACTCATCTAGAGTACTCCCCACCTTGCCAGCCATAGTATGCAGTGGGCTTCGCAAGGGACTGGGCTTCGCAAGGGACAGGCAATCTGTCGCAATCCGCTCCCGGGCACGATAGATATAGATATGAACTTAGTTCGTTCGTCAATAAAGAGCTTGCTCTGTTACTGATTTCGGTAACAATAGAGGGTGATCGGCAGTTTCCGCGACCAAGAGACACAGCAAATTTTCGAAGGTCAGCGTAGCCGCCGCCTCCCTCCCGACATCCAGCAGAGGGCCAGGCGAAAGCTTCAGCAACTTCACGCGGCGTCTAATGTTAACGATCTGCGCATTCCACCCAGCAACCACCTTGAGCTACTCTCTGGCAACCTACGAGGATTCTGGAGCATACGAGTGAACAGGCAGTGGCGGATCATGTTTCAATGGAATGAGGGAACCGCCGACGACGTCACCATCATCGACTACCACTAAAATGACTACTGATAACTATATTCCCCTTGAGAATTTCTTTGCAGTCACCCTAGCGGAGACCCTTGAAGATTGGCCTGTATCACAGTCCGAAATTGCTGAAGCGACTGGCATTCCCGCCCCGCACCTTTCGGGTATGAAAGCTGGCTCTCGACGTTGCACCCCAGAATACGACCTTCGCCTCAGTCGCTATTTCAATACTACGCCAGGTTACTGGTTGCGACTGCAACTGGCACATGATCTGGACCGTGTTAGAAGAGAGAAGGGAGCAACGATTGAAGCGGAGGTATCGACCTACGAAGCCGCCTAGCTTTCACCAGACCCACCAATAGTGGTCCGAGACGGTAGGACCGATTACAAGGCAAAGGATTGGGCAGTGGAACAACGGGGACAAAGCCCCACGCCAAGGGGAGGAATGCCCCTACAGAAGCGTGTCAGGCACCCAGTACGCACAACGGGTGTCCCTAGTGTCTCTGCCTTTAGTCGGCGAGGAGAATGGCGACAGGATACCCAAGAGATGCGACGTTTGGACACGATGAGCGTAGAAGAGATCCAGACAGAACTCCGAGGCCTAAGCCCGGAGCGCCGCGCTGAGGTCATCGCGTCTGCGGTTCATCTGAATAACCAGAGCGATTCCGCAGCAGCGCAGAAAATCCGCGAGAGGATGGACGATCAGGACGAGGGTAACTGGCTAACGATTGAGGAATTCGAGGCTCGTCTGGACCAGTCCTAAGATGGAGCGTTACCAGGTCTTTCTGAACTATCAGATCCTTGAGGAGATCCCCCGGACGGGGAAGTCCAGATCTGCCGTTTTGGCGTTTATCGCTTCTTTGGAAATGACCCATTCCAAGCAGGAGATTACTCCGAGGTCGATGAAGTTGGCCGCCCTATTTTTACGAAAATTGTGGGTCGCTATGCCGTCACTTTTTGGCCCGACACTCCAGACCGTAGCGTGAAGATAGTGAAGGTGGAGCGGATAGGGTAGCGCAAATAGACCGAACAGGGGAGTGGATGGGGACAGCTGTCCGGACAGCTGTCCCCATTTACCCCCAGCCCCCCCCAGAAAGCTATGGCTCCTCCAGCACATTACGTAATTCGTCGTGTAAGCGCACCACATCCTTAACGTTCGACAAATTGCTGGACAGGGTCCCACATGGACATTATCCTGTCCATGTGACCTCTATTACCTATACAGCAGCGAGAGAGAACTTAGCCAGCACGATGGAGAAGGTGTGCGATGACCGAGCCCCCATTATCATCACCCGTAAGCGCGACCAAGCTGTTGTCATGATGTCTCTCGAGGAGTATGAAGCCCTCGAAGAAACAGCCCATCTTCTCCGGGCTCCCGCGAATGCTCGACGCCTACTCGAAGCGATACAGCAACTCGGCGGTCCCGACACGGTGGAGAAGAATGAAGCAGACTTCGAATGAAGATAGTTTTCGCCGCGCAAGCTTGGGAGGACTACGTTTACTGGCAAAGTCAGGACAAGAAGACCCTTAAGCGAATCAATCTTCTGATTAAAGATATCTGCCGCGACGATCCTTTCGAAGGCATCGGCAAACCGGAGCCATTGAAGCATGCACTCTCAGGCTTCTGGTCACGAAGAATAACAGACGAGCACCGCCTTGTCTACAGAGCGGAAACTGATGCAGTTCTGATTGCCCAAGCACGCTACCACTACTCCTAAGTCGAAGGTTTCGCTAGGGACAGGCAATCTGACAACGTGGTTGGAATTGGGGCCAAGCAGATCGAATCGAGGAGGGGAGAACGAATTGGGCTGCGCTCGATTCTGTCTTCGTCACGACAGATTGCGTGTCCCTAGCCGAAGCCGTTCTAGCCGAAGCCGTTGTTGGAGGTGCCCCCGGATCCTGAGATAACATCAGCGGATCAGGCTTCCGATGCGGAGCTGATCGGGCAAGGGAGTTGGCCGCAGAATTAGCCAACTGCGATCAATGGGGGCTATCTGCTCAGAAATGCGGCACTCGCCAAGTCCCCGACACGTGCTACCTTCTGGTATGGGAACCGTCGTCGAACTCTTACAAGCTGCATCAAAGCTGGATCATGTGGATCGCCTTGAGCTGGTTTCTTCGCTCCTTGAGGAGATGGACCCTAAGCCACATTACGTGAGCGACGATGAGGCGCGGAAGAGGCTTGATGATTTGGTGTCTGGGCAAGTCCAGTCGCTACCTGAAGCCGATTTTTGGAGAGCTTGTGGTCGGGATTAAATGGAGATTGTTCGCCACCCAGAGCTTGCGGCTGATATCCGCGAAGTCGCCGAGCATTACGATAGAACCTCTGATACTGTTATCAGCCGATTCTGGCTTGAAGTCGAATCGGTGATTGCCTCAGTCTGCAAGAATCCCCGCCTTCACCATTATGACTCGTCTGGACTCCGGAGAGCCAGCCTGAGAAAGTTCCCGTATCACCTTCTCTTTGAGGTTTCCGACACCCACATCTATCTGGTTGTCTTTAGGCACGACAGGAGACATCCAGATTACGGGATCGACCGCACCTCCCAATAGTCCCAAAGGTCCAAAGGTGGTTGGGGACAGCTTTAATGTAGGTACTAATCTCGCCAGCCCAATCGGTCGCTCTCAACACGATGGCCGCTGGAAAAATAACGTATTCTCATGGGATGGGATGAGTACTGTGCGGCCGTGCGCGTCCCATTTGCCGTGCCCGAGCTATTGGTGGGAGCCGTGGGCTATGACCTTCTCCGGTGGGTCGGTGGGTCAGCTTGCTAGTTCGCCAATCGGCTGGTGTTCCCGATAGAACTCGCCGAATTCTTTGTCGAGGAGGGGGCGTGATCGCACCGCCCAGATCTTGAAGGCGCAGAAGGACGAACTCTGACTGAGCTGAGCGCGAATCTTCTCGCGGATATCCGATTTCTGCGTGTCGGAGAGGGGCTGTTTGAAGTAGTCCAAAAGGAGCTGTTGGAAGTCCGCCAGTTCCTGAACAAGCTCTTCCCTTAAATTGTGGGCTTCGAGTTTCTTCAAGACCGTCGTTCCGTGGAAGATCGCCGTGAGAAGCGCGACAGTTTTTTGGGTCGCCTCGTCGTCCCGGACAGGAATGAATGTTGGCTTCTCGGTTGGCCAGGGCTCGCAGCTGTGCTCGATTCCTTCGATGATCCGGCTCTCAAAATCGCAGGGGTCGAGGACGGGGTGGAACCTCTCGTAGTCCCCTTTCGTGCTGTTGCAGTGAGCGCAGGATAGGAGCAAGTTCTCCCAGTCGAGGCGCAGTGTTTTATCTCCCCGGTGGGGAACAAGATGCTCAGTGTTGACGGAGACTAGGCCAAGGCTCTCACAGAGGTAGCACTTGTTCTTGGCGTCGCCGACCAGCCGATCGAGTATATCTTGCGTATTGTAGTTTCCTGCGGAAAGAGAATCCGGCGCTGGATGCGAACGCTCGTAGTTGATCATTTCACCAGCGCGTCTAGTTCCAGTTGTTGCACCTTGGCAAATAGTTCGGGTGCGGCGCTTCGCGGAATCGTGTCCAACTGGTTCCTGATCTCGGTGAGCCTGGCTTCATCACGAGGCCCATCGCCGAGTAAAAGTTCCTCATATTCGGCTACCTTCTTCTTCAGAGGAGCCGAGTACTTGTCCATACCGAAGTAGCTCTCCACAAGGGCTTCCGATGAGTGAAGCCAGAGATCGGTGACGTGCTCCCGGGTCTCAAGATCGAACACCACGGCGTTTTCGACTGAGGTTAGAACGAACGGGCTGTGTGTGGTGACGACAAACTGAATCCGGGGAAAGAAGGCAGAGAGGAACGGCAAGATCTGCTTCTGCAACTTGATGTGTAAATGGGTTTCGATTTCGTCAATAAGGACGATTCCCACGCTGTCATAGACTCGGGATTTCGGTTCGGGAGAGCGCAGGATGAGTTCCGCCAGAATCTCTATAATTGCACTGTAGCCTCTCGATAGCTGGTTGAGGCCGAAAGGCGGGCGTTCTGGAAGGTGGACGAGGAATTTGTATTCGGGTTCTCGGACGAACTCCAGTTTTAGGCGGTGCTCTCCGTAGAGAAGGCCTAGCTGCTGCTCGAAATGGTGAAACCAGCTGTCTATGGAATCCGCTGTCTTCTGATCGCCTTCATCTCTCGCGAAGGATCGTTCGGCCTTTAGGTTAACCAAATGTTGAATGAATTTTTGCGACCGTTTTCCAGAACCTTCATGGGTCAGACTCTGGATGGATTCAACCTTGTCCTGCTTTGTCACACGATCCGCAGGGAAGAACCAAGTGATTTCGGGATTGCCCAATCTCAAAGTTGAACCTCGGAGCAGGGCGCCGTTCATCTCGACTAGAGATGGGCCGGATGTCAGAGTTTCTTGGTAGGGGGTGATATCTCCCCAAATCCGTTCCAACAAAGACGTCTTTCCGCTCCCATTCCGTCCCGTGATGATCAGATGCCTTAACTCCGACTCGTGGACATTGATTTGGAGATCGCGGTGATGGCGTAGCTCCGGGATCTTGATCGACTTGATGAAGGTAAGCTCCTGCTTTTCCACAAGGAACTATCCCCCTTGCACCGCATTCGGTCAATACCTGACCAGAGCTTCGAAAGCGAGGCCCCGGCGGTGTAGAGCGAGCAGTAGGCATTGATTGCAAGCCGAGCGCCAACCTGCCAAGCTCCACGAATGAATTTTCCGCTTCAATTTCGCTTCAAGATCATCTCCTTCTCGTCTCGCCTGATTGTCGAAGACGCGGATAGGGCGGGGGTAGCGTTCGTGAAGCAGAAGATGTTCCGTTTGAAAGAGCACGTCGAGGTGTTCACCGACGACAGCCGGAGGGAGAAACTTGCTGACATCAAGACCAACAAGATTCTCGATTGGTCGGCGCGTTACAGTTTCACCGATCCGACAGGGGAAGAGTTCGGGGCGATCGGCCGACAAGGGATGCGGTCCCTGTTCAAGGCTTCGTATACGGTCTTCGATGCGAGCGGCAACGAGGTCTTCACCATTCAGGAGGAGAATCCGTTGGCCAAGATCGTCGATGGAATCGTCGGCGAGATTCCGATCATCGGTTTCCTCACCGGCTACATTCTCAACCCGAAATACATCGCCCGCCGAGGCGACGTGGATGTGGTTCGGCTGACCAAGCGCCCCGCCTTCTGGGAGGGTAAGTTCAGCGTCAATCTCCTCGATCCATCCCTGTCCGAAGACGAGCAGCAACTGCTGACCTTCGGCTTCATGATGCTGACGTTGCTGGAGCGCGGCCGGGGCTAGGTGTGCTTCCAGCCGAGAGGCTCAAAAAAGCCGCCGATCCTCGAGAGGGCGGCGGCTTGGAGGAGTCTTGTAAAAGTCGAGTCGGTCCTACTTGCGGCGGCGTCGAAGTAAAATTCCTGCCATGCCGAGTCCTAGCAATAGCGCGCGGCTCGGCTCTGGAACGATCTCTGGGTAGAAGCGGCCTCCATCAAGAGTGATGCCGTACTGCGTTCCTGCCGCCCATTCATTGACTCCGTCGTTTGGGTCGAAATCTACGAAGAAGAACGTGTATTTCGCCTTACTGACTTCGTAGTAGTTTCCGTTAGAGGTATCACCAGGAATTTCCGACCAAGCTCCACTGGACTGAGATCGGATACTTGAAGTCACTTTCTCAGTATCGTAGATGCCATCCGCTCCGCCGTTTGCTTGAGGGGTCCAGGTCATCTGGTTTCCTGAGGTGGTGAGAACGTAGTCGTCAGCTCTGTTCGCCCCACCTTGGGTGAAAGAATCGTTCGCAATAGTGCCTGCCATGGGAACCACGAGAGGATTGTTCGAAGGATCGAAGTAGTCGACCGACATTCCCATTCCGTAGCTGGGAACTTCAGGGGTCGACGGGTCACCGTCATGGTCGAAGGTTGGTGCTTCTATCACCACGCCAGTGAAACGAATCGACGAGCCACCTTGAACAAGGGCTCCAGTGGTCATGTCATACCAGCCGCCGCTGTTGTCGATGTCGAAGCCGTAATCAACTTCCATCATGAAGCTACTGACGGGGTTGTCGAGAGTGTAGTCTACCACGCCCACTCCGGTAACCGATGTTCCCATCCAGCTAAATTGAACGTTTCCGCCGGGCCCCATATTGTTGCTCCAAGCAATATTGTTCGGGTCGCCGGGCGTACCTTTCTGGTTGCCTTCGTAATAGATCGTGGTGCCGGCGGGAGCTATACTAGTTCCACCAAAATTGAGGCTCGCTGAAGCAGAAATGGGTAGGAGAAGGAGGGAGATTCCGTTTAGGAGCGGGTATTTTTTCATGGTGATGGTTGTGTGGTCAACAAACAATGCGCGGCAAATCGCATCTCTTAGCAAAGTAGATGGCGTATTTGCCATATTTCACTGGCGATCTCATAGCTCGGATGAAACCTGGACTGCTCGAACGTTCTGGCGTGAATGCCGACTCCCTTCAATACTTGCGGATGGCGATGGAGAGTCGGCTTCCGGAAGGTGTGTGCGAGCATAGTCAGTTTCTCTCCTAGCTCGCCGAGCGGTGCGAGCGGCTGTTCGATTTGCTTCCGGCATGCCTCTTTTAGCTAAAGGATCACAACGGCTGCTTCCTCGAGGCCAATCCTGCGCTCTCGCGGATGTTCGGGCTCAAGGACAAGTCGAGACCTTGAGCCCGTAGGGACGAGGACGTCATTCCTTGCTCTTTGGTGGAGTCCTATCGAGCTGATGGTGAGCTAGGTTCTTGCTGGTGCGGGGACGATTCGGGACAAGGTCGAGCTACTCATTTGTCGGGGCGGGGTGGTGACGGAATACATCCGCAAAGTCCGTGTCCAAGAAGCTTGTCGGCCCCTGCTGCACACGGCTGAGCAGCTCGCGGACACCGCCTTCGACTGTGGTTTCAGTGATTAGAGCCACTTTACCCGCGATTTTGGAAGGATGGAGCTTACGTAATGCGCCGAAATCATTCAAAAATTTGCACGAACCTTTCAAGACCAGCGTAATCATACCTTCCATTCTACTTCCTTCGGTAAAGCCATGTCCGACTCACTCAACACCGCTCAGGTCATTTCGATGCTCGAACTTGTCGCCGACCGCATCATCGCGGCCGAAGACATACTCAGCCAAGCTGACCGTGATCTCGGCGATGGCGATCACGGCCTAGGAATGGCTCGCGGTATGACCGCTGGCAGAGAAGCTCTCGCAGGAGTCGCCGCCGATGCCACGATCGCGGAGCCGTTCAAGGCTCTCGGTATGGCGATGATGAGTTCGATGGGCGGTGCCTCGGGCATCGTTTTCGGTTCGCTGTTCCGTGGCGCCGCGAAGGCAATCAAAGAAGCCGAGTCCTACGGGGCCTCTGAATTGGCCGCCGGTCTCGCCGAAGCCAACGCCACGATCCAAAAGCGTGGTGGAGCCAAGGCTGGCGATAAGACCATGCTCGATGCCTTGATCCCCGCCATCGGGGCAGCCGAAGCCGCCGCTGGCAAGCCAATCGCCGATGCTCTGGATGCCGCCGCTACCGCAGCCGAGGAAGGCCGTGATGCCTCCAAAGCGATGATCGCTACCATGGGGCGCGCTAAGACCTTGGGCGAGCGCTCGATCGGCTTCCCCGATGCAGGCGCCTGTTCTGTCGCCATCATCCTACGCACCATGGCCGAGTTCGCCGCTGGCGCGTAGCACCTCGAAATTTCCAAATCCAAGGTCCACCTACAAATCACGGGTGAGAGTCTGACTTTCACCCAAAAAACGCACTCGAGTGTGTTCACTTCGCGATTCTGTCCCTTTGTTGCAATAGCTCTGCCGCCATGCTGATGGCGATTTCCGCTGGGGTATTGTCGCCGATCGGCAGTCCCATCGGACAGCGGAATTCCGCGTCGGCAAGGCCATGTTGTTCGCGCAATTCCTTACGTAGGGTGCTGGATTTGGATTTGCTACCGATCACCCCGAGGTACGGGAATCTGCCAAGGCGAAGGGCCTCAGCGAGGATCGGTAGGTCGGTGGAATGCCCCTTCGTCATACACAGAACAAAGGTTCCTGCCGCTAGCTGCTCTACTTCGGCAGCTAGATCGTCCGTCGCCTTGGCATCGAGATTCGGCGCCTCTGGCAAGTCAGCGATCCAATTCTCTCGCGTGTCGCGTAGCCGGATTCGGCAATCGAGAGGTAGAAGCACTCGTACCAGTGCCTGCGCCACATGGCCGGCTCCGAAGATCGCGATCTCCCAGACCGGGCCGCCGAACCGTTCGAAGTAGAGAGTCATTTCGCCACCGCAGGTCATGCCGACGTCCTTCTGCAGGTTCCAAGTGACCAGATCTGTGCGGGTGACAGTGCTCGCGTGGGCGATGGCGGAGGCTTCGATCTTGCCGCCTCCGACAGTTCCTGCGAGCAAGTCTTGGCCGGACACAGCTAGTTTGGCTCCGGCGACTGTAGGCACGCTTCCTCGGCAGGCCACAACAGTGATCACGACATAGTTCCGTTGATCTCGGGAGCTCTGCTCCAGCTGTCGAAGAAATGGGGACATGATTAGAGCAAATTCACAGGATTTCCTAAGGTAGCGGGGTAGACTTGAATCTAGTGCCAACTAATTGGTTCGACACGTTACCCAGCTTAGTCAATGATCCATCCTTTGGTCTGCCGCCAAACTAGGCTAACCTCCTCACGTTCATGAATCTCTTCGCTCCTAAGGAATCCGAGAAAACCGAGACCCGCGCTGCCGTTGATCCTGCATCAGCCAAGAAACTCGTTGGTCTCGGCCTCGATGTTGTTGTCGAATCCGGTCTCGGCACCGGAAGCGGCTACTCCGACGCCGACTACGAAGAAGCCGGTGCTACCGTCGCCAAGTCCCGAGCCACCGCCTTGGGCAAGGCCGATATCGTCGTGCGTGTGCGTAAGCCAGCCGCCGCCGAGATCGCCAAGCACAAGAAGGGAGCCCTCGCTGTCAGCTTCCTCGATCCCTTCAACGAGCCGGACTTGATCAAGAAGTTCGCCTCTGCTGGCACCTCTGCTGTCAGTATGGAGATGATGCCAAGGAGCACCCTAGCCCAGAAGATGGACGCCATCTCGTCCCAGGCGAACCTTGCTGGCTATGCATCCGTGGCACTAGCCGCCTTGCGCATGAACAAGATCATCCCGATGATGATGACCCCGGCCGGAACTATTTCTCCCGCCAAGGTCTTCGTCATTGGTATCGGCGTCGCAGGTCTGCAAGCCATCGCCACCGCCAAGCGCCTCGGCGCCCGCGTCACCGCCTTCGACGTCCGTGCCGAAGCTCTCGAGCAGGCCGAATCTCTCGGAGCCAAGGCCCTGCGCATCGACCTTGGCGAGACCGGCGGCACCACCCAAGGCTACGCTAAGGAGCTCACCCCTGAGCAGTTGAAGAAGCAAGGCGAGGCACAAGCCAAGGTCTGTCAGCAATCCGACGTCGTCATCACCACGGCCAAGCTATTCGGCCGCAAGTCTCCCATCCTTGTCGGCAAGGACGTCGTCGCCGGCATGCAATCCGGTTCGATCATCATCGACCTCGCTGCCGAGACCGGTGGCAATGTCGAAGGCACCAAGCCCGATCAGGAAGTCGTCACCAAGAACGGCGTCACCATCCTTGGCCCAACCAGTCTCGAAGGCACCGTGCCGCAGCACGCTACTCAAGTTTACGCGGCCAACATCGCCAACTTCATCGAGCACTTCTGGGACGACGAGGCGAAGAGCCTGAAGGTCGATTTGGAGGACGATATCCTCAAGGGATGCCTCATCACCCACGGTGGCGAAGTCGTTCACCCAACATTCGCCGTTCCGGCGAAGAAGACGGCAGCCAAGAAGGCGGCCACCACCAAGAAAAAGACTGGTGCCAAGAAGAACACTTCAAAAAAAGCCGCCAGCAAGAAGACCAAGTAACGGTCGCAAACCAGATCAAGGCGACCCCGCCCGTCGATCCAAAACAAACTTTCTACCATGGAAATCATTCTTCTCATCTTCACCTTCGTCCTCGCCGCCTTCCTTGGCTTCGAGTTGATCCAAAAGGTTCCGTCCCAGTTGCACACACCCCTCATGTCGGGTTCGAACGCCATCTCCGGCATCACCATGGTCGGAGCCATCATCACCACAGGTGCGTCGCAGAGCACCTTCGGAATGGTCATCGGCTTCCTCGCGCTCGTCGCGGCCACCATCAACGTCGTCGGGGGCTACTTGGTCACCGATCGCATGCTGGCCATGTTCAAGAAGAAGAACTAGCCGCCTCCCACCAGCAACAAGCACGCACGTATTAACGCTCCCATGGGACTAATCAATTTCGCCTACATCGTCGCATCCATCCTGTTCATTTTCGGGATCAAGATGCTTGGCAACGCCTCGACCGCGCGTCGAGGAAACCAGATCTCCGCCCTCGGCATGCTCCTCGCAGTCGTCGTTACCTTGGCAGACAAGAACATACTCGGTTATGCCTGGATCATCGGCGGCGTCGTTGTCGGCTCCGTCATCGGATTGATCTTTGCCAAGAAGGTCCAGATGACCGGCATGCCAGAGCTGGTCGCCTTATTCAACGGCCTCGGCGGACTCGCCTCCGTCTTCGTCGGTTGGGCAGAGTTCGATCGCATCCGCGAAATGGGCTGGGAAGCCTACCTCACTGATAAACCGGCTACTCCCACCTTCATTCTGGTCGCCATCTTCCTCGCCATCATCATCGGCTCGATCACCTTTACCGGTTCGATCGTTGCCTACCTGAAGCTGTCCGGAAAGATGGGCGGTTCTGCTATCAACTTCCCCGGTCAGAAACTGATCAATGGTTTGATCTTCCTTGCCGCCATCGCGCTAGGTGTTGTCTTCGTTGTCCAGGGCCAGGCGCTGCTTGGCGGGGTCCTGATCGCGATCATTGTCGTCTGCCTGATCCTCGGTGTCCTCGGCGTCATCCCGATCGGTGGCGGCGACATGCCGGTGGTCATCGCCTTCCTCAACAGCTTCTCCGGACTGGCCGCCTCGGCCGCAGGATTTGTCATCATTAACAACGTTCTTATCGTTGCTGGCTGTTTGGTCGGAGCCAGTGGACTGATCCTCACCTTCATCATGTGCAAGGCGATGAACCGGACTCTTGGCAACGTCCTTTTCGGTGGATTCGGTGCCGCCGCCGGTGGTGGCGCTGGTCAACAGAAGATCGAAGGCGAGATGAAAGCCGCCTCGGTCGAAGATGCCTACTACGTCCTCGAAGCTGCCCAGAGCGTCATCTTCGTTCCAGGTTACGGCATGGCCGTTGCCCAGGCACAACACGCCGTCAAGGAACTCGCCGCCATCCTCGAAGAGAATGGTGCCGACGTGAAGTTCGCCATCCACCCGGTCGCCGGACGGATGCCGGGCCACATGAACGTTCTGCTTGCCGAAGCCGATGTCCCTTACGAGCAGCTGGCCGAGATGGACGACGTCAACCCGCTCATGCCTTCGGTCGATGTGGCTATGGTCATCGGCGCCAACGATGTAGTCAACCCCTCCGCCGCCGAAGACGAGGCCAGCCCGATCTACGGTATGCCGATCATCAACGTCCACCAAGCCAAGACCGTCTACACTCTGAAGCGCGGCCAAGGCGCAGGCTTCTCCGGCCTAGTCAATACCCTGTTCTTCCGCCCGAACAACCGCATGCTCTACGGCGACGCCAAAGAGACGATTAATGCGCTGGTTGGGGAGTTTAAAGGGTAGCAAGGGACAGCACCTAACGGCCGATATTCGGGATCCCCTTGGCCAGCGGCCTGACGGTGGGGTCGGAATTAGCATTGGCGAGACGTGGGGCCTCGATGGCCTCTACGGCGGCGGCGCCTTGGAGGATGGCTCTGCGGGAGATGTCCATAGCACCGGGTGGCTACTTTTTTTCGTGCACGAAGTCGGAGAGTTCTCTCAGTAGGAAGGCATACTCGTAGGCGATTTCGCGTAGGCTTTCGAACCGTCCGGACTTGCCGGCGTGGCCGACGTCCATTTCGATTTTAAAGACGACGGGATTGTCGCTGGTCGATTGGTCGCGGAGTTTTGCGACCCACTTGGCGGGCTCCCAGTATTGGACTTGGGAGTCGTTGTAGCCGGTGGTGACGAGAATCGTCGGGTAGGCTTGCTCGGTGACGTTATCGTAGGGCGAGTAACTGAGCATGTAGCGGTAGTAGTCCTCTTCCTTCGGGTTGCCCCACTCGTCCCATTCTCCAGCGGTCAGCGGCAAGGTCTCGTCGAGCATGGTGGTGACGACATCGACGAACGGCACATCTGCGACGACGGTGCGGAACAGGTCGGGTCGTAGGTTCAGGCAAGCACCGACGAGCAGGCCGCCGGCACTGCCACCGCTGGCGACGAGTCGATCGCTGGAGGTCACGCCTTCAGCAATAAGGTGTTCGGCGCAGGCGAGGAAGTCGGTGAAGGTATTCTTCTTCTGCATCTGGCGGCCGTTCTCATACCAGCTCCTGCCCATCTCTTCACCGCCACGGATGTGGGCAATGGCGAAGACGAAACCGCGATCGAGCAGGGTGAGGCGTGACGAGCGGAAGGTGGCGTCGAGCGAGGCACCGTAGGAGCCGTAGCCGTAGAGATACAGGGGAGCGGGGAGGTCGTCCTCGAGGTCGCGTCGCCGGACTAGCGAGATAGGAATTTCCGTGCCGTCCTCGGCCTTGGCGAAGATCCGCTCGGAGATGTAGAGCCCGGGGTCGTAGCCGCCGGGAATTTCTTGGATCTTGAGGAGTTCCTGCTCGTGCGTGCGAAGGTCGATTTCGTAGGTCGCCCATGGCGTGGTCATCGAGGTGTAGACGAAGCGAAGCTTGGGTGAACTCATCTCCGGGTTTTCGGCGAGATAGACGAGGTAGGCCGGGTCGCGGAACGGAACGATGAACGGGTTCACCATGGGGTCGGCCTTGTCGGCGATGGTGATCTGCTTCAGTCCGCCAGCTCGGCCGTCGAGGACAAGGTGGTGGTCGAAGAGTTCGAAATCTTCTAGGAGCACGTCCTCGCGGTGTGGGACGATCTCCTCCCAGGTGGCCGGACCACCGGGCCCGGAAGCCTTCATCAGACGGAAGTTGTTCGCGTCTTTGTTGGTGTGGATGTAGAAGACTTTGCCGTCGTGATCGAGACCATATTCGTGGCCCCGTTCTCTCGGGCAGAAGACGGTGAGCTCGGCGGTCGGCTGGTTCGACGGCAAGAGCTGGACTTCCGTGGTCAGAGTGCTCGACGAGCTAATGGTCAGATAGTCGCGGCTACTGGTCGATGAGACCGAGGTGTCGAAGGTCTCGTCGGTCTCATCGAACAAGACCACGTCGTCCTTCTGCGAGGTTCCCATCTGGTGGAGCAGAATGCGGTCATTGCGCAGGGTCTCTTTGTCCATCGAGGCGTAGAGCACGGCGCTACCATCGCGGGTCCATTCGAGGTTGTTGGTGATGCCCTCGATCTTATCGGGCAGGGCCTCGCCGGTGTCGAGATCGTGGAAGGTGACATCGTAGATGCGGTCGCCGGCGCGATCGATAGCAAGGAGCATGTAGCGACCGTCTTCGGTGACTTCCCAATTTCCGACGCTGAAGTAGTCGAGCCCTTCGGCCAGCGGGTTTTCGTCGAGGACGAATTCCTCGTCGGCTTCGAGAGAGCCTTTCTTACGGCAATGGATGCCGTAGTCCTTGCCGACTTCGTTGCGGGTGTACCACCAGTAGCCATCCTTGAAGTAGGGGGCGGAATTGTCGCGTTCCTTGACTCTTCCGCGGATCTCCTGGTAGAGCGATTCCTGAAGGTCTTCGGTGCCGATCATGTAGGCATCGGAGTAAGCTTTCTCCGCGCGTAGGTGCTCGAGCACTGGCTCGGTGTCGCGCTCCTTCATCCAGAAATACGGGTCCACACGGGTGTCGCCGTGGATGGTCATTTCATGGGGGACTTTCTTCGGCTCGGGAGGCATGGGTATGGACGTGGGATCAGGGAAGGCCGGCTCGCAGGATAGGGCGAGGACGATTGGGAAAATGAGGACGCGGGTTCGCATTCGCTTGGATGGCTGGGTGCGAAGAAGTGTGGCGCAGGGGCGCGCCGATGGCAGGAAGAATTTTCCCGCCATCTGACTTAGGCGACGATGTCTAGGCTGTTGGGCAACTAATAGACGCTACTGTCGCACCGACTTGGTTGCCACTACTGGCCGAGCATGCCAAGTAGCTGTTCCCTGAGGAACTCGCCGGACAAGCGTGGACCAGCGTCGATCATGTGGCAGAAATCCCACCAAAGTGACCCGTCGTTTTAATGCCCGCCTAGGTGACCGTGAAGTTGGGTGGCTTCAGGCTCCAGTGCCAAAGTTCTCTTCGATTACCAAAAATTCCGCATACAGATCAAATTAGGGTAGGTACAGACTTCCCGCCAGCCTCCCCCCGCTTCGGCGTGTTCATCCAAGGCCCGGGCGAGCTGAAGCACTCCTATCCTATAACTTGATCGACCAGCTCACACCTCTGCTAGCGGAAGGCCCCCGTGGGCGAGGGACGAAACTAAAAGGTGTGGCCCTTGATCTGGAGTAGGGCTTCGTCCATGGCCTTAGCGAGGGCAAGGCTGTCGGCGTGGGTGTGGCCGGGGCACTCGATGGCGCCGTCGTCGAGGGCGGCCATGGCGGCGTTGATTTCGGCGACGACGCGAGTTTCATCGGGGGCGCTGAATGTCTCTGGCTGGCAGCCCTCTTCGTCGGGGTGCAGCGTGACCTCGGTGGCGCGATGGGAGTGGGGTAGGTGAATCTTGCCAGTCTCGCCGAGGACGATGGCATCAAGGCTGTGGGAGGCGTTGATCGAGCAGGTGAGTGCGGCGACGGAGCCGTTCTTGTGCCGGGTCGAAATACTGGCGGATTCCTCGACTCCGGTCGGGGCGAGAACTCCAGTGGCCTTGACCTCCTCGATCGGACCGAGCAGAAGCATGGCGAGGCTGAGCGGGTAGATGCCAACGTCGAGGATGGCACCACCGGCGAGATCGGGATTGAGCAGGCGGTCGGAGGGATCGGCGGAACCACGGAAGCAGAAGTCAGCTTTGAGGATCCGTGGATTGCCGATACGGCCCTCTTGAATCCAGGTTCGGGCTTGCTGGACCGCAGGGAGGAAGCCGGTTTTCAGCCCCTCCATGAGGAAGGTGTTTTGCTCACGAGCTAGCTCAATCAGCTTGCGGCTTGCGGCAGCGGACGGGGTCAGTGGCTTCTCGCAGAAAACGGCCTTTTTTGCGCGCAACGCCTGCTCGGCGACGACGGCGTGGAAGGCGTGCGGGACCACGATGTAGACAATGTCGACCGCAGGGTCGGCCAAGAGTTCGTCGTAGGTTCCGTAGGCGGTGTCGAATTGGTAGTCGTCGCGGAATTCGCAGGCGCGCTGGTAGTCACGCGAGGCGACGGCTGCGAGGCGCGCGCGAGAGACGGTGCGAAGTTCATCGCTGAACATGCGGGCGAATCGCCCGGGGCCGATGAGTCCCCAACCGTAGGACTTTTCAGGTGTGCTCATCGGAGCGGACTAGTCGGATTTCCCCTGGCCGTAGTAGGCGCCGGGGCCGTGCTTGCGTAGGTAATGCTTGTCCAAGATGTGGTCGGGGATGCTACCTGCGTCGGGATTGAGCTGCCAAGCGTGCATGGCCATGAGGGCGCACATCTCGAGGGCGACAGAGTTCTTGACCGAGTCGGTGGCACTTTTTCCCCAAGTGAACGGAGCGTGGCCATGTTGCAAGACTCCGGGCATTTCCATCGGCTTGATTCCGAGTTCGCGAAAGCGTTCGACGATGGCGACACCGGTATTATGCTCGTAATCCTCTGCCACTTCGTCTTGAGTGAGGAAGCGAGCGACCGGCACGGTGCCGTAAAAGTGGTCGGCGTGAGTTGTACCCATGCAGGGAAGTTCGCGGCCGGCTTGCGAGAAGATCGTCGCGTAAGGGCTGTGGGTGTGGGTGACACCGCCGATGTCCTCAAACTCCCGAAACAGGTAGAGGTGAGTCTTGGTGTCCGAGCTGGGATTCATCTCACCCTCGACCTTCTGGCCTTCGAGATCGACAAGGACGATGTCGCTGGGCTTGAGATCGGTGTAGGAGACTCCCGACGGCTTGATTCCGAAGATGCCCTTGTCGCGGTCGATGCCAGAGACGTTGCCCCAGGTTAGACGAACAAGGCTCTCATCGACAAGGTCGAGATTGGCTCGGCAGATCTCTTCTTTAAGTTCTTCTAGCATGCCAGAAGGGACCACGAAAGCGTGTGGGAGGCACGCAAAAACGGGGTTTTAAAAGGGGAGTAGTCTCTTGGTCGTGGCCTCGGTGCCGAAGTGGAAGAGTTCGTCGCCTGGAGCTTCGGGGGTCCAGAGCGGTTCGGCGGCCGATTCGCTGAGCAGGCTGATGAAGCGTTGATTGCCACTGAGCTCGGCCACCCAAGCGCAGGTGCTACTAGCTCGGTCGCGGTGGATAGTCAGGCGGCGAAGGTGGGGGAGTAGTTCGGTGAGCGGCTGCAGACGTTCGACTCCGCTAACGGGAACTCCTTCGATCGGTGTGTCGCGGGTAAAACGAAGGCGGCGACCTGTATCGACTAGCCAGAGTAGGGATAGCGGCCTAGCTCTTGGGAGGCCGCTGAGAAGGCGTTCGGCTGCGACCTGATCGAGTTCGAAGACTTGTTCCATAGACGCCAAAAGAGCTTGGGAGCTGTCGATGGCGTAGAGCCAGTCCCGGTCGAGCGAGATGATCGTTCCGGCCGGTTCGTCGCGCCGAGCTCGGCTTCGCGAGCGCTGTTTCATGCGGGGCGATACTTCGGGAGTGCCGCCGATGAAGAAGCGAACCGGAGCCGCCGCATCGATGCTTCGAAGCGTGCCTCTGGGCAAGCTGTTGATGTCCACATTGGATGAGCCGGGCTCGGGGAACTCGCCGGAGAGTCCATTCGAGTCGATTTCCAGTCTGGCGTAGGTGGTGGCGCAGTGGGAAAGAGCCTCGAAGGAGATGCGACCGTCGATGGCGTTGCAGATCGGATCGCGGAGAAACCGGAGTTGGGTGCTGGTGCTAGCGAAATGCAAGGCGCCAATGTCGGATAGGGCGGCAAGGGCTGCCGTCGTGGTCGCGAGTTTGGCGACCTTTCCTGTGAAGAGTTCCGGGCAAGGGGACGCACCACCGCTTGCGGCGAGGTGCACCCCATTGGAGGTGGCGCGTGAAGGGTGGGAATACTGGTAAGTGAGATCCAAGGGACCGGCCATCGGATGGAGACTAGAGGCTTGTGCAATTGCTTGTCTATTCCCAATATAGATTTTTTGTCAAATTCAACCCTCGGTCAGCCCAGCGACGATTCCGAGGATGGTCGGACGGCTGACCGCCTAACCTTAGAAAGTTCTTCCTGAACCTGGTAGTTCGGCACAAGGCCGAAGTCGCGCGGTGGCTTCGGTGGGTAGGAACACCTCTGCCGAAGACGCGCATCAAGACGATCTCTGCAACTGCGTTTGAGGCAGAGCGGTTTCACTCTGCTCAAGTCATGTGCCACCAATCATGCGTTAATGCATGATTGGTGACTGCTTATTGGGCACGGGTAAATGATCTACGATCGACTTTTGTCAGCACGAGTCGAGGAGCTTCTGCGAATTATTCCATAAGCCGCTCATAATGAAGTGATTGTGACTTTCTTGGCCATGCATCCTCGGCGAGGTACAGTTTATGCACCTTAAATGCATCATGAGTATGCTAAGAAGCTCCCAAGATATGATCGGCTACCCCGTCAAGGCAACCGATGGAAACGTGGGGAAGGTAACAGACTTTCTCTTTGACCTCCGCCACAATGCTTTACGATACATTGTCGTCGATACAGCAGGAATTTTCGGCTCAAACGAAGTGCTTGTGAGCCCCTATTTGATTGGCGAACCGGAATTTGGTGCCTATACGCGGAGTCTCCCAGTAATGATCGACAAGGAGCGGTTAGAGCATTGCCCTCCACTCGATAGTGACGCCCCCGTATCCCGCGCCTACGAGCGTGAGTTGGCTAATTACTACAATTTTCCTGCGTATTGGGTGGGCAGTGCCCTCTGGGGGGCCTCAGCGATTCCTACCACAGATTTTTTGGAGCCGAGCCCAAAAGAGGTCATCGAAAATGCAGAGCACCTCACTGAAATCGTAGACGACTATCTGCGCTCTGCTGACGAAGTTCTGGGCTACGAGTTATATGTGGACGAGGGCGTGGCTGGAAAAGTTGTGGATCTTATCTTTGAATACCCGAACTGGGGCATCCGCTATTTAGTTGTCGATCTCGACAAAGAGTTCGGCGGGAGCCGCGTATTGGTGGGAATGGATTGGGTCAAGAACATTGATTTCCTAGCTTCGACCGTCTTGCTTTCTGATGTCTCTCGGCGCCAACTTGAGATGTCGCCCCGTTTCGATCCCACTAGTCCGGTCAATCGAGACTACGAAGGTGTCCTCCACGACTACTACGGTCGGGCGCGCTACTGGGCGACCGACCAAGTCATTTGTTAACCACCGCTCAGATGAAAAACTATCTGATTTTTGTCACATCCGAGCTTTACTGTAGGCGCGCGACCGTGTTCCGACAAAGGCAGTATTAGTGATGGAAGGAGATCTGACAAGAGGGGCTGTGGAAGTAGCCGAAGGTATGGTTGAGGCGCTTCCAGAGCCCATGATCGAGAGCGTCTCGGGGACATGGCATAGTTTCCTTGAGCATCTGCCCTACCTCGTTGCCGGTGCCGCCGTACTACTCGCCACTGTGGTGGTTGGCTCCATGGTGTCAAAACTAGCTCGCTATGTTCTCAGAAAGAAAAAGGGGCTTCGCTGGTCTCTGCAGGAGCTGGTCCGACGGATGGCCGTTGCGGCGGTCTGGTTCTTCGGTCTCCTACTTGCCGCGATGGTGGTTTTTCCTGGGCTCACGCCTACCAAGGCTCTTGGTGGCTTGGGTATAGCCTCTGTGGCTATAGGCTTCGCATTCAAAGATATCTTCGAAAATTTCTTCGCCGGAATCCTCCTATTGTGGAAATTTCCTTTTGAAGAGGGCGATTTTATTGAGTGCGACGGCACAACCGGGCGAGTCCTCAAAGTCGAGCTCCGCATGACCACGCTCCGCGAGTCTGGAGGCGAACTTGTTGTTATGCCTAATGCCAAGCTATTTAACAATCGGGTTACTGTGCTCACTCAATTGCCGACCCGTCGAGTCGGTCTCGAAGTAGGAATTGACTACGGCGCAAATTTGAACAAGGCTGTTGAGGAGATCGAGACCGCCCTGTTCTTGTGTGATACTGTGGAACATGCCAAACCGATGCACGTTCTGCCCAAGGCCTTCGGAACTAGTTCCGTTGATATCGAAGTGCTGTGGTGGTGCAAGTCCACTCCGATGGGTGAACGAGAATCTCGGGCTCAAGTCTTGGGTGAAATCAAGAAAGCGCTCGACACTGCTTCAATCAGCATTCCCTTCCCTCAACGTGTCGTCCATATCCAAGGTCACCAAAGCGGTATTTCAGAAACGGAGCTGGCATCTTCGCTGGGGAGAGATGATTCCTTATGATGACAGTGATCGGCAAGCTTGCAGCGGCTTACGCCCTTGCCCTTCCCATAGCAATCCATCGGGAGGCTTCTCAGCGGAGCGCCGGGTTACGTACGTTTCCTCTCGTCGCAGTAACGAGTTGCGCCTACCTTCTCATTGCGGTCCGGTTCTATCCGGAAGGTGCAGAGTCCAACGCCAGGCTGATGCAAGGGCTTATTGGAGGGCTCGGTTTCCTCGGCGGCGGTGCAATTCTCAAGAGTGAAGGTGAAGTTAACGGTATGGCTACTGCCACCTCAATCTGGGCTTGCGGCGCACTCGGTATGGCCTGTGCCTATGGTGCCTGGGAAATTGCCGCTGTCCTAGCAGCTTGTAATCTCTTTACACTTCTTGTCGGTACTTGGTTGAAAAAATTCTTCACTCCGGTAGAGGAAAAAAAGAGCGATGGTAACGACGATAGACCAGCTGCCGACTGACTAGATTGAAAGGTTTCGATCAAACATTTTATGGCGATTTTGACAGATTTTCTGCTTACTGACAAAATTCGAGCCTATTTCACTACAACAAGAACGAACACAAACACGACTATGAAAAAGAAAAACATCATCACCATCTCGGGCCTCTTCTTCGGGCTATTCATGTTTTGCTCATGCAAGCCCGCTCCCGAGACACCGGGCGAGAAAATCGACAACGCTGTTGAAGAATCAGGTGAAGCCATCGAGGAGGCGGGTGACGCCGTCGGCGATGCTCTAGAAGACGCATCGAACTAGGCTCGCAACTAGTTCTTCCATGCCCGCCGCGCTCCCTCGAGAGTGCGGTGGGTTTATTTTTTCCACAGTTCATGCCACCGTCGATACCGATGATAGACCTTCCGCCCAAAGAAATTCTCGACGGCGAAAGTGCGGCGGTTTGGCTCGCCAGAAGCGCAGCCTCGGCCGGGATTAGTGATATCCACATCGACCCTGTATTGGGGGGTGTCCTCGTGCGCGGTCGCCATGATGGTGAACTTCGTGAGCTAATCGGGCTCACCACTGACCAAGGAACCGCAGTGATCAATCAGATCAAAGTAGCGGTTGGCATGCTGCCCGGTGACGCCCGTAGTCCCGCCAACGCGCGGTGGGTTTTCGACGAAGATAACGGCGAAAGCGGTGGCCGGTGCGTTTTTCGTGTCACTATCGTTCCATGTATTGGCGGAGATAAAGTGGCGCTGCGGCTCATCACACGGCAACAAGCGATTAGTCTGGGTGACATTGGCCTGTCACCTGCTCAACATCAGGCATTGGAACAATGGTCAGAAATTCCTAGGGGACTTGTATTCTTAGGTGGCGCCACCGGAACGGGTAAAACCACAACACTTTATGCGCTGGTCAATACGTTGGTCGATGCCGGCCGTATGATTATCACTGCGGAAGACCCCGTGGAATTCTCGCTTACTGGAGTTTGCCAGATCCCAGTTGGCAACGACGTTGATCTCACATTTCACGAAGTCATTCCCTCGATGCTTCGCCTCGATCCCGATGTCCTTATCGTGGGGGAGGTGCGCGATGCCGAGACCGCCGCTGCTACCATGCGCGCAGCCGTCTCCGGTCACACAATTCTCACGTCTGTGCACGCGAGGGATGTCGCGGGAATTCCCTCCGCGATGCGTGCCCTCGGGGCAACTTCGCACCAGATCGCCGCTACAGTCACCGTCTTTCTAAGCCAGCGGCTCGTCCCTCGGATCTGCCCTTCGTGCCGTAAGGCAGTTGAACCAAAACCGAGCGAACGGGCGAGCCTCGCTGCATTAGGAATCAAGTGTCCCGAAGAAATTTTTCGTGGCGTTGGTTGTGGAGAATGCCGGGACGGACGGGCAGGGCGGATTGCGGTTTTTGAGAGCTGGTTTCCCGGAGAAGAGGGATTTAGTCTACTTCTGGAGGGGGCGGACGAGAAGACGTTACGACGAGAAATTTCTTCAACGAAAAGTCCCGGGGATGTCTCGTTTGACACCCGTGCGGCTGAGTTACTCGCCGAGGGTGAAATCTCGGCAAGTTCAGCAATCGCAGCCTTCTCTGACCTTTCGGGGAGGACACGATGAACGACACGAGAGAGACTGTGGTGGTGAAGCACAATGAGGGAGGAGCAGGTGCTTTTTTTGGCCACCCCTTCCGGGTAATAGTTCCGAGCAACTCGGTTGGCGAGGGTTGTTCAGTCATTGAAATTAGCCTCGGAGAAAGACTCGCCTTCCCCGAGCTCAGCCTCCCTTCGGAGCTCGGTGTCTATGTCCAATCTGGTAGCCTTTTACTTCAGGCCGGTTGCCAGTCTCTTACTATTCCGCCAGGCGAATTCGTTCACCTCGCGGCAGAGACGGCGGTGAGGATGACCGGAGGAGAGGAGGGGTGCGAACTACTTTTGCTCGCCTTCCCGGGCGGCCTCGATCACTTTCTCCTGTCGGCCGGGGGGCCACCTGCCCCGAAACAAGCCGCTACCGCCGCAGAGGTAGCTGTCCCCTTCAGCATCAAGTGTCCTCCGAACAGTATCCTTTTTGAAGCCACCTCTGTATTAGCTATGCCGCCGACAGGGGAAATTTGCGCTTTTTCGCTCGGAGGATGCCTTTATCGCTCCCTCGTAGATCTGCGTCATCCTGGATTCTTCTTGTTCTTCGTTTCCGTCTTCCCCGGCGGGCAACTTCCGGCGATGAGCGGCCCTTCGGACCGGTTCTTCTATGGGGTCGGTGGCACGATCGAACTCAAGTCACCCAGCCCAACCGCCGGGGGGCGAAGAATTACTGTTGGGGACACGGCGCTCGTTGCCGCCGGCGTTCCTAGCGGGTTTGCTCATGGTGGGGGTGACGAAGTCGCAGAATTCCTTGTAGGTGGTGTCTCCTCAGATTTTGCAGCGCTCCTGACAAGAGCCGGGATACCCCGATCTTGGGACGATCAGTCTGCGCCGGGTCAAGACGGTGAAAGCCTGGCAAAAATTTTGAGCCAGACCGACTGGAAGCTGTGTGGCGCGTAGCGTAAAAGGCTTATTTATGAAAGGCGATTCTCATCCTCTTGACCCTTATTCTGTCGCAGAATTTCGCAGGCCTGTCGAGGAGCTGGGGCTGCTACGCCAATCCCGGCTCGGTGTGGTGATGGCAGTCTTTTCTCTCTTCTTCGCCCTGCTCCCCTACCCCGCCGGCGCCCAAGATGCTTCTGACGGCCCGATTCCTGAAAACCTTGAGGTCTCTGTCGAGAAGAACCCGGCCGACCAAATGATTGTCAAGCGCCTTGAGGGGGTATTTGCAGCATTGCCCGGACTTGAAGGTGTTACGGTTGCTGCTTCCTCTGGGGTCGTAACCTTGGAGGGCGAGGTGGCCAGCGCACAAGCGCTAGAAGAGGCGTTAGAAATCACGCGCAGAACCAATGGGGTCATCTATGTACGCGACCGGCTTGAGTCGAGCACTGCTCTCGACAAGCGCCTTTCTCCTGCAGCCGAAAAGGCAACGAGTCTCGTTCGTACTCTCATCCGTAATCTTCCTCTTATTCTTCTCGCTTTGGTGGTTCTCACACTGTCAGTAGCCGCTGGTGGATTCTTGCAACGTCGTCAGAGCTGGTTCATGAAACTGGGGTTGCCCGAACTTCCCGCCGCCTTGGCCGCCCGCCTCGCGCGTCTGGCACTCATCGCCGCCGGGCTGTTGGTGGCGCTGGAAATACTCGACGCCACGGCGGTCGTCGGAGCAATTCTCGGTGTGGCGGGAGTAGCAGGAATCGCCCTCGGGTTTGCCTTTCGTAATATTGTTGAAAATTATCTCGCTGGGGTTCTCCTAAGCCTCCGAAATCCGTTTTCGTCTGGAGATTCTGTGGAGATTGAAGGCCATCAGGGAAAAGTTGTCTCTCTCACCTCCCGGGACACCATCCTGCTCACCCTCGACGGCAACCATGTGCGCATTCCTAACAGCCTGATCATGACTTCCGTACTCACTAATTTCTCCCGCAATCCCCTACGTCGATTGCAATTTGAGGTGGGAGTTTCCGTCGAGCTAGGCCTTGGGGAGGTCCGTTCGCTGGCACTGGAGGTGCTCGGCGAAATCGGCGCCATTCTCCAGGATCCGCCTCCCGGTGTAGTCATTGAGAAGCTTGGTGACAGCACCGTGGTGCTCAAAATGTTCGCCTGGATCGATCAGCAGGAAAGTGACATCACCAAAACCCGGAGCGAGGCCATTCGCCTTATGAAGGAACGCTTCGACGCGGAGGGTATTGAAATGCCCGAACCGATTTATCGTCTGCTCATGAAAGAGGTGGGAAGCGGCACCAAGGCCCTGAACCGAGGCGAGGAAAAGGAGACCTTCGGTAGAACGAAGAAGAAGGCCAATTGTAGTTCAGCTGTTGATACGGCGAAGGATGCGGCATTCGACAGGCATGTTGCTCAAGTGAAAGCATCCGAGGCCGAACCGAATCTCCTAGTGGCGGCAGATGACTAAACGAACATCCTCCATAGAATGCACCTTTGCTGAGGAAGCTCCTGAGTTACGTCAAACTCTCCATCACCTGCCTTCGGTACGAAATACGAGCTAACGCGTCTCTGGCCTCCAACCCCTCAGAATTGGACAAGACCGAGCGCAGCGAGTTCAAAAGTTCAAGGGGCTCGCGACTTCATCCTTCTAACTTCTGGAGAGCGCTAGGAATAAGCCTGACGCCGAACGAGGGACGAGAGGCCCTTGCCGGCCTTGCCAAGATCCAAGATCGCCAGATCCCACCGGTGTCTCCACCGAGCTGTAATCCTCAAGGACGAACCCACCCTCTTCTGGGAGAGTGACGGCGAGGTATCCGGCTGGACTGCGGCAACGGGATACCCAAAAATTACCAAAGACATCTCGAACCCTGTGGCATCAGGGTGCTTCCACTTCCTCTCTCGTGCCCAGCCATGACGATCACATCTACCCCAATCAGGCAGTTCAGTGGAGCGGAGGCCTGCGGCTCAAGCCCCTTCGAGATCTTTCCAATCTCCAGATGGAGATCGATTTAATCGACTCTCCACGGGTCCATCAGTGCATAGTCGTCGCAAGTTTTCTTGCCATTTGACCAAGTCTCTCTGGAACCACGCTCGCTTCTACTGAAACCGCGAGGAACCGAGAGGGGGAAGGGAAAACTGTAGAATTTCGGTTCGAGCCGTTTCAGGGCGTTTACTGAACTGTCGCGAGATGAAAAGAGGACGATGAGCGTTAGCCCACCGTCCCCTGACTAGTGTAGGTTATTTCGCCTGACCTAGCGCTTACCGAGGAAATTCATTACGATTCCCACGAGGAATAGGATGAGGAACAGGCCGAAGAGAAGTTGAGCAATTCCGCTAGCTGCCCCAGCTATATTGGAAAAACCTAATACGCCAGCTATGATGGCAATGACAAGTGCGATGATAGAGTAACGAAGCATGGTGAAATAGTAGTTGAGTTTTGGTTGATTCTGTTGCGTGTGATTCGGTTATTAGGGGGTGGCGTCCTCGTTCACTCCGGAGGTGAAGAATCCGCCGACAGCGATCTTGGTTAGAAGCTCGTTAATCCCCGATTCCTCATCCAACGACTCTCCGAGAAGAGTCTCATCCTCGCTGAGATCTAACGCCTTCGCGTAGGCTTTCGCGGTTCCATAAGCGGCGATTTCGTAATGCTCTAATCTTTGGGATGCTGCAATAAGTCCTGCATCAATTGCAGTTCCCCGGAGTTCTGAAATCAATGTCTGTCCCTCTTTGAGGATTCCTTTGGCAGCCTCGCAATCCACGCCACCAGCTTCTTCTTCATGACCTCGAAGAATGGTGTCGAGGCGGGCAAGCTGGTGATTTGTTTCGTCGATGTGTTTATCAAATGCACCGGTGAGCTTGTCACAAGTTGCTTTTGATCGCATAAGCTTCAGCGCGGCGAGGCCCTGACGCTCCGCGTTATGGAGATCTTTGATCTGGTGGATGTAGAGTTGATGTAGTGTTGCAATCATGGACTATAAGGAGTCGCAAATGTCGTGCCACAGTCCTAAAAGTCAGTAGTGAAGCGGAATCGGCGCCCTCAGAGGGCCTATCCGCCCAGGGAAATATTGCACCTACGCACACGAGCGAACTCGCTAATGTGCAATTTGCCCGATATCCGAAACTAGGCTTCGCCGAGATGCAAAAGTGATTCACCGGGTCGAAGGGTAAAGTCTCCACGATACATTCTCTCGATTGCTGAAAACAATTTCGGCTTCAGAGGAGTCTAGAGGACTGGTGAGAAAAGACGGGCGACGCTTACAAGCTGGCGATGCAGAATCGACTTCGTAGCGAGGGTGTTTTCTAGAATTCGGCTATCGGCGAAGTCCTCCTCTAGCATTGCGGCGACTTCCTGGTTGAAGTCCTTGTCGCGGATCACCGCTGAGACCTCAAAGTTTAAGTAGATCGAGCGGTTGTCAAAATTGAGTGAGCCGACGGTGGCGTATAGGTCATCGATTAGGACTACCTTCTGATGTAAGAAACCTTCGCTGTAGGCGTAGAAATTCACCCCAGCGGCGCTTAGGCGGTCGATGTAAGACTCGCGTGCAAGGTCTGCGAGGCGGCTTTCGCTATGGTCAGGGACTAGGACGCGGACATCGACTCCTCGCAGGGAGGCTGCGACAAGGGCACCTTCAATCCCGAGTTCAGGGACGAAGAAGGGGGTGGCAATCCATAGTCGCTCGCGGGCGGTGGTGAGAAGGGTGAGCATAAGAGCGGCTCCACCTTCTTGAGGGTCGGCTGGGCCAGTGGGTATGATACAGGCATCGTACCCGCCAGAGTCAGTTGGTCTAGGCCACCGGAGCATACCGAGGTCCGAGCGGTTCGCCTGCCAGCAATCCTTGGCGAAGACAGCTTGCAAGGAGAGCACGCATGACCCGTGTAGTTCAAGATGAGTGTCGCGCCAGCCGTCAAAATTTTTGCCCCCATCGACGTAATCATCGCCAATATTCAGCCCTCCAGTAAAGCCAGTTTCACCGTCGACGACGACGATCTTGCGGTGGTTACGAAAGTTCAACTGATACCGGATGAACAACCCTTTGTGGGGTGCGAATCGGTGGAAAACGATTCCTGCCTCTTCAGCCCGGCGCACATAGGACTCGCTCAACTGACGGCTACCGATACCGTCCACCAGCATAATGACGTCGACCCCGCGGTTAGAGGCTTCCGCGAGAGCATCGAGAAATTGGTTGCCGATGTCGTCGTCGGTAAGGATGTAGGTTTCGAGGAGAATGTAGAATTTGGCTTCGGCGATGGCCTTGAGGATGGCTTGAAAAGTTTCGCTACCATTCCTGAGCAGGCGGAATTTGTTGTCTGCAAGATACCCCGGCGGTGCGAGGCTGGGCAGGATCGCATCGATAGGGCAGTTCCCCTCTATTTCGGCCACTAACTGGCGGTCGCTTGGGAGATGGAAATCCATCCCTTCAAGGGCGTCCTGATGGTCCTCGCGATAATTGAAGAAGCGGGTACGACCTCCCAGCCAGTAAAGTGGCAGAGCGATTGCCGGAAAGGCGATTAATCCGACGATCCATCCAATCGCCCCTTGCGATGTGCGGACCCGGTGAAGAGCATGGGCGGCGGAGGCGAAACCAAGGAGGTGCGCGGCGCCAAAAAGGAAGGGTAGATCGGTCATTCGCTCCGCCAAGATGACAGGGATACCCACCCGCCGCCAGTCATGCCGGTCGCTTTACGCTGAAATAGAAGAATTATTGTTCTGACCGCTGCGCCCTCTACTCAGGATAATATAAACTCCGTGGATGATTCCGGGGATGTAACCGAGGATGGTGAGAAGCAGGTTTATCCAAAATTGAAAGCCGAGGCCTACTTGGAGAAATACTCCTACAGGCGGTAACACGATGGCAAGAAGAATGCGGAAGGTATCTTTTTTGGGTTCAGTCATGAGACTTCCCAACCTGCTGAAAACGTGCCAACCGGTGGATCGCTCTTACAAGCGACGCCCAAGGGGCTCCCTCGGAAGTTCATCGTGCAAAACGGCATGATTGATGTCGGGAGGATCGTGCAAGTCGCATGCCTATTTCTTGAGTTTTGAAAGGGCAAATCTTTGAGACGGTTGCTCGAGAATATAGCGAATTTTCTCTCCGTCGCCTTTCGAACTTTTTGCCTCGAAGGGATCTTGTGCTAATTGTCATTTGACCCCCGAGAGCAGTTCTGAGGTGCAACTGATTCGTGGCCTGCTGCGAACTTGTTTAGGTGTGTAAAAGTTGCGGGAGGTCCGTATTCGAATTCGCGAGATGAGAAATTACCCATTGGCTCTAAGCCGCTTCCATACGGCCTGCCGAGTTGGGGCGATGAGCGGGCTGTCTGGGTAGGTGGCGGCGACGATGACGTGAGCTTCTAAGGCATCGTCGAACTTCCCCGCCTCCTCCCAATACTGGCCGAGCTTGTACTGGGCATTGGAGGCAAGGCTGTGGTCGGGGTAGTCGCGGACGATGCTCTGGTAGGCGGAGGCGGCTTCTTCCCAATCCTCGAGTTCTTGGGAAAACTGACCTAGCAGGTAGGCGGTGCGCGCCGCATTCTTCGGATAGCGGGTAGTCCTCGCGGAGTTCCCACAGGACTCGGTAGCCGAGACAGAAGTCAGCTTCGATTTGCCTATTCGAAGAAGGTCACGGAGCCATCACCTAGCGAGTAGTAGGCTCCGACGATCTTGATCTTGCCCTCCTTCTCTAAGCCAGCGAGCACCTCACTCCGAACGCGCATGTCGGCTACCGTTCGATTGACGTTCGCTTTGATTACTTCAGAAACGAACTCCTTGTCCTTTGAAGACTTTTCCTTGTATCCCTCCACGGAAGTCACAGCAGGGCGGATCTTCTGTAAGAGGCTCGATAGGTTGCCGAGCTTGACGTCGTCGCAGGCACCTTTAACCGCTCCGCAACCCTCATGCCCCATGACCACGATGAGCTTAATCCCGGCGACGGCAGCCGCGTATTCCATCGAACCAAGCTGGTCTTCATTCTCGACGTTGCCTGCGACACGACCGACGAAGATATCACCGATCGACTGGTCAAAGACTGTTTCTACCGGCACCCGGGAATCGACGCATGACAATACGTATGCTTTGGGGAACTGGCCTGCTTGAGCCGCCTCCCGACGTTCTCCGACAGCAAACGTCGATCCCTGAAGTGCGACGTAGCGCTGATTCCCCTCTTTCAGGTCACTAAGGACAGACTCGGAAGTGAGACCGTCTTGAACCGCCTTATTCGGCTGAAGGTCGGCAAGGACCACTCCAGAGATCGTCAGAGCGGCGACGAGAACAACGTTGGTGAACGCAATTGATTTTTTCATCAACACTTTCAACGTAGATAGCCACCGCGTTGGATGCAAATTTCGCAAAAACCGACCTCAGAATGACCCCCGCAGAAAATTCCCCAACATCTTTCTCTTGACTACGAATCGTCACTTATGTGTGGGCCCGCTCGCAGTGACCAAGCACCCGCGTTTGGTCAAACCTCCGAAACCCCGTCATCCGCGCCCCAGCAGTTGGCTCAGAGATCGTCATCACCACCACCGACCGACTTGGCGGCGCCATAAAGTCGCTGACTCGGGACGGGCATAAATTCATCGACAACCATGACCCATCGGCACCAGTGCTTCCGACAAAATAGTCTCCCCCTCCTCGAGCGAAGACACCCGAAAGTTCAACGTCGAAAGCCTTGTCAGGGGAGGCGAATACTAGTGAAACTCAGCCTACGCACCGGAGCACTCGAGTTCGAACAGCACAGCCTTCGCGCTGGCTACTTACCGCGTGCTTCAGGTCGCTGAGGACGGCACCCGACGCCGAATCGAGCGGGGGACGGATCTGGGAGACCTCCTACTGCGATACGTCCCGAACAAGACCGGCTGAAGCATCTTCCCCTCAAAGCCCAAAGAGCAATTAAGCCCTACCCTTCTCACCGAGGTAGATCCGGTGATGTCGCTGCTTGGCATTGATGTGCCGGGCGACAGGGAACTCCTCGCTCCGAAAACCCGCATGGGTCAGGCTTTTTAACAGCTGCGGCTCAGATGTCGCGGTCCAGAAGGCCGCTCGGCCACCAGGCGTCAGGGCCCGCTTGATCGTTTCCAAGCCGTAGCCGCCATACAGTTTCGAGTTCTGCGGCTGGATCAATGCCGAGGGCCCGTCGTCGACATCGAGAAGAATGGCATCGTAGCGCTTCGCCCCCTTCTGAGCGGCTTCTTTAATTCGCTGATACACATCGCCTCGAAAGATGACGGTCCGCTCGTCAGCAAGAATGCCGTCATTGAGCCCTTCGACCTCCTCGTAATTCCACCGAACCACCTCGTCGAGAAGTTCGGCCACCTCACAGTGTGACTGCGGCCCAGTCAGTTCCAAGGCACGGCGCAGACTAAAGCCGAGACCCAGCCCACCGATCAGCACCCGAATCTTCTTCCGCTTGTCGCTAAACGAGCAGCCGATCTCTGCCAACATCTCCTCGGAGTGAGTCTTCCGCGTACACATGAGCTGGCGTTGCCCCATGTAGAGGAAGTAGTCCTTATCGTGCTTAAATAGCCGGAACGGCTTCCCGTCGGGAGCAATCGTCTCGGCAACTTTGATCGTCGGCTTCATCAGGTGTAAATAGAGGAGCTTGCTTGCAAAGCCACCCATACCGCAGAGCTACCAAATTCCCACTGATTGTGAGTCGAAGCCATCCTGCACGAGAACTAGCAGGGTGTTGAAACAAAGCCGGCCACTGGGCGTGAAGCCCTGTATCAGCTAGGGCTGGGCGCGAGGAAAAAATAGATAAAAGACAACCTCCGCGAAGAAACCGATGACTGGATCTTCCTGAGAATGTCGTGCAATATGCACGATTCGTTTTCCACATATCGTGCAAATTGCAAAGCGACTCCACTCAAATCGTTGGATCTAGCTGTATTCTATAAGGGAACGTTTATTGCTCCCTAGTTGAGGTGGAGTCCAAAATACTGAATGTCCTAGTCGTCGATGACGAATCCTCGATCCGCAGGAGCACTGGAGTTGCGGTCGAAGCGGAAGGACACTTTGTGGAGACCGCCGAGTCAGCAGAAGGCGCGCTCGAAGCTATTCGGGCGGAAAAATTTGATATCATCTTTCTCGATGTCCGCTTGGGCAACCAGAACGGCCTTGATCTACTTCCTGATATCGCGAAACGGCAACCCGGGGCCAATGTAGTTGTGTTCACGGCGCATGCGACAATCGACCTCGCGGTTAGATCGCTCAAGGAGGGTGCCTTCGACTTCATTGAGAAGCCCTTTACTCCGAACCAACTTCGCGGCGCTATTGCCCGATCACAGCAGACGAGCCGCCTTAAGCAGCGAGTGGAAGAACTAGAAACTGAGGTAGAGAAGCATTCTCCTCCTGTTGTTTTCGAAACCCGTGACCCACCTGTCGAAGCTACCTTAAAAACTGCGTTCCGAGCCGCACCAACTCCGGCCTCGATACTAATTCTAGGTCAGTCAGGAACGGGAAAAAGCGTTCTCGCGAAAGCGATTCATCAACGCAGTCACCTCGCCGACAAGTCGTTCGTTACGGTTAGTTGTCCGAGCCTTTCACGAGAATTACTGGAAAGCGAACTCTTCGGACACGTCAAAGGAGCCTTCACCGGGGCAGTCAAAGACCAGTGGGGCAAGGTGCACGCAGCCAACGGGGGAACGCTCTTCCTCGACGAGATCGGTGAGTTATCGCCCGAGATTCAGCCCAAGCTTCTGCGCCTCCTCCAAGAAAGGGAGTACGAGCGCCTGGGAGAACACAAGACCCGCCAAGCAGATCTAAGGATCATCGCGGCCACCAACCGAGACCTTGCTGCCCAAGTCGAGGAAGGACTGTTCCGAGAAGACCTCTTCTATCGCCTCAATGTCATCGAAGTCACCATGCCGCCTCTTAAGGAGCGCCCCGGAGACCTCGCCTATTTCGCCAAGGAGTATCTCAACTTCTTCGCGAAGCAGACAGGTCGGAAGATCGACGGGTTCAGCGACGCCGCCAGATCGCTCATTCTCAACCACGACTGGCCCGGCAATCTGAGGGAACTCCGGAACGCCATCGAGCGGGCCTCGATCCTCTGCGCCACCGATCAGATCGAAGCCGCCGATCTTCCCCAAGTGACGGGAAATAGTGCCACTGACGCGGGTGAAGGCTTCGTCGCTCTCGGTGCCGAAGTCTCTCTGAGAGATGTCGAGAAGGAGCACATTCGCAGAGTCGTCGCCAACGCAGAATCCATTTCTCACGCCGCCGAAGTCCTTGGGATCGATCAGTCTACTCTCTATCGGAAACGCAAGGACATGGGCCTCGGGTAATCTTAAAAACAATGTTGCGCAACCGACTCGCCTTTGGGCTCGCCGCCCTTGTCTTCCTCATCGCCTTGGTGGGATTCGCCGGGTTATATGAAATCGGCAGACAGAAATCTCTGATCGAAGCCATCCTGTACAAAGACTACGAGGCTGTGCAGGCAGTCAATGACATACGTGGTTGGAAGTCGAATCTCAACTCGACCTATCTTCCCCTACTTTCGAACCCATCGCCCGAGGAAAGAGAGCTGTCGCGCGCCCAGTTCGACCAAGGGGTCACGGCGATGGAGGAGGCTGTCGGACGGATCCTGAATCTTGCGAATGAAGAAGGTGAGGAAAACGTTTCTGAAGAACTGGCCCTACTGATCGAGACTTACGTCACGAGCTTCTCCAAGATCTTCGATCCCGAAATGGCCTCCGAGGACGACACCGTCCGCTTCGAACTGCAGAGAGAGGTGTCAGCAGTTTCTCAAGCGCTCGCAAATCCGCTCGATGCCATCCTCGCCAGAAATGAAGCGCAGATGATGGCACGAGAAGAGGCCGCCGTCCGCTCGGTGCGTGGCTCCAAGCGCTTCCTCGCTCTGGGAGTTGGCGCCTCGCTCATTGCTGCTATCGCTATCCTGATTGGCCAATTCCGTCAGGTGCTCGGTCCAATTCGTAGGCTTACCGAATCGGTAGACGAGGTGCGCGGGCGGAACTTCGAATTACTCGTACTACCGGAGGATGGGGTCAAAGAGATCGCCGATTTGAGCCACTCGTTCAACGGTATGGCGGCCGAACTTCGGCTCCTTCAGCGGGAGAGCGACGAAAACCTAGCCATCAGCCACCTGCGTAACCGGGCTATTCTCGCGGGCTTTCCTTCCCCTATCTTCATTCTGAACGAGGAACTAGGCTTGGTCGAAACAAATCCCGAGGCCGAAAGCTTTTTGGAGTCAATGGCGCTCGGAGCGCGCTTGCCATCGAAGGTATCAGAACTGGTGACCAGCTGCCGCGATCAAGCGGAAGACCATCTGCCCGAAGAGCTATCCGAAGCATTGCTCTTCCGGATCAACGACCGTGAGCACTTTTTCCTGCCGCGTATTTTCCACATGGAGGGCGAGGACGGGCTAGGTCGGGGTTGGGCCATCGTGCTCGCCGACGTTACCCGATTCCGCTGGTTGGATGACATGAGAATGGACGCCTTAGCGACGGTCAGTCACGAAATCAAGACGCCCCTCACCGGCATCCGGATGGTTCTTCACCTGCTATCCGAGGGGAAAACCGGGACCCTAAATGAGACCCAGGGCGAGATGGTGGAATCCGCCATGGGCGACTGTGAGCGGCTTCTCGGAACTCTCGAGAACATCCTTCAACTCTCGTCAACTGCGAGCGGGGCCGGGGAACTCAATCTCTCGGCTATCTCTCCGGCGACCCTAAACGAGGTCGGGATCGCGACGTTCGAGCACCTCGCCAAGGAGCGGGGCATCTCCATCCAGCAAGCAGTTCCCAAGACCCTCCCCGAAATTTACGGCGACGAGATGCGCCTCCATGAAGTATTCAGCAACCTCATCTCAAACGCTATCAAACACAGCCCTAAGAACGGGACGATTCGCATCTCTGCTCACAAACGGGGCTCCGATCATATCCGATTCGAGGTCACTGATGAAGGACACGGTATCCCTGAGGCTTCGCAGTCCCGGATCTTCGAAAAATTCTATCGCGCCCCTGATCAGACCGTCGATGGAATCGGCCTGGGGTTAGCAATCACTCGCGAGATCGTCCGTGCCCACGGCGGAAACATTGGTTTTACCAGTCCGGCAGGTGGCCCAACAACCTTTCACTTTGAAATCCCAATTGCTTAAGAATAGCGCAATGATAACAGAAGAAAACCATCCAACGAAACCCAAACTAGCCTTCGCTGAGGAGGCGGCTATCGAGAGGCAAACATCTCCAGAATCCCCTTCAGAAATTCTTATCGTGGACGACGAACCCACTTTGCGCATGGGTTTCAGAATCGCTCTCACTTCAGAGGGGCACCAAGTAGAGGAGGCACCCGATGGAGAAACCGCAGTCGCTCAGATTCGCTCTCGACCGAATCCTTACCACGTCGTCGTACTCGATTTGCGTATGCCAGGTATGGATGGACTTGAAGTGGCCGACTTTCTCGCCAAAGAGCAAATCGTCCAGCCCACCCTAATCCTAAGCGCCCACTTAACCGCCGAACTTGCACTGCGGGCAATGCTATCTGGAGTAGCCGACTTCCTCGTCAAGCCGGTGCGTCCCTCCGAACTTCGTTCCGCAGTCTCCCGCATCGTTGCCGAGGAGAAGGCGCTGTCTGATGGACGGCCATTGGTAGACGAGGATGCGTCGTTGCGCTTTCTCACCCGAAGAAGGAACTTCACCGCAGCCAAGGAACTCGCCGGAGAAAGCTCCTCGCCCGTGTGGAGAATGCTACTCCCCCAACTTGCTTCCACGTCTTCCGAGAGCCCGGTTCTTCATGAGGATATCGACGTTTTGAGCGAACTCACCTCACAAAGTTAATCGAAGGTAGAGCGGCTCAGGCGCACGATACGACCGTAACCGTCGTGCAATCATGCATCCCCAGCGGTGGAAATCACTGAAAGAAGCCAGCGTTTACGGGGTCTGACGCCGTTGGCACGGTAAATGCAAGTTAAGGGTCATGAAGAAACTACCAGCCCTACTCCTTGTTTCTACGTTTACAGCCAGCATCCATGCTAAAGGCCCTAATAATGTCGATCCCAGCGACATCCGCTCTGCCTTAGAGCTGGAGATCGAAAGTTATGCAGGAAACGACGTCAGCTACGAACTTTCAGACGGTATTCTCACCCTGAAAGGAAAATTGCCCAGCCTGCGCACGAAAGAGGAACTATTAGAAGCGACGAAGGCCATGCCAGGTGTCGGATCTATCATCGACCTCACCGACCTAGAACATTCTCCAGTCGCTGGACGCGACGTGCCTCATGAAGTTATTTCGTTGCTGAGCCACAACGCACAGATACCGCCCATCACGGTGGCTCCAACCTTTCGAGATGGGGTCCTCACCCTGCGCGGCCATGTTCGCTCTAAGGCTGTCAAAGACAACGCGATCCATCTTGCCAAATCCATTCCCGGGGTAACTGAAGTACGTTCTCAGATCGAGATAAAGCCGCTCACAGGCGATAAAAATCCGTTCATCCAAGATGACTTGCGTTTGGCCATTAGCCGAACAGCTTCGCTTGAAGCGAACTCAATCGACTTCTCTTTCACGAACCACGAAATAGTATTCTCCGGGCAGACCAAAAGTCCCAACGACGTGGATCAGTTGGTGAGGCTCGCGAAAGACGCAGGCGGCATCATCATCGACACGACCCAAGTGGCGACTAAAGCACCCGCTGAATTACTAAGAGCCGACGGATCGATAGAGGAGGCTCTAACCCTAGCTCTCCTCAAGCACCCCGAGGTAACTAAAGATATCAAAGTCTCCGTGGACGACGGTCTTGCCACCCTGAAAGGAATTCTTCTTCCACGGGAAATCAAAGTAGCCGTCAAAACGGCAGCGAACACACCTGGAGTTATCGGAGTGAAAAACCACCTCGTCGCACCATCGGTAGCAAAAATTACCGAAGCGGAAGGCGCGACGACGGTTTCCGATCCTATCTTGGCTACCGCCATAGAGGAACAATTTGAGCACAATCCGTACGCAGACCCCTCACAGATTTCTTGGGAAATCGATCAAGGGGTGGTGACCCTTACTGGACAAGTCCCCGACGCCACAATCGCCGCTCTAATCCGAAAAGATGCTGAGCTCAGCGGCGCCGAGAGAGTCATCAATAAGCTCGACATCCACAAATCTAGCGAGTAAAGTGAGTAGAGGGTGGGCCACCCAAAATGTCCGACTTCCTAAGTGGCCTCGGGATTTGATTCCCGAGAGCCACGTAGCCTTGAACCGACACCTAAATCCAGCCTCGCTTTCGAAAATGGATGAAAAGTGCCACACCTATGGTCAAAAAGACGATCCAGAGGGCAGGATAGAACCAAGTCAGTTCGAGTTCAGGAATATGCTTAAAATTCATTCCATAGACTCCAGCTAGAAAAGTAAGTGGCATGAAAATTGTGGCCACCGTAGCCAGCACTCGCATCGACTCGTTCATCTTGGTATTGATCTCTGAAGAATGCTGGTCGCGCAGACCATGGGCGGTCGAGATGAGGCGATCAGCGCTCTCTGCCGCGTGATGTGAATGGTCGAGGAGATCACTGAGATACGGAACTGTCTCAGCAGTGAATGGAGCTGGTAGACCGTCTCGCAGACTTCTTATTAGCTCAGGAACCGGTCTAATCACTCGATGGAGATACTCCGCCTGGCTTCGTAACTCCTGAAGTTCTCCAGGCATCACACCTTGGGGATCTTCATCGATCCTACTCTCGATGTTAGCAGCAGCAGCTTCGAGAGTAGTGATGACAACAAAGTAATGATCGATTACGAGATCGAGCAGGGCGAAGCCCAAGTAGTCAACACCGCGCCGCCGAATTCGTCCAAGACGGTTTTGAAGCCGCCATTTCAGAGGCTGGAGGATTCCGCTGGGTCGCTCATGAAGACTGAGCGTGGCGCCAGCAGTGATGATAAGAGACACCTGCTGATCACAGACGCGGTTCTCTTCGGGCAACCACTCCAGAGAGCGCATGACGACAAAGACGCTTCCGTCTAGCAACTCAACCTTAGGCCGCTGAAACGTGTTGATTGCATCTTCTTGAAGCAATGGTGGTACACCGTATCCGGTCAGAAGCTCACTGACCAGGGCTGTTTCGTGGAGCCCACAGACGTTGACCCACGTGGGGTTCTCCACCTCGCCGTATTTCAGACACTGCCCCACGCTTGCATCCTCCAAAAAATCGCAGTGCTTCAAACCGAAATCGCAAAGAGTCAAAGTTACATTCTCCACCCGCTGTTCCCCGATATGCTCAAGAGAGCCTGGGGACTGTCCTGGTTGCCGCCGAGGACTCATCGTATGCCGCTGCGGAAAAGTGGGCAGATTCATGTTTGTGCTCATAGACACAAATGGCCGGACGGCGATAGGACGCAATCCGCTTGTAATAACTTTCGCGCCGTGCGGGATGCGCAGTGAAGAAGTGATTTTCGTGCGATCGCGCACGATCGTCAACATCCCAAATCCGGAGATAGATAGCACCAGATTAAGCAACTATGTGATTTAGAGCTAGTTATGAAATAATTGAATTCAGTTGGCATGGTTTGTGCGATGACCGAACCCAGATGGAAGACGAAACACGAAAATGCATCGAAACCTGCAACGCACTCCTAAGGGGAGAGATTTCCGCAGTGGAAGTTTATGGTCAAGCAATTGAAAAATTCTTGCCGAGCGCTGAGATCGGTGCGCTTCGGCAGATCATGGAACAGCACCAGACATCGTGTTTTGTTCTCACTGGGCACGTGGAAGCCCTGGGAGGGGATCCGTCTTTAGATTCTGGCGCTTGGGGTACGATAACTACCGCCATTCAAGGCACCGCGAATTTTATCGGCGAAGATTCAGCGGTTTCGTCACTCATAGCAGGAGAAAAAATTGGCATAGGACTCTACGAACAGGCGCTTGAAGACGGCGGACTCACTGCGCTGGCTCACAAAAACATCTCCGAGGACCTGCTACCCCCTTTGCATCGACATGTCGTTGCGCTTGCAGCCCTCCGCGACGACGATTAACCCGACCAACCCGAACCACTGAAACAAAAATTTCTACCATCAACATGAACAAGATAGTACCATCCGAGAAGCCAACAACGAAACTTGGTGGCAGCCTCACCGAGCCGGTGAATATAGGTCTTTCCCCGGAATCGCTCAATGGCATCGTCGATGCTCTCACCGTGATCCTCGCAGATCAGCACGTGCTTTACATCAAGACCCGCCATTTCCACTGGAACCTTAAAGGGCCCCGCTTCCAATCTCTTCACGCTCTGTACGAGAGCCAGTATACCGCACTGGCAGAGGACATAGACCAGACAGCTGAGCGCATCCGCATGCTCGGCCACTCCGCACCGGGCTCCATGGCGACCTTCCTATCCCATGCGACTCTCGAGGAAGAGGCCGGCCACCTCGTCACCTCAGAAGATAGTATCGAAGCCCTCCTCCACGATCATCAGCACGTTGTTCGCGGGCTTCGATCCTCTATCGTCTTGGTCGAATCGACCTACGAGGACGCAGGGACAGCAGACTTCTTGACTGGCTTGCTCCAAAAACACGAGGAAGCCGCTTGGATGCTTCGTAGCATGCAACCAGAGGGGCCTCCGCTCAGCGTTTAGTAGAAGTTTTTCCTGAACTTCCTCGATGCCCAAGAGGAAGAACGCCTCGGCTCGCTGCACGCCTCAGGGTGAATGCGCCCTTGCCGTCCCCTGCGGGTCGAGGCAATGTTCAGGGTGGACATAGATGGACTCGAAGATCTCCTCTGGCATGGACTTCAAGATTACGCGAATGCGCAGGCGCAACTGGCGTCGACCCTCGACGGACTGTGCGCGCCACGCCACGAGGGGTTACAAGCAGAAATCGACGACACGAGTCTCGCCGTGGCGGCTGAGTTGAAAGCTATCCGATCAATTTTAGAGGACAAGCCAAACCCTCATGAGTTGGGTGACACAGACTGCAGGCCAATGGCTGAGCTCCTGTGCGAGATCAACAAGTTCGCGAAACCTAGCGATATCGAACCCGAAGTGAGAGATGCTGGACTTTTGGCGGCCTTCCAAGCCGTGGTGCACTGGGAAATTGCCCGCCTTGGCACTTTAAGAAGCTATGCCGATGACTTAGGACATGCAAAGCTCGCCGATATCATCACAGGGATCCTAGAGGCACGTGGCAAGCTCGACCGAAATCTGACCCGGCTCGCAGAGACCACGATCAACTTTCGGGCCGCAGATCACTAGTTTTTGCCACCGATTTCACCGCCAGCTCGATAATTTCTGCTGGGTCGAGACCGCCTTCCAAAATATGGTCGAGGTGAAGCCCCTCCCCGAGCGAGTAGCGATTGTTCCGTCCCTCTCGCCGTCGCGTTACCACGCCTTCCACCTCAAGCCTACGGACAAGCTTCTGGACAGATCTTTCTGTGATTTTCAGGGTTGCGGAGATCTCGCGCATCGTCACCTCAGGATTTTCCGCTATACAAATGACCACATGGGTCGCCCGAGAAAAAAGCACCCATCCGGCTTCTTTAGTTCCACTGGCCATCGCCCCTACTTAAAGCCTTCATCTCACCAAACCAAGAAAGATACGAAAAACCTTTCCCTAACGCCGATATGCGAATAATAATTCGCTAATTAATATTCACAACCATGGCGAACAAGGATCACTATCTCACAAAACTCGAAGAGACCCTACAAGAGTGGGATAATCGGATCAGGAAACTTCGTGAGCAAGCCAGAGGTGCCGAAGAAGAGGCTCTGACGCGTCTCCAAGGTGAAATTGATGGAATTCAAGAGCACCGCCACTCGATGGCACAAACCATTGAGCTGATGCGTGACCACGGAACGGAGGCTTGGAATGATCTCGCAGAGGGGTTCCGAGGGATATCGGATAAAGCCTCCGATGCCTATACCCGAGCCGAGGAGAACCTGACCAGCCGCCCCCCTTCTTAATAGCAAGGCTCTCTTTACAAGATCCGACTGAGAAATAGACTGCGTCATGATCACTCGGGTCGCTAACTGGTTCTCGGAATGTAGAACGCGTATTCTGTCAAGCATGGGGTTTTGGCCGACCTTCATTGCGTTGCTTCTATCGCTCTCTGCCCTCGGTGTATTACGGCTCGAGGGTAGTGCAGTGGGAACTTGGGTATCCGAGCTCTCCCCGGGCCTAATCCTGAAAGACGGTGATACGGCTCGTACGATCCTAGCGACCACAGTCGGTGGGCTGATATCACTGACAGTTTTCAGTTTTTCGATGGTGATGTCTCTGCTCAACCGAGCAGCGTCCACACTCTCCCCAAGGCTTCTACCCGGACTCATCTCTGACAAGCGCCACCAGTCTGTTCTGGGAATCTTCCTCGGATCGATCGCCTTCTGTCTCATTGTCCTGGCGACCATCGATCCCTCCGACGATGGCTACGAACTCCCCGGAATCGCCATTATTGGATCCATCGTCCTCGTTTTTCTTTGCCTCGCAGTCTTTGTTTACTTTCTCCATTCCATCTCCGGATCCGTTCAGGTCAGCAACGTCTTGGCCGGGCTCGCGAAGGACACGCATGGTGCCGTCTCTAAGAAGATCACCAACATCGGCGAAGGTCCGCCCCTGACTTCACATCACGAGACTGCCGCCTTGGAAAAGATTTGTGCGCAAGAAATTCCCATCGTTGCGACCGAAGCAGGTTGGAGAGGCCCCATTCATCGTGAATCCCTCCTCGATTTGGCAAAGGAGCACGACATCCAAGCAGTGGTAGCCGTGGCACCGGGAGAATTCGTCCTTGGCGGCGCGCCGCTACTATGGCTTTCGAAAGAAGTGCCCGAGGAGGCGGTAAGCGAATTCTGCTCCTGCGTAGGCAGGGAGCAAGGCAACACCCCGGACTTGGAGCAGGGATGCCGCCAGATTGTCGAGATTGCCGTGCGTGCCCTTTCTCCAGGAATCAATGATCCCACCACTGCTATCAGGGCGGTACAACAACTGGTCGATATCCTTCAACTACGAGCTCAGTTGCCCGATGTCGAGATCGTCACGGATTCAGAGGAGTCTCCCCGGATCTTTATCGCTGCGACACCTTACGATGAGCTCCTGTTCGAACTTTTCTCCCCGCTCCGGTGCTATGGAGCAAATGACACGATGTTCGTTGTCTCTAGCATCAAGGCTCTTCAACAAGTTCTCTCCGTATCCGACCTACCCAAAAACCGAAGGGAACAGCTTTCCGGGGTCATCAAGCAACTAGCGGAAGATGCCTTCGAAGCAGTGAGTTCGAAAGGCGACAGAGAGAAAATTCGCTACGTTCTCGAACATCCGGCTTGAATACTAGCCATCTCTCAAGATTACGAAGGACGAATACAAGGAGGGAGTGCACCGAAGCGGCAGTGGACCTGAGTACGACAGCGGAAGACATCATTCACCAGATCGGTTGCTCTGTGCTCGTTGTCGAACCTGAAGAATTTGTATCACCGATTGGTTTGCGACACCGTCACCGCAGGCTAGTTAGCTAGCTGCTAGCTGGCGATCTTTGGGGCCAAGTAGGTATCGAGATCGTCAAAGCGGTACGGCTTGGCTAGGTATCCGTCGCAACCGGCGCGAACGCACTTCTCCCGGTCTCCATCGGCAGCCATACCGGTGAGGGCGATGATCGGAACTTCGGTGTCCATGTTTTGACGGATCATCCTGGTGGCGCTGAGCCCATTCATCGCCGGCATATCGATGTCCATGAAGATGAGGTCGTAGCTCGAGGTCAAAGCCTCGGTAACAGCGTCCTTGCCATCTGCGACTTGGGTGACCTCGTAGCCACGCTTGGTGAGGTAGCTGGAAAGCATAGTACGAACGGTAACGGGGAGTGTAACGGTTCTTCTGTAAAAGCTGCTAGGGCCTAAACGCTTTCTGGTGCAAACCGGAAGAGAGCTTGCGGTGTCCGGCCAGGGTTCCCAGATTCTGGGTGTCAGATCAACGACACCATGAC
>Ga0209186_1000054_pt1 | contig 87978 bp, 77 predicted proteins | sample SidtaG_FD_187426 | JGI IMG/M metagenome (GOLD analysis project Ga0209186, IMG submission 187426) | Marine algal microbial communities from Sidmouth, United Kingdom - Sidmouth_Male2 metaG (SPAdes) (version 2) | ecosystem: Host-associated > Algae > Red algae > Unclassified | place: Sidmouth... | reverse complement strand
TTAGATGTTTATCCCCGCTATAGCGCCTTACGCAATTTTTAAATTGTCTTGTTGGTATAAAGTTAGCGATTTGAGCAAATACGTATTTTCCAGTGTACATCCAGCAAGCATATAAGAATCTTAACCGTAAGCGGTTAAACTGCGGCGTTGTATACGGGGGTGTTTTGATGTTGTAGGGAGGGGGTATGGAATATAGAGCAGGTAGCGCATGAAGTTGGGTGAGGGTGTAGATAGGATTTTAGCGTATCGAGAACCAGTAGATATGCGCAAGAGTTTTGCGGGGTTACTTATCGTGGTGGAAGGTATTTTAGGTAAGAATTCATTTGATGGGACACTGTACTTATTTTTTAACAAGCGCGGCAATTACATCAAAGGTATTGTTTGGGATCGAACTGGTTATGTGATGATGGCTAAGAAGCTCGAGCGCGGTCGATTTTATTTACCAGGCAAAGATGAGTTGCAGATATTAAAACAAGAGGTATTTTTATTGATGTTAGACGGTAATAAAGTTGGACAAGTTTAGTGATGTGTTTATATTTTCTGAGTGACGTTACTTGAGCAAGTAGAGAGTTTACAACGAGAGGTTAGCTTAAGAGGCGAGCGGATTGAGGCAATTGAAGAGAAAAGAGCCAAGCAAAGCACACAGATTATATTCTTACAAAGCCAACATCAGCAATTTGCGCAACAGATAGATGATTTAAACCAGAGCCATCAAAACATTGAAAAAGATAAATCCAAGTTAAAACAAAACAATGCCCAGTTAGAACAAAGCAATCAGAGCTTACAGGATAAGGTTGATAGCTTAAAGCAGAGCCTTGCATGGTATGAAAAGCAGTTGTTTGGAAGGCGGTCAGAGCGACGACTGGCCCAGGTAACAAATAATCAGATGATGTTGGGTGAAATGCTGGACCCTCAAGAGATGCTTGATCCTCCGGTTAAAGAGACCATCAAGAGTTATACGCGAAAGAAATCTAAAAAGAAGATAGCTGAAGCAAGCGTAATGGATAAAGGTTTAAGGTTTAGCAAAGATGTTCCAATCCGAGAGATTTACATTCCCAACCCTGAGATTGAAGGTTTGAGCGAAGATGAGTATGAAGTAATTTCTCAAAAGGTTACGCATCGCTTGGCCCAAAAGCCAGGATCATATTTTATCAAGCGATATGTTCGAGATGTGATCAAGCTCAAAAAGGAGAACAAGTTGATATGCGCCCCAGCGCCACAAGGGGTGTTAGAGAAGAGTTATGCGGATGTAACTGTTTTGGCAGGGATATTGGTGGATAAGTTTCGATATCACCTTCCCTTACACAGGCAATATCAGAGGATGTCAGACAGTGGCATATATTTAAGTCGGAGTAATTTAAGTAATTGGGTACATCAAACTGTAGATTTGTTTGAAATGATTTATTACGCGCAGTTATCATCGATATTACAGAGCAAGGTATTAACCATGGATGAGACACCTGTAAAGGCAGGTAGGTCCAATGGGAAGATGAAGCAGTGTTATTATTGGCCTGTGTATGGAGATCAAAAGGAGATCTGTTTTGTATTTGCCAATACCCGATCTGCGCGTGTTATTAAAGATACGTTGGGGGATGATTATGATGGCGTATTGCTCACAGATGGATATTCAGGGTATCAGAAGTATGTATCTGGGACAGATGTAGAGCATGCATTATGTTGGGCGCATACGCGTAGAAAGTTTTATGAAGGACAAGATAGGCATCCGGATCTATGTCAGCAAGCTCTTGATAGGATACAGGAGCTTTATGGGGTAGAGAAAAAGATAAGAGAAAAAGGGTTAGAAGATCAGGACAAGGCAATCTATCGATCAGAGCACAGTCGGCCGATTGTGGATGGGTTTTTCAAATGGCTGAAAAAAAACATAGCAGATATGGCTCTTCTTTCAGGGCATGGGTTTACCAAGGCAGCTGGGTATGCGCTTAAGAGGGAAGCAGGTTTAAGGGTATTTTTAGAAAACCCGGATCTGCCCATAGACACAAATCATATAGAAAGAGAGATACGGCCGATTGCCTTGGGACGTAAAAACTGGATGTTTTGTACAACGGAAGTAGGTGGCAGGTGTGTTGGTATTGCGCAGAGCTTGATCGCAACGTGCAGGCTACATGACGTTGACCCCTTTACCTACTTTGTAGATGTTTTACAAAGAATCGACACCCACAAGGCAACACTGGTTCATCAACTCACACCAAAGCTCTGGAAACAAAACTTCGCAGACAAACCTCTGACATCAGACCATCATGTCAATAACGCCGCAGTTTAACCGCTTACGAAAATAGTTATAAAGATCACCTCCTGCTTTTTTACCAGAACGTTCATGCCGGTAAATGCACTCATGGCTCACAGAAAACCCTAATTCAAGCTTCATCCTCCGTGATATTTGCTCAGAGCGCTCTAATATAATTTTTTGATTTTATCTACCCACTCTCATCTTTCGAAAGGTGCTCTTGATACTTGAATGGGCGTTATTAAACAACTGGAGGGCACAGTCTCCCCCTCTTTTTTATATTGGGCAGGCCATTATAGCCTTTTGACTACAGCTGTTTTTCAAAATAAACCCATTTTGATGGTTTTTCTACAAAACTGCTCGAATGACGGACTCGGTATATTGCTCTAGCTCGAAATTTTAAAAGTGATCCCTTTGGTAACACTTTAAGTTCTCGATCTTCATGTACTGTATGTATCTCTGACTCATAACTATCATCCGAAACATATTGAATTTCATATCTTACAAAATTATATTGTATCTGATCTTCGTTTTTCTCAAAATCAATTACAGCCGTTATATTTGGAAGACCCCCTCGACTAAGAATAGTTAATTTGATATTTGGTGTCGGAAATTCTATCTCAGAAACTGATTCACCTGCCTCTGCATCAGAATACTGTCCTGGGGCTAAATAGTCATGATCTTGTGCGCGCTCTTGAAATGTTGCATGAGCCCCGCATCGTGTAAGAGCAAAAAATATAAACAATAATAAAACAGACTTCCCTACTTTAAACATTAAACCACTTCCTTTTATCTTTAGTAAAACCGATAATATATGTCACGTTTGTATGATGCAGCGTACTAAATAAACCAACTCTTTGTCAAACAGAAAAAGTTGGTTTATTTCAGAAAATAAAATTGCGGCTTGTTGTTCATGAAATATCTACACCTATTTTTAAAGGTGCGCGTATAATAACAAAGTTATAACTCTTTTTCTAGCGTTACCCATTCAGAATATTTCGTATAAGACCGGCCCCCTTCAACCTTATCAAAAACTGCCCTTACCCTTATTTTCAAAATTGTGCCTCTGAGTATAGGTTCACTAAAAGTAAACGAAGTGCCTGAGACTAGATAGCTATTTGTACTGAAGGCATTATTTTCAAATACTTGTAACTCGAATTCTTTAAAAGCAATTGAACTTTCAGCAGTTTTAGGCCTTTCAAAATTTACAGTAACTACTACTGCAGGAAGACCCATGCGACCAGACACTTCAATTTCAACGCCTGGCTCTGGAGTCGCAACAGGAGGTTCCTGATTGATATGTAAGTCAGATATAGTTGTTGCTTTGGTTGAACCATTTTTAAAAATAATTTTAACTTGATACTTATAGTAGCCATCTTCTAGATTACTATCTGCAATCGAAAACTGCGTGTATTCGTCTTGAACCGTCTCAAAACCTGTTCCTGTCGGATATGAATCTTGTATGCGATTTTTAAACCATCGGTACACAGTGAATGATTCAAAAGAGCTTTTGTCATTATCATTTGCAGGCTCCATAGATAAGCGCACTTGATCACCCATAATTTCATAGGTTACGATGGGAGGTAAATGCTCAACAGAAGGCTGCGTTGTATCTGGCGGAGTTACTTCATCTTCTAATTCAATGACATGGGTATCATGCATCTGTACTTGATCTGTTCCAAAATAGACCTTTACTCTGTACATATAAAATCCAGCTGAGAGCTCTTGATCCTTAAACTCAAAAACTTCACTTTTGGCTACAGACGATGTTATTTCTTGAAACTGATTTCCAAGATCTTCGGACCTTTCAATAACCAACCTAGGCTCTACGTTAGGCTCTAAAAAATTTAATCTAATGGAAAGGTCAATGCCTTTGTCGACACTAGACTTGGTTAAGATGACATCCTCAATATTGACATTTTTAGCACTTTCACCACCTAGGGAGGGGTCCTTTTCACCGCTGCCTTCTTCGAGAGACAGCGAGGAACCTCTCTCACCCTGAACACCACCACACCCTGAAAAACTCAAGAGCATAGACCAAGCCACAAAAACAACCCCTGCTGATTTAAACATAACAATCCCTTTCAACAACATTTAATTACATACACACATAACACATCCAACGTCTTCATTGCCATCATTATCTAAGTCGAACCCACGATCGCTTGATTCAACTGGGTTATTTAAGTTCAAGAAGAACGGCAACCACATATTGGTCATATTTGATGTAATATCTGGTAGCGGCAACATCTTTCCCCTTGGTGAATTAAATGCCACTAACCTGCCAGGCAGAATGCCTCCACTTGGCAACTCAAGATCTTGTTCACTAAACAGCATGTGCACAAGGCTATTATTGAGATTACGCATATCTGTCTGAATGGAAGTTAAAAGCTTTAATGCTTCGCCAGCTTTTGAAAGCTGCACAGATAACACGCTCTGATCACTTATGTTTGCATCAGCTTCATCTAAAAAACGATTACCAAATACTGCCCCAATCCTTCCATTTGAAAAGGTTTGGATGTGCATTCCTGTATTCCATGTAAAGTCAGAGTTTTGATCAATAGCAGCTCCATCCGGACCCTTCAACCCTGACACATCTACAGCAAAAGTATCCGCATAGTGATTTTCGTTCTCTTCAGCCTTTTCGTCTGTATTTATTATTACTGGGGTTTGATACCCTAGAGAAATACCTTTGATTTCATCTGGCGTAATCACTGTGTTCTTGAGCCTACCCCCAACAAACAAATGATCCCCAAATGTGTCAAGCGAGCTACATTTATAATTATGACTGGCTACCTCAACAAGCCCACCTTCTGCGGATGGGTCAAGTGACAAAAGAACAACTCTTCCATCTTCATCTGCAGCGTAGCCTTCTGGGCAAGATGATGTACATGGCAATGATCTTGACAAGCAAACAGGAGCATAAGGCTTTCCGTCAAGCAGCAAAGGCTTATCTGAAACTGCTGTCACCACTCTCCCTCGTGCAAGAGAAGTGTTCACTTCTTTAAGCCTTAAAAAGTCTTCAACACCTCCACTGGAATTAATACTTGTTTGAAAAATTTCAATTTTTTGATCAAATGGATCGTCTTTTGAAAGTGCAACTGTAAACATCTTGTTATCGTGATGTAAAAATCCATTTACAGCATCATGAATTGTGCCAGTAGAAGTTGGGCTGTCCTTTAGCGTCTGTAGCTTGCATTTATCGACTGAACAACCATCGCTATTGTTTACTGATATCTCCGAAAGTTGTTCAGGAATTGTTTTATCAGCGGCTACTGCAAGCGTTGCAACCATAGGTTTGATTTTGCCCCCTTCAACCCCCATGCCGCTCACAACCAAGTGGGGTTTGAACCCTTCATCTAATATCTCCTGGACATGGGTTGGATAAAAATCTCGTTGATCATCACCAAAATGCACCACATATTGCGCTGAAGCCCCTGGAGTATAGGCAGATTGATCAAAATTATTTCCGCAATTGTCAGATGCTGCACAGCCGTTAGGTTTAAAAAAGACTAATTTTCCTTTATAAAATATGCCTTGATCCGCAAGAGCACTCTCACTGCCTATATCCAAAAGACTAGAAAGCGGAATCATTACATACTTTTCATCATCCCCGTCTTCATACAATAAAGGCCTGCCGATCTGCTCAAAGTTCAACATTTGACCAATATTATGAACATTACCAGAATGCTCTAAACTGTGGATTGTTGTCTGATCTATAATACTATCTGAATAAATTGATGTTGCTTTTAGCTTTTTAGAGGCCACCAATATTTGACCAGCTTCGTCTCTTGACTTGACATTCAGATTTACGGAGATAATTTCAGGATTGCCAAATGCCTTAACATTTTCTACATTAGCACTATAGACTGCGGTTGGAAACAATTGATATAATGATGCCTGGTCTAAACCTATATTTCTACTCACATTAAAGTTGCCCAAACCTGTTATCTCTCGAATGTCATAACTAATCTCAAGGCCATATGCCGCAGCCACGAGTTCACGTTCCCTTGGATAATCAGCTCCAGACAGTTGGTGAGTACCACTATAGGACGTGTACGATTCCCGAACAATACCAGTTTTAATTCTCCCTTGATTATCGAGCAAGTAAGAAGCACCAGCTCGGCTCTTTGGCAGACCATCCTCTGTTAAACTATATAACAAATAATTCACAAGCTCGATTGCCTGGATAAATGTCCTAGATGCTTCAAACTCCAACCTGTCATCACTAGTGTCTGAAGAAGTTACACTGCTATCAAAATCAATATTAGTATAACTTAAATCCATTTGTGCTTTGAATATTCTATTTCCAAACGAATAACTATCCTCTGAAATTTCACCAGACTCTCTTATGCCGTTCAAACGGTGAAGACTGTAACAGTTGGCACTTGGGCTCGCTTTATTGATCGTTGAAATAATGTATCTATCTCCAGAGTACACAATAACCCATTGTCCTTCCGTAAATGCTTCTTCTTCAGCGATTCCTGTTCAGCTTGTTGGGGCTGCAATAGAAAAACCTGAACATGAAGAATCTTCTGAAGTTCCATCTATACCGAAAACAGATCTCACTCCAACTTCGTTAAGCACACCACTGCGGCCAATCACTAAACCTTGATTAACTGCGTATGCAGCTGGCTGGGGACTTTAAGTAGCAACGTAACGCCATCATGCTTGATTCCGTTAGGCATCTGGGCTAAGAGACCTGAGTATGCGTTTGCATCCCCAAAACCTTCTGCATAACCTGGCAGAGGAAATACGGTCGGGATACCTAGTTTTTGCCAATTAGGATCAATCCTTGAGAGATCAGATGCAAACCTTTGGTAAGCAGCAGTTGTTTGCGTCTGATTTTTAGAATCGCTAGCCTGACTACTCAAGGAGAGTGATTGAGACTTCATAACTCTAAAAATTGCTGTACTAAGAGTGGCGAAGATGGTCATCGCGATGAGGAGTTCGACGAGTGTAAATGCGAGGTTTTTCTTTGATGTCTTTAATGAGAATGGGATGTGTTTGAAAGCGTTCACGCTAGACAACCTACATAGTTGTTTCTGCCATTGCAATGCGAAATATCGCATTTTCCAAATATCGGCCTTGTCTTTGAGGGCCCTCTAATGGAGGCTTGGTGTAACAACGGCCTCATTGCGCATCGCAATCAGGTGAACTGAGCGTTGCTGTGGTGAATAGTGATTTAATATACATAACGAGGTTGGAGTGGTCCTCAAGAATTCGGTAGTAGCTTGGTCCGTAGAATCCGCACGTAGATTGTGTCAGAAATATATAGTCCGGGGCATTGTTGATGTGCATAAAGACAGATGGTTTTGGGCTTGGCGGCGCACAATTTAAAGCCGTGTGGTCATCGTAGTAAAAACGGTCAAATTTATCTCGAATCTCTTGGATTTGATCATTAGATAATGTGTAATTTATATCGCAACTTTCTTTATGAGCTCCCATGACCTTGCCTGTTAAGGCCTTGCTCTGCAGATCAAAGACAATATCAGCCGCACCCTTTGCACCTTGGATCATGCCTGTTACTGCCCTGTACTCAAACCTGTCTATACTATGACCGGGAACAAAAATAGCATTGGGCGGCAGTACTGGCTCAGAAGTCTCGGGCTCTTCTGTAGAAGGGGCTTGTGGATCAATATCGGGACCATCATCTATGACAGGTTCACCTTGAGATGCGCCAGGCATCGCGGACGTATCTGTTGGGTTTATTTTGGTCGTGTGATCTTCTGCAGAGGCACCCATGCCTTGATCATCAGGAGCGCTACCGCACCCAGCTAAAAAAAGAGTTAAAAAGCACAAAAAAAACAGATGTTTCATGCTTTAAGTCTACCATGCGCAAAGCAATGCCAACGAAAAGCCATCAAAAATGTAAACTATTGTTTCCACTTTCGTGGACACTTCAGCCCTGACGCATATTGTTTTCTAGAATAAGGGCAATACCCTGACCCCCGCCAATGCAGGCTGTCACCAAGGCATATTGTTTCTGCCTGCGTTTGAGCTCCAATAATGCATGTAAAATAATACGCGATCCTGTTGCTGCAAGGGGGTGCCCGATGGCAATGGCCCCGCCATTGACGTTGAGCTTGCTCTGGGGAATGCCCAAGTCGTGGACGACACTTAAGACCTGAGGCGCAAAGGCCTCGTTGACCTCTATAATATCCATGTCTTTTATGGTTTTACCACATGCCAAAAGTGCCTTTCGACTGGCTTCTACGGGTCCTATACCCATCACATCTGGACTGCAACCACTGATGCCGTGAGAAATAATTTTACCTAAATAAGGTAATCCGCGACGAAACACCTCGTGCTTGGAGGCCACAACCAAACTGGCAGCCCCATCGACAATGCCACTAGACGAGCCCGGAGTCACGATCCCCTGAGGATCAAAAACTGGAGCCAATTTGGCAAACTGCTTAAGTGTTGTTTCGGGCCGAGGATGGGCATCGGTCTCAATGATACGTTCACCTTTTCTTTGCTTGACTGTGATGGGGATAATTTCTTCCTTAAAAACCCCTTTCTCAAGGCCTGCTTGCGCTTTTTGCTGAGACTCATAAGCGAATGCATCTGAACCGTCTCGAGATATTGTGTATTTTTTGGCTAAGTTTTCGGCTGTGATTCCCATGGGCAAGCCATTGTAGGCATCGGTCAGACCTGACTGCAAACTATCGATTACCTCACTATCGCCCAAACCAAAGCCACCTCGCATGCGGGTAAGCCAATATGGTGCTTGTGACATATTCTCAGCGCCACCAGCTAAAACCACATGCGCTTGTCCTAAAAAAATTTGTTCCGCAGCGCTCAAGACCGACTGAAAGCCAGAGCCGCAAAGCCTATTGAGTGTCAGCGCGATGCTGCCCTGATTCAAACCAGATTTCAATGCCACATGCCTGGCCAAGTAGGCAGCATCAGGAGAAGACTGAATCACGTTGCCAAAGATAGCTTGGTCAATATCAGCTGGCGTCAACCCAGACCGCACAATGGCAGCTTTGGAGGCTGAAACTGCAAGCTCAGTAGCCGAAAGGTTTTTGAAAGCGCCCATAAACGCGCCAAACGGGGTGCGCGCACCCGCCACAATCACAACCTCGGTAGATGGTAGATAAGATATCGATTGCATAGCACTTACATTATCCTGAATCTGGCAACTGCTCAATTGATATGATATTCCACTTTTGAAAATGCCTCCCCACCCGCCCTCGAGTATTAAAACACTGCTCCATAGCCTTTTTATTAAAGAGAATGCTTACGGCCAGCTCACAACAGTCAACCAAAAGCATCAACCGTCGATCCGAACAGTGCATTTTCAGATGCCCGCTTCCATGGGTTTTATCTGGATTAATACGCACACAGACTCAGAAAAATGGTCTGATATCAAACATCTCCCACACGTTGCTGGATGTTATTGGGCCAAAGGGCACCGGGTTCAAATTCGATTCAAGGCACATGCAATCTTGATAGGCCCACGAGCCGATTGTACCCCACAGCAACAAGCCATCTTATCTAGAATGTGGGGCTCTATGAGACCGGAGGTTCGCCTTGCCTACCTGATGGCTGATCAAGGCATACCGCTACATCAGGGGTCTGACCCCCAGCCGCCCATTGATACCAATCTACACTCTCCCTGCCATGGCTTACTGGAGTGCGCGCCTTATCGATGGGACGTCTTTTATGAAAGTCCAAAAGCCTACCGCCTGGGTCGCCGTGATATCTATGAACTCAAAGATGATCAAACTTGGACAAAGAAAACGCTTTCCTCTTTGCACGAACAGCCTGTTGTTCTGTAAGTACTTCTGCAAAATCATGGAAGCGCACCTCCATATGTGACATTGTTTTTTTGCGTACATTTGCGACAGTTTCTATAGTATGCTCTTTTTTTTAATCAGCCTGAGGTACCAAATAATGACACAATTTCGTTCAACCATCACAGCAACTGAAAGCTTTTTTCCTACCAAAATTGTAACCAATGCTGACCTTGAAAAAAAGGTTGATACCAGTGATGAATGGATACGCACACGAACAGGCATTCAACAACGCCATAACGTTAAAAAAGGTCAGGCTGCCAGCCACCTTTGTATAGAGGCTGTTGAGAAACTTCTAAAAAAAACAAAAACAAACCCTCAAGACATTGACCTCGTGATTGTTGGAACCATCTCTCCGGATACATTTTTCCCCTCAACTGCATGTCGCATCATTGATGCTGTAGGTGCCAAAAATGCATGGGGCTTTGATTTGTCTGCTGCATGCTCAGGCTACATATATAGCCTAACAGTCGCTGATCAGTTTGTACGCAGCGGGCGATACAAAAAAGTCCTGACTATTGGAGTCGATGTCATGAGTCCTATTTTGGACCCTCAAGACCGCAATACATGTATTATTTTTGGTGACGGTTGTGGCGTGACATTGGTGGAACCCGAACCGAGAGATACTGAGTTGGGCATCATAGATCACCTTTGTTTTGTCGATGGGGCAGGCATTGATCTGTTGCACATGCCAGCAGGAGGCAGTCTGAACCCAACCAACGAAGAAACTCTGCAAGAGCGCATGCACTACCTGAAACAAGATGGCAAAAATGTTTTCAAGCATGCCGTGACTGCCATGGCAAATCTGTCGGAATCAATTTTAGAAAAAAACCACCTCAAAGCTTCAGACATTGATGTATTTATTCCGCACCAGGCCAATATTCGGATTATTGAATCAGTACAAAAAAAATTAAAACTCAAAGATAATCAGGTGGCCATCAACATAGACACTAGAGCCAATACGACTGCCGGCACCATACCCACATGCATGGATATGGCGCAAAAAAATGGACAGCTGGAAAAAGGAAAGCTTGTATTGCTTACAACCTTTGGCGCTGGATTTACGGCAGGCTCGATACTGATGCGATGGAGTTATTGATTTTTCTTTTCAAATCAAGAACCTATGATAGGTCAGCGTTCATATGGATTTTTTGTGGGACGTACATGAAGCTTCGGTAGGACGTATTTTACTTATCTCAAGCCAGCGCGGCCTTGTGCGCTTGGGCCTACCTACACAGAGTAGCGAAACTGTTTTGGAAAATTTTATTGTCCGAACCCATGCCATTCTTACCCACCGGGAAAATTCAGTCATCTCTAAGGCCAAGCGTCAGTTAGATGATTATTTCTTAGGTCTGCGCCAAGGCTTTACCGTTGCCCTTGATGTATGCGGCACCGACTTTCAGAAAAAAGTATGGCAACATCTCCAAAAGATTCCATATGGCCAGACTCAAAGTTATATGAAGGTTGCTCAAAGCATTGATTACCCTAAGGCGTGCCGCGCAGTTGGCTCGGCCAATCACCACAATCCTGTACCCATTTTGATTCCCTGTCACCGCGTTATTTCCAAGGACGGAACCCTTGGAGGCTTTGCCAATAATTCAGCACAATGCCTTAATCTCAAACGCATGATGCTCCAGCTGGAAAAAAAAGCATGCCACGCCCCACTGCCACATACCAGTTCTTTTTTGAAACAGCCGGACCTTAACAACAGTCATTAACACTGCCTGTCTAGGTGCCAGGCTACTTTTTTGTCATATAACAAAAGTCAACTCTAGTTGCCCACGATGGGCGCCAAGTTGGTTTTATCTCGTAAAAGCGTATCTAGGTCCGCTATGGTCTTAGAGGCGTAAGCATAGGGTGTGTAACGCTTCGATTAAATTTTAAGGAGTTTCCCCATGGAAAACAAAAACATGAAGCATAAGGGTTTATTTGTTGCCTTGAGTTTTGCAGCTTTATTAAGTATGGCGACATATTCAAATTGTGGCAATCAGGAACAAACTTTAAACCAAAACAATACCAATGGTTTTGCAAAGAATGCGGCCACAACAGATACGAATACATCTGGTTCTAACCTCGTTATGGATAATGGACATTTTGAAACCGTTTGGGAAGTGGAAGCTGGTGAATCAGTCAGGCTCCCAATTTATATTAATCATAGCGGAGGAGGATCGAGCACAACAACTGACATGCTTATTGATTGGGACCTCAATGACAGTAATCCTGACACCCTTGTACACGTGAATTCAGACAACTATGATGGGTTCTCGTTTAGTCATACCTATGCAACAGCTGGTAGAAAGCATATCGGTATTGTCGGCAAACTTGATTATTGGAACTTTAAGACTGATGACCGCACTGGAACTTCATCCGCCACCAACCGCTTGAAGCTCAAAGAGGTCCACCCTTTGGTAAATGTTGAAATACGCAGCTTAAATAGTGCATTTGCAGATTGTGAGCTTGATGTACTAAACTTAGCAGGCAGCGACTTCTTCCATTACGATGAGCAAGGGCAAGAAGTAGGAGGTGTTAGAGGCCTGTCTGGAATGTTTGCTGGCACCACCATTCACAATTCTGACACTAATGACTTTACCTTGGATTTTAGCAATCTAGGTCTCAAATATGTGACTGATATGTCAAACATGTTTGAAGGTACAGTATCTACCAATGAATACATATTAAACTTTAATGGAGCTCAATTAGAAAACCTTGTTCAAGCCTCTAATATGTTCAAGGGTAGTAATTTTAACACCATCAATCTTCAAGGCATTAATTTTGCTAATCTTGAGACGATGGAAGGTATGTTTGAAAACGCTTCCGCTACTGAGATTAAGCTTGTCGGCATCAAGGCACCAAAGGTTAAAACTATGCGGGATATGTTTAGAAACTCTCAGATTCAAACCCTAGGAGGTTTTCAAACCATGGCCCTGGAAAGTTTGAAATATATTGACCGTATCTTTCAAGATGCATCGAGACTTATCTCCTTTGACCTTAACCCTAGCAACTTAGATACAACGCAAGTTATTGATTTTTCAAAGGTTAGAAGCGCGACAAATGCATTTAAAAATACAAGTGCCCTGACAACTGTAAATTTCAACAATGTTGATCTAAGCTCTCTTGAGTATGCAAAGTCAATGTTTGAAAATACAACAAGCCTTGCGTCACTCAACTTGGATGTGGCCTGTGACGACTTGTCAAGCTTGAGAAGAACACAAAACATGTTTGCCAATACAGCATTGCCTGTCATTGACCTAAGTCCATTAGATCTTTCAGCTTTGGAAATTGCAACAGAGATGTTTTATAACCCTAACAGCTCTGATGGGTTAATCGGCGAAGTTAATTTGTGCCATATCGTTGCGCCTGCCACAGCAGCTTTTGGTAATGCGTTTACACCTGACAACCAAGTCAGTGCCCCTATCCAAGTTAAGGTTAGCGCACCTATCCTGGGATTACCTGCTTGGATTAATCTGGCTTCATGTCAGGACCCTGCACCTGTTCTTCGCGAATGTGAAACACCACCCTCATCAGGCGGTGGTATACCAACACCTAAAGGTGGATACGGGCCGATCCAGAACAACCATAATCATAACTTAGGTCTATAATAGGCTATTTAGGCCAACCTTAAAAAAAGCCCCCCGAGTTTAGACAAACTCAGGGGGCTTTTTTATTTGGCACTTTCAAAAATATCAAATTCAGTGCCAAGGGTTTGTCCTTATAAGCAATCACTTTCACATGCTGGTATCGACTCCTAAATCAAATCTATCTCAAGCAATGAGGTATTTTATGACCGAAAGTAGAAGATGAAGCATATTCAGATCATGCACGAAGAGCACTCCAAAAAACGGAGCTCTCTTTTTAGTCAAAATCGGTCTAGTGGAAGAAGGCCTACATATTTTGACAAAGTGCATCCGCAAAAGTAGCCTGGCACCTAGACAATAAATTTTCAATAAAACACACATGCTGCTTTAATAAAAGGGGATTAGAATGCAAAAAATAGTGTTTGTTTCTTTGGTGTTCTTGATGAATTGCAATCCAGTATCGAAAAAACCAGATGCTATTAAAGTTTCAGATCCTCATAAAAGCACTAAAATAGAAAAGTTAGCCTCTCATAATAAAATAGACTTTGTACCAGATATTAAAATTAATGATTTAGAAATAGAAAACCCAACAAGTATTGTAAATGCAGTTGGAAGCTTAAAAGAAAAAATTATTGACGATCAATCGTTACCTCATGCTATATTTTCAAACATTGAAGGTAATGAAAAGCTTCGATTGGTTCTTTTTCCAGGCGCGTCTCACAATGATATCTATCAATTTAAACTTGGGTATGATGAAAAAAATGGAATTCAAAGTAGTTACACAGAATTTGTTACAGAAAGTGGTATCAAGCTTGGCTTAGATAAAAAAGAGATTATAAAGATTAAAGGCGAAGGTTTTAAAAGCAGTTTATCGAGTGAGTTATATTATGAGATATCAAATTACGAATCTTCAGAGTTCTTAAAAAAATATAATCTACCTGTTTACTTTGCTCGGTATACATTTGATAAAAATGAAAAATTAAAAAAAATCCACTTTGGATTTGAATACCCATAAAAACTATTTTTAAAAAAATGGTTGGGTCTCAACAGATGGCACTCGATGAGGGCTAAAGGCCCTTCCCGCAAGTAAGAAAACACAAAAGCACTGCCCCCTCTGGCTCTCGTACGTTCGCAGATATACTTTATCAAACCCCTTATCCACCCTATCCTTCTTTGCGTTTCTGAAAGGGCTTAGACGTTTGGCTACCCAACCTACCCAACCTCTCCAGTCTGTACCCGCCACAGGCCAGCATAAACGCCATCCAAAGCAAGCAATTCCTCATGTGTTCCCTGTTCAGCAATGCCGCCCTTATCCAAAATAAAAATACAATCGGCCTGCCGTATGGTAGAGAGCCGATGGGCAATCACAATAGCCGTTCGGTTTTTGGTAAACTGGTGAATGTTTTTTTGAATGGCCCGTTCGGTTTCGGTATCAACGGCGCTGGTGGCTTCATCTAAAATTAAAATGGGCGCATCTTTTAAAATAGCGCGCGCCAAACTCAACCGCTGCCGCTGACCTCCGGACAGTTTGATGCCACGTTCACCGACAAGCGTTTCATAGCCATCGGGTAGTCCAACTATAAACTGGTGGAGCTCTGCCTTTTTCGCCGCTGCTTTAATTTTCTCGTTGGTCACGTCTGCTAAACTGTAGGCGATGTTTTCTTTTATCGTGCCGTGAAACAAGTAAACCTCCTGGCTCACCAATGCGATGTTTTGTCTAAGGCTACGTTTCCTCATTTGGCGAAGGTCTATGCCGTCCATCGTGATTGCTCCATCGGTAACATCGTACAAACGCAAGAGCAGTTTGATGAGCGTGGTTTTTCCTGCACCCGTTGTTCCGGCAAAGCCAATGGTTTTTCCTGCCTCTATATCAAACGACAGATTATTGAGAATTGGCATGTCTGGCTGATAATGGAAGGAGACCTTGTTAAACGACATATTGCCGGTTACCTGTTTTGGGTCAACAGGCTTTTCCACTTCGGTTATGCGATTGGGTGCATCCATTAATCCAAAAATCCGCCTGGCACTTGCCCTTGCCCGCTCAAAAGCATCGAAGACCTGTCCTAACCTCGTGACGGGCCACAACATGCGCTGAACCATCATGGCAAAGAAGGTCAATTCACCTACCGTTATTTTGCCCGAACCGTTCAAAATCCAATAAGCACCCAGTAACATCGCACCTGCCATGCCCAAGGCAATCAGCATGCGGATAAGCGGTATAAAAACGGCACTTAATTTAATCGCACCAAAATTGACTTGCTTGTATTGGTTGGACGTGTCCTCAACTCTGTCGGCTTCAAATTGCTCTGCCGTAAAACTTTTGATAACCAACATGCCAGCAATATTGTTTTCCAGTCGGTTGCTTAAACTGCCCACCGCTTCCCGAATGTTAAGGTAGTGCGGTGCAATTTTTTGTTGGTAATAAAAGACACCTACCAACATGACCGGAATGGGTAAAAAACCAATCACGGCCATTTCCCAGGACACCATCCAGATGGTGATGCCTGCAAACAAAAATACGACCGTCAGTTGGATTAAATCGTTAAAGCCTGAGTTCAAAAATCGTTCTAACTGGTTAACATCATCGCTGATCATCGACATCAAATTGCCAGTTCGCTCCTCTTCGAAATAGGCAATTTCACGGCGTTGCAGTTTGCGGTAAGTGTCAACCCGAAGGTCGTGTTGAACCCGTTGTGCCAGTTTCATAAAGCTGAGTTGGTAGACCCATTCAAAAAAACTTTCTACTCCAAAAATAATAATGATGAGCAACGAACAAAATATCGCAATCGTCCAACTGTCCGATGTACCAATTAAAGTTTGAATCCATTGCGGCGGATTTCTGCTTACGGTATCAATAATCCACCCGACCATGATGGGCGGCATCAGATCAAAAATTTTATTGGTAATGCTGGAGGCCGAGGCAAATGTCAATGCTCTATAATAGGGTTTCAAATACCTGAAAAGCCGTGACATCGGTTGTTGCGGCTCGTTGTTGAGCCTGCGAGACTTCTCGTTACGCACCCGCTTGGACAGAGCTGCTTGACTCACACCCAGATCCTTGGATGCTTGATTGCTTGATTGCCGCTCATGCCATGGTCAAACACAAGCTTAGTGGCCTGTTTTTTAAATTCAATAGTATCTGCCTTGCTCATATGGACTCCTTATAACACGTAGTGTTGGTTTTTTAAGTGTGTCCACTTTTTTGAGCCAGTTCACCAGGCAGCAATACCTTGCATACCTGGATGGGTCTTCAGACTAGGTTAATACAATCGGCACGACAACGGGCTTGCGCTTGAGCTCTTTAGAAGTGACCTGGTTGACAACTCGTACAATTTCTTGTTTTAGGTCACCGTGAAAGGGTTTTTTAAATAATTTCCATAGTTTTCGCTCAAGGGCATCTTCGATATCCATCATCACATCATCACAGATACGATCGTCAACAAAACCTACCGCCTCAACACGGGGCCGCTCCAAAAGCTCATTGCGATCCAAGTCGACAGCTATGACCGCAACCACAATGCCAGACTCAGCTATTTTCCGCCGCTTTTTCAAGTAGCTGGTGGCCATATCGACCAGCATGTTTTGATCCACCAACTTCGGATATAACTCAATACGGGGCAGTTGGGCTTTGAAGCCTTTGTCATCAAATGACAAGACATCGCCATTTTCTATAAAAAACACCCGCTCTTTGGGGATGCCCGTCTCGACGGCAAGTTCGCCATGTTTTTTGAGCATGCGCAATTCACCATGCACAGGCAACATATACCTGGGGTTGACTGCTTTGATCATCAGTTCCAAATCGTCACGATAGGCATGGCCAGACACATGAACATGCGCATCACTCCAGGTCCAGACCTCAGCCCCGGTTCGATAAATATGGTTGATCAGATGATAGATCGATCGCTCATGACCCGGTATGGCGCGTGACGAAAACACCACACGATCTTCTTCCTGTAGGGCAATGCCTTTGATTTGACCAAAAACCAGTTTGGACAATGCAGCTCGAGGTTCTGCCTGAGAACCCGTTGCCAGAATCATCAGGTCTGATTTGTTTAAAGCCATGGCTTGTTTTTCATCTACAAACAGACTTTCAAAGCGTTTCATGATGCCCAGGTCATTGGCCAAATCGATGTTTCTTAAAAAAGACCTTCCCAGTACCAGAACCTTGCGGTTGTTTTTTTCAGCCAGGCTCAACACCTGCGTAACCCGCGGAATGTGAGAGGCAAAGGATGTAATCACAAGCCTGCCAGTCGTTTCGTCAAATGCACGCTGCATGTCGTCTTGAATACTGGTTTCTGACTTGCTCAATCCAGGCACCAATACATTGGTACTGTCTGACGTAAGCAAAAGCATGTCCCTGTCAGATGCCATAGCTTTGATTTTTTCAAGGTCTGTGCTTCGCCCATCAGCAGGGCTATCATCTAACTTAAAATCTCCGGTATGAAATATCGAACCCACAGCCGTATCCACAAAAAAGCCCAAGGCTTCAGGAATAGAATGGGCCATAGGAACGCCTGTTAGCGTAAAGGGTCCCACATCAAAAGTTTCATAATCCCCAATGGTTGTAAAACGCATCTTGAGTTTGACGGGCAAGTACTCTTCTTTTCTCTTGAGCAACCCGTGCGTAAACGGCCCCCCATAAACAGGTATATTGCGCTCTTGAAGGAAAAACACCACCGACCCGATATGATCTTCGTGACCGTGGGTCAAAATCATGCCGTGCAGGTTGAGCTTAGGATCTAAAAGTGGATTGAAATCTGGAATGATAAGGTCAATACCCGGATTGCGACCATCTGTAAACAGAGCGCCACAATCAAGCATGATCGCATCTTGGCCTTGTTGGAGCACCATGAGGTTCTTGCCAAATTCACCCAGACCCCCTAGTGCATAAAGCTTTAGGGTGCTCAATTTAGGACCTCAAAAAGTGGTTTTTCTATCACCATGGGTGAAAAGTGTTGCGGAATCGGGAGATCAAAGACCTCGTTGCCGACAGCAGTGTTAGTTTCTATTTTTTTCCATACCCAATTCAAATGATACCTTCCAGACTTAATGTGTATTGTAGAGGGGAACGCGTTCTCAAACGCACCAAAATGGACCATTAAATCTTGAGATCTCCACAACAGTTTGTGCATACGTTTCGTATCAGAATTGACATAAACATCAAAATCATCCTTGTGCTGATAAATTGTATATTTACCTTCCGTCTGAATGCTCAAAGCATTGTCAATCAACGACTGCAAATCAAATCGCAGCGCTGCAAATAACACATCGTCTTTGATACCTAGGCCCTGTAGGAACGCTAAGGGCTCCCATGTTTTTTTGATCCAAAAATTTTTTTCTCTTGGGATCACCATTCTGGCTTCCCCGGGTATGTATCGATAGACCAGACCAACAAAGCCCATTTTTTTTCCCTCTAGAATTAAACGTTTGTCAGGGCTGATTAAGGCTTGAAAGGAAAATTGATCCTGAACCTCGGGTGATTGAATTTTGATGGTCCCTTTTCCGCGCATTACATCTTTGACAACCTGCAACTGACCATCTTCAAGCCGTGGCGGTGAAGGTGATTTTGAGCATCCTTGGATACCCCAAAGCAGACTAAACAGAAGGAGGGTTGATTTTGCTTTTGAGCTTTTGTTTCTCTTGATCATCTTTGGTCAAAACCAAAGCCCTTTGGTAGGCTTTGCGTGCGTCTTGTGGTTGATTTAATTTTAGCAATATATCACCGTAATGATCCCAAAGCACCCACTCATTGGGGACCAATTGCAATGCCATTTCGATCACCTTTAATGCTTTTTGGTATTGCCCTTTGCGATAGTAGACCCACGCCAAACTGTCCTGAATGTATCCATCAGTAGGTTTAAGTTCTAGGGCGTCAAGAATCATTTTTTCGCCCTTCTCCATATGAATGTTCCGATCGATATAGCTGTAACCTAAAAAATTTAGAGCACTGGCAGAAGATTGGTTTTTGGCCAGAATCGACATCAGAACATCTTCCATCAACGTATATTCTTTTTCTCTCTCATAAATTTCTGCGAGCAAGAGGCTAAAGGGCTCGAATTGAGATGTGAATTTTTTCAAGGCTTTCTGGATAATACTCTTGGCTTTGTGATGGTTGTCGACCTGCATTTGGTAACGCGCAAAATGCAATGGCAGCTCATGCGCCAGTGGCTTGGATCGCATCCCTTGCTCGAACAACACAACAGCCTCTTTGTTTCGTTCCTGTTCCCGCAAAATTGACGTGCGTGCCAAAATAGATTTTTCATAAAACGCAGATGGGATATCAATGCTCGAAAAAACACCCATGGCGTCATCAAATTTTTTGACATAGTAAAGGTTAAGTCCTTTGTAATAAGTTACTTGATCATTGTCGGGATACAATACCTTGCAGCGTGAAAATGTATCTGTGGCTTGACCAAACATTTTCTGTTGCATGTAAAACAATCCCAACTCAAAACAAAACCTGATGTCTTGTTCGAACCGATTTCTAAAGTACAACTCATGCTTTCCGGCCAAATCAAACCGATTGGCTTCGAGATGATAATGAATCAATAACGTTCGCGTGCGAATGTCAGATGGATCAATACGCACAATATGTTCCAAAGCCGCCATTTTTTTATGTTGATGCCCAAAATACTCATGCATCAAGGCCATGGCCCGATACGCCAAAATAAAATCGGGATTAATCTCAATGGTTGTTTCATACAGGGCAAGCGCTTGTTTAAGATTGCCTTTTTCGGTGGCCACGCGCGCTTTGTAATACGAGACCAACTCATTACCGGCATCTTCCTCACCCATTGCATCCAAAAGTTGTAAGGCCGGTTTAAAATCTTTGCTTTCGATATAAAGCGTTACCAGAGCCAGTTGCGTTTTTATTTTTTCGGTTGAGAGCTCTTGCATCAATGGATGATCGAGCGCATGCTGAAAGTCTCGTTTGCTTTTGCCATAGTCAGACTGGGCTGCATGAACCTTGGCACGCAGTAAGCGCGCATGGAAAAAATATGGATTGTCATCCAGGACGCCATCTAAAAGATCCAAAGCTTGATCCAACTTGCCCTGCTGGGCGCTTTCATAGGCCATGCGATAATCAATGGTTCGGGCACCGTTAAGCGCATTGGCATTTTTGAAAAAACCCATAGCCTGATCAATATGGCCATGATGGGATGCGTGCTCACCCAAAAGATACTGATGGTAGGCTTTCCAATGCGTTGATTTTTCAACCTCTAGGTTTTCATAATCAGCAATGCCTGGTGCATGCTGGTGACACGCCATCAACAAAAACAATAAGCAGTATATATAGGACCTGATCATCACATCGCGCTCCGTGAATAAACGTGCGCTTGAAGCACTGAAGCCATATATATTGCAGCTGTTTCCGAACGCAAAACAAATGGCGCGCAATGGATCGCAGCATAACCTTTGGTTTTCATCATCTCAACTTCGTCCTTTGAAAAACCACCTTCGGGTCCGACCATAACATGGCATGCCCTTGCTGGCTTTTGGAAAATAGTTTCAAAACCGCCGACGTCTGACTTCTCGTGCAGACATATTTTGATGTCGTTGTCTTCGTGCTCAGCCATACACTCAGTCAAATTTTTAAACATCCGTATCTCCGGCATGTAGGGGTTGCCTGATTGTCGCATGGCCTCTATCGCAACACGCTGCCACTTGGTAAGTTTGTTAGATTTAGGCTGCGCCTCATGCTTATGTTTTGCAATAGAAAACCTAGCCTGAAACCAAGAGATACGCGCAACCCCAATTTCAGTGAGTTTTTGAATGATCCACGCGGCCTTGTCCCCCTTTAGGGCGCCCACGGTGATGTGAATTTTAGGCTGTCTCAAAGCATGCTGAGTCATGCTTTGTTTTTCCAACGCAATGTCATGTTTGGTCAGGGATGCAATGCGGGTCTGAACCTCCAGACCCTGACCATTGAGCAAGACCACATCTGCGCCAACAGCCAGTCGCAAAACATTCGCCACGACATGAACATCTGGTTTTGTTAGCTCGAATGTGCTTTTCTGCGGATCAAGTTCAGGGATGTACAAGCGATGGATCTGAGGCATGATGGCCTTGGCTACGCTTTAACTTGATTTCTGCCAGCCGCTTTGGCTTCATATAGCTTTTCATCTGCTGCTTTGAGAAGTTCATCAGGCGTCACCAGTCTGTCTTGAGAAAGTGCAGCTACACCCAGGCTGATGGTTACATCAATGGTCTTGCTCTCCAATGTAACCTGAAGGTCCGCAACCAGCTTGCGCACCCGCTCAGCAATCATCTTGGCCTGATCCATAGATGTTGTGCGCAGCATGATGACAAACTCTTCACCACCGTATCTGGCAAAAGCATCATAGATCCTCAGCGATGCCCCAATGGTTTGGGAAACCTCTTTTAAAACCCGATCTCCGGCATCATGGCCATAGGTATCATTGACCGCTTTAAAGTGATCCAAATCCAAAAGAATCAAGGCCAATGGCTGCTTGTTGCGCAAGGCATAGTTGACCTCGCGCTGTAAAAGATCCATGAAATACCGACGGTTATAAATTTGAGTCAGCGGGTCCTTCATGGCCATCTCGCGCATCGATGCATGGTGCTCAACATCAATGCGATCTTGATATGAAAAGCGCATCAGCACATCGCCCATACGAATTTTATTGCCATCACCCAGCCTGTGCTTTTCTGATATCCCTACGCCATTGACCAAAGTACCATTGGTTGATCCCAGATCTGTAATGAACACGGCCTCGTCTTGCAGTTCAATTCTGGCATGTTCGCGAGATACGCCATCATCAATAATTGTAATCTTGGCCTGACGATCCCTGCCAATAAGTGTTGAGGCTTCCAAAAGCTCAAAAACTTCCCCAACATAGATGCCTTCCAAAACGGTAAGACAGGGCTTTTTGGCCCCAGGTGATTGCTGGTCTTTAGAGGGCTTGACTTTGATGAGGGTTTTATCATTCATTTGAGTCTTTAATTTTACAACGTTTTTATGACAAACTCTATGATTGTTTGTATAAACATCTTGAGCCAGAACCTATGATCCCGCATTCAAAAAACATAACCTGTATCAGCCTCATGTCAGGCACGTCGATGGACGGCATCGATGCTGTGGTGGTTGACTTTAATTTAGACAAAAGAAGTGCGACGCCTGCCTTTCGAATTCTCGGCCATCATCACATCAACTTTGATCGACATTACCAAGACAAGGCTCAAAACGTCATTGAACATCAATCTCTTATTCATGCCTATGAACTTGGACACATCCTGGCCCAACACTACGTCAACGCTGTGCACACCACGCTTGAAAAGCTTCGCCTGACTGCCCAGAATATAGAATTTTGCGCTGTGTCTGGTCATACCCTTTTTCACCGTCCGCCGACTGACAAAGGCAATGGCATGACCATTGATACCACTGACCTATCAATGTTGGCGGCCCTGACTGACATCACAACCATCGGAAAATTCCGTCAAAAGGACATTGCCTTTGGCGGGCAAGGCGCCCCACTGGTTCCTTTTGCCCATCCGTTTATTTTTGGCAAAGATCATCCCAACGCGCTCATTCAAAATATGGGCGGCATGGGAAATCTTACGCTTTTGGAACATGGCCACCCTGTGGCAGGCTGGGACACCGGCCCTGGCAACACCTGGATAGACCAAGCCATGCAATGGCACACCAATGGGATGCAACGCTTTGACGAGGATGGACAAACTGCAGCTCGGGGTAAGGCTGATCTCAACCTTCTTGATCAGCTTCTTGACCATGCTTTCTTTAGGCAGCCCCCTCCCAAATCTACAGGTTTGCAGACTATTGGGTTGCCTCATATTGGTCTTTTCCGTTCCCATATCTTGGCCTTAAGCAAAGAAGATGCTTTGGCCACAGTCACACATGCCACAGCTAAAACCATCTCCAATGCTTATGAGCAGTGGATCCTGCCAAATCATCACCCTAACAAAATCATTCTTTGCGGGGGTGGGGCCAAAAACAAAACCCTTATACGCGAGCTCAAAACCCTATGCGCGCCCCTTGAAGTGATCTCATCTCAAAAAATCGGGATCGACCCATGCGTAGTAGAAGCCCTAAGCTTCGCCTTTCTTGGCTTGTATCGCTACCTTGAAAAACCCAATACCCTCGCCCATATCACTGGCGCCTTTAAAGACAGCATAGGCGGAGAAATGGCCATTGCCTAACCCACCCCTACAAAACCTACGCCACCAGAGCTCAGACCTATTATGCATTCAAATACCCGAACACCAGGCCAAGGAAAAGTCTGGATTACAAAACACCGCAGGAGGCTCTACCAAAATCTGTGGCTCCTATTTTGAATGGCTAAACTTTTACCCAATATTGCACTTCGCACTTGAGTGGGCGAACACTATATATGGCTTCACATCAGTCTTTATAGCACGGTAGGGTTACTTTTTATGGGTCAGTTCAAAGGCTATCAACTACACTCTTCGATAGCGGGTAGCCCTGCCCTGTCCTAGTCTAGAGATCATTCCTAGTCTGAGCAATTTATTCAGCGCCTGATTTATTGTTGGTCTTGGAATCTGAGTATGTGCCTGAATTTGTTTAGGTGTGATTTCTCCTTGGGTAGAATCAAAAAAATCTAATATTTTTTGTGCTGCAGGTGAAAGTTGAGTTTTGAGCTGGTCTTTCGAGATTAAATTCATAGCTAAGTCAGCTTGTTCATTTACAATGTGTAAAAAAAACATCATCCAATGTTGTAATTCTGGATTACTGCCACGAAATGTTTTCTGACTGTTCCGTAGTGACAGATAATAGTCTACTTTTCGTTTTTCTATCAAATGCTCATGTGAAACCAATTGTACGAAAAAATACTGTTGTTGCATTAAAAGCAAATTAGTTAGAATTCTGGAGAGTCGCCCATTTCCATCTGTAAACGGGTGAATATGCAAGAGTTCTACAATAAAGTTGCCAATCAATAGTAAGGGATGAAATGTTTTTTCTAAAAAAGAGCTTTGTGTCCACTCTACCAATTCTTGCATCTCGATTGGGGTTTGCCATGGGCTGGTCGTTTCAAATATGATTTCTATAGGTTTACCGCTTCCATCAATCATTGCCACTGTATTATCTTTTTGCTTATACTTGCCAAGATGCTCTTGATCCTTCTCAACGTATTGTAATAAATTTTTGTGGAAAAATTTGATTGTACTTTCTGTTAATGGAAATGATTTTGGATCTTCAAAACTATGATTAAGGAGTTCAATATACCCTTGTACTTCATGCACATCACGATCTTTAAATTGGTCTATGGAAACACCTCTTAGCAGTTTTTCAACATCAGTATCTGATAGGCTTGCGCCTTCAATCCGAGTTGAGGCTCCTGTTGAAGTAATCAGAGCAGATTTTTTTAACCGAACGATTTGTTGTTTTCCCAGTGCTTCTTGCTGGTTCCATTGATAGGTTTTTTTATCAATATCAAGCAGGATTGCATGGCATGGTTGCACAGTTTGTTGGATTCTTGTGAAAAACGTATTTTTCATTAATATATAAGAATGTATAATATTATATAAGATTATGAAAGATAATAAGCGCGCGTTCCCCGAACAACCCTACAATCAGATAAAATATTAAGCAATATTAGATGCTTAGATTAGGGTTTGTTGGCAATTCAAAAACCTACTGCGAAGCCCTATCACAAGGGCACCTCGAGGCATTGGTCTTCACAAAAACAATACGAGAGCGCTGCTGCGCAAGTACGCCTTCGCTTTTTTGGTGAAGCTTGCTTATCTACCACAGAACGATATCTGATATCGCAGACTCATCGCTTTGAATACAACGCAGCTCTGTTTGAGTAAGCTGACCACTGACCAAACCGATCAAAATATGTGTATCAAGATTCAGCATCCCACACGTCTTGAGTAGAAAAAAGGTCTTCTAAGCTTACTTTAACTTGTCCTGCAAGACATCCATCAAAAGATGCAATGTTTTTATCTCTTATTGGAATGACCTTTGCCACTGGTTTACCATGTTTGAGTAAAATAAGTCTGGATGGTTTTAATTGATCAACAATTTTTAAACATTTTGCTTTAAAATCAGAAATATTCATTTTTAGCTTCATGTGTACATGATGTCATAGCAATAAATACTGGTCAACGCCTGGTCATAATAAACTATCCTGGAAGCTATAAACAATTACCCATAAGTCATGAACGAAACTGCTTAAAATAACGCGCCTACGGAAAGCTTCTTTGGTGCTTTGAAAAAGGAATGCGTTCTCACGCGCTTGTTCCAAACCAGAAAGGAGGCTTAAAAAACCATCGAGGATTACAACCTCAACTTTTACAATCAAGAAAGATGCCATTCTTGTCTTGATTATCTATCACCAGTCCAGTAAGAATTACGCAGCTGCCAGTCTTCTATACCGTCCACTTTTTGGGGGTCAGTACAAAAATGTCATCTTCCAAAGTTGTTACTTTCTTATTTCCTCATGGTGCAAGGCTCCAGAAAAAAGAAACACTTGCATGTCCAGATTGTAACATCATAATGATCGCATATAAATGTGAACACGTCATTATAGATAAATGTGCAAATTGTAATGGGATTTGGCTTGATGATAAAGAGTTCGGAGTTTTTAAGCGCGCTTTGGATTCTCATGACTTGATGTCTATAAATGAGATTAGAAAGCCAAAAAACCTGACATAATAACCTTAAGTACATGTCCTAGATGTACTGATATTCAACCACTTTTTGACAGTAAGTATAGTTACCAGTCTGGAATTACCCTAAAAAAGTGTTCAGGATGTAATGGGATTTGGCTTCCTATTTACGAAACCTTAGACCTCATTGAAATTGCTAGGACAAGTCAGTCCATTATTCCTCATGTTACAGAAATTGCTAAAGCTCAGCTTGGAATTATTAATAGTAAAAAGCATGGTGATAATTTTCAGAATTTTAATCAGCAGTTAAAGCAGAAGATGCCTATGTGGATGTTTCCTTTAGGGTCATACTATGTAAAGTTTTTACCCGTTGGCACCTCAAGAAAAAAAGAAACCTTCCCATGGTCAATCATTACAATTGCAATTTCTTGTATAGCAGTTTTTTTATTTTCTTTAATTGGAGTAGAGTCTCTAGAACTTTTTTATGAGTCTTACGGCCTTGTTCCCTCTATAGTAGCTGAGGGAACTGGCTTATATAGTCTCATTACCTCAATGTTTATCCATGGAGGCACAAGTCATTTGCTTGGAAATATGCTTTTTTTATGGGTATTTTGAGATGACTTTGAAGATCGTTTTGGCCATAATTATTTTGCGGCTTTTTTTCTGATTTGTGGTTTATCGGCAAGTATAACCTACATTTTTTTGAATTCCACTTCTTATGTTCCATGCATTGGTGCAAGCGGTGCTATCTCAGGTCTTTTAGGAGCTTACTTAATACTTTTCCCGACCTATAACATTAAAATGCTTTTTTGGGGATTTATGCTGGATGTTCCTGCATGGATATATTTAGGAATCTGGATTGTAATGCAAGTGGGATGGGCAAGCCTGGAGGGATATGAATATACAGGTACCGCATGGTCAGCTCATATAGCTGGATTTGTATCAGGTATTGTTTTTTCAGTATTACTTAAGAAGTATTTTAAAACTAGGGTGCCGAAACAACCTTATTAAGACAGACTCTCGCAGGAGGTCTTTGGCACCAAGCAGACTTGGGTCATGTTTGTTTGTCCAAAGTATTTTTGGGCGGTTGTTTTAATGTCCTCAGGCGTGAGGTCGAGCATGGCCTGGCATTGCGCGTGGTAATCCAACGTTTTGCCATAAAGCACTGCGTGATTGTAGAAATCAATATGTCCGGATACGCCATCCCAATCTAGAACAAAGCGGCCTTCTAATGTTTTTTGTCTGCGCTTGATCTCTTGGTCATCGATTGCCTGCTCGCATAAGTTTTGTATTTCTTTTTTGATATGATCTATCACCTGAGTTTCAGAGGCTGGATCTGCCGAGAAACATATTGAAAAACACCCACCCAGGGGCAAAAGAAAAAACTGGCAATCAATGTCATACACCAGAGCCTTATCTTCGCGGATCCGCTCATACAAGAGCCCGCCTGTTGCATGCACAAAATAGTCAGCAATCCACTCCAAGCACACCTCTTCTTTTAAACTGGCCTGGGCAATCGGAAAACCACATGCGCCGTGAAGTTTTTGGAAAGATGTTTCTTCTCGCAAAACAGACCCTCCTGTACGCGTGTCTGGGATTTTAATTTTTGCACTTTGAACCTGCCTTGCTTTGGGTAAGACAAAGCCAGAGACGTGATCAAAAATATCTTCAGGCCTTTGCGCCCCCACCAAGTGAAGAATGATTTTCTCCCCTAAACATTTTTTATAGAACGCCATCAATGCTTCAGGCGTGGCGCTTTCAAGTGTTTTTTGCGTGCCACTCGCGCGCTGCGCATAAATATGTTCTGCGCCAAAGATCTGTTTTAAAAACAAACGAATTAAAACTTCACCGGGATCATTGCTTGATGTCTGAATGCCTTGAACAATGCTTTTGATTTCTTGGTCCATGACTTGAGGTTGCCACTTGGGCTGACAGACCAATTCAAATGCAACGTCCAGTGCGGACTTCCAATTGTTGCTTGGCACGTGCACTTCCAACCCAAGACAATGCTTGCCCACCACGCCATCGAGCACCATTTGCTCTTCAATCAGCTTGGCCTGGAGGTCAGTCTCTGAGTACTTTTGGCTTTCGTGATCGATGAGCGAGGCGATCAAATGTGACCAACCCCTTTGGTCTGGCCTTTCACAGACTTGGCCGGCTTCAATGAGCCAATCTATAGACATAATGCGTGCATGTGGGGCGTGCTCATACACAACATGCAATCTGTCGTTGATGATTTTTTGGTGCAGGCTCATACATCCCCTTGAGCGCGCCACAAACCCATGGCAGGTCGTTGATGCATGTATGTTTCCCAAGCGTCAAACAAAGCCTTGCGATCAATCGCGCGCAAGGTCTGGTAATACGTGTTTTGTTTGTGCACATCACCCATCAAAACCTGGAAGTAGGCATTGAGTTTTGCCCTGCCCCACGTGCTGTCCAGACTAAAAATAATTTCTTTTTCAATATCTTTTTTAGCCCACGCAATGACTTGGTCTTGCAGCACATCTTGCGGAGAAAAATTTTTTTGAATCTCATCTTTCATGGCATCAAAGTGCTCTTTGTAGGGCACGGCCTCAATGCATAAATGGCCACCTGTATGCCAGTTTTGCAGATACACGCTGACATGTGATACCCATGCTTTTTTTCTGCGGAAGGTTTCGTACAAATAGGCATAGGTGCCACCGCCCAAGCACGCTGCCAAAAGCTCAATCTCTGGTAGGTGTTGATGGGTGTAAGAAACAATGGGGTACAAACACGCCAGCCTTCGCGATTGAACACCAAACTGATGATCGAACGGTGTTGCCGTAAAACTAGATTGAAAAACAGGCCTATCTAACACGCCTTCTGTCCGCACACATGGATCTACATAGGTATCAAGATATTTTTCCAGCTCGGCCTGTGTTAAATCTCCACAGATGGAAAGCGTCATGGATTGTCCGTGATAGTGAGCGTTGTAAAAAGACTTTAGCACTTCACCCGACATGCCCTTGATATCAGTGCGGGTGCCCAAAATCGGCCGGCCAACCGTTTGACCCCCATAGGCTTTGGCCCAAAAAGCTTCTTGAAAGACAACGTCCGGATCATCTTGGGCGTCGGTGGCTTCTTCCAATATGATTTTTTTTTCCTTCTCAATTTGATCTTCATCAAACACAGGTTCCAAGACCAGCTCTTGAAGCCATTCAAAGGCTTTTTTGGAATGGGTGATGGGCACAACGGCCTCGTAAGCTGTATGGTCAAATGTTGTGAAAGCATTGGCGTACCCCCCTACGTTTTCTAGGGTCTGCATCATTTGCTGATTATTTTTTTTATGTGATGCCGTAAACAGCATGTGCTCAAGAAAGTGAGCTGCGCCAGATTGCCCTGGGGCTTCAAACATGGATCCCCGATCAACCCAACACTGCATGCTTAATGTTTTTAAGCCTCTGGCTCTTTCGAAAACAACCATCAAGCCGCTTGGGGTTTGCCACCTTGTTATATCTCGGTTCATGAACTTCCAAGCCAGTACCACAGATTTCAGGTAAAGAAATGATAATGACACTAATTTATTATTGGAACCTCTGCAGAGAGCAGGTCTAAAGCTCAAGCATGTTTGGCGTTTATATTCATATCCCCTTTTGCAAAAGCAAATGCCCCTTTTGTGACTTTTCAGTTACATCAAATAGAACGCAAAGCTCACTTGACCTTTACTTTGAGCATCTAAGCTTTGAAATCCAAAGCCAGGCATCCCGATGGAAACACCACCCTGTTATTGACACTTTATTTTTTGGCGGGGGCACCCCCTCTCTCGTGGCGCCTCATTATATTGAGCGCATTATTGATGAGCTCTCAGGCCAGATTCCCTTTGCGCCTGATATTGAGATTTCCATGGAATGCAATCCGGATGATGTATTTCTGGATAAGATCGCAATGCTCCAAGATATAGGCATCAACCGCTTTAGCCTTGGCGTACAGTCTTTTGATGACCAGGTTTTGAAAGCATTGGGCCGCTGTCATGCCCTTTCGGATATTGAGCGGGCCATCCATATATTTGAAACCTGTCATATCCAAAACTGGAGCTTGGATCTCATGTTTGCCCTGGATGGCCAAAAAATGAGCGCGTGGCAGAGCGCCCTCGACAAAGCTGTCAGCTACCATCCCCCCCACATATCAACCTATGAGCTCACCATCGAAAAGGGTACAATGTTTGGGAAAATGCTTCGTCATAAAAAACGGGCCCCTTTTCCTGAAGCCGCAGGTGCCAAGATGTTTGCATGGACCAAAGCATATCTACGTGGCGCGGGGTATACGTGCTACGAGTCATCCAATGCGGCCAAGAGTGGTTTTGCCTGCCGGCATAATATGGGATGTTGGCAGGGGGATGCCTATTGGGGGGTTGGGGTTTCTGCCCATTCCAGATGGATCCAAAACCTAAACATCAAGCGATATCAAAACCCCAAAACATTTTCAGCTTATCTCAAAACCCAATCATTTGAACACCCAAGCATCAAACAAGACATTACCTATCCAAGCTATGTTGAAGAGTGTGTTTGGACAGGCTTGCGTCTGGCCCAAGGCATTGAGATTGACCAGTGGAAGGACTATGCAGATAGCTTGGGTAAAAACTTTGAACACAAGGCATCCGAGCTTTTTGAGCGCAAACTTCTTGTTCAGGACCAAAAGACCATCCGCATCTGCCCAGAGGCCTCCCACCTCGCAGATGCAATTGCCCTGGAACTGCTCGCATAAGTTATAAACCTTAAGCCCTATCATAGAATTGACACTAGTTGCCGGTGAAGGAAAATGTTGCTATAAAAGATTTTCATGTCTGCAGATGCCTCAAACAAACAAAGTCCTAAGATCAACATTGATCCCGATGTGCTCGAAGAAGCTGCGTCAGTGATCGAAACCCAAGACATCGAAGCAGATGATTTCATTGAAATCCAAGATCCTCGTATTGCCGAGACCATGGAAGTATCTAACGCAGATGATGCTCTAAAGGATGGTGATGACCCAGAGCAGATCCCTGAGGACGTCTCTGCTGCGCCCCCGGTGCAAGCAGATCAAGACAAAGATCAAAGCGACCCCGAAACAGACTTTAAAGACCGCTTCATAAGGCTCTCTGCAGATTTTGATAATTTTAGAAAACGTATTTTTAAAGAGAAAACAGACTATATCAAATACGGAAATGAAGCCCTGTTAAGAGAGCTTTTACCCATCATGGATAACTTTGAAAGAGCCATGGTGTCCTCATCGGATTCTGATGCCGCATCGATCCTGCAGGGCGTGCAAATGATTCTTTTGCAACTGACCCAAACACTTGAAAAGTTCGGATTGAACGGGGAGAAGACCCTGGGTCAACTTTTTGACCCCAACCTTCATGAAGCTGTGTCCAACGTTGAAGATGATCAGGCCATCCCCAACACCATTATTGAGGAGCACCAAAAACTCTATCGATACCACGAAAAACTTTTGCGTCCTGCTTTGGTCACTGTCGCCAAACCAAAGCCCTAGGCTCGTTTAAAAGCCACATTGCTCAAACGTATACAACTTAAAAAATATCGGTATGATTGTTTGCTTAGGCCTTATTTAAAACTTACATCATTCATTTAGCAGGGAAGGTACTGTGTGAGCAAAGTCATTGGCATTGATCTTGGAACTATGAACTCTTGTGTAGCTGTATTAGAACAAGGACAACCTGTGGTGATTCCCAACGCAGAGGGCTCACGCACCACACCCTCGATGGTTGCTTTTAATGAAGCTGGGGAGAAGCTCTTGGGTCACGTGGCCAAGCGCCAGATGCTGACCAACCCCAAGAACACGTTCTATGCGATTAAGCGCTTGGTTGGACAAAAATTTGATGCCCCGGAGGTTCAACGATCCAAGGAACTCTATTCCTATGACATTGTGGCATCCGAGAATAATGATGCTTGGGTCAAACACAAAGACGACGCCATCTGCCCGCCAGAAATCTCTGCCATGGTCCTACAGACTATGAAGGAAATTGCACAAGACTACCTCGGGTCCGAAGTTACAGATGCCGTGATCACGGTGCCTGCCCACTTTGATGATTCTCAGCGACAAGCCACCAAGGATGCTGGACGCATTGCTGGACTGAATGTCTTGCGCATTATCAATGAACCCACTGCTGCGGCCCTGGCCTATGGGTTGGACACTAAAAATGAAGGGAAAATTGTTATTTTTGATCTGGGTGGCGGCACATTTGATGTCAGCATTCTTGAGATCAGTGGAGAGGTTTTCAATGTCAAATCCACCAGTGGAGATACCTTCCTGGGCGGTGAAGACTTTGACCTTAGAATCACACAATGGCTGGTAGAATCGTTCACAGAAGAAACAGGCATTGACCTTTCCCAAGATACTATGGCACTGCAAAGACTCCGAGAAGCCTCTGAAAAAGCCAAGCACGAGCTTTCTTCGACCCTTGAAACCGAAGTTAACCTGCCCTTTATTGCATCGGTTGATGGGGCGCCCAAACATTTGACAAAAAAACTTACCCGAGCGCAATTAGAGATCTTGGTCGAGGACCTGATTGAGCGTTTGGTTGCACCATGCATGACTGCCCTCAAAGATGCTGGTCTAAGTGCCAAAGATATTGATGAGCTTATTCTTGTGGGTGGCATGACCCGCATGCCATCTGTCGTCGAAAAGGCCAAGGAGATATTTGAGCGCGATCCTGTAGATGGGGTTAACCCCGATGAAGTGGTTGCCATTGGCGCTTCCATTCAAGGGGGCGTCATCAAAGGGGATGTGGATCAAGTTCTGCTCCTGGATGTCACGCCACTGTCGCTGGGCATTGAAACCGAAGGGGGTATTTTCTATAAACTCATCGAAAAAAACACAACCATTCCCACCCAAAAAAGCGAAATTTTTTCAACCACCCAAGACAACCAAGACATGGTCCGCGTACATGTCCTACAAGGGGAGCGAGAAGTCTCTGAGCATAATAAATCCCTTGCAGTCTTTGAGCTGGTCGGTGTTCCGCCTGCGCCCAGAGGCCTGCCCCAGATTGAAGTTGCATTTGAGATTGATTCCAATGGGATTGTGTCTGTCAACGCCAAAGACCTGGGCACCGGCAAAGAACAATCGGTCCAAATCAATCAAACCAGTGGGCTGACCGAGACTGAAATCGAGCGGATCATTGGGGAAGCTGCAACCAAAGAGGTGCAAGATTCAGAAACTAAAAAAGTCATGGAGTCACGCAACGAGCTTCAAGGCCTATTATATTCTTCAGAACGTTCTTTCAAAGAAATCCGAGATGGGTTAGAACAGCAAGACGTTCAGATGCTTGACGACGCGTTTGAAAAAGCCAAAGACGCCCTTGAAACTGACTCGCTTGCGCAAGTCCAGGACGCCTTGGCTCTTTTGAGCACGGCCTCGCATCGAATTGCTGAAATACTTTATGGAGACATCCCAAAGACATAAAAAACTTCTGCGCGCGCAGACGGCATTCTGGCTTACAAGCCATGGAATCTGCCTGGCTATATTCTTTTGCCTGGCTTTATCCATGGGCATGGGATGCAAACCCACACGGGTTGCTGATACAAAGCCAAGCAAAAGCATGGAGGTCGGCGCGCTTTATCTGCAAGCCGAAGCTGACCTGGTTTCGGGCAAACCTGCTCAGGCCTTAAAAGGCTTTGAACGTATTTATATTGAGTTTCCAAGAGATACTGTCTCGGACAATGCCTTGCTTCGCGCTGCCCAAATTCAAGCCAATCAAAAGAACCGTGAAACCGCGCAAGAGCTCTTGCAAAAGTTCATGAAAACCTACCCCAACAGCGATGTCCTGCAACAGGCCAGGCGTGACCTCGCCTTTGTGTACGCGCTTGAAAATAAGTGCGACCCCATGATGGAGGTCATCTATCTCACGGAGTTTTCAAAACTAACGGCCAAAGATCAAGCCCAGCTCTCATCCCGGGCTCAGCGCTGCGTTACCCAAAGTCCTGATAGCCCGCATAAAATCAAATGGGACTTAAAAAAGTTTGAAGACCTAGACCTAGGACATCCTCTGTATGCGCCCACCCAAGAAAAAATCATAGCCCATATCTCAGACAGCCAAGACGAAAAAACACTCAATGGGATTGTCAAAAAATACCAGGGAGATTTTCCTGCTGGGTTTGCAACCTACCGCCTTTTGCAGATGGCCCATGAAGCCGGCCAAAAGAAAAAAGCTCAACGGACGTTAGCCTATTTTCAAAAAAACTTTCCAACCCATCCTCTTGCACTAAAGACTGAAAACCTTACCGATTGGAACGTAGGCCAAGGCCCCAAGTACGACTCTCAAGGCAACGGCCATCGCTTTGGGGTATTGCTGCCCTTAACCGGAAGCCACGCCGCCATGGGCAAGCATGTCCTCGAAGGCATTCGTCTGGCAGCCAAGGACTACCAAGCAGCCCACCCCCAATCACGCATTGAACTTGTTGTTGAAGACACCCAATCGCTTCCAGAAGTAGCCAAAAACAAAATCAATAAACTGATCTATACTGACCAGGTGATTGCCACCATGGGACCCCTGACTTGGGCGGAAACCCAAGCAGTTTTGGATTCAGCATCCTCTGTGGGCATGCCGCTGATCACCATGAGCCCCAAAGAAGGTATCTTGGCACAGTCTGACACCCTGTTTCAAAACACCATCACCAAGAAAGAGCAAGCCCAAGGGTTGGCAAAACTCTTGTTCGAGAAGCTCCACATCAGACGCGCCGCCATCTTGTACCCGCAGTCTGACTACGGGGCAGCTTTTATGGAAATGTTTTGGGAAGCCTTTCAAAACTTGGGGGGTAAAATTCAAGGCGCGGAACACTATGAAAAGAAAGCCACTGACTTTGCCAAACCGATCAAAAAACTGGTGGGCCTGCATCCCGCAAGCTTAAGAAAAGCAGAGACCTGCTCAAAGTCCAATGAGCAGAGATGGTATGACCAAAAGAAAGTTGGCGGCCAGCTCCCCAATTGTTTTCCGCTGGATGCCTTGCCACCAATAACTGACTTTGAGGCCCTCTTGGTTCCCGACCTTCCCAAAAAAGCGCGGCAAATTTTACCAGCCCTCAAATACCACGACGTTCGCGGCGTTCAAGTCATCGGACCCAACTTGTGGAACTCCAAAGATCTCTTACGGGGCACAACCGGCGGCATGCTTGAGGGGGCCATCTTTCTGGATGCGTTTTTCTCGGACCAAGATAATAGGGCTGTGCAGGGTTTTGTCGAGCGCTTTGACGTAGCGTTTGACCGCATGCCCACGGTTTTTGAAGCTCAAGCCTATGACACGGTCATGTTTATGATGCAGCTGTTAGACACTCAAAAATTCTCATCGCGCGCCAAACTCGTCCGAGAAATGATAGGCCCCCAAAACTTTGAAAACAGCATTACAGGCTTTAAGGGCTTTTTACCCTCACGCGACCCCAACCGCACACTGACCCCATTGATCGTATCAAACAATGAAATCAAAGAACTGTATTAGGGCCTGTTGATAATTCAAATTTCAGCTGTAAAACCCTAGAAGAACGTAACTGTAATACCTTCGGAACCTGTTTTTGAGCAGATTTATGAAACCACACTATTGACACGTCGCATATTTTTATGTTAATGGTTTGTTAATTATGTATAACAAACGTCTTAAAACAGCAAGCAGTTTCAAGCAATTGATTTGCTTGAAACTGCTTGCATTGGTCTTAAACTTTTTAAATCCAGAAACGGTGTCAGCCCAAAAAATGAATGACATTCAGCTTCTTGCCGATCTTAGTCAAATTATATACGTCGAAGATGGTGACCTAAGCATTGATACCTTTGTGCTTAAAGATTTTTATAAAGAGGTTAAAAGCTTTACTGAAGCTTCCTCTGTACAACAAACTCTGAGAGATGCTGTGTTTGTTAAGCTTGAATCGCTTCTCAGCAAACACTTCGAAGCGATAGTTAATGTCTACCCTACAATTAAATGCGTTAATTTCTTAGAAGAGCTTTCAGAAGAACATAAAGTATGGAGGCTTTTTGAAGATACCATTGTAAACAAAATAGATATGAAGATGTTGGACTATGACGCATTGAAAAATGGTATCAAATCTGCTTTTAAAGCTGACATAGACTCTACGTTCAAAATAACTTATATGGACTTTAATACCGCAGCCTTAAAGACTGGAACATCTTTAACACAATAAACATTGTATTACTTTTTAGCTTCAAGGCCAAGCTGATCCAAGCCCACGGCAAGTCTGCGATAGACTGTAAAGACGCTTGCGGCAGCTAGAAGCCAAAGTACGCCTTTGAGTATGATATGCTCGGGCACACCCTCAAACGACGCAAGAAAAACTCTGGCTGATTCAAAAGCTCCATCAAAGAGCAGCCCCACCGCCAAGGTGAAAAACCGTTCCGGTCGTTGCATGAGCCCTACCCGCTTGAGATCTCCGCCTAATAGCTCGGCCTTGGCCTTGATATAGGGGATCAGCTGACTGCTGCCCAAGACCACTAAGATCACCCATGGCATCATATCCTGGCGAAAGTAAATGAGCAGTCCTACCAGAATGAAAAAATCTTGGATGCGATCCATGACCGAATCTAAAAACTCACCTCGAATAGAGTCCAGGCCCAAATGCCGGGCTAGTTTTCCGTCTAAAATATCCAAGCTTCCCACGAGCAGGGTGAGCCATCCCGAAAGCAAAAAAAAGCCTTGGGATAAACATATAGCAATGGGCAGGGTCATCACGGTTGCCAGCAATGTGATGTGGTCAGGCTTAAGGCTAAGTTTTAAAAAAAGTCTCTCAAAGGGTTTTAAAATAGTGAGCACCCACCAAGACTTCATCTCCGAGCTGAGCAGCATGGAGGACTGGGCCAGTTTTTCTTCTGTATTGAGTTCGGACAACGCCTGTATTTCGTATCACAATTTTTCTTGAGTTCAATAACCGCTTTCTTGTTTTTTTATGATATCTGGTTACGATCGTACTTGCGCGCCACATGACCATCCATAGACTCAAATCAAAACAAACTCAGGGCTTAAGTCGGGTCGAATGGCTCTCGCTATTATGCGTGCTTTTGTGCATCTTATCCTACCTGCTTCCCCAATTGATTCACACAGGCAAAAACAAAAAAATCAAAGACGCTACAGAAAACATGCGTGCCATTTATGATGCCCAACAGGCCTATTTTTTAAGGCAGAAAGAAAGCGACCCGGAGCTCAGGGAAGCCGCCTACTTGACCCTGCCCGCAACTCCAAGCTTGCCCTCGCCCCTGCCTCAAATTGCAAACTTTGACAGCTCCCCGTGGTCCCTCTTAGGTCTTGATATAAATTCCAATGTTTTTTTCTCTTACGAAACCCTGGCATTTGGAAAAGGATCGGACGCGCATTTTGAAATCTTTGCCCGGGGAGATTTAGATGGAGATGGCCATCAATCCATGCTCAAGATGCGGGGCAAGCTTGATCGCTTACATAAAAATTTAGGGCGAGACGTTATTTTCAAAATCGACCCCCTAGAATAACAGGCGTCAATACCTATCTAAAATAATCAAACGTAAACCGCAAACGGTCAGGGTCATGTGTAGAGTACATCACAGCAATCAATTCATCTCCGTCGATGACCTTGGCCTGGTTGAGTCTCTTGGCCGTCATGAAGACCTCAATATCATCCATAGCTCTGCGCTTTTGCGAATCAGTCAGATCATCCCAAACACCTGCATCAACTTGGAGCTCCAGATTGCTCAGATCTTTGATTTTTTTACTTTTCAGAGGAATGGTAATGTTTAAGTCACCTACGCGCCTCCATGCTTGGTAATAGCGCGTTCCATGATCTAAAAGCGTCGCCAAAAAAATGCCCGCCGCTATGGAGGGCAAAAGAAATTCGCGGATTTGCTGACGCACAAGTTTGTTTTTTTTCTGAATTTTGGTGTCTTCGATCTGCTGATGCGTGTCGGGAGACAAACTGTACATGGGCTTGACCTTCTTCACCTTTGCCATTTTTATGTCTTCTTTTTTCATCTCCTGCTCAACATAAATTTGATGTGAAGTAATAACCTTGTATCTTTGAATGATGGCATCAAAGGATGATTTTAAGTGCTCATCTGGCACAGCGTTTTTAAAGTTATAAAAAAACTCTTGCACCAGCTTGTCTTTTTGCTCGAGCACAAGATTGCTCATCTCGATCCATTGTTTGCGCGTATTGAGCTCTTTGATTTGCCCAATCATTTGATCAACCTCATTTTGGAGGTGATCCATGTTTAAAAACGTTCGATCCAACAAAGGTACAAGTGTTTTAAGGCCTTCAATGGGCCGCTTGATCACCCAATCAAGCGCATAGTTCAGAGCAACCCCCATCAACCTATAAGATGCCAGCCTGGCCAAATGTATTTGGTTTGGATCATGGCTGCTGAGCGCATCTTGCTCAACTTCTTTAATGTCTTGGAGCACCTTTCGCGCAAACGCAGGTGCGCGCTCTCCCTGGAGCATAGACCTAAAATAACCTTCCTGACGGCGTGCCATTTTTTCGATGTGATCAAAATCTTTAAGTTTAAAGTCTTTGTCTCGAAGCTCGGTGAGCTCGTCAATCAAACCTTTAAGAGCGCCCTTGCCTTGGTCCAATTGCTCCTGAAACGTAATAGCAATCAACCACACATAAACATCCACAGGTTCAAATACAATATTATGGCGTACCACCTTTGCCTTTCGCTCATATGCAACCTTATCAAGCGTTTCCCACAACAGTTCAATGTCGCTGCCAATGGGCGGAATGTGCGATAGTCTGATTTTGGCCCCATGCGTGCTAATATCTTCAAAAAAACCTGGGTAACGCTTGCCATCTAGAACCACGACCAGCTTTTCTTTGTACCCACATCTAAAGTCACGGCGATGTCGAATACTTGCCCCTGAGAGATCCTCGGACAAATCTAAAGTAGGCTGGTCCATAGCTCCCATACCCATCATTTTTTTTAAAAACCTTTTGGTGTGCACCTCTCGATTGGTGGGATCGCAATACAAATCCACCTCCAGCTCAATGGCTTGACTTGCCAACCATGGCGACGCCACATGGGCCATCAGAACAGTTGCAATGTGAAGTTTTTGAGCCTTGATCATGCGTATGCAATCCAAACCTGAAATATGAGACATCAAAACATTGACCATCACAATGTCAGGCTTGCTTTTAATCACTTGGTCAAACACCTCTTGGCCATTAGAAACCAGGATCAATTCAAAATGATGTTCATGAAAAAAACGATTGAGCCAGGGGTTATCTTTTAAAACATCTTGAGAAACCAAAATCGACAGCGAACCTGATCTTAAGTTGGATACAGCCATATCTCACCATCTTACCTTGCTGTCTTCGGGCAAACAAGCAATGAACACCGGCGCGGCAATGTTATTCTTGTGAAAGCTGTGCAATCGCGTGAAACAAAGAAACGTCACCTCCCCTTTACAAAGATTACCTTGCATTTACTTGATGTTTGAATCATTTTCACGTCATGACATTCATCCAAGAAAAAAAACAAGTTCCCACATTTTCACTCGAATCTACGGGTGGTCAGACGATCACTTCTAAAGGTCTGAAGGGCCAGGCCTATATTTTATTTTTTTACCCCAAGGACAACACCCCTGGCTGCACCAAAGAGGTCTGCTCTTTTCGAGATCATTTCAAAGCGCTCCAAGACAAGAATTTCCAGCTCTATGGCATTAGCCCTGACACCATAGCCAGTCATGCAAGGTTCATTGCCAAACAGGCCTTGCCCTTCGAACTGCTCAGTGACCCTGACCATAAAACAGCCCAAGCCTTTGGCGCATGGGGCGAAAAGAAAATGTTCGGCAAAGCCTATATGGGCATCATACGCTCTACATTCATCATTGACAAGACCGGCAAGATTCTCAAGGTCTACCCAAAGGTCAAGGTTGCCAGTCACGCAGCAGATATTTTGGAAGATCTCAAAGCCTTGGACAGCAAAACATCTTGACTTTTCCAAAAAAATACGTCAATTAGAAGGACTTTTTAAAGGAAAACCAACATGACGTATGCCATTATTCAAATCGGAGACCATCAGTATAAGGTGGCCCAGGGGGATCAAATCTCTCTTCAAAAAATCGATGCCGCAGAAGGCTCGGTTGTTTCTTTCTCGGAGGTACTTTGCCTCTCTAAAGACGGACAACTATCGATCAATCCCAAAGGGGCAAGTGTTAAAGCGACCATTGTCTCTCAGAGCAGAGATCGTAAAATCGTAGTCTATAAAAAGAAACGACGAAAGGGGTATGAAAAAACCCAAGGGCATCGGCAATATCTCACAACAGTTAAAATCGACACTGTTGGTTAGTTAGAAAGGTTACAAGACAATGGCACATAAAAAAGCAGGCGGAAGTTCCAAGAACGGACGCGACAGTCAAGGTCAACGACGCGGCATCAAAGTTTACGGCGGCCAAACAGTACCTGCCGGAAGCATCCTAGTTCGCCAATGTGGCACAAAAATCCACCCAGGCGACCATGTCGGCATGGGCAAAGACTTCACACTATTTGCCAAAATTACTGGCAAGGTTGCCTACGCGCGACTGGGCAAAAAGAGAAAACAAGTCTCTGTTATTCCTGCCTAGGGCCTGTTGACAATTCAAAAAACGTCACGAGAAGTCCTAGCATGAGGTCAAGTCAAGGCGGGCTTTGCCAAAAAAACAAAGGCGGGCTTGCGTAGCTACGCTCTCGTATTCTTTTTGTGAAGACCAACGAAGAGGTGGCCTTGTGATAGGGGTTCGCAGTTTTTTTTTAAATTGCCATCAGGTCCTAGTTATTACGTTATTGGTTGCGGTCCTTTGCCGCCCTATCTCCCCCTTTTGTTTTTTAAAAAAAGCTTACACAGGGGCTGTTTAATCTATTCAAATTTTTAATATGAGCATGAGAAAAAAGAAATTCATCGATTTTTGCCATATTTTTGTACAAGCTGGCAATGGAGGTGATGGCCATATTGGTTTTCGACGCGAGAAATATGTCCCCAAAGGCGGTCCCGACGGTGGTGACGGCGGCCGAGGGGGAAGCATTATTGCGCAAGGTTCAAAAGATATGCACTCTCTGCTTGAATATACCTTTCGTCGCATCTTTAAAGCTAAGCATGGCAAACCAGGAGGGCGCACCCAAAAAACAGGTGCCGGTGCCGATGATATTATCATCAAGGTACCCTTGGGGACTGTGTTTCGTGACAAGCTGACCCAAAGAACCATAGGCGAGATCACCCAACAGGACCAGTCGATCGTCCTGCAAGAAGGTGGCAGAGGCGGCTTGGGCAATCAGCACTTTGCTACCTCAACCAATCAAACACCGCGCAAGGCCACGCCTGGTGATGTCAGAGAGGGTTTTTGGCTTCAGGTTGAATTGCGCTTGCTGGCTGATCTTGGTTTGATAGGCTTTCCGAATGCCGGCAAATCTACGTTGCTTTCCAAACTTACCGATGCCAAACCCAAGACGGGTGACTATCCGTTTACAACTATTTCTCCCAATATTGGTATTTCGCAAAAAGACGATCACCGTATCTTGATTGGAGATATGCCTGGTCTTATTAAAGACGCCTACCAAGGCGTGGGCCTGGGATTGAAATTTTTAAGACATATCCAAAGAACCAAAGCCTTGCTTTTTGTGCTCAATGGAGACCCTCAATTTGAACACACACCATCAGTACAGCTTGAGATTCTGAAAAACGAACTTGCCAGCTTCGATCAATTCTTGATAGACAAACCCTGTCTTGTTGCCATCAACAAAGTTGACTTACTTAAAGGGATAGATACTGAAACACTCAGCCAAGACTTTGAAGAAACAGATGCTTCACATCTGTTTTTCATATCAAGCCAGACCGGATATCAACTAGAAAAGCTCAGAGATGCCTTACATGAACTGCTATAGAAACCTTTGCTGCAAACTCCCTCTTATCTGGAGCAAGATGTGATGGCTAATGCGTTGATACACCGCCTGTCATATAGACTTTTTTGCTGCGCGCTCTTTACAATTCTTTTCGCATGCACGTCCAGTCCAAACGCTACCGCAATCAAGCATGAAATTGAAGACCTCCCCCAAGATGATTTTTCGATGCTGGCCTATCTGCTCCAAAGCCCAAAGCCATGGAATGTCTATGCTCAAGCCTATCCGTCGCTCACATTCCAGAGCAAGGCCACACTCAAGCTCGCTACTACAGGCAAGCCTGAGGTAGCCAATACTGATATGGTCTATGCTGCGCCAGACTACATCCACATTCAGCGCCAACCTTTTACGCCTATTTCACCTGTTGAGCTGATCATACATGGAGGTCTTTATTATATTCGCCCTGGCATAGATCCCATGTATTACCAAATCAAAAACAACCCTGAGCTAATAATACTCCAAAAGACCATTCTATCTGAAGTGCTCTTACACTTTGCTGCCCAACAGCTCAAACAAAGCTCTGCCTCAACCCAAGGCCAGCTGAGTTGTTACACGCACGCCTCCCAAAAGCTCTGTTTTGATTCTCAAACATTTTTGCCCATCAAGGGAAGCATTAAAGGGGGGCACGAGACCTTTAAGTCCCTGAGCTTTCACATCACTGCCCCAGCCCCTCAAATCAAAAGAAAGCAACCAGAGCGCATTCACCAGTTGCGCAACCACAAGAATTTTTGATATAATAATAGGAGAAGATTTGGACTATTCACTGCAAGACAACGCCCTGCTCAAAAGCGCCATAAAAGCGCTCCTTGATCGAAAAGGGCTAGAGATTCGGCTTATTGAAGCTGCCCAACACTGCTCATATGCTGATTATTTTCTGCTAGTCAGTGCCACTTCCAAGACCCACGCCCAAGCCATATCTGATGCGCTTATACCGCTTGCCATAAACAAGGCCAAGCCAGAAGGTTATTCAGGTGGGCAGTGGATTTTGAACGATTTGGGAGATATTTTGGTCCATGTCTTTGTTGGCCAAGCCAGGGAGTTTTACCAACTTGATAAGCTTTGGGCACACGCCCCTTCAGTTGACATTGACGATGACGTTCCTCAGCCCGCGCTTCTCAACACAGCTGTTTAGATATTAAGCCTTGCACTTACACTTTATCACGCTGGGCCGTAAATTGGCTTCCCATGAGCATGTCTGGATCCATGACTTTCTCAAACGCATAGAAAAATTCACACCCACCTCGCATCAGCATTACAAAGACAAGTTTGACATGCATAAAGATCAGAACGATCCGAAGTACGTCAAGTGGTGCGAGGGCCTTATTCCTGCCTCGACCTATTTGGTTGTTTTAGACGAGCGTGGCAGATCTTTGAGCACACGGGCCTGGACAGACATTTTGTTTGAAACTCGAACCATCCACAAACACATCACTTTTTTAATTGGTGGATCCTATGGCCTACCAGAATCAATCAAAGCCAAAGCACGCTTAAAACTTTCGCTAACCCCCATGACGTTGCCCCATAGGCTGGCCTTTCTTGTTCTCTTGGAACAAACCTATCGCGCATTTACCATCGACAAAAACATGCCGTACCATCACTAGGGCCTGTTGATTATTTAATAATTTTGTATCAACCAGAGGGTGTGATTTAATAGCTTCAAGGAGCCTCTTTATGAATAAATCAATCTTACTTTTTTTAATAAGCCTTTGCATGCACAGTCATGTCTTTGCTTCTGGTTTTTCTAAGCCTGTCTGGGGAGGTCCAAGAGCCATTGGCCTTGGGGGAGCCTACGTTGGGGTCGCAGATGATGCCACTGCGCTTTGGCACAACCCTGGCGCGATTGGTTTTTTTGAAGGTACGCATTTATTTTACCTGGGCGCGGATGCCATCATCACTGATTTGGACTATACGCCCCTAGGCGCCCCAACTGAAAGTGTCAAAAGAGAGATCCTGCCGGTTCCTTCTTTTGCTTACATCAATAACAGCTTTGATGTTTTGCGTTTTGGCATTGGGGTTTATTTTCCTCATGGCAGCGGTGGCACGTTCGAAAGTCCATCTGCCATTCCCACAAACCCGCTGGAGGGTCGCATTTATTCCATGGAATTATTACCTACTGTTGCTTGGCAGATGACCGACTGGATCAGCATGGGCGCAAGTCTTCGCGTGGTTCGGATTGCCAATGAGCTCAAAGGCTTTCCATTTATTGATCCCAATACAGGCGGTCTCTTAAGTATTGATCATTTGGATGTCAGTGGATGGACCATTGGCGGCGCGCTCGGGGTCATGGCCAAACCCTATGACTGGCTAAATATTGGCTTGCTCTATCGCACCCAAGTTCAAAAAAAGCTTGAAGGCACACTTGAGATTGCGGGGGTTGGATCCACCGATGCATCTTTAGAGATGACTTTGCCAACACTTATCAATATTGGCTTTGCTGCCCAGGCTACAGATTATCTGATGCTAAGTTTTGCCTACGAGTTTGAGCGCAATACGGAAGTGGATACATTTGAAGTCAGTACCCCGCTAACTGGACCGGCAACGCTTGCTCAAAACTGGAATAACTCGCACACCTATCACTTTGGTGCAGAGCTTAAGCCGACTGATAATGTCCAAGTGCTTGTGGGTTATGCGCGAGACTTTATGGAATCGATCCCTGACAACGTCATCAACCGCGTCACTGGGGATGTCAAAGCTCACGAAGTTTCTGCGGGACTAGGCTGGGATATATCGAAAAAGTTTAATGCCACGTTGGCTTGGAACGGTCGATTTGGAAGCAGAACTATTCCTCAACAGGGCTTCATCCCACAGGCAGAAATTAAAGCGTTTGTTAACACCGTTAGTCTTGGGGTGGGCGTGACGCTTTAGGACCTATCAAGGCCGAGCTCTGCATAAGTCGCGTTCTATATCCGCTTGACCTCATAAGAACGGCTAAAGCTTTTTGGCAAGACTTCGGTCATGTGTTATTGGTTAAGCATTTCCAAAAAGTGAGAGGGCGGCAAAATATACAGCTTAAGTCCCAAACAAAAACTAACGTGCGCCGTAATTTTTTTGATAAAGAGTCTTTCGTGTTTAAATCTTATCTTAGATTGATCTGGCTGCTTTGCCTGATGGCGTATTCCCACAGCCATGCCAACGGCTTGTGGGATGGCTTGTCTTCACATCAACAGCGCAGCGCCCTCATTAAAAGCGCGCAACACCAATACCAAAAGCAGAAAATTCATTTTCAAGAGCGTGCATTTCGTTCTGATTGCAGCGGGTTTATTCAAGGCGTGATTTGGGATCAAGGCCATGATCTTAATGCTTTTTACAAAACCTACCGATGGGAAGTCAATGGCGTAGCCTTGATTCAAAAGTACATCGAACGTGTAGGACAATTTGGCAAACGTCTCAAGCCCCAAAAAGGCGATCTGGTTTTTTTCAACCAGACATATGATAAAAATAAAGACGGCCTACGCAACGACCCCCTCACCCACCTTGGCATCATCACCCACATCGATCAAAACCACACCATCACCTTCCTCCACCACATGCAGGGCCATGTTCAAAAAGGATACATGAACCTAAAACTCCCTCGCATCCAAAAAAGAGGTGGCAAGACCTTCAACTCATTGCTCACCCGCTCCGTCTCCCAGAACCTAGCTGCCCAATTATTTGAGGGATTGGGCAAGGTTTATTCCGGCGCGTCCTGACCTGATCTACTTTACCTTTTTTAAAATGACTTTTTCCTCGCGTGAGACATTGTACTTCATGCTTGAAGCGACTACTTTATTCACTGGTCATCACTTTCATTTAAATTTATAACGCTTCCATGAACCTTAAAACCGTCAAGGGCATGCAAGATCTTTTGCCGGAAGATATTTGGAAATGGCAAGCTGTCGAAAAAAAACTTGGTGTCATTGCGCATTCATTTGGTTTTAAAGAAATTCGAACACCGATTTTAGAAGACCTCTCGCTCTTTGTCCGAGGCGTGGGCGCCAATACAGATGTCGTGCAAAAGGAAATGTATGCGTTCGAAGATCAAAATGGCGATCAACTTTGCTTACGTCCTGAGGGCACGGCTGCTGTGATGCGTGCTTTTTTGCAGCACAATTTGGATCAAGCCAAACCGATACAAAAACTTTTTTACATGGGGCCGCTTTTTAGAAGAGAGAGACCCCAGAAAGGTCGGTATCGACAATTTCATACATTTGGTGTTGAGGCTTTGGGCAAGCGTGCGCCAAGCATTGATGTTGAGTTGATTGTTTTGGCTTTTGAGATTGTGCGCGCCTTTGATGTGCCTAATCCGCAGTTGGAAATTAACTCTCTTGGCAACAGCGCAAGTCGCCAAGCCTACCGCAAGATCATCTATGATTATTTTGCTGCCTTTAAAAACGACCTGTCTGAGCAAGAACAGATCCGCCTCCAAAACAATCCCATGCGGCTTTTAGACAGCAAAAATCCAAAGCTTCAGGATGCCATTGCACATGCCCCCAGCATATTGGACGCTCTGGATGATAAATCAAAATCTTTTTTTGATGATGTCTTGGCGGGGCTAAAGCCATTTAACTTACCCATGCGGGTCAATCCATCTATTGTGCGGGGGTTGGATTATTACTGCGACACATCTTTTGAAATTATGGCTGATGGCCTGGGCAGTCAGAGCACCGTCATTGGTGGGGGACGCTATGATAGCCTGAGTGAAAAGCTTGGTGGCAAAGCTGTCCCAGCTTCTGGATTCGGAATGGGGATTGAACGGCTTATTTTAAGCGCCCTGCGCATTGCTCCGAGTCCTCAAACAACAGTTGTGGTCTTGCCCCTTGATGCTGACATTGAAGCGCAGACCTTGGTCATCGCTCAAAACATCCGCGCCCAGATCCCTGGATTTGCCGTGCATCACTTGCCGTGCATGGGAAGCATCAAGGCCGGACTTCGGGCAGCATCAAAGTATAAGCCTAAACATGTGGTGCTGGTAGGCAGTCGTGAAATTCAAAATAAGGTTGTGGCTTGGAAGGATTTTGAAAGCGGCAACCAGGAAGACATCAACCTTCAATCCTTAATTAAACTATGGAAAGAAACACTATGAACAAAACCTATCGAACCCATCACTGTGGAGAGCTTAAGGCCAAAGACGATCAAAAGCAGATCAAACTTTCTGGCTGGGTTCAAAAGCATCGCAACCACGGCGGATTGATTTTTATCGATCTTCGGGATCGCTATGGACAAACCCAGATTGTATGTGATCCTGAAGTTTCACAACAAGCCCATGACCTAGCTCAAACCTTACGCAATGAAAGTGTTGTGCGCGTTGAAGGCTTGGTGGTGAAACGTCCTGATAACATGATTAATACTAAGCTTACAACTGGGGCTATTGAAGTGCATGCAAGTTCTCTGGAGATCTTGTCTCAGTCTGCAGTCATACCCTTTCAGATTGAAGATGATGTTCAGACCTCTGAAGCCACCCGATTGAAACATCGTTATCTGGATCTGCGGCGAAAACCCATGCAGAAAAACCTTCAGATCCGCCATCAGATCAACCATACGATTCGTAATTTTCTTAATACACAAGATTTTTTGGAAGTCGAAACACCCTACCTTACCAAGTCAACGCCAGAGGGCGCGCGTGATTATGTTGTGCCAAGCCGGGTGCACCCGAATGCTTTTTTTGCCCTTCCGCAATCTCCCCAACTGTTCAAGCAGCTCTTGATGATCTCAGGCATGGATCGGTATTATCAAATTGTGCGATGCTTTCGGGATGAAGATCTACGCGCTGACCGGCAACCTGAATTCACACAGCTAGACTTGGAAATGAGTTTTGTCTCTCAAGAAGATGTGCTCACACTGATCGAAGGCTTGGTTAAATCTATCATGAAAGACGTCTTGGGCATTGATGTGCAAGAACCATTTGCGCGCATGTCGTATGATCAAGCGCTTGCCTCTTATGGGTCGGATAAACCTGACATGCGTTACCCGATTGCCTTAATTGATTTAGGGACCGTGTTTAAAGATACATCTTTTAAAGTTTTTCAGAGTGTACTGTCCACCGGTGGTGAGATTCGTGGCATGAACATCCCCAAGGGTGATTGTTTATCTAGAAACCAGATTGACAACCTGACCAAGCGTGTCCAACACTTTGGTGCCAAGGGCATGGTTTGGATTCGAAAAAAAGCTGACGGGCTTACATGTTCTATTCAAAAATTTCTTACACCCGATGAGCTTGATGGCCTTGCCATAGCCCTCGAAATGCAAGAGGGTGATTTGGGCTTGGTAGTGGCAGATCGCGCAAGTACCGCCCGAAATAGCTTGATTGAAATCAAGCCTGAGGCTTTAGACAAAGCAGGGTTTAAACCAACCGAGTCTTGGTCATTTTTGTGGGTTGAGTCCTTCCCACTGTTTGAATTTGATGCTGAGCAAGACCGCTATGTCTCCTTGCACCATCCGTTTACACAGCCACACCCAGATGACTTAGAAAAGTTTAAACAGGAACAAGACTTGGAGCATGTCCGATCAAATGCATATGACCTCGTACTCAATGGATTTGAAATTGGAGGAGGGAGTATCCGAATTCACGATCCAGAGGTCCAAGCTAAGGCGTTTTCTATTCTTGGCTTAAGTCCATCAGAAGCTCAGGAAAAATTTGGATTTTTCTTGGACGCACTTAAATATGGCACACCTCCCCATGGTGGCATTGCTTTGGGACTGGATCGGATTGCCATGCTTCTTTCAGGCTCTACAAGCCTTAGAGACGTGATCGCATTTCCTAAAACACAAAATGCCAATGACCTTATGGTAGAAGCCCCCAGCTCTATTTCATTGGATCAAATGCTGGAGCTGCACCTTTCTAGCATCAAAAAAAAACCCACTGAGACGTAACATGCACGCTTGCTTGGCAGGCCTGCAAAGTGTGAAAACAGCTTCTTCAGTAGCTTTGGACCCTTATGGACAGGGGCCACTAAGGCCGTGCCAGAAAAAGAAAAATGTGGTAAGGTTTGCCCATTTTTAAACCATGCTCAGCACAACACATATAAGGCCTTCGCCACCATCGGCTTCCGTGAATTTATCTGTAGATCACGCCTTTGAGGGCAAAACCCTGCTGGTCACAGGCTCTTCAGGCTTTTTGGGCAAGGTTTGGCTAAGTATGTTTCTTAAACATACACGATCATTTAAACACCTGTACTTACTCGTACGACCCAAGGGCACAAAGTCTGCCAATGCCCGTTTTGAGCAGATGATCCATCAGTCTTTCGCGTTTAAGCCTTGGTACGACCCAAACTCCTTTCAGCAAGTTCAAGACGTTCTCAATGAAAAAGTCACAGTCCTGCAGGGCGATATATCCGAAACAGACCTTGGTTTGGGCGCCTATAACGCCCAGAGGGTCAAGCAAGACCTGGACTTGTTGATCAATATTTCCGGCTTGGTTGATTTTAGGGCATCGCTTGAACAAGCCTATCGCGTCAATGTCATCGGACTCAAAAATATTGCAACCTTTGTGAGCGAATCTGAAAAAGCCAAACTTGTCCATGTCAGCACGTGTTATGTTGCAGGCAAAAAAGAAGGGGCCATGCTCGAGCAGGTCAATGACCGCACACCCATCAACCAAGCCATGGATCCACATAGAGAAATTAAGTGGATCGAACACGCCATCGCCAAAACACATACTAAATTTGAGGGCAAGGACAAAGCCGTTGAACTTCAAGATTTGTTAAGAAAACGCCACGAGGCCAAAGGCCGGCAACCTAACCTTAAACAATTTCAAAGAGCGCTTGAATTGCTCAAGCAAACCCAACGCACGCAAGCCCTGGTTGCCTTAGGCTGTGACCGAGCAGAAGTCATGGGCTATCCCAATACCTACACCTACACCAAAGATCTTGGCGAAAATCTACTGGCGAAAAACTTTTCGCATGTTGACTATACTATTGCGCGTCCAGCGATTATTGAAAGTGCCCGAAACTACCCTTTTCCAGGTTGGAATGAAGGCTTTAATACCTCTGGTCCCTTGGTGTATTTGGTCAAAGGTTGGTTTAGGTATTTTCCATCAGAAGAAGACCATCCCTTTGATGTTATTCCTGTAGATATTGTAGCCCGGGGCCTCACCCTGATCGCTGCTGCTAAGCTGGAAGGTCATGCCCAACAAGTCTATCAGCTTGCGAGCTCAGCGCTCAACACCTTCACGATGGGGGACGCGTGTCGCCTGTCATCTAACTATTATGATCAGTTTTATAAAAAAACAGGTGAAACATTTTTCGAGCGCCACTTTCAGCATCGCAAAACAATTGCAACAGTTCGTGACCACGTTCTGTCTTCAAAGAATCTCCATACATTTTTCTCATCTTTGGAAAGGCAATGCGCAGCGATAGATGAATTGCCTGAGTTCATACAAGAGCGGCTTAAGCCCCTGCGTATGAAAATCACGCTTATGAAACGCAAAACAGAGCGCACAGAAGACTTACTCAATATTTTCAAACCCTACATCCATGATTTTGTGCAAATTTTTATCAGCAAGCACATTCTTAAGTTCAATGTCAAAGAGCCTTTCTGGCAATACGATATTCAGGACTTGGATTGGGAATATTACTGGGCACATGCTCAGATGCCCGGTTTGCAAAAATGGTGTTTCCCCGCGATTGAAGGCAGGTCAGTACCGATCATGCAGCCCTCCAAGACCTTCAACCGCATCCCGCACGCAACCTCGATCGAGGAAGTCCTGTGATTTTTATCTCCGGTGGTACAGGATACTTGGGTTCTTACATTGTATCCAGGCTCCTAGAAACAACGGATCAAAAGCTAGCGCTCTTAACGCGTGCCAAAGATCAGGCGAGTGCCAAAGAAAAACTTTGGAAGTCTCTGCAACTTCATATGGATCAGGACACCTTTGATGGGTATTTAAACCGCATCGCGCTTGCTACGGGCGACCTTACCCAAGAGCACCTTGGCCTGTCAGAAACCCATCAAAAACTTTTAGCCCAAGACGCCACCTCCATCATTCATTGCGCGGCTTCCCTGAACCGAAAATCAAATACCAAGTGCGCGCAAATTAATCTGATGGGCACGCTTCATATGGTAAACATCGCCAAGGCATGTAAAAATCTAAAACGCTTTAGTTTTGTATCGACTGTTGCGGTCGCAGGCATTCGTCAAGACCAAACACTAAGCGAAGATGAAGTCGTAGATTGGTCTTTGAGAGATTATGATCCTTATGCCCGAACAAAAAAGTTCTGCGAATCATTGGTTACATCCAGCTTTCCAAAAAATGTGGAAACGCTCATTTTTCGGCCCAGCATTGTCTTAGGCGACAGCCGCAAAGCGGAGACCACGCAATTTGATATGGCCCGGGCCTTTGGCATGCTCACCAAGCTTCGCATGCTTCCCTTTGACAAAGACATGCGCTTGGACATTGTTCCGGCTAATTTTGTGGGTTTTGGTATTGCAGACATCCACGTCAAAGACAAACCCAAACATAACATCTACCACATGAGCTCAGGCAAAGGCGCTGTGACTTACGGCCAAATTGCGCAAACGCTTGAAGATGCCAACATCACCAAACCCACCAAATTTGTGCCTCAACTTCTGAACGCCTTTAAGTGGCTGATCAATGGTCTGCACATCTTTCCCCGCAGACACGTGATCTATCAAGGCGCCGCATTGATGAAAGTCTTCTTACCCTACCTGCATTTCAATACCGTCTTCGACAACACCCGCACTGTTGAAGAAGTCGGCGCCGCCCCCGCGCCCTTTACAGATTACTGCACGGACTTTTATCATTTTTTGAAAAAGGGTAAGTATCGATATAATTATAAAACATATAAATCGTTACTCGCCAGCGGTGCAAAAAAAAATCAACACAGATAACATCGAGGCTGTCACCTGAGATGTGCAGCAGAGGTAGCTTTTCTTGAAGAAAGTTTCTGCAAGTATCAAGCTTACTTGACCCAAACCGTTGTATTTGGACAATCTTCTCTAGTAGAACATGAAGCAATGCCGAATATTTGTCGATCATTAATTCCAATAATAGAGCCTGATGTCCCGCGACCTGCTGCGGATAAATCGTAGAATGAAGTAGAGTTTTGATCTGCATTCATGGGATCACCCGCGGCCCAACCTGCTGGCGACAAATATTGAAAATCTGGTTCTGAGATTCCACCGTGATAAAGAGAACTACAAGACGCCTTCAAATCATACATAACCAAAGGTGTTGTGGCTCTGTGGCCAAGTAAGTCGTAGTTTGCAAACAGTTCCAAAATGAATTCTGGATGACAGCCTGATGGATCTTCGCCACTGCAGTAGGTTCCTCCATGGTTATCTGCGCAAATATGTTGAATGGGGTTAAAGCGCTTTGATGTCTGCACATACCTCACGCCATTGGCTGACCTTTGTCTCATCACAGAGTCATCAGGAACTCCTCCGTAGCAATTTGTTCGAAGGTCATGAATAGCAGACCGTTCCAAGATGGCATATTTTTCATCTGTCGTATATCCGTTGGTGATATCGGTCAACTTGTCACCTTGGTAGCCAGGGGCGTTACTATTTGTACTCGGATCTGTAAATTCATCAAGGTCGGTAAACATCGTATGAATATTTCCGCCTCCCCAAGGGTCTACAGAAGTTCCATTATCCCTTGAAGATAGCTCTTCAAGGGATTTATCCCCCGTCATTTCAATGATGGATGGGCCACGCGTTGTAAACTCAGATTTATTCACCAAGGTCCAACCGCCACCGTCTGTGGTCATGTCACAGTAAATTTTGAATGGTAATAAATTCCCTGTTGGACCATCAGGCTTGATGAAGTATGCGCCATCAGGAGGTAGAGTGCCATTATTTTCAGCTTTATAGTCTTCAAGTATGGCCCGGCAACTTGCACCTGCATTTACCCCGCTCATGCCATCCCCATTGCCTGATGTAAAGGCAGGACAAAATTTTATTACTTCTTCAACAGCTGGAGGATTGACCTCAACAAATTGTTGATCTGTCTCATTTCCTTGCTCATCAAAGAGTGTCGCAATAACCATTCCAGACGCAGGAAAGGTAAGTGTATCAATAGGTGTGTCACTTAGGTCTTTGCAGTTTGAGATACGGCCATTGTCACAATCACATCTCAAAGAACCAAAAATTTGACTGAATGCAAATATTTCAATCGATCCTACCCCGTCAGGTGAACATGTACCACCAATGGTCACCTCTTGAAGATGGTCGACCACAAGGTCTCCATCAATAATGGAAGCCCCTTGGGCCTCAAGGACCAAATCTATAGATGGCAACTTACGGACGTTGACAAGCTGTTGATCTGTCACACTTGGCTCACCCACAAGCATTGCAATCACCATGTCAGTATTAGCAAACGTTAGCGCGCTGGTAGGTGTGCCCATTGGGTCTTTGCAGTTTGAGATACGACCATTGTCACAATCACAGGTAAGGGCAGCATTAGCCTGACTATGGACAATTATTTCAATCGATCCTACCCCGTCAGGTGAGCATGTACCACCAATGGCAACCTCCTGATTAGGCTCAATAGTCAGAGCACCATCAATAACAGTGGCGCCGTCAGCTTCAAGGGCCAGAGTCAACGAAGGAAAGCGTTGGAAAATAATATCGGGACCCCCCAAAGGAGGACCAATGGTAATTGGCACAACGATCGGTAGATCCTCTTCAGGGCTTGTAATATCAGCATCAAGACATTCGGCAACACCGTAAGACTGAGACGAGGCTGGAACCAAGTTCATCTCGCAGGTTTTATCGTGGATCTTTCTCACACTAGGATCAGGACAATAGAGTTTGGCTGTGAGTGGAACGCCTCGAAACATCTCTTTCCACGGATCGCTCACAGTATTCTGATTCCAGAGTGTAACCTCTCGGAAATCAATATGCTTTAATTTTGGATTGCCTGTAAACATGGCATGAACTGACGATACATGGCTTAGGTCAGTTCCTCTGAAACTCACTTCGCTTAGAGCTGCTGCTCCAGAAAACAGACCATGCAGGCTATCGAGCTTTGAAAGCTGACTTCCTTCGAAGCTTATGTTCTCAACGCCAGAATGCGCAAACAGACCCTGAAACGCTTGTTGCCCTGGTTTAAGACTAGGGAAGTTTAGGCCTCTCATATCAAGACACTTCAATGATCTTGTACCAGCAAACATGGCTTGCGCTGTTTCCAGGCTTGAAAAATCAAGGTCTGCCACAGCAACGTGTGTCAACGCATCAGCGCCACTAAACATAAAGCCCATATCTATAACCTGAGAGGTATTGCCGCCGGCTACATATTTAAGATCTTGGCACCCAGCAAAAGCGCCATTTAGATTTCTCATCCCAACGCGACCTAGCGAGTCAACGCCTATAAGTCCGGCACAGCTTTTTTGGGCCTTAAGAAAGCTCCATGCAGGCAACCCCTTGTGGGTAGTGTTCTTTGTGATCCGAATCTCGTAGGTGCCGCGTTTAAGGTAGGTATGTTGGGCGTTGGGACTGTTGAAAGCATCTACAACAACCGGACCAGGTCCATAGGGATCATTGTAGTCCACAGTGAAATCATATAGATACGCCCCCTGCTTCGAATCCTGGGGCAAAGGCAACTCAATCGTTTTGTTTTCACCCGTCACTTCCCAGATCAGAACAAACGCATCATCAGGCGTGTCTTCAAAAATACCTGACATGCCCTTGGCTGATTGAACTCCAAATATGCCGAACATCAATGCCAAAAGAGAAATAGAAAAAGACTTAAAACCAATGTGATATAAAATATGCTGCATGGGCATGTACATAGCAAAAACCATACCAATTTACAATACCGCTAAGCTCCTGAATATGCATGTTTTTTTGTAAATGTGCGGTACAGACTAATACCAAAACACGTAACCCTGCGACATGTTGTTCTCATGCCGGTTGTAAATGTATTAAATCAAAACAAGAAACACAGATAACACCAATGACTAAGTGGCCTATGAACACCGCGCCATCGAAAAACTGGCAACCAAAAAGCCCCCTACAAATTATTTCAAATATTTTTACTACACTTTAAAGACCGGTCAATGCTGACCCCCTTAAAAAGATCAGCACAAGCAAATGACCCTAAGGCTGGTAGGTTCCTGCGAGCGTCGGAGCTTGAGCAGTTCCGCCAGATCGTGAGCCATAACAATATGTCTTTAGGTCTGATTTGATCAAGCAGATATCCATTGCAAACCCAACAAAGTTGATGACATCTGAGAAGCCCCCAACGTAGGGTGATGTGCTTTCAAAACCTGTGTATAAACGACCATCCCCACCCAAAACATGGATTTTATTTTCATCGCAGTGAATACCTATATTCCCAGAACCTCTGCCAGGCTGTATAGTGCCATTGTAAAAGGCCTCGCCTCGATCATTTAAAAAGCACGTATTTCCGATTAAATCTACAAACTGCTGGTTGTGCGGACTAACAAAATCATTCATCTGGATATTTTGCCCTGAATCAATGAGTAGCGCATCTTGGTTGGTACTTAGAAAAACCTTTCCTTGCGTATCTACCGCTACTGATCCTGTTCCAAATGTAGGAGTCCAACTGTTGCTTACAAATAATCCGATATTATCCGCAACAAACTCAATTGGATGGATGCCGCTTGTATCGAATGGCACTTCACCGAGACTCACGCGCTGACAGAACAGCTGGTTTTGATGCGTAACATAGCAATACTGTTCCAGACCCCCATGTATAAATTTCACATCAAGCAATTTTTGCTGAGGTTGCATGCTCCCTGTAAAACACCACACACTTCCTTGATCAAAAAGCAAACAAGCACTGGCGTGATGCCCTTGCGCATCAAGCAAACGCCCAGAAGGACGAAAATCAACTGTGTTTGGCGTTTTAAAATCCCCTACTCGGCCTACCGGAGGTAGCGTTCCATTTGCACTCTCCCGAAAACCCCAACTCCATACTCGCCTTAGGCTATCTACAATATAACAAGATGCTTCCAGGCAACGAATTGTCTCGATCGTCACCCCTGAGCCTAAACGCCCAGCCCAGTCACCAGACCCTTTATTGTCAGTGCCTGCGCCATAACAAAAAACTTTTGTTGGCGACATTTTTATGCAAATTGAACTAAGACCATCTTCCCAATATGTAGAGTGATTGCCAAACGTTAAGTCTACCAAGGACTCGCTGACTAAAATTTTTTCTTGATCACTAGCTGTAAGCCCCGATGACCCCGTGATCGTTGCAGTAAGATTTTCTGTTGCAAGGGCCTGGATATTTTCAATCGTCCCATCTTCATTCCGACATCCAGCTATCAACCCATTTGAGCAATGACATTGGATAGGCCCGCTGGGCAAGATAGCAAAGTTTCGGAGCGGCGAAATTGTAATTGCGTTTATTCCATTTGAAAAGCAGCTGCCACCAATGCTCACCAAAGCAAGAGGGCTTGACTCTACCGGTGTCAACACCAGATCCACGGCCACACCTTCTAAACACTTTGGCAAGGCAAAAAACACATAATCATCCAAAATCGTGTCTGCACATGATTTACCTTGGACAGATGTGATGTCAGCGGAGCAGTAAAACTGCGTACCACTATTTACTGCGCTTTCAAAGCTATAGATGTCATCTACAATTGGCCCGTCAGACCATAGTTTCGTATTTCTAAGATCCACTGCGTAGAGATTTGGATTGTTTAAAAACATATTGCTGAAAAGCTCTATGTTACCTAAATCTGTATTTCTAAAACTAACTTCCTCTAAGCTCACCGCGCCCATAAATAGAGCATAAACATTCGTTACATTAGACAAGTCCAGGTCTTCAAAGCTTACATTTTCCACACCAGCATTGTTGAACATCCCATACATGTTTTTAAGCTGACCAAACTGAGCATCCGTAAAGTCGACACACTTTAATGCGGGGGTATGGCTAAACATAAGGTACGTGGTCTCGACATTTGAAAAATCAAATGCAACTGTCTCAACATGGGTCAACGACGTCGCGCCATGAAACATTTGATTCATATACTTAACATTTGAAGTATCGCCCCCATTAACGGACTCAAGGTCCTTGCACCCTGCAAATGCCGAGGCAAGGTTTTCAAATCCAACATCACCCAACGACTCAACAGCAATCAGACCATCGCATGAAACTGATGGGTAGCGGCCACCAAAACTCCACGCCCCAACGCTTCCCGTAATTCTAATGGTCACAGTACGTTCCTCGCCCGGGACAACATTATAGGTACGGCTCACATCATCTCGATACCCAACAATAAGCTCCTCTGGAGACGCGTCTCCCCAGTTGACGGTGAAATTGTAATCATAAACCTTTGTTACTTCTCCAAGTGTATGGTCAAAATAGTTTTCTACCAGTGGAAGCCTCACTGTGTTTTCTAAAGCCGTAAGCTTCCATTTAAGAATCAACGAGGCTGGGCGCAAGCCATCACCAACAGGTGCTATGATGTCATTTTCAACAAATGCTACATCTTGTTTTTTTAGCGCACCGCTTGGATCAGTATTGGCGGGCACGTGAATACTGTCTTTGTCGCCACCACAATAGCTCAGCATCAACCCTATCAGTATAATAAAAACAGACTTACAACCTACATTAAATACATTATATTTCATGCAGCAACCGATATCACATGTTGCGAAAATTAGCTACAAGCCCCATTCTGGCAGTGCCTAACGTGATTTTAGAAAATACCGCTCTAGGATTATCTAGACCCAGAATGAATATACATATAGCAGGGATTTGATATGTATTTTCGTCTCATGATGAAGCAAAACTCAAGTTTGATGGACCGCGGACTCCAGGCTTGGACTGCGGCCTTGATAGAATTGATAAAACAAAAAACCAAGCACATACCCAAGACCCCGCAAAAGCTCCACCGCAAACTCTCCTTCCTCATGGCGGGCTATGCGGGAAGCAGAAATACAGGCGCCGATGTCCGTGTCAATGAGATGATCCGGCAGATTTTTCACATCATGGGAAAAGAAAACTTAGACCTATCTGTATTGACCATTGATAAGGATGCTTCAAAGCAATACTTTGAAGGGGCAACTCAAAAACTTGTTCCCCAAATCTTTCCACCCTTTATTTTTAAACACTGCCCTCAATTTGATGGTGTGATTGCCTGTGAAGGCTCGATGTTTAAATCTAAGTTTGCTGATGCCCTGTCGACATTTATGGCTGGCGCATTAGGCATGGCCAATGCCCAAAACAAAATCAGCATTGGATATGGCGCTGAAGCTGGCTTTATGTACCCAGCCATGAAAAACTTTGTTCAAAAGCATTGTAAAGACTCTCTCATTATATGCCGCAACCAAGCCTCACAAAAAATTTTAAATGACATGCATATTCGTACCAAGCCCGGAACCGATACTGCATGGACCTACCCTCAGCCCCCCAAGCAAAAGGGACAAAAGATACTCAGAGACCATGGGTGGGATGGAAACAAACCTGTGCTTGCCATTTGTCCGATTAACCCCTTTTGTTGGCCGGTTAAGCCTTCACTTGGAAAAAGTCTCGCACGCATCTTGCCTCAAAAAAATCAGGATGGGCATTATAAATCTATTTATTTCTTTAACACCAGCCAAGACAATACCAAAAAGTTTACCAGATACATCCAGGACATTTCACGCGGCCTGCAGCGTTTTGAAGAGAAAGAAGATGTATTTCCAATTCTTGTTGGTATGGAAAAACTCGACCGCAAGGCCTGTCTGGCTTTAAACCAAGTCCACCCGCATGCCATGCCGATGTTTATCAGTGATCAATGGGACATGGATGAGATGGTGGCCATTTTACATCAGGCATCCATGCTTGTGAGTTCGCGCTTTCATGCCATTGTCTGTTCAATGGCGGGGCTTGTTCCTTCGGCAGGCATTACCATGGATGAGCGCATTTTAAATTTGCTCACCGATCGGAGAGATACAGGCTTGCTCATGCAGGTCGATCAAGACGATTTAGAAGACAAGCTCTTTGAAACACTGATTCAGCTGGACCAGGACAGAGAAGGCATCCAAACACGGATTTCTCAGATGATTCCAAGGGAGCTTAAAAAAATGGGGCAGATGGGTATTGATTTTTCAAAAGAAGTGCAGCGTGTTTACCCACAGGCAAAACTCAACATTCATTCTACGAAGTGGGAAGACTATTTACCTCCTCTCATAGATAGAACACAAAACCTTCTAGACACCTACGCATGAGTTTTGTTCAAAAAATCATTGCGGGCCTTGATACCCAGCCTTCAAAGCCATTGGTCTATGAAGTTGCTGGCAAAACACTCAAGGCTTTTACAAACCATGACATCAAGAACAAAATTGCAGTTTTACAGGCAGCGCTTAAAGGTCTTAACGTTAATGCTCAAAGTCGGGTCTGCGTCCTAGGACCCAACTCTGCCAACTGGATAGCTCTAGATATGGCTGTTTTGTCCTTAGGAGCCATTCACATTCCTCTTTACACAAGATCAGATCCTGCTGAGCTTTTGTTTATCATAGAAAGTGCCAAGCCTGACTTGATTGTATATTTTGATCAAGCGTCTTTTGATAAAATCATTGCGCTTAAAAAGCTGGATACTCCCTCACGCTTGATTGACAATCTTTTTGACACACGCGCTGACCTTGCAGACTTAGCAGTTCAAACCCATCAGCCTGATGATATTGCCACTATTATTTATACATCTGGCACCAGCGGAACACCTAAAGGCGTATGCAACAACTATGAAAACATTGATTTCATGCTTGAGCAAACTCAAAAAAGGCTTAAAAGTGCAAAAGGTGGTGTTGAATCAGATGACAAAGTTTTTCACTATTTGCCGCTTTGTTTTTCGGGCTCGCGCATTTTGCTCTGGACCCAATTATTGCGAAACAATCCCATTTACCTTTCAACTAATTTAAAAAATTTAGCCCAAGAAATCAAAACCGTAAACCCTCACTATTACCTCAATGTCCCCGCCCTTTTGGAGCGAGTCAAGCAAGGCGTCGAAGATGCATTGTCAAAAAAACCCAAATGGGTTCAAAAACTTTATGATCACGCAAAAATTATTTTTGAAAAAAAACAACAGCATGGCATTCCACCTATAGACCAGATCGCCCTTGGCCTTATTGATCGTTTGGTATTGATAAGCATTAGAAAAAAAATTGGTTCCGACTTAAAGTTTCTTGTTTGTGGATCTGCACCATTGATCAAAGAAACCCAAGATTGGTTTACTATGCTTGGGATCCCTGTGTATCAAGTCTATGGGCTCACTGAAACCACAGCCATTATCACCATGGATACACCCAACCTTATGAAAGAAGGTTGGGTGGGCATTCCTATTGAGGGCATAGAGGTTAAACGCCTTGATACCGGCGAGCTTGTCACACGCGGCCCACATGTCTTTAGAGGGTACGATCAAGACGCTCAGAAAACCAAAAAGGTGTTCACAGCTGATGGGTGGTTTAAGACAGGCGATCTCTGCGAAATCGATGACATGGGTCGTATTCGCATCCTTGGTCGATCTAAACATGTTATTATTCCCGCCTCTGGGCACAACATCATGCCGGAGCCTTTGGAAGCCAAGCTCTCGAACCTGATCCCAAGCATAGACCAAGCATGTGTGGTTGGGCACGGCCAAAAAAAGATCGGCGTGATTGTAGCCGGGACTATCGATACAAAACGCTTTGATAACGTTTTAAACAAATTTAACCAAGCCCAGCCGCATTACAAAAAAATGGCATTTTTTATTCATGCTCCAGAAGGCTTTACACAAGAAAATGGCATGCTCACCGCAAATGAAAAGCTCAAACGACATAACATTGAAGCTTTTTATAAAGCTCAAATTCAAGAAAAAATTGAGGCACTAACATGAAATGGGCTTTAGACAATGACATCCTCATCATGGAACTTCATAAAGATCCATGCAATGAAATTGGTCAAGAAGTGCTCGCCTTTCTTGAAAGTTTTTTAGATCAAGCCCCATTAAAAACATCTCGCGCATTGATTATTTACAGCTCCCATCCAAAAGGGTTTTCAGCAGGCGCAGATCTGGTTCAGCTTTATAAGGGCATGCAAGTTATTGTTGATGTTGAGAATCAAAAAAAACATATTCAAAACTACATCGATCGCATTCATCGGGTCTTTAATACCATTGACCAGCTTCCCATTCCTACCATTGCCGTGACACATGGCATATGCTTTGGCGGAGGGTTTGAATTGGCTTTGGTTGCAGATTTAATTATTGCTGAAAACTCAACGCGCTTTTGTTTTCCGGAAAGTCGCTTAGGACTCATCCCTGGATTTGGAGGGATTCCCCGCTTGAAGCGCGAGCTCCCCAATCAAAAAATAAGAGACCTGCTTTTAACTGGCCGAAGTATGCGGGCAAAATCTCTACCTGAAATTGTGTCGCAGCTTGTCCCAGATGGGAAAGGTCTGTCTTGTGCTAAATCAACTGCTACGCAAATGAAAAAATTCAATCCAACAGTACTCCAAACTTCTAAAGCATTTATCAAGCCCAATATAAACGATGAACTGGAAGCCGAAAAAAAAATATTCATGGATATGATTTTAAAGCCTACGGCAAAAAAAGCCCTTAAAACATTTGTAGAAAACACAAGCAAGCAACCGTACCTGCCATAATCATGAGATTTTTAGCTGCTGTATTGTTTTTGTTCATATATATGGGATGCCATAACAATGAAGCTAGAAAAATTTTAAAAGAAGTTGGACTTGATCATTATGGCAGGCAATGTTCTGTCTATGCCACATGCAAGAACTTGGTGGCAATTAATTGTAACGCCGCAGCTGACGGGCCACTCTTTTATATAGATAAAATAGAAAAAACCATGCTTATGTGTTGTGGGGGTTGTTGTGAATCTACAAAACGTGAGGAAAATATTGTGAACAATGTCCGCCAGATATTTGGACATGCCCATAGCATTGGCGGGGCACTTTTTTTTAAGAGAAGTTTTGAGGGCTCTTTGTTTCATTTTTTTTTGCGGATATAAACAATCCCCCACAAGGCGTTAACCATGTGGGGGATAATTTTTTTAGCCTAAGTATAATAAACTTTAGATTTATTTTTTTGAAGGTGTTGCTTTCCGCGCGGGCTTTTTAGCACGTTTTTCATTTTTGGCTGCGATCTCGTCGATGGGTCCACATCCATTAAGCAGCTTGCCTGTAGAAGCAATCCCTTCAGTTTTTGGGGTTGGGGTTTCGGAAATGATTTGTGAAAATGTTTTTTTGCCGTTTAGTAGACCCAAAATATTTTTCTGTCCTGAGATAGCTATGGCTCCATAGTTATTGCCCGTTTTAGCGCAAACAACTGAAAGCGCTGCATAGCCAAATCCCGTGGGTTGAGCTCCCAATAGCTTGTTGTTAATTAAGAGGCCCGTGGCTGTCACAGAAGAAAAACCCTTTCCGTTTTGATTTGGACGGGTCCATCTCATAATTTGTGCGCCACCAACACCGATAGACACAGCGTGGTAAAAGCTCTGTTCCAAAGGACGCGCTGAAGAGGCGCTAAACATATAGTCGCCTAGTTTGCATGGTCTGGGGATTGTGAATTGTTCCAAAAGCGAGGTGTATTTATTTCTTTTGGTATCCTCTACATTAGTAATGTTGATAGAATAACCGACTGTTGTGCCATTGTCACAAGCAATTGCAGCTGTATAGTGGTTGTCCTCGGGGTGCCAATAGTACTTGTTCTTGTCTGCAAGATCATTCCACGTAGACTCTGTCGAAACTTTTGCTGCTTTTTCAAACAACTTGCCAAGCGCATCAGCTCCATCGGCCAAAACAAGTCCTGGCATCACGCAAAGACTGACCAAACTTAATAAAATTATTTTCCTCATACTCATATCAAATACCTTTCTTTATCTGTGTAACCTAAAAAATTTGTATCAGAGCTTCCTGAATGAGAACTTAATAGACAAACTCGCCGCCCCTAGAGACCCTCTTACCTTATCAGATACGCTTTTTTATTACAGTCCTGCATAAGTTCAGTTGAGTACAAGGGAGCTTTTAAAAACATTATTCTCTTCGTTGCTTTCTTCGATATGATTACCAACTTCAAGGCGGATGCTTAAATCATACGTTCCAGGACCAGGCAAGTTTTTGAAACACAGCGAGCGCAACGTTCTTGTCCATAAAGGCTCTGTAAATTCACCAACATTTTTGTCTCTGCTATTGCTGTTAATACTTTGGCTCAAACCTCTTAATTCTGTAATCCAAAAAATGATATTTTTTTCATACAAATTTTTTTGTACTAACCTGATTTCAACCAGATACGTAGGACGAAATGACATTGAATGCGGAACAATCCCTTTAGCATCTAAATGGATGCGCTCCAAACATATGCTTGAAGTTGAATCTGTAAACCCCAAATGCTGGCCTGTAGAAATATCAGGCGAAAGCCTAAGAATATCATTTAATTCTTTTTGGTAGAAAAATAAATCTACCTCACGCTTTTGCGGAATATTGATGTACTTGGGTTTTTGTTTTGAAGTTAATATTTCACCGCACTTAACCAGTGACGTCCTTCTGGCATTATAAATTTTTGCACCTTCTTCATAAAAAATAATTTTATTTAGCGCGCCACCAACAATGCTTCCTTTTTTTGCATATACAATGCCATTATTTTGCATCAGCGCGCTTCCCGATTCCAAAACAGCAATATGAAAATACTTTTGATAAGGAATATTCATGTGATCCATGGCCCAAATATTTTTTGTTTTACTGGTAAGACACTTATTATTGTTTTTACAGACATTGTCATAAATCACTGTGTCTTGAGGCAAGTTTACCTCACATACACTTTTATATTCAGCTGTCATTTTTTTAATATGTGTATGTCCTGGCCCATAACTAAAATATATAATGCCCAAAGTTGCCAAAAGCGTAGAGCCTATGGATATAATCAAATAAAAAAAGCCTTTAAACATTTTCAATATTAAAACCTATACCTATCATACAGTTTTAAAACCCTAAGAATGCCAAGAGCAATGACAATGTAGGTTGGATGAAAAAACCAAAATTTTGTCTTTGTTTTATTTTTTTTAAAGTTAAACAAAGACAAAATACCTGGCATGAACGTTAAACCAATCACAATTAAAATGCCTTGGCCAATCATTTTTAAAATCTCTTCGTCAATGATCATATAGGGTATACCGGTATCCACAGTTGGTAATTGCCTTTCAGGTTAAAAATTAAAGTGCTATATATTTATTTGGATCCACTTATTAATGCAAGCGCATTGTCAGTGAGAGCGGATCTGCCAAACACGCATAAGACTTTCCTCCAAAGTGATTCCAGCATTGCAACCCACCAAGACCTAAGTGCTTATTTGAAGGATAACAACGATAATGACACTTAACCAAAAAGCTCTATTTTATATACGACTTAGAGAATACCACCCCGCTGCCAAACTTATTTACTGCAGTTATTTTGTGGCCACGGCATCAAGCATTATACCACCTTGGTCAATGATGTTTTGACAGTCTTTAGAAACGCGATGATAATCAATAATGTCAACCTTTTGAGGCAGATAGGATTCTTCCAAAGCACTTTCCAATGCTTGCCATCTGGCAGCCTCAAGCTTGTGTTCGCCTTTGATCGCAATATCAATGTCTGATGTTTCATGTGACGTACCTTTAGCATAGGACCCAAAAAGAATAATTAGGTGCTGATCTTTTGAAAAATAATTTCGAATGGTGCTTAGCAAAAATGCCCGTGTCGAAGTTGAAAGACTCATAAGGATTGGGTGAGTTGACCCAAAAGACGTCTAACTTCTTTCGGCAGTTGGGTCGCCATAACATAGACATCTTCTGCCACCTCTACGTTGTATGTATGGACAGTAAGGTTTCGATGTTTTAAAAACGCCAACCACAGATCTAAGTCTTCAACAAACCCCTCCTTTTTAGCAGCGCGCAAAACTTGATTGGGACTTCCTGTCGGCACACCTTGCATTTTGAGAAAGCGTTGCATGGCCTTCCAAGACAGATCAAACGTAAACTTAAAGTTTTGAACCACTCCTGCCACAATGTATTTATTTTTTGGTTGTTCTAAAATATCTTCTAAAGACATGAGTGCTTTTTGTAGCGGAACCAGATTCAGGTCATTTGAATATGCATGCATACCTACTTTTCTATGCGCTACGCACGCAAAAATCTATGTTTTTGCCATCTATCAAAAGCTGTTAACCCCAACATAAAGGCACAGAACATGGCACACCTATGGAAGGCTTGCACAATAATGCAAAAAAAAATTGAACACCCTTAAAGCTTTACCCCTGAATGTGCAGGGGGTTTTAATCGCGTGAATCAACATAGTTCAAGTCCACGCTGGGTTCGGCATGCTTTAGTTTAGGGGCTGGTGTAGATTGAAATGAGCTGATAAAGAGGCCATATGTCAGACGTTATTCTTTCAGAGCTCAAAGAAATCATTCATAAAAAATTTAGTATCGAGCTTCAAAACATTCAAATAGAAAAAGACATTTTTGACACGCTTAACGTCAACAGCGTAGATGTATTGTCCTTGCTGACAGATCTTGAAGACCATTTTGATATTGAAATTCCAGATTATGAATTACAGGATGTAAAAACCTTTGGACAGCTCGTGGATGTCATTGCCCTTCGAAAATGAAGCACTTAAACCAATACACTTCTTTGGGTGACGCGCTTTTTGAGAAGCTGACAACACACCCCCAACACCTGGGTCTGATTGAGGCCAATCGTGACAAAGAAACACAAAGGCTTACCTATCAAGACATCCATAGCCAAGCCATACACGTAGCTAAAACCCTTCAATACAATCAGATCCATGCCGGCGATCATGTTGCCATCATCATGACCAACCAGGCGCGGTGGAATATTTCGGCGATAGGAGTGTTATATGCTGGCGGTGTTTTGGTTCCTATTGATTATAAGCTTTCTGCTTTGGAGCAGATTGAACTGATTGAACATAGTGATGCCAAAATTGTAATCCTTGAGTTTTATCTTTTCAAACGCATCAAAGATGCGCAACTGTTAGAGCGGCTCAATGGCCTGAAGATGATTGTCTCGGAAGCACCATTGAAATTCGAGTTGCAACCGCCATCACATCAGAGGTGGGACCAAAACACAGATCACCTGCCCTTTGAAATGATCCATCGCAGACCCGAAGACACAGCTACCGTTGTGTATTCATCTGGAACCTTTGGCACCCCCAAAGGATGCATGATGACACATCAGAACTATCTAAGCCAGGCCCACGCACTAAGCGAGCTCTTTCCGGTTGACCAACGTCATACGTATTTTTCATTTATTCCCACCAACCACGCCATTGATTTTATGTGTGGATTTTTTATGCCGCTGGTGAACCAATCAAAAACCGTACACCAACGCACGCTGCGTCCAGAGTTTATCGCACCAACCATTGCCAAGTACCAGGTTACGCACATGGCTTTGGTTCCTTTACTCCTGAATAACCTGCGAAAAAAACTCCAAAGCCAATTTGACGGTCTCCCATTTTTTAAATCACTCTTTCTAAAAATGTGTATTGCAATCAATCGTTTTTTTACACAAAGGCGCCCGAACTATGCCGTGTCCAAAATCTTATTGGCGCCGGTTCATAAAAAGTTTGGCAACTCGCTTCAATACATTTTTGTTGGCGGCGCGTTTACGGATCCAGATTTGGCACAGTTTTTTTATGACTTGGGGTTTTCTGCATCTATTGGATATGGCTTGACAGAGGCAGGGACAGTCGTGTCGGTTAATGATCTGGAACCTTTTACAACCACTGCAGGCAAGCCGCTAGCTATCACTAATGTAGAGATTCGCAATAGCACGGCTGTATTGGGTGGTTGCCATGGTGATATATGGGTATCTGGCCCGACAGTCATGAAGGGGTATTTTAAAAATGATGAGCTGACCCAATCTACAATCATCGATGGATGGCTCGATACTGGAGACATTGGTATTCTCAGCAATGATGGCTATTTGGATATTGTTGGGCGGAAAAAAAACATGATCGTCACCTCTGGTGGAAAAAATATTTATCCAGAAGAACTTGAAAAAGTCTTTTCTGACCTTAACTTTGAGGCTTATTGTGTATTTGCTGGCAGTTATCTTTTTCCTGAGGACCAAGATATTCGAGATCAATTGGTCTTAGTTGCTCAGCTTAGCCAGCACCAAAATGCTACACTCGCTTTGCCTGACATTCAAAAGCAAAACCAATTACTTCCGGAGCACAAACGTATCCAGCATGTTATTTTTTGGCCTGAAGATTTTCCTCAAACAGCAACAATGAAAATTAAACGTCCTGCCCTGGCACGCCGCATTCAAGAATCTGAAGTTTGCCAACTGCGCGCCCTATGAATCACACTGTTCTTATTAATCCCAAGTCTGGGAATATATTTCAGAGGCGCAAGCTCAAGCCCTTGATTAACATGTTTAAAGAGCAGCGGAGCTATGATGTCCATGTCACCCAATCCAAAGAGCATGCCCAGAGCATTGCCAAGGTGGCGTATAAAAATGGATGTCGGTCTTTTTTAATTTTTGGCGGGGATGGAACCATCTTTGATACGCTCAATGCCCTGTACCCCAAGGCATTCAGGGACCCTCCGACCTTTGGGCTTTTCCCCTACGGTTCTGGCAATTCTATGACCTTGGATTTTGCCAAAACAGGAAAACGGACCCTTGAAGCTTTGATCGCTCAAGAAAAAATGCCGTGCGATGTATTGGAACTCAAAACCCAAAAAAGATCTTACTATTTTGCAAACTTGGTCAGCCTGGGCTATGTCGCAGATGTGGCGCGTGTGCGCAATCGCTATTTTAATTGGATGGGTCCTCTGGGTTATGTATTGGCCGTCATCTTGACCTTGCCTGTGATGAAACCCAAAGCTATGACCATAATCCATGATCAAGATGTTCTAGACAAGACGTGGAGTTTTACGTCCTTTAATAATACGCGATTTACGGGCGGAAAAATGATGATGGCACCGCATGCCAACCCATCCGATGGAAAAATTGCAAGCCTCCTGGTGGGTCCCAAAAGCCGATCAGACATCCTCAAAGCCTTCCCCAAAATATTTACAGGCACCCACACAGACTTAAATCAAGTTGCCGCCATGCAAGCGGAAAGCATCGCCTTCCAAGATGCCCTGGCGCAACCCATCGTCATTGACGGTGAAATGTGTTTCGAGACGCCTTTATCAATAACTATACATCGACATGCGCTTTCGATATATGCGTTCAGCATCTTATAGAGCTTTAAGCATTAAATGGGACTATGAAAGAGTGAACTGTAAAGTTTTGTGACCTACTCATGGCCGAGCTCTGCATAAGCTTACGTTCTATATTCGCTTGACCTCATAAGAACGGCTAAAACTTCTTGAGAAGACTTCGCTCCTGTATGACTGGGGCCTAAGCCTGTCGCACTCTGTGCCATTTTTTTCCAGACAAACCCTGCCCCACATGTCCTTTTTTTGAAAAATACTTTTACTTTCGATGACTTACCCCCTCCAGTCGAATGGCACACTCATTGCTTTTAATAGGGTATTCTATTTTTTTATAACAAGGAGACGTATATGAAATTCAATAAATGCTTTTATGCATTGCTTACATCAGGTGCTTTAGCACTGAGCGGATGTGGTGATGGTTCAAACAAGGACGTATTATCCAATGGGGAGGTCACTCTTGAGAAAGCATCTCTTGTAGATGTGACCGCAAACAACGCCCACGCTTATAGCTTTTCTGGCGAATGCCTCAAAGATGGTGAGAAAGTCGTATTAACAGTCAACAAAGCAGCCCCACAGCAGGCGCCAACATGTATTGATGGCACATGGACCGCTATGCTCGATCTTACTGGCCTAAATCAAGACTCTAGCCTCGACGTTACAGTCGCCATCACTGGCTCAAGTGCTGACAGTATTACAACTGTTATTAATAACACCTTTATATGCCCTGATAACTTTGTAGGCGTATCTCCACTTAATGGTTATACATCACAGAGTTTTTGCGCGATGAAGTATGAAGCCAGTTTGGATAGCTCTGGGAATGCTGTTTCAGCTGCGGTTGTTCCTTTCAAAAACTCTGACTCACTGGATCGAACAGAGATTACTCGGCTATGCACCAATAATGGCTTTGACCTGATCTCCAATGATGAGTGGCAAACGATTGCAAGAAATATTGAATCAGTAGAAACCAACTGGGGTAATAGCCAAGTTGGGGATGCATTGGGCCTTAGTCGTGGACACCATGGTGATCCAAATGGCACTATTTCGTCGCCGTCTTCAGACGACGCACTCGCATGTGTGGGCACCGTAAACCCTTCTACAGAGGCTTGTAATTTGAATACTTGGAATGTGTACCGTCGAACCAGCACGCTTACCAACGGAGATATTATTTGGGATCTATCTGGAAACGTATGGGAATTGGTCAAAGACAATATCTCAAGCGTAGGTGACGCCTGGGGCTCAACAAATCATCCCCTTGTTGATTTTGCAACGGCTGCACCTGTCTCTGGTTCATTTATGTTTACAGGAGTTGCAGATAATCAAAGCCGAACGATTGCAGAGCATTTTGGTCCAGCTGGAACTTATGCCAATTTGACTCCTGATTCTGATGGCATTGGACAGCTCTACCCAGAAAATCTAAGCGTAGAAGAATTGCTTAGAGGGTCAGCATCTACAGATACTTCAGCAGGCATATTTGCTGCTGGTTTGGGTTATGCCAAGGTTGATTCCGGCACTGCTGATAACGAAGGCTTCCGTTGCGTATACCGCCCGTAGCCTCATGTTTGTATAAGAAACCTACACTTAAAAATATTTTATTTTTCACCCTCCAGGCCATGCTCTGGAGGGTTTTTTGTATGTCTTTCTTTTTTTCAGATGACCTCTTGCCTGATACATAAGGCGTTACATGTCACGACTTTCAAAAAAACCTGCGGCGCTTCACATTCTTTTTTCTGTGTATGCGTGGCTAGCGGCGTGCGTTTTTTTACCTCTTTTTTTTGTTTTTTTTATGCTCAGTCTCTTGATGGGGTACCAAAAAGGCTATCAGCTGATCCGTTACTTTTATGTCATGCTTTACTTGCTCTGGAGCCCAATCAGGGTGTCGTACCATCCGGACTTTGATCCCAATACACCGTATGTGTTGGTTCAAAACCATGTGAACCTATTGGATGGATTTCTAACAGGTCGGATTAGCCAAAACCCAATTTGCGGTTTGATGCATGCTTGGCAATTTAAAATACCTTTCTATGGATGGATCATGAGACTCTCGCGCGGCATTCCTGTCGATCCAAAGCGCAGGGGTAACTTGCAAAAGATAGTCAGGGAAGCATCCTTGAGAAAAAAGGAAGGGCTCTCTATTATAACGTTTCCAGAAGGTGGACGCACGCTCGATGGCAACCTTAAACCTTTTAAAAAAGGGGTCTTTGTCATGGCCCAGCAGGCTGAGCTTGACGTTGTCCCCGTCACGGTCAAGGGCATTTATCATATCAACCAAAAGGGCTCCTATCTCTTTTGGCCACATCCGGTTTCCGTTGTCGTGGGGAAACCTCGCTCCCTTAAAGATGTTGATAGGGAGAGCCTTCAAGACTTCATATCAGAGCTGCAAGATCACATGCAGTCAGTGCTCAAATGAATTTCAATCATCCTTAGAAACTGATAAGTCACATAAAATCGTGAGACACCACCAGAACACCATTGCCAGTCTTTTGTCACCCTTGTTAGGCCTCCCCCATGAAGATGTGGCAAAGCTGATTGAAGTACCCCAAAAAAATGGGCAGGGAGACTTGGCCCTGGCTTGTTTTTCCTTTGCCAAGACATTAAAACAGTCTCCACAAATCATTGCTCAAAACCTTGTTCAAAATATTCAAAAAAACCCACTTCCTCCAGAGATTGAAAAAGTTCAATGCGAAAGTGGTTATATTAACTTTTTTGTCAATGCCTCTGAGCTCGCAAAATCTATTCTACCCACTTTGCTAAGCTCCGATCAACCCATTGGAAAAAAAGACCCCAACAACGCCAAACCCATTGTAATTGAATTTTCATCACCCAATATTGCCAAACCTTTTTCAATTGGTCATTTGAGATCAACCAACCTAGGGGCATGTTTATCTCGTATTTATATGCACCAGGGCTGGAGTGTTGAGCGCATCAATCACCTAGGAGATTGGGGGACTCAGTTCGGTAAACTCATCACAGCATATAAATTGTGGGGCTTGGATCTTGATCTTTCCAGCGAACCTATTGATAAACTGTTTAAACTTTATGTGCGCTTTCACAAAGAAGAAGAAAGCAATCCTGATCTATTAGATCAAGCAAGGCAAGCTTTTGCAAAGCTAGAAGCAGGCGATCAAGAGACACATAAACTATGGACGATGTTTTGCGACTTTACTAAAAAAGAATTCCAACAACTCTATGCTCAGCTGGGAGTTACATTTGATCACCTGTGGGGAGAGAGTTTTTACATGCCCCATGTGCCTCAATTATTTGAAGACCTTAGATCCAAGCACCTTGTGTTTCAAGACCAAGGTGCTCAGATTATTGATCTTAAAGATCATAAACTTGGTGTTGCCGTTTTACAAAAAGGTGACGAAAGCTCACTTTATATTACACGTGATCTTGCAGCCGCAAGATACCGGTTTGATACGTTTGATTTTGAGCGCATGATCTATGTGGTCGGGAGCGAACAAGCCCATCATTTTCAACAGCTTTTTAAAATACTTGAGCTTATGGGAGCAGCTTTTTTTGATCGATGCGAATATGTCAACTTTGGCCAAATTTCGTTTGGGAAAGAAAAAATGTCTACTCGCAAGGGCAATGTTGTTTTTTTGAAAGATGTTTTGTCTCGAGCACAAGAAGAAGTCCTTAAAGTTATTCAAAGCAAAAACCCTGACCTTAAAGGCCAGGAAGACATTGCAAAACAGGTGGCCCTTGGTGCACTTTTGTATGCTGACATTTCTGCACGGCGCATTAAAAATATCAAATTTGACTGGGATGATATTTTAAGCTTTGAGGGTGAGACAGGTCCATACCTTCAATACTCATATGTTCGCATGCAAAGCTTGATTCGAAAATTTGATCAAGGCCTTAGCTCAGAGCTAAACATGGATGAGCTCAAAGAACCTGAAGAAATCAAACTTGTTAAGCAACTGGCTTGGCTAGAGCATGCGTTAGAGAAAGTCATTGAGCACAACGAACCGTTTTTTCTTGGGAAATATTTAATGGAAACCACACAATGCTTTAATAAGTTTTATCAAAAATGTCGCATTTTAGATCAAGCCGCTCCGACTGCCCATATGCGCATGTCACTGGTTTGTGCCACAGCCCATGTTATAAAAACAGGCTTGGATCTTTTGGGCATTCCAACACCTGAAAGAATGTAGGGTTTATTTGCTAACGGCTTCAACTTTGGCACCTACAACAAACAACTCATATTGTGTTTTTCAAAGGCCCAGAACCTAGACATGTCTGATTGGTGTATTCAAATATTAAAAAATCAATCTTTTGTGCAGGTGTGGGACCTCCAAGAAAAACTCAGGAAAGACATTATAGCAGGTGCAACTCAAAAACACCTTTTGCTTGTCGAGCATCTACCCACGCTTTCGTTGGGCAAGGGCGAAAAAGGACAAAACCTTTCCTTTGATTGGTCTTTTTACCAGGACCAGGGCATGGATGTTGTGGAGGTCAATCGTGGCGGGGCAGTCACCTATCATGGCCCAGGCCAACTGGTGGCCTACCCTATTTTTCACCTTCAAAATGAAAAGATGGGGATCAAAGATTATATTTGCTTGCTTGAAAATACAATTTTAGCTTTTCTAAAACACTTTGAGCTCAACGGCCATCGGAGAGAAGGCCATCCTGGCATATATATAGACAATAAGAAAATAGGCTCAGTCGGGATCCACGTGCGCAAGTTTGTCACCATCCACGGGCTATCCATAAACATCAACCCGGACCTGAAAGCATTCTCAAACTTCACCTCATGCGGCATCCCAGACATAAACATAACATCTATTGCGAACGAAAAAAAAACTGACAACATGGACATAACATACGATGCCTTTATCAAGAGTTTTAATGATCAATTTAATGACTGCTAAGTAAGCATAATCTATTTTATATTTACTTTTTTTGATAAAAAATGTTACGCTCCGCTCATGAAAAATTTACGCATGTTATCTTGTTTTTTTGTATTTGTATTTTCAACCGGGTCGCATCTTACAGCTTCGGCCCAAGACCTTGACCAAGCACCTGATATCAAAAATTACTGGCACCTTGCAGGTCCTGATGAAGGTTCCCAAGGCGTCAATGCGATTAAGCTAGGAGCAGAGCTTACAAAAACGCTTAGCTCATCAAAGCGTGAAAAGCTTGGAAAAATTATGATTGCAGTCATTGACAGTGGCACAAATATCAATCATGACGCAATTAAAGATTATATTTTTACAAACAAAAAAGAGATTCCCAATAACAACATAGATGATGATAACAACGGATACGTTGACGATCTACATGGTTGGAATTTTGTGGGGACCCGGCGCGATGGAACATTCATTGATAAAGATAGCCTAGAAATTGCTAGGGAAGCCCATCAATGCACAGTGTTCTTAAAAAACCCTTCAAAACACAAGTTCACAAATGAAGCGAATATAATAACCTACTGCAAAGATTTACTTAAAAACTTTGACTACCAAAACAAAGACTTAGATGAAGTGCTCAAAAAAGTTCGGAAAGTAGACGAAGGTATAGCTTCAGTTAAAAAAACCATTAGAGAAGAAATAGGAGAGCCTGCATTAGAAAAAGATCCCAAGCTCTTGGGTAAGGTCTTAAAAGAACAATTCGCAAATGGTCTCAATCAAGATCCGCGCTTTAAGCAACATTATGATACCTATCTTTACAGTCCAGAAGCTTGGCTTCCATTGAAAAGGCTAGAGGAATATCGAAAGGCTAGGGGCTCAAGCTTGCTCGCAAAGAAGACATTTGGATATACCGTGGGCAAAAAATATGGTTATGGCTCAAATAACGTTGCAGGCCCTGATGATTCTCATGGCACAGCCACTAGTGGCCTTACTGTTCAAATGTTTGAACAGGTCTATGGCAAACCAACTGCCAAAAATATTTTAACCATTCTTCCAATTACAGCCGTACCCAAGGGTGATGGTGACGAAAGAGACATAGATGTAGCCAACGCGATCGAATATGCCATTGCGATGGGTGCCAATATTATAAATATGAGTTTTGGGAAAGATGTTGGATCTATCCTGTCAGGCAAGTTACTCGTAGATCGCGCGCTTGCAAAAGCAGAGCAAAAGGGCATTATGGTATTTCATTCAGCTGGAAATGATGGCCTTGAACTTACTTTAAAAAACAACTTCCCAAACAAACTTAACTCCATTTCAGGTGAGCAGTTTTCTAACTTTGTTGAAGTTGGAAATTCAACCAATGAATCTGTATTTGAAAATAACAATATACCACAAAGAATGAAAGGGTTAGGCGCCTATAAATCAAACCATGGTCAACTGGTTGACTTTTTTGCACCTGGCAAAAATATTTTGGTGGCAGGATTTGACCCTCAAGGTAAAGAAAAAAGCCGTGTTTTTAAGCACCCAAAAGAAGGCGTAAAGCCTGACAATATAAACAACTATGCTTATAGGTACTCTAAAGGAGGTACAAGTCTTTCTGCTCCTATCGCGGCGGCAACTTATGGCATCACTTTATCATTATCGGAAGTTTTTAGTTCAAGTGAATTAACGCCTATTGAAATTAAGAACTTGCTCCTTCAATCAGTTCGAGATGATCTTGGAGGTGAGCAAGTTGCTTTTTGGGGCAGACTGTATCTTCCTACCTATGGTTATAAATATTCTCGTATGACCGAAGGTGTTGATTTTGAAAAAAGTGTTATTCCTTTTGGAGAAGCTTCAGCTGCTGGTGGCATTGTTGATGTCTACAAAGCATTCCTAGCATTCAAGGAATAAGTTGCTATTGGAAACAATACACATATTACTGAGGGCAATAACTAGTATAATATTATAAAGTATAGTCTGTATGAATTTTGGTAAATTAGATCATAAGGCAAGAGAAGCGATACGAATCAAAGCGGTAGAAGCAATTGTAAAACAGGGGATGACCCAAAGCGAAGTTGCAGAACTTTTTGGAGTTGGAAAAGTATCAGTCAATCGTTGGATGAAGTGATACCGAACAGGAGGCAAGCGTGGTTTGAGAACCAAGACTATAGGGCGGCCTCCAAAATCTAGTAAGTTAAAGCCATTAGAATGCGAGTGGTTAGTAAAAAGGATTACTGACAAGACGCCAGATCAATTGAAGCTTCCATTTTATTTATGGACTAGGGAAGCTGTGGGAGACCTAATTAAAAAAAAGTTTAATGTGGTGGTATCAAGATGGACAGTAGGAAGAATGTTAAAGAAGTAGGGCTTAACACCTCAAAAGCCAGCTAAGAGGTCGTATTTTCAAAAAAGTTCCGAAGTAAAAAAGTGGTTAAAGGAGGAATATCCTGGCATAAAAAAGCGTGCAGTCAAGGATAAGGCGAGTATACAGTAGTTAGAGGAGATGGGAGCACGAAGTGATGATCAAGTGGGAAGGACATATGGCAAGAAAGGCAAATCACCCACAATAGAAGTTTCAGGCAATAGGTTTAGGTGCAACATGATTGCAAGTATTAGCAATTCTGGGTTTTTATCATTTATGATGTTTACGGAAAAATTTACTCAAGATGTATTTATTAATTTTTTGAAACGTCTGACGCGAAAGAAGAAGAAAAAAATATTTTTAGTAACAGATGCTCATCTAGTCCATAGAGACAAGAGAGTAAAGAAATGGTTTGAAGAAAATAAAAAGAAAATTGAGATTTTCTTTTTGCCAAGTTACAGCCCTGAACTTAACCCAACAGAATATTTATATCATGATGTAAAGGCCAATGCAGTTCGGATATAAAGGGCAACAAATCAAAAAGAGCTTGTGAGTAATATTTCTAATTTCCTTGAAACTAAAAAGCAACGACCAAAAAAAATAAAAGCATACTTTAAAGCCAGTCATGTTAAATATGCATCTTAAAATAAATTATACTACTTAATGCTCCGAGTAATATATCGCAAGACACGTATTCACAGAGGATAACTTTCCTTTTATGTTAAGCCAAAGCTTTGGTAAAATTTCAGTTTCCTTCCCCTTAGCAAATGGCCTGTAAAAATTTGCTGCCATAAGCGCACATGTTATGCTCAGCGTATTGTGTTATTGTTTCAGTCTATGATCCGGTGTTTTTTTGTCGGAATGTACGGCATTAACAGCCTCTGATAAAACCAAGCAGGCCAACAAAAACCCGAACCGAAAGGCTAAAGCAACACAGAAACAAAAAGCGCTTCACCTATTGCACCGTACGACATTTGGCCTTACTCTCCAACAGATGCAATGTATCGAACGCCAAGACAAAGAAGGGATCAAGCAATGGCTTGATATGCAATTCAACCCTGATCTCAAAGCTTTTTCTAACTTCACCTCATGCGGCATTCCCAATGTTGAGATGACATCCATACTTCACCAAAAAAAACCAACCACCATTGATCAATCTTTTGACGTCTTCATTCAAAAGTTTCAAAATGCATTTTAATCCCAGTTGAGGTAGCACTATTGAAACGGTATCTGCGTATCAGGTATCTGAATTGTCAACCTGCCCTAAGGTTGATATAAACCACCATTGATGCGCGATACACGGGGAGATATGCAAGCCATAACCCGCAAGGGTTTTATGAGTTAACTTTTATACCATCCAAAGCTCGATCAAAATCCAGACACCCCAAAACCACTTTTGGTTTTTTTGCATGGGTGTGGAGAAAGGGGCAGCGGCTCTGAAGATGAACTGATGTCTAAAGTCATCAGGCATGGACCGTTTAAACATATTCAAAACAAATCATGGCCAAAGAACTTCCCTTTGTTGTTATCGCCCCACAGCTGTCTGAGTCTCATGCCAATTGGAATCCTAAAAAACTAAGACAACTTATACACTGGGCTATTTCAAGACACAATGTAGATCCCAAAAGAATCTATCTCACAGGCTTGAGTATCGGGGGGCGGGGAACCTATGCTTATTTAAAAAAGTATGGCAAAGATATAGCAGCAGCAATTGTTGTGTGTGGCGCCGCGCTCATTCCAAAGTATGCATGTAAGAAGTTCAGCCACCTTGAATTTTGGGCTTTTCATGGCATGAAGGACAGAGTTAAAACAGTGACTTATCAAAACGGTTTAGAAACATACCATAGAGTGGCCAAGTGCGATCATAGGTACCCGCCCAAATTTACACATTATGCAAATACCAAACACGATGCTTGGACAAAAACCTATGCCAATCTACATGGAGAAAACCACATCGGTGCAGATGGTAGAAGCTATACAAATATTTATGAATGGATGCTAACTTTTTCAAATTAGGTGGCCGAAACGACCAGCGGCAGTTGGTTGGTCACTCACACATCTGTTGGATTGTTTCCGTTATAAAAATATTAGAAAATAATTCTTTAATCAGTCAACCGAATGTTTGGTCAAGCACATATGCAAAGGCCTCATCAATGCCTTCACCCGACTTAGCACTTGTTTCAAAAATACAAAGCGCGCGTGAATTAAAGTAGTTTGAATGCGATTCATCCAGCAACCAGAATTTCTTCTGATCACTTTTGTTGATAAACATCACAAATGGCAATTTTGGAACATGTGATTCAATCCCTTCATTAATACTTTGCGCGGCATCAAGTGAGTTTGTGTTTGTGCCATCAGCAACAATGATATAAAGATCGCTTCCAGTTATATAGCTCAGCATCAGTTCATCAAAATAGTTTTCACCTTGAATATCCCAAACATCTAATGAACATTTTTTACCATTAAAATCTAAAGGTTTGTGTTGAATATTTACACCAACGGTCGACAAAAACGAATCCGGAAAAAACCGATGGACAAAGCGAGTGGTAATGCTCGTTTTGCCAACAGTTGAAGCGCCAACAATACTTATCTTTTTTACAACTTCAGATAACATATTTTACAGAAGACTAATCTTTGGAAAAATAAATACGCTTAGGCCCCTTAAACTCATGCTTGCCCCCTCAATTCCCAAGGACTCAAGATGTTCATCTGGATGGGCGTTTGGGTCTCTAAAACCTTCATACATAAATATTCTATTTTTTTTATCTATATCTGAATTTGACTCAAGAGGAGCTAACCTTGCTGTCACATCTTCTTTTTGGGCAGCCAGGCGCTTTGTAACTTCGTGTTCTTGACTGATTAAACTTTTTTTAGTTAGGTCTGTATAGCGTTTTCGTCAGGTGTTTTTGCGTCATGAGTTCTCAGAATTTATTGAAGGCCTTACAAAACTGTCTCTTTCAGCTTGGGCACAGATTCAATCTGTGTGCGTTTGTTTTGGAACCGTAAAGAAAAAGGTTGACCCTTCCCCAGGCGCACTTTGAACCCACACCTTGCCACCAAAGGTATCTGAGACAATTTTTTTAAACACTGATAATCCAATACCACTGCCCTTATACTTTTGCTTAGAATGCAATGTGGCAAAAACACGGAACACACTATCTACTTGATCCATGCTAAACCCAATACCATTGTCTTTTACTAAAAAACCCAGTTTAAATCTTTTTCCTGCACCGAAACAAATACATATATCGCCCTTGATGGATCGCAAAATTTAAATGAATTTTCTATCAAGTTCTGAAAAAAGCGCATGATCAAGGTCCGGTTAACCATCAAGGTTGGCATCCTTTCCCAGGTCAAGGTTTTTTTTTACTTTAGGGCGCTTCATGTCTACGGTTAGCATGCGTTTTAAATCTTCAAGTACGGCATTAAGGTCAATGGGTTCTTTCTTACTATCTTTGTTTGAGATTGTTGAAAAATCCAATAAGTCCTCAAGCATTTTTTTCATGGTGCCTGCTGAACTTTCAATGGCCTGCATCCATTTTATGCCTTCCTCATCACTTCGATAACTTGTGTTCATCTTTTCCGAAAGCAAGCCTGTGAATGACATAATATGTCTTAGTGGAGCTTGTAAATCGTGGGAACTAATATACGCAAACTGTTGGAGTTCGGAGTTATTTTTTTCTAACTGTTGCTGGTGACTTTTTATTTTTGTAATATTGACCATCGATCCCACCATGCGGTGAGCTATATTGTTTTTATTTTTCAGCGCATGCGCTCTGCAGATAAACCACAAAGTGTCCTTTGACTTTGAAAGCATTCTCAGGACTAAATGAACAGGGGTACCTTTGATCATATGATTATCGAGAGTTTTTAAAAAAGTTTGGAGATCTTCTGCCGCAACACAACGTTTGAACTGCGATAGGCTATCTTGCTTAATTTCCGAATCAAAGCCAAGTTGTTGTTTTAAACCTTGGCTTAAAACAAACTGCGAAAGATCCAGCAAATTCCAATCCCACCAATAATCTATAGTGTGTTCAGAAATCGTTTTCAGCGCTTGTTCGTCAGCCGTAGATGCCGTGTTTGAAAAGGGGCTCTGCCTATAATCGTTTCAATCACAACGAAGCATAGTAGCATGAAACAGGTGGAGTATAAAAATATAATGTCATGTTGAAGCACGTATTAATTTGGATGTTTTTTTGTTCTTTACAAAAAATTAGATACAATCACACATGTATCTAATAAATGAAATGAGGGCCTGTGGCTGACATTAAAAATATTATTTTGATTGAGGACGATGAACATGATGTTGAATTAATTGAAATGACACTGAAGAATTCACCGTGGAATATTAATTTTATCAAGTTTAGTAACGGTTCAGAAGCTTACAAATTTCTTGACACACCAACCTCAATAGACCTTGTCTTGCTCGATATTAATTTGCCTGGGCAAAATGGCAAAGAGATTTTAGAAAAGTTAAGAACTGTGCCATCATATGCTTATACCCCTGTTTTAATGCTTACTTCATCCAAAAATCAAGCAGATATCATCGAATGCTATGATCTAGGTGCGAATGCTTATATTGTTAAACCTATCAACTACTCGCAACTTAAAATATGTTTGAACTCAATTTTTCATTTTTGGTTTAAATGGTCCGCTGAACCTAATCGCCTTAATCACTAACAGCATACGAGCGAGACGCTTTCGGACTTGCCCCTTAAATAACCTTATCAATGCGTTGTGTGACAATTCAAGCCTCACAATGAGAAGCTAGAGTGCTAAGCCAAGTTAGTATGCTCTAAACACTACCAGTTGTTTTATACGCGTGGTGATGCGGTCAAGCGCAATCTGTTTTGTCTTTTGTGCTGATCTAATAGCTTGCACATAAGGTCAGTAAGTAAGAGCTGCGCTTGGCTCTCTAATCCCCCCTACTTTTGTCAGCTCAGTGCCGTGGGTCGCCTCAAATAAGCATTTTTCATAAATTCCAGCCAAGTCCTTTGGCCCTACATTTAATTGAAAAAGAGCAGTAGATAGCGCATCAACAGCATGTACTATTTTTATATTTTCCTTTTGATAAAAAAAATGTTCTAATTTTGATCTAAGAGAACTCTAAACTTTTCACTCATTATTTTAAAATTCAAGGGGTCTCTTTTTTTTGAGAAGTTTATCCCCATGATAGCCCTCCTCATAGTGCGCATCTCTTAAGGCCTGATCCAAAATATACAACTGTATCTTTGATTCTCTTTGCTTCTGATGTCTTCGAATGGATGATTTTGTCGACCTGTCAAATACTTTTGAGGTGACATCACATTTTTGTAAAAACTCTTGGGCACCCAAATCAATTGGATCCATAGACAAGTTTTTTTCTTCCACCCCAGATATAACAACAATCGGGAATGTTGGAGCGTATTTTGATAAAAACGCAACACTCTCTTCGCCCTGGCTATCTAATACATTGAGATCTAAAAGTGCCACATCACATTTATGATCCACAATATGCTTTATGCTATCCCAGAGACTTTCTTTGTGCGAAATGCGATAGGGGAGTTTGGTAAGTTGATGTTGAATGAACTCTGCATCAAAAGGATCATCCTCAACCACGATACTTTTGATATTTTGCATTGAATTAAAATTATACCACGTCGCTTTGATAATTCATCATTTCATTAGACTTCTTTCGAAACTTATCATGTAAACCAGGAAACTGTTGATGGAGGCAGGATTTTTAGAAAACATCTCCTGATCTTGCCTTTATAGATGCTTCTTTCCATTTTTCAAAATAGTTTCGAAAGAAGTCTATTTAATAATTTCTCTTGTATCTTCATATTCACCTGGGATTCACTTATTCTGTGCTTGCAAAAAACCATGCTCCAATCAATAGACGGGCATGTCTAATATCAACCCTATTAAATAATGACGGAAATTTAAGCATGATTATTTCCCTCCAGGAAATGGTATAATGCAATCTGAGACCTTCTGTGTCGAGTCCTCTCAACTATTATTTTAGCGGTCACAATCTTTAGTTTACCATTATAGAAACATCTCCATAACCCCCTCTTCAAGAGCTGTATTTTATGCTAAAATAGTACCCATGAAACCTGGCTTAGTGACACTTATGGTTGTTGGATTGTTTTACTTGATGAGCAACTGTTCATCCGATTTAGGTGTTTTCTCTGATACCCCGGACGCATTTCAGGTCAAGGCACCTCAGGCGCCTGACGTTAATGATGCGCGTTTTGATATTGCATCTCCGACTTATTCTATTATTGGCAATGAATTTACCCCTGATCAAAAAGATATATTGATTGAGGTTCAGGGGCCAAATGATGTAGCTGAGATTCAGGCTTGGGTTGCTGATACATCTTTTGACTTACCATCAACTGATCCAGGCGTATTTTCAGGACCGATTACACTAGGGCCTGAGGTCGGTACGCAAAAGGTTCTTTTAGCACAGCCTGATGAAGAGCAAGCTTTTGCCGTCATTGAAATTATTCGCACCCACCCGCTTTATGTCTTGGTCACAGATGACTGGGATGATGCGTATGTGACATTGGATCAGTTTGACCTCCAAGCTGATCTTGAAGCAAATCATTCAGATGTTCGCTTTACCCATTTGGTGGGCCCGGATTTGTTTACTGCTTCGCATGCTGATGAAGATGAAAGTTATGAAATTCAAGACAGCGATCGCCAAAGTCACATCAGCTGGTTGTCCCGTTCCCAAAGTTTGGGGCATGAAGTGGGGCTTCATATTCACCCATGGTGCAGTTTTGTTGAGACTGCAGGTATTAATTGCCGTACAGACAATTCCTATTTTTATGAAAACCCTGACATAAATCAAAATGGGAAAACGACTATTTTAGAGTCCTACACTCAAGCTGAATTGGAAACCATGATTGCCAAGGCTGATGAATTGTTTATAGAAAACAATTTGGGCAAGCCCGTGTCATTTCGTGCTGGTGGTTGGACTGGTGGGATTAAAACGCTCACTGCGCTTCAAAACCAAGGCTACTTGGTTGACAGCAGCGCTGTCAATTGGGGACGATCAGTTGGGAAAACCAGCAGTTTCTGGATTGATTTGCTGATGCAAACTTGGAACGCCATCGCTGATATCTCCCAGCCGTATTTCCCGGGACTGATGTTGATTGATACCCAATCTGAACCTTCACTTGAGCTCCTGCAACTTCCCAACAATGCTAATTTTGTAGAATACGTTGATACTGCAGAAATGATTGATATTTTTAAGCAGCATTGGCAACCTGGCCAAACAATTGATGTGCCCAAAGCATATACGGTGGGGTATCACATGACACCGTACCCTACGCAGGAGAATGGATATATTGATCGACTAGATGGGTTGCTGGATCACACAGATCAATTTCAATCTCAGCACGATGGCGGTCCTGTCATTTATGCAACCATGAAGGATATGGTCAAAGTCTGGCAAAAAAAATAATCGCTTTAGATCTAGAGCTATCGAATCAGGCATTGATTTAGGGCCTGTTGAGAATTTGTATAAGACTTAATTGATCATGGTGCCCAGGGACGGAATCGAACCGCCGACACAAGGATTTTCAATCCTTTGCTCTACCGACTGAGCTACCTGGGCTAAAAAGAATGCGCACACGCCTTATCACACCGGATGCGTGAGCCTTGTGTGCTTCTAGTAGCATGAGCTAACAGAGCATTCAAGGAAAGGCACTTTTATGTGAATGTGGGGTGTTTTGCAATCAAAAGATACAAGAATAACATTGTGAAAATTCAACCTTATGCTGCACTAAGAACAAATCAAGTTATTGTTTTTATAACTTTTTTTAGGGACTGTTGATATGTTATGCCATTGGTACCGGATAATGGAATTCTTATCCGCGCTTGACGGATGAGACGCGATACCCTAGATTGCACCAAACTTTCCAAAGGACAGATTTAATGATTATTAAAAATATGAAACAGCGCGCTTTCGAAAATATTCATTTTTGCCATGACGCTGCCTCAGACCTGACCTCTATTATAGCCATTCATAATACACGACGTGGACCTGCCTTGGGTGGTTGTCGATTTTATCCCTATCCTGACACAATGGCTGGCATTCATGATGTTATGAATTTGGCCGAAGCCATGACGCTTAAAGCCTCTTTGGCCGACCTGCCCCTGGGTGGCGGTAAGTCCATTATATTTGGAGACCCTAAAACCACCAAAAGCCAAGCCAAGCTCGAAGCCTTTGGTCGTTTTGTGAACAACCTGGGTGGACGTTACATCACCTCTGTTGATTCGGGAACGACACCTGAGGACTTAAACATATTCTTGACCCAGACCAAACATGTCACGGGCATGACTGCTTCGCATGGTGGCTCAGGAGACCCGTCCCCAACCACAGCTCTTGGAACATTTATGGGCATTGAGGCATGCGCAGAGTTCGCCTATGGTTCAAAGAACCTAAGCGGAAAAACAGTAGCGCTTCAAGGGGTCGGCAATGTGGGGCGTGTGCTGGGAAAATACTTAGTTGAAGCGGGAGCTCAGTTAATCGTTGCAGACTTTGATGCCAAAAAAGCGCAAGACTTTAAGAAGCAGTTTCCTGAAACCCAGATTCAAGACCATACAGAAATTTTGTCTGCCCAAGCAGACATTCTAGCACCTTGCGCGATGGGTGGAGTGATTGATTCTAAAACCATTGAAAACCTTAATTGTAAAATCTTAGCTGGCGCTGCCAATAACCCACTGGCCACAATGGACATTGCTGATCAACTCCACACAAAAGGCATTGTCTACGCACCTGATTTTGCCATCAACGCCGGTGGTTTAATTCACGTTGCTGATGAACTTGAAGGTTTTAGTCATGAGCGTATCGAGAAAAAAACCCGAAACATTTACAAAACAATTTTAAATATCCTGGTCCGTGCTGACAAAGAAAATGTCTCACCTGCAATAATCGCTCGCACCATGGCAAGAGAGCAAATTCCCGCTTCGTAACAAAACTTTCGTAGAAGCTTCTACAGGAGCCCCTTGCAAACAAACTCTCAACGCAAGAACTACCGCTTTCTTTGATCTCGTTTGAATTTTAGGTACGATCGAATTTTTTCAACTGAACCACGGGCAACGCGCTCAAGGTCATTGCCTTTATACTTGGAGCCCATTTCATACAGTGGCTTGATGGCAGTAGCGTCACCAAGTTTTCCTAAAGCACGGGCAGCCTGCAACAAAACCTCTTGATTTGAATCCTGCAATGCCCGAACCAATGTAGGAACTGCCACGCGATCTTGAAGATCTCCCAAAAACCTTGCGGCATTGGCACGAATCAAAACCAACGGATGTTTTTCCAATGTCTCCATCCAATGCAAGACATGGCTTTGATGCGCAGCTTGTACCTGCTCAGGGTTGGCTAAGACGCGTGTTGTTAAAAAACCCGCACATAGACATGCAAGCATAAATAATCTGATCATGTTTTCTTCCTCATATAAGCCTGGTCAAAAGACACTTTAGTAAACAGCTCTTTGAGCTGGGCGCAATTGCTTTCTTTGACTTGTTTATCAATCCATGTTTTTCTAAAATTTACTTTTTTCAGATCAGCTCGCGAAACACGTACGCTTATATACTGTTTGGCTTTCATTGAGGGCAAGAAATGCCCCTTTTTTTTCCCTCGCTTGGTGGCAAATTCTAGATCATAAAACAACAACTCAAACGCATCCATATTTGAAAATTTTGAAAAAGCACTTTTGGCGCCTCGGCCATACCGTGTTCGCCCTTGAAGAAGCCACGTATACGCGTCGCAGATCACATCAGCTGGGTTTCGATTTTCTAAGTTGCGCCAATAGTACATAGTAGCTGTTTGTTTGTTTGCGTTTTTTTTGACTTTAATCTGATCTGCTTTAGAGCGGCGCGCATCATTGACTAAGTATAGACGAAAGTGATCTTCAATCTTGGATGGCAAATCTGATTGAGCTTTCGCAGAAGGGATCGTCCACATCATCATCAAGCATGAAATAAATATCCGCATGATGTTCATGTTACCAACAAACGCATGAATGTGGAACTTGAAAAAAAGCCACCTGTTTATATCTCGACTTTAGAGGCCTAGAGGCTTTTAAACTGGACCAATGTAAAACGGAAAAAATATATTAATGAGGCAACTCACAATAATGAATATATAGACATAGTTTTTTTGAATTATTTTTAGATCCTTATTTTTTCCATATTATCGGCCAGCACAACAATTAAAAGCACTCCTAAATAAACACTTTGCTTCATAGGTCTCATAAGTTTATCCTATAACACACTACAAGAACCCTCTACGAGGGCATGAAAGAAAGACTACGAAATATGTGGGTTTCCAACTGTGATGCTCAGGGGTTTGAACAGACGGGTTTGCATCAAACCTTCATTAGACTTCTTTCGAAACTTATCTCAAAAACCAGGAAACTGTTAGTGAAGGCGAGTTTTGCAGAAAAAGCCTCATCATTTTGCCTTTATGGGCGATTCTTTCATTTTTCAAAATAGTTTCGAAAGAAGTCTATTATCTTATGACCATCAAAAATTAAATTAACCAGGGATATCAACCTGGGTTGGTCCATCTGTTAAATTACCTGAAACCTGAATGCTGTGTCCCCAAAAAATATCACCAGCACTATGCCAAAACTAAAAATCCCCATCTGGATAGATGCTGATAGACACTAGTCTCATTTTGTTCTTGAACATCTCACTTGAAAAATCATTTTCGTTCTCGTCAAGCCACGCTTCATTTTTCAATAGCAAAAGTTTATCAACCGCATAGTCATCAACACGATTTTTCCAATTGGTTTGATTTGACCAAAGTTTTTGTGCCACCTCCAGGCACGTATCAATTTCACCCTGCGCTTGCGCGTGAAGCATAAGATCTATTTTTATATCAGTCCATTTTATTGATGTAGCATACCAATCGATACTGTGATCAAATGTAAAAATGCCAAACTGGTTGCTTTCAAATGTTTTGGGTTTCTGCAACCCCTCTAGTTTCTTCTGCAATTCCATATCACCCTCTCCAAGACCAATGTATTTTTCAAAATAAGCCTGCGGGGAACCAAACATATTTTCTTCGGATATACGTGCTTGAATAGAAATAACAGTCTCACTTTCAACCAAAGATTGAAATTCCCTTAGCTCTTCCTGGGTCACACGTCGTCTTATCATTAATGGTTCAGAGTGCATTTTTTCCCCTTTTATTCTCCATGCATCAAAAACCACGTGAAGAGACCATAGTTCTTGTCCTCGGGGCTTACTTCCACAAACGCCATTTGCACTCACAATCCCAGCGACTTCTACTAAAGGTGATGCTAGAAGTTTCCTATAAAGGCCATTTTCGCGATTATTTTTTTGATCAATAATATCAGCCATCCACACCCTTTATAATCAAAGTCATTATCAATTCAGAGTAAATATCAAGTTTTGAAGATATCTGGCTAAAAGGGGGATAATAAAGCTATACAGCTCTCACCTACTAGAAGATATGCATGGTGATTTTATGCTCAAAAAATATAGATGTCGCACTCAAATAGATCTTATTACGCAAAAGATCACCAAATCAATCCATGCAAATTTAGAAACCTATTACTTTCAGCAGCTTCTAATACTAAACCATTGGCACGCCTCTTGCTTAATAAGGTAGGTAAATTTGGTAAAACAAAATAAAATCATAAAACAAAAAAGGAAGTAAAACATGAAAACAACTTTAAAAATAACTCTAATAGCAGCCATATTTGGGCTTTTTCCATTGGGAGGGGAGGTTTTGGCAAATGAAACAGCCGGATGTACTACGTGGACTGGTTGTCCAGTAGATGCCTCAGCGCTTACCAAATTCGCAGTCATTAAACACGATATTGACTTAATATCTTTGGTCAAGACACTTAACCCTGCAATACTTTCGGGTGACAGTATTCCACTAACTTTAATAACACCGCCAAAAGGAGTTGCCCTTGAGTCAACAAAAATCACTAGAGCCGAATATTACCAAGCTGTAAGCCGGCAGAATGTTTTAAAGTATCTTAGTAACCAATCAGACGCGGCTGTAAATTATACCTACCAAAACCGTCAGTATACTTATAAAAAAATTGTTGGGAGAGAACTGTTCGATGGTTGTGCTAATGCAATGTCTCAAGAAGTCCGTGACCTTTACGAAAATGAATTAAAGAAAGTACCTAATGTTGATTTTAGCTTAGGTTATATTGATGTAGATCTAGATGCACTATATGAGGGAAGCACAAGAATTTCACCTATTCCTGCAACTATTGATATTACAGACAAAAAACTCAGAATTTCATTAGAAACAACTTGTGAATATCGTTAAACTTACTATTAGTAAAAAGTAAGTTTTAGCTTTTTGTAAAAACGAAAACCGTATTCAGTGGCTGACAAATGGCATGCTGAATGCGGCTTTTTTATTTAATTTTTTCACGACTAGCTTACAATATCTCATATTTTCTAAACACACTTATACTGCCCCCACTTTCAAATGGCATGGTGCTAAGTGATAAAGTAGAGTGGTTTTGGGGCCATGAAGCCCGAAACCAGACAATGAAAAAATGGAGGCAGAGTATGAAACGACGCAAATGGGATTCCAAAACAAAGTTT
>Ga0209186_1000053_pt1 | contig 88115 bp, 71 predicted proteins | sample SidtaG_FD_187426 | JGI IMG/M metagenome (GOLD analysis project Ga0209186, IMG submission 187426) | Marine algal microbial communities from Sidmouth, United Kingdom - Sidmouth_Male2 metaG (SPAdes) (version 2) | ecosystem: Host-associated > Algae > Red algae > Unclassified | place: Sidmouth... | reverse complement strand
TGCTTCGTAACCCGGATCTGCGTATCACCGAGATCGCTTACGAGGTCGGCTACCAGTCGCTGTCGCAGTTCAACCGTAGCTTCCTCAAGTATGCCGGTAGCTCCCCTAGCGACTTCCGCCATACCCAGGCCACCGGTCAAGGAATGCTCGCTGGCTAGTTCTTTTTTGTTAGATTTCAGTTAGTCATAAGTTCGATTGCCTTATCGAACCATTCGACTGCCTCAGAGCATCCAGTATTCGTGCGGCACTGCGGGTTTCGAATTGCATTCGAAACTACTTCACGAAGCAGAACTAGAGAAACCAAGTGATGCTCGGTTCCGGCCAAGTCCCGCAGTGAGGCAAGGAGCTACCAACGATAGGTTGGAGGGTGATGAAACCGCCGATCGCTTCACTGCCCTTTTACCCTCGCTGGATTCTCGCCAACGGCATCGGCGAGTCGCTCGGCCTAGGAACTACCTTTTTCCTGTTGTTACTAGCACCTCATTGGGAAACCGGGCCGTCGGCACTGACGATTCTAGGCGCGGCGGCTGGTGCCATCCTGCTGGGTGCGGCAGTGGAAGGTGTCCTCATCGGTTGGGCGCAGGCCAAGCTACTCCACCGTAGGTTCGCCAAGATTCGAGTGACCGACTGGATCAAGGCGACGATGATTGGCACCGGCCTCGCCTGGATGATCGGCTCGTTGCCCAACGCCATCGGCGGGCTCGCTGACTTAAGCCGAACCACGGGTTGCGAGAACGCACCGCCAGCCGGAGGCGGACCGCCCCTCTGGTGGACGATGATCTTCGCAGCCGGATTAGGTGCGATGGTCGGTCCGGTGCTCGGCTTCGCCCAAGGTCGGGTCCTCCACCGAGCGGGCCACTCGGAAATCCATTGGATGCGTGCCAACTCCATTGCCTGGCTGTGCGGTATGCCAGTGATCTTCCTGCTCCTCCACTTCGCCCCGTGGACTGGCTCGCTTCCCGTCTTGGCGCTGGCCTTCTACCTGATCACGTTCGTAGCCGGCTGCGTAGTCGGAGCTGTGCACGGACGCTACCTTACCGCTGAACGCCCGATCGCCCCGACATCATGAATACGCAACAGACCGAAGACGAACTCAGCCGTGTTTTGTTTCGTGAACAAGACGACGACAACTTGCCCGCCCTACGGTTGCTGGAACTTGGATCGCACTCCCGAGCCACCGACATCCACATCGACCCATTGCAAGATGGATTCGCCGTCCGACTCCGAATCGACGGGCACCTGCGGGAGCTCGGACGGCTGAGTTCCAGTGACGGCGGCCACCTCGAAAACCAATTCCGCGCCCTCGCTAGTATCGACCCGGGAAGGGCGTTCGTGCCGAGGGGGGCACACTTCGCGGCGGAGGTCGATGGAAGCGACATCGACGTGCGCCTGACCTTGGCTCCGTGCATCGACGGCCCGAAGTTGGCTCTACGCCTACTCGATCCAAAGCGAGTTCGGCTTCCCCTAAACCAGTTAGGAATGAACGGCGAACAGCTGGAAAAAATTGAGCACTGGTTGCTCGAGCTGGGCGGGCTGTTCATCGTCAGTGGTCCGACTGGCAGTGGCAAGACCACGACCCTCTATGCCTTGCTCCATCAACTGACCGACCGAGGACGCCACCTACTCACGGTAGAAGACCCAGTCGAATACCATATCGACGGCATCAACCAGATTCAGGTGGACAAGACCCACGGGCTCGACTTTCCCAGCGCAATCCAGTGCATGCTCCGGCTCGATCCCGACGATCTGATGGTGGGAGAAACCCGGGATTCGGAGACCGCTGCGGCTGCGATTCGAGCGGCTACTTCGGGCCACACCGTGCTGACAACCCTACACGCTAGAGATGTTGTCGGTGGAGTAACGGCGTTGCGCAACCACGGCGCCTCCGACCACGAAATTTCCTCGGCTGCGTCGGTATTCGTCAACCAGCGGCTAGTGCGCCTGCTGTGCCCGGACTGCCGGGACGAAGCCAATCCGACGCAAGCCGAGTCCAGGTGGTTAGAAGCGCGGGGCCTCACACCACCACCGACGACCATGCGCGCCGGCGGCTGCTCCGCATGCGGCGGCACCGGCTACCACCACAGAACAGGAATCTTCGAGACCTGGCATCTTAAGCAAGGCGACTTCGACTTGTTACTCGCAGGTGCATCCGAGCGCGAACTCCGCTCGCGCCGATGCCAGCCCCAAAAGCCCGGTCTTGTCGATGCCGCCATGGCTCTGGTTCGAGCAGGCCGGACATCCCTAGCCGAGGCGATCAGTGCCTGCGCGGGCGTTCCTGAACAGCCCTCTCCATGATGAACAACCACGACTCGCTGTCTCATTTGGTTCTGGGACTCGGGCTGATTTTTCTGCTTGGCCTGACGGCAGACGAATTAGGCAGACGCACTCGCCTGCCCCGAGTCACTGTCTTGGTGCTTCTAGGACTCGCCGCCGGCCCGAGCGCGTTAGGATTTCTCCCGGACGAGACCTCGATGCTATTCGACGGAGTGGCCAAGGTCTCGTTGACGATGGTGGGATTCCTGTTGGGTGAAAAGCTGGTCCATCTGGGCGGTCGGGAAGCGATTCGAGCCTCGATCATCATCTCACTGGGTGTGGTCGCGGTGACCGCGCTGGTCGTCTTCGGCGGTATGCTGCTTTGCGGCACGGGCCTGGTCACGGCACTGTTGCTAGCAGGCATCGCCACCGCCACCGATCCCGCTGCGACCATCGACGTGGTCGAGGAAGCGGATGCCTCGGAAACGTCGTTTGGCCGTATGCTACTGGCAGTGGTCGCCATCGACGATGCCTGGGGTCTGATCTTATTTTCCCTTTTGCTCGGCGTCGCCGGAATCATTTCGGGAACCGACGGCCAGCTGGTTGCCGAACTCGGCCATGCCAGCTGGGAAATCCTCGGAGCAGCCGGTCTGGGAAGTGTGCTCGGCCTTGGCCACTCGTTGCTCAGCCAAAAGGTTTCCAAACCCGGCAATCCGGTTGCGCTCGAAGCACTCGGCCTGGTATTGTTCGCCTGCGGACTAGCGCTGGTTCTCGAAGTTTCCTTCATTCTGACGGCCATGGTCATGGGAGCCGTTGGTTGCCGACTGGGCCGCGGGCATGACGAACCGTTCCACGCAATCGAGCGTATCGAACAGCCGTTCCTGGTGGTCTTTTTCGTCCTCGCTGGAGCCGCCTTAGAACCCGACGCGATGCGCACCATCGGCTGGATCGGTGTGGCCTACGTGCTCCTGCGTGTCTTGGGCAGATTTCTCGGTGGATGGTGGGGAGGCCGGCTGGGCGGAATCGATCCGATAGAGGCAAAGCTCGTTGGTCCGTCGCTGCTTCCCCAAGCTGGGGTGGCCCTAGGCATGGCCTTGGTTGCCGCAGACCGGTTCCCCGATATTGGCCCAACCATCCTGCAAGTTACTATCGGAACCACGGTGGTGTTCGAGTTGTTCGGCCCCCCGGCCACCAAACTGGCGCTCGCCCGTGCGACAAGCCGAACCGGAAGCCACTAGGCAAGGTCTTGGTTTTACTTAGACTCAGCATCATACTCCGGAAAGACGTCGCCTATTGTCTTGGCTTCTGGTCCGAGCAAGATCAGCCGGAACAGGGCTCCCTGGCCCTCGGAACTTTCGACTTCCAAGATGCCTCCATTCTCCTCAGCGTAGCGTTTTGACAAGGCCAGTCCGAGACCAATGCCAGTATTCTTTTTGCTGAACAACGGCTCGAATACCATGGCCGGATTCTCGGCATCGATTCCGGGCCCATTGTCCTCGACCTCGACTGCGATTCGACCGCTCGCCTCGATCACACGAATCCGCACATCGATGCGGCCCTCGCTATCCATCGCCTGCACCGCGTTGGTCAACAGATTGCCCAAAATCCGCTCCACCTGCCCTGCATCACCTACCACTGCTGCGTCTCGCTCTCCAGAAATGGCAACTTCCACCGCATCAGGAATCCTCGCGTCCCTGACGGCGGCATCGAGCGCCTGACTGACAGGGAAAGCCTGAGCCACCTCTTCGGCTCCTCCGGATCGGGCGTAGTCCAAGAGCTCGGTGATGATGCGCTGGGAGTTGCCAACGGCTCGCCCGGTCTCGTCCAACGCATCGACGATGTCGGGATCAGCATCTGGTCGGACTAGCATTTCGCGTAGAAAATAAAGGTTGTTTGACACCACCCCCAACGGAGTACGCAACTCATGCGCCACGCCTCCGGAGAGTTGCCCCAAGGTGCTCAATCGCTCGGCCTTCACCAGCTCCGCGTTAACCTCCTCCAACTCCTTGGTCCGCAACTGGACTCGCTCCTCCAAATCCTCGTTCAAGGCTAGAATGGTCTTTTCCTGCTTGAGCCGCTGGTCGATCATGGAGTCGAAAGCTGTCGCCAGGGTTCCAATCTCATCCCCACCGCTGACGCCGGAGCGAGCTTGCAGATCTCCTCGCCCGATCCTCTCCGCGGTCGAAGCGATGCGCTGCAAACGCCGGGCAACCAAGAAATGCAATGCCAGACCTAGCCCAATGGTCAAGCCTCCGAACATGGCGCCAAAGAAGCCCGAGCGCCGTAACTCTCGACCAAGTACATCGGTCTTCCTCGCGGCAGTGCTACGAACGAGCAGGACGGCCCCTGTCTGACTTGAACGGAGTTCACCTGGTAGCGCTCCGAGAGACACAGGAAAAATCCCTGCCAGTAGATCCAACTCCGTGTAGAGAGCATGCTGGCCTGATTGGCTCTTCGATATCTCAGCCATAGTCGCCTCGCCTAAGAGCGGTTGCCCAGACAATTCCACCGGCAACACTTGTCGAAAATCGTCGCCGACCTGTTCCCGACGAGTGGAAGCCAGCACCTTCCCTTCTCGGTCAACAAGTAGAGCGGCCCGTGTCGATGGCCCAGCAGCATAGAGAGCGAAGAGAAGTTGCAGCCGACTGCTACTTGCCCCTCTGCGGAACATATCGTTCGCTACCGCCTGAAGAACCGTCAAGTCGTGTACCAGTACTCGCTCGGCCTCACGTTCGATCTCTACCTCTAGAAAGGTTCGGTGATTAAAGTAGTTGAGAACCCCCGCCGCGACGATGAGAGCGAACAACGCCGCAGGCAGAGCCAGCCGCAGGCTGATCCGCGCCCCCAGCGACTTGCCGCTACTGCCCATCACTGGAATTACCGATGACGGCGGTGGCATCAATCAGATCGGAAAGCTCGACTTCCCCGTCGATCAGTTGTTGCTCGCGCATCACCTTGACAAGTTGGCCGGCGGTCTTCTGAAGGGGCGGCTCGTCGCCACTCAACATCCGTCTAGTCTCATCTCGGTCGGGCAGCTCAAGCCCCTCATAAGATGCCTCGACCTCTGTTGCAGAAATCCCAAGTCTCTTGGACATCCGTTCGCAGGCATCCTTGGTATTGCTAGTGAGATGGTCCAAGGCCCCATACCATCCATCGACAACCATCTGCACCTGCGATCCGAATTTCTCAAGATCCTCCGCCTTGACCACCATCACATCGACGATCTCTCCGGGGGTATTGGTCGAATCGAACAACTGGTGCGCTCCCGCCTTGAGAAGCTTGCTACGCATCGGCTCGAACGTCACGACAGCATCGATTTCCCCATCCAAATAAGCTTCCTCGTGATCGCCAGCCTCGATTGAGACTACCTCGATTGCGTCCTTGGACACACCTGCGATCTGGAGGGCTCGGGTGAGGAAGTAGGCACCGAGCGCTGTATTTTCGACTCCCACCTTGCGGCCTGCGAGAGCGGACAGCGACTTGATCTCAGGCTTGGCCAAAATGACATCTCCCCCCGCCGAGACATCGTTGACTAGAATGACCCGAGCATCGATCCCTCCCTGCCGGAGCAACAAGACTTCGTCCAAGGTCAAGGCGGCCAGATGTACAGAACCATTTCGGAAAGCCTGAATCACTTGGGTGGCAGACGAATATTCCACCAAACGAATTTGCTCCTCAGGATAGCTACCCAAATCACGAGCCAGATACAGCGGCTCGTAACCAGGCCAAAGATTGGAGCCGATCATCAATGGAGCATCCCCCCCACCCTTAGATTGATCAGCACACCCTCCGACCAAGACAATGGATACTGCAAAAAGGGCAAATAACAAAGAGCGCGTGCTCGACATGATATGATTCTATCATAGGATCGAGAATAGGAGGCCGAAATTCACCGTGTCCGAAGAATTATCCCACAGCCAACACTCCAAGCCGACCGTCCTACTCATCGACGATGACGCCGACGTGCTTTCCAGCCTGTGCCGGATTCTCAAGATGCGCGGCTACGCTACCGAGTCAGCCACGTCAATCTCCGAGGCATTGGAACGGGACGACTGGCATCGGTTCCAGGCCGGCATTTTCGACCGCAACCTTCCCGACGGAATGATCGAAGACGCCCTGCCGATGATTCGGCAGAAGGCCCCCGACTTGGCAATCATCATTGCCACTGGCTATGCAGATCTCGAAGGCACCATCAAGGCGTTACAAGCCAAGGTTGATGACTACCTAATCAAGCCAGTCAGTCCCGACTTGCTCACCAACCGGCTAGAGAAAGTTGCCGAGGAACACACCCAACGCGAAGAAATTTGCCGTCTTAAACGCGAGGTCTTGCGCACGGCCGAAGAGGAAAAGTGTCGCATCTCGCTAGAAATCCACGACGGCCTCGCATCCATGCTCTGTGGCATCAGCATGCTGGCTCGATCCTTGAGTAGATCCCTGGAAAAGAAGGGCTTGGATAAAGAGGTCTCGATGTCCACAGAGATCGAAGAGCACCTCAAGGGAGGCATCAATCAGGCGAGGACTCTCGCCCACCAACTCTGCGCCATCGGAAACCACCCGAACGATTTGTCCGCCGCGCTTCGAGAACTGGCTGGCACCTTCGACAAGGACAGGGATCACGATTGTCGCTGTAATTGGAGCGGCGAAGTCCCGGTCAATGACCCGATTGCAGCACACCACCTCTTTCGTATTGCCCAGGAAGCGGTCAGCAACGCTGTCCGACATGGCGAAGCGTCACGGATCGAACTCACCCTCGCGGACCATGACAATACGTTGGAACTTCGCATCGTTGATGACGGTTGCGGCTTCGACGAAAATGAGACAAATTTCACTACTGGGCTTGGACTCCGCTCGATGCTTTATCGGGCGAACGCTATGGGCGCTACGCTGACATTCGAGCAGACTGGCAATGACCATGGCACGGCGATCCTCTGTGTTGTCCCGAAGGACTCGCTTCACCCGCAAGACAATTTCGACTCACTCGACGAGGTAGGGTAGCAGGAAGTGGGCTCAGGCTCTCTTCAGGTACCTCCGAATTCGCCAGGCATGCCAGGTGCATCTCTCCAGCCACCGAAGACTGTCCAGTAGGTCGTCCGTCGCTTGTGCTCCCAGCTTCCCCGCCACCGACAACGAGACGATCTCCCGTCTTCGACTCCGATAGTTTGTTTCCAGATCTTTGGCGATCAGTCGGAGCGAACCTACCTCCGACAATGACAGAGGCGTTGCCTCATCACAACTGTCGGTTGTCGTGTCCAGCGCTAGCCTCAATGACCGCAGATCATCCGCAAAGAAGTCCGAATCCCTCGCGACTCGGCTCTCATCCGTATCAAGGCAACGCTCAGCCAGGCGTTCGGAGTGATCGAGGACATGAAGCAGTGCAAGGGCGGACGACGAAACTGAAGGCGGAAGCCCTGAGGCAAAAATTCGAGATAAATAGTCCCTAGCCAAGACGACCGCGCCAAGCACCCTTCGGCATTTCGCATCGACAAGGTCTGACGCCTCATCCGAAGTCGCACTCCCCAACGCATCCAACGACATCGCGCCGATCAACCGAGTGGACCGGGTAGCCCCCTCCAACCCTGCCCTCGGATCAGCCAACAGCGCCGGGTCGAGATCGGATGTCAGAGAAGGGCCGTCCCCTCCCGGTACGATACGGCGGATCAAATTGCCAAAGGGCTTGGTCAGCGGAAGAGCCAAGAGAGTACCTACTACATTGAAGCTCGTGTGGAACAGCACGGTCAAGGTCTCCGGGTCACTGGTTTCAAGGGCCGGAGAAACAGACCGGATCAGTAGTAGATACAGCGGTAGAATGGCGAAAGCCAGAACTCCGGTCAGGCAGTTGTAAATGACATGAGCCCAACCTGTGCGTCGGGACGCCACGGTGCCTCCAGCCGTCGCGAGCGCTGCCGTTCCCGTCGTTCCGATATCAGCCCCAATCGCCACTGCCAGTGCCGCTGGTAACTCAATCACTCCACCTGACAAGGCAGTGAGAGTAGCCGCGATTGTTGCACTGGACGACTGTGTCACCAAAGACAAGACAACTCCCATCCCTAGCGCCAGAAGCTTTCCGCCAAAGGTCACCCCCAGCCCCTCTGGAAGCACCAAGTGCTCCGACAACCCGGACATACCGACCTTGAGAAAGTCGATTCCAAGGAACACCAGGCCAAACCCTGCGATGGCCGCCCCAGTGGACTTGACCAACGGTCGGTGGCCAATCAATCGCAGAAGAGCCCCGCAAAGAACAATGACTCCACTCAGGCTTCCTAGCTCCACCTTGAAACCGACTACGGCCACCAACCAGCCAGTCAGCGTAGTACCCACGTTCGCACCAAAGATAATTCCCAGTGACTGCTCAAACGCCAGTACTCCCGCACCAGCCAATCCAACGGCAGCGACAGTTGTGGCACTGGAGGACTGGACCACCGCAGTGACTACTGCGCCGGTAAGCGCTCCCCGGGCGGGAGTCCCTGCCGCCCGGGAAATGTAGTCGCGCATCCGGTTTCCCGCGACGCTACGCAACCCTTCAGTGAGCAAATGAATGCCGATAAGGAACACTCCAAGTCCACCGACGGCCTGTAGGATAGCCCCGTCCATACCTCCCTACTTCCGGTCAGGACGCACGGCGAGCACCGAGCAATGAGCACTGCTGATGACATGCTCCGCCGTTGAACCCAACGGCCGAACATCGTCGATGCTTCTCCCCTTCGTCCCGATGACCATTAGGTCGGCATCGACAGAACGCGCATAGTCGCTCAAACCAACCGCCGGACTCACGGCCTCAACCGCAGCTACCACGAGATTCAGGCCGTTAGTGTCCTCCAAGTGCTCCGAAGCAAATTCGGCCAACTCCGCAATCAGCTGATCCCTATGATCATCGGAAAGACTCTCCGGAAGATCCCCCTCTTCGGCATGCTCCCGAGCGTAGCGCAACCAGTCCTTAGTGAACGCGGTCAACAATACCAGACGCGCTCCGTCAGCCGCAGCAATCGACTCGGCCCTCTGAAGTGCAAGAGCGGAGAAATCCGAAAAATCAATGCCACAGACAACAGACTTGAACTCATCGCCATCTCCCGGTCGCATCAACAACGTATCACAGGGAGCATGACGCACCGTAGATCGCGCCACGGCGCCAATCGCAGAATGAGCCACACCAGTCATTCCCGTCGCACCAAGCACCAGTAGGTCGGCATCCTGCGCCCAGCACGCATCGATCAGCTCGGAAAATGGCTGTCCCATGGAAACTCTCGTCTCCACCCGCTTCTCCAGCGGCTCGGGTGCCAGAATCGACTCGACGTGGTGGAGAAGACGCAACCCTCGTGCCGCAAGGATATCCTCGGTATCCACAGTGGTCTCACGCACAACTTCTGCTACCAGCTGGGCAGGTAATACCTCAAGGACCAATAGCTTGGCATTGTTTGATGCAGCAAGACGGGCGGCCTCTCTGACAGCCGCACGGGAGTCCTCCGATTCGTCATATCCGACAACGATGCTCTTTCTTAAATGCATGGTTGTGCCTCGTCAATTTCGTAGGTGAATCCGGTAGGCTTGATAGCAAGAACCGAACAGGGTGACTCCTCGATCACACCCTCCGCGTTAGTACCCATCAGTAGGGCCTTTAGCCCTGTCCGCCCACGGGTGCCAATGACGGCGAGGTCGGCCCCAGTCGACTCAAGATACTCAGCAATAGTCGTTCCCACTCGGTAGCCCTCGATCACAGTCGAACTCCAATCGATACCATCCAGTGGCTCTTCGAGTTCGCTAACAAAGCGGTCCAATTCCTTCCGCTCGGCCTCAAGGATCTTCCCGTGAGTAATAATGGGAGCGATCGGCTCTAGCGATCCGAATCCAGTGTCCACGATCGACCGGGCCACACAGACATGAACGAACTCAAGGACTGCATTTTCGGCCCTCGCGACCCTGGCAGCGTGCTCAGCAGCTAGTCGCGAGGTGTCGGAAAAGTCAACGCAGGCTACGATCCTACGAAACGGACCATCCTGAGATCCCCGCACCAGCATCACCGGCATCGGAGCCTTACGAATGCACTTTCTGGCAACGGCTCCGACGCGGCCCCGGTGGCTATTCGAAAGTCCCCGACTTCCTAGCAACAATAGGTCCGCATTCCGGTCGTTAGCACTGCGAACGAGCTCGACAAACGGATGACCGACCCGAAGTTCGGAACGGCTTTCAACATCACCGGTGAGATGTTCCTTGACCGTCCGGTCAAGACGTAGCTGGCGCGCGGCCACGATATCCTCTCGCAGAGTTGGGTAGTCCCATTGGTGGTCGTCTAGAAGCCTCTGGTCAAGGACATCCACGACATACAATTGGGCCTCGTAGTGTTGTGCGAGACGTTCGGCCTCCTTGAGAGCGGCCATACTGGCCGGCGAGTGGTCGATTCCGACCATCATCAGTTTAGGAAGTTTCATTTAGTTGTTGATAGGTTCAAAATTAGAAAGGAGTAGCGAGGACAGCCCTCTCAGGACAAGGATCTAGGGCGCGCCCGGTGAGCAACCACTCCTCGGCTTGCTCGATGTCCCCGATATCAAAGTAACGAAGCTCGGCCACCGTGAACGGCTTGCAAATAGCGGTAAGCCACTCTTCCCAGCGACGGTCTCCAACGACTGCGATCTTCTCGAAGTCTCCGTAGTGGGACAGATCAAATCGAATGTCCTCGGCAAGGGCACCAGCCGTCATTCCACCAAATCCGTCTAGCTTGACGAGAATGCGGAGCTGGCCACTAGCTTTGATCGCGGCATCAATTTGCGGCGCAAATTCGCTGTAGTCGCTACGGTCCAACTTGCCTTGAACTTCGACCTCGAGGGCACTGCCGTCCAAGGTCAAACGCCGGATGGTGATGTGTTTTTCGGATGGATTCATGGTTTTACTAGTGAGCGAAAAGGATTGGTGTGCTGTCGTCGTCGAGTAGACCCAGAGTGAACCCGCCAATGAAGAAGTCCGTGATCAGGCTATTGGTCTTGGCGTGGGTGCCACAGACGACGAGGTCGCAAGAATTGCGGTACTCGGCACGGAACAGGTCCAGAATACGACCACGGGGTTCGACCCTGGTTTCGATGCGGTTGAACCTATAAGAGCGCAGGTAGGCGGCAGCTCGCTCGACGATTTCTTTACCATCTTCTTCGGTGCGTTCCGTATTCAAAATAGTAATCTCCGGATCGTCGAGCGCTTCAGCCATGGCGGCGAACGCCCTCAACGCGCGGGATGCATTGGGACTGCCATCGTAGGCGATCAGCACACGGTTGATGTCAGGCAACTCGTCACTGCCATCCGGCCGAGCTGGAACCGCGAGAATTGGGCAGGTTGTGTCGCCAAGCATTCGAGCGAGGGAGTCTCCCACTTCGCCTGGCTTCCTCGTGTGGAAGTGGGTTCTCTGACCCGAGACGATAAGATCGTAGGTCAGTGCCTCCTCCAAAATTTCTCTTGCAGGAACTCCTTCCGCCTTAGCTTCAGTGTGAGGCACGCCGAGTTCATTGCAACGGTCTGCAAACCACTCCAACAATCCGACAGTACGATCCTCCGTCACTCCTTTGGTGAAATGCTCAATCACGACGATTCCTTCAAGAATTGCGTGGTTCTCCCGAGCGATACGGGCGGCGTAGTCGACCGCAGCTCGCGTATGGGCGGAAGAGTCGAGTGGAACAAGAATGCGTTTGATCATGGTCGTCAGTGTTTTGTTTTTCCGGGATGGTTTCCCGATGTTGAAAGGCTACCGGGTTCTGATCCCTACTGCTCCGCCTTGGTTGGTCGAGTCTGCGCAGCACTTGCAACAGGCATTTCGGAATCCACGATCTGGGCCCACGGGACCGTCAACGAGGCCCCAGCCCGGGGAATGCAGAGGGTGGCGTCCTCAATCGTGGTTTCGACCACAGCGAATCCGATACCGCTGTTGATAAAATTTAGGAAGTAGGCCTTGTCCTTATCATCCAATGCGGCCCACCCCGCTTTGATCGAAGCGGGATCCTCAACGACCACTGCCTTCCCTTGGAGGTAAACAAGCGAACTCTTTGCCCGATCCGAGAACATCCACTCTACCAATGGATTCTGCTGAATATTGCGAACCTTACGGCTGTCGGGCGAAGTAAGTGTCACAAGCTTCCATCCCTGTTTTTCGGGGAACCCCAAGGTGCCCATCCAGCACATGTGCGGACGACCGTCCAGCCCTTGCGTCGCGAGCAATGCCTCTCCTCTGCCGTCAAGAACGGGGCCGATAACATTGCGGATTGCCTTCTTTGCATCCTGATGTGCGATAGTCATGCGCTAGGATCGCAACCATCTCGGGGTAGCACTCGGCAACGCCTGTCACACCTTGCGCATCGCTTGCTCTCAGAGAGAGCACTAGAACAGACGATCAAACCAGCCGCAGACCTGCTCAACGATTTTTCCGAGTATCGGCCGCTTCGCCCAGCTCTCGAAATGAATCTCTTTGCTTTCCTCGACGATCTGGAAAAATTCCTCCAGCACATCGCTTGCCAAATCTTGGTCCTTCGACTCAACTAACAACTCGTGGTTATGAAACAGCGACAACCTATCTAGGTTAGCCGAGCCAATGACGGTCCAATCCTCATCAAACAAGCCAATCTTACCGTGGAGAAACGTTGGCTGAAACTCGAAGATCCTCACCCCCGCATCAAGAAGTCTCATGTAGTGCCGGTGGGCGGCCATGCGGACGAGAGGGTGATCGTGATAGCGCGAGCCGGGTAGGAATAGCCGTACGTCCACACCTTGACCCGCTGCGAGGCGGAGAACACGGCGAAGTCGACGGCTAGGAATAAAGTAGGGGGTCGCCAACCAGATTCGTTTCTTACTGGCAAGCATGCGACGGTAAAGAACCGAGCGGAACCTTCTCGCCAGAAGCGGATGGTTCGGAACCACCCGCGCCTGTCCCAATCGAGCATCCGCGATCGGATCAGACGACATCACCCCGTTGGGATTGTTCCATAGGTGCAAGAACGCTTGCTCAAGTTGCTTCGCCAATGCGCCGCCGAATCGGAGCATCGCATCCCTGGTTGGCATTCGCCGCGGGCTTGGCCACCAACGGTCATCAACCCCCAATCCTCCGACCCAACCGACCCGGCCATCAACAACTATGATCCGTCGATGACTACGCCGATGAAAACGAGAAGCATCAAGCAAGGCCCCCAAATGCGACACCGGATCATTGAACCGCCTGACTTGGACACCGGCGCTGACGAGCATCGCTTCGGATTCCTTGCTCAGTGGCAACGAACCGTAGCCATCGACATGCAACCGCACATCAACGCCCGCATGGGCCCTTTCGACCAGAATCTTCGTCACCGCTCGGGCCGCCGCGCCGTCCACGAAGATGAACGTCTCGATCAAAATGCTGTTCTTGGCAGCTGACAGATCCGACAGTAGTTCTTTCCAGGTCTCTTCCGAATCGGCGAACAAATGAAGGCCGTCTGCTTCCACATACGGAAACGGCGCCTGAACAGCACGACCTCGACCCAGAAACCTCCTCCCTCTGGGAGCTTCCTCGGTCGGCAAAGATACGATCGCCTTCTTCTCTAAGGCCATGACATTCGGATTGGTCACGACTACTCCCCTGAACCGTCAATTCGAGGAACTACCAAAACAGGGACTCTCGATTTGCGAACAAGAGCCTCGGAAATACTCCCCAGAAGAACCTTGCCTACTCGTCCACGCCGATGGCTACCAACCACCAGAAGGTCGGCTTCGACTTCCTCGACGAACTCCCGGATCGATTTCGCCGTTCCAAGGTGAAAGGGCTTCATGTAGCCAAAAGCCTGCACTCCGTCGCTACTGAGGGCGTGAACCATGTCGCGGACTTTCAGACGCTGGGCTTGAAGCGCTTGCTCATGCTGCTCCGGATCTTCCAATACAACTGGAACCGCATAGGGCGGAGTGAACATGATCTCCGGCTCGGACGCATAGACATGCACGACATGCAATTCAGCGTTGGTCGCCCTGGCAAGTTGACCGGCAGTGGCGAGAACGTCATCGACTTCTTCTTCAAAATCGACGGCGACGGCAATAGTGGTGACTTTCTTCATCATAGGTGAAACTCCCATTTCGGAGCTGTCCAAGGTTGCCACGAACCGGACCCGAACTCTCCGCGAGGCTTGGCCTACGATGCGCAATCGTTGGGCGACTCGGGGCCTCCGTTTGGGCAAGAAAAGCTCAGACAGCAACAACCGACGACAAGCACCCAAGCGAATCCCAACCTAGGCTGAGGGCGATGAAGAACCTGAAACCAACTTTTCCCGTCACCATTCAAGCCCGCCACATGCAATGCACCGATTCGATCGTACGCTACGCGGAAACCAAGCTAGCCCGGCTGAAGTTAGCCTACCCGAGAGTCATCGATGCCAAGGTAATCGCCGACCACAGCCGCCATGGCGAGAAAGCCGAGATCATCCTGCACTGCGCCAACAACATCGTCTTGGAGGCGGATACCGAGTCTCGCGACCTTTACGAAGCGATCGACCTGACGTTGGAAAAGATCGAGCGCCAGATGAGAAAGCAAAAGACCCGTAGGCTCCGAAGCCTCGGACACTCATAGAGAAATACCAAACCAATCGACACTGTGAACTTTCAAATTTTCCAAGTCCTCCTCGTTATAGCCATCGCAGTTGCTAGCTTCTTTGTGTTTCGGCGCCTCAAGTGGCCAAGGACTCCCCAACCGATCCCCGTGGGAGTCATCAATGTTGGGCGCACTGAGGCCCTCCACCTACTCCTTAGCGACCCATCACTCAATCCAGTCGATGTGCGGTCCCCCGCTGCCTTCGAAAAAGAACACATTCCGGGAGCGGTGAGTGCCTTCTTCAAGCTCGACTCCTGGGAAATCGACCGGGAAAACCTGAGCAAACTCGACCCATCTGCACCAATTCTCGTCTACTGCGACGGAGGATACCGCAGTCGAAGGGCCCTACAGCCAATTCTCGAAGTAGGGTTTGAAAAGATCTTCCACCTCAAGAATGGCCTCGCCTACTGGAAACTTTTCGGAGGACCAACCGTCCGCCCCGGGCGAGAGAAGACCTCCAATTCAAAGGCGTAGCTCGACCGGTTCAGGAATTGTTCGCCTCCAACCACCGGACAGCCTCTCTCAACAGTTCTTTGGCGTCCCCAAATCCGAGCTTTTCTTTGATATGGGCTCGGTGGGCATCCACAGTGCGGGCCGAAATAACTAGCAACTCACCTATCTCTTTCGACCCGAGGCCTTTGCCAATATTCGTGAACACTTCCAGTTCGCGATCCGTCAATACCGACGTTGGGTCGGAGGAACTTGCTCGGTTGCCAGAGAATATCTCAACGATCATACCGGTGATCCTCTCACTGACATAGACCTGACCAGCCGTGACGGCACGGACCGCATCGATCAGGCGGTCCGCAGCTTCCTCCTTCATGACATACCCCTTAGCTCCACCCCGAAGCGCCCGCTCCGCGTAAACGCTCTCGTCATGGGAAGACACGACCAATACTTTTGTCTTGGGTCGAACCGCCAGAATGTCTTTAAGCAGCTCCAAGCCCCCTCGATCTGGCAACGAGAGGTCGAGGAGAACCAATTCCGGCGAGTCCTTCTCGACAGCCTCCAACCCAGCGGCGGCAGTTCCCACCTCACCACAAACATCGATGTCGTCGGCCCCCGCGAGCAGACTCTTCAGCCCCATCCGCATGATGGGATGGTCGTCAATAATCAGTGCACTGGTCACGATTTTTCGTCTGCTTGAGCTTCCTTCGCTGGAATTCTGGCGCGGCAACGAACCACCGTCCCCTCATCATGCGATTCGATTTCTAGAGATGCTCCGATGTCCCCACACCTGCGCCGCATACCTGGCAAGCCGAGTCCTGTGGCCTTGCTGGTTGCCAGCGCTACATCAAATCCCCGACCGTCGTCTTCAATCCGAAGAAGCACTTCCGAGGCATCTTTCCCGGTCAGGCGAAGGTGTAAATTCGACGCCTCGCCATGGCGAACAGCATTGGAAATAGCCTCCTGGGCAATGCGATACAAATGCACCCCCAGCGCCTGCGGGATCTCATCGAACTCTCCGGAAGAGGTAAAGAAGGCCGGCACACCGAAAACCGATTCCGTCGATTCAGCAAGATCCCGAAGTGCAGGAACCAGCCCCTGAGTCTCGAGTGCTGCTGGAAGCAATCCCTTGGCCAAGTGGCGCGCCCTCGTATTCGCCATACCGAGCATGTCCCCGATCTGGCCAATTGTTTCTGCATGCTCCGACTTGTCGGCCTTCAACCCGTCCTCCAAAGAACGCAACAGGCAGGCAATCGCAGACATCTGCTGGCACAAATCATCGTGGATGTCCTGGCCAATCCGCCGCTGTTCCTGCTCCGAAGCCTCCGCCAGACGGGACTGCAACTCCCGCTCTCGGGTCATGTCGGTAGCACAGAGAATCCAAGCTCCATACTCCATTCCAGAATCGCCAGAAAGACAAGACTTCCTCACGTTCAAAGGAATGTTTCGACCGGAAGCCGTTTTGCAAGTCAGGAGGAGTTCCTCAACTCCATTCTTCAGATCTGTCGTCAGTTGGGGACCGAACACCTCGACTACTGACTTGCCGACAACGTCGTCGCTGGCATACCCCAGCATGGTAAAGGCTCCCTTGTTCCAACTCCGGATGATGCCCTCCGCCGAAACCAAGACAACCGCGTCATTGACGCTTTCCAGAATTATCGCCTGACGTCGCAAATGCCGTTCTGATTCCTGATGCTGTCGCACCCGGCGTCGGAGCTCTAACTGATTAACAACCTGACGGGACAACGCCTGTAGACTCGCAGTCTGCTCACCCGATAGCTTCCGAGGCTCATGATCAATCACACACAACGTGCCCAAGGCTTCGCCTCCCGGTGCGACGAGTGGAGCACCGGCATAGAACCGCACATGGGGATCTCCAGTAGCCAAGGGATTATCCGCGAACCGTTGGTCCTTAAACGCATCCGCAACCTCAGTGACGTGATCTGGATCGAGAATCGAGTGAGCACAAAATGCAAGATCGCGGGGAGTTTCGCTCGCTTCCAGCCCCTGCCGCGACTTGAACCATTGGCGATCGTCATCAATCAGGCTAACCAGCGCAATAGGCGTATTGCAGATCTGGGATGCGATCAGGGTGATGTCATCGTACGCCTGCTCAGGCTCACTGTCCAAGACATCGTAGGACCGGAGCGCCTCCATCCGCTCGACTTCATTCACGGGGATTTCCGCCTTGTTCATCGTTCCCAACATAGCCGAGTAACTTTGGTTTGAAAGCAGAAGCAGAGTAGCACCAAACCATGCGCTCAGGCTGGCAACCAGTGCGAAGATGACCTACAGTAGACGTGGCACTCATTACCCATGCAAAACAACTACCCGCTCCAGCTAATTCTCCTATCCCTCACGCTAGCTCTTGGAGCGTGCCAGACGGCCGATCCGGAAGTCACCGAAGGAGCCTCGCTTCCCTCCGACCTCTCCGTCGATTTCGTTCACGACATCGCGCCGGAGATCGAGATCAAGTGCCTTGAATGCCACAACAGCCGCGAGAAACACAAATATGGAGGCCTAGATCTCGAAACCAGATCCTCCGCCCTCACGACCGGTAACCACGCCCCAATCATCGTTCCTGGTAACGGCGAAGGAAGCTATCTGGTTCGCGTTCTCAGGCTGGGCCACAGCGAGTTCCGTGGCATGCCCCCGTCCCCTGACAAACTCCTCGAGCCAGATGTCGAAGAAATCATCCGGTGGATCGATGAAGGCGCCGACTGGCCCGCCAACTTCAAGCTTCGTCGCCCCGACGAGTGGTAGAACGAGAGTGAATTCGTTCCATTGCCACCATCCAGAACAGTTCCGATCAGCCTTCAAGACTCGCCTTCCTGCAACATGGATGGAAGAATTCCCCCGAATAGTTGAGCACCCAGGAAAAAGGACAAATCAAAATCCCTCGACGCCGCCATGGACCTCCATGGCGGCACGCTCTACGGCTGTCTCCTCGGCCTGACGAAGAACCCCCAAGACGCCGCCGACCTCTCCCAGCAACTCTAGATCTGCGTGTTCGAGAGGTTCAACGTGGAGGAATTCGACCACCTTCCGCTCCTGTATACAACCGCCAAGAACCTCTTCATCGACAAGTGGCGGAAGAAGAAGACTCGCTCGTTCGTGGTCGCGACGGAGGAACAACCGGAAGTCCCCGTGCTTCCAGCGGTGGCAGAGGCCAGCAATATTCGGCATAACCCGCTGATTATAAATAAGTAGGCCCGGCGAGATTCGAACTCGCGACCAAGGGATTATGAGTCCCCTGCTCTAACCGCTGAGCTACAGGCCCGAAAAATCACCCGAAGTGGATGCATCCAACACTATGGCACAGACGCCACGGATTGCCAACTCGACAGCCGGGCCGAATGATAAATCCGACAAATCCCTAAATTCAAAATTTTCTAACCCACTTCTGTATTTCGACTTTGAGAGATCAGAAACCCGTCATTCCGCCTCTCCCATCCCGTTTCACGCCGCCGTCCGATCCCCAATTGAAACCCGCAAGCAACTGGCCTCGCGATGCGCGAAATCAGGCGAGTATCACCAGATCAACCTGTGCTCGGGAACATCGGCCCAGGCATCCAGCTCGGAACCACCCCCCCCCAGACCATGCGCACTTTGCAATTTCACCACTCACGGTCCGATTCCATTGCCGCCTAGGCTTTACTTTCCTGTATCGACTTGTTAAACGAAAAGAGCCCACCGGGAAGGTGGGCTCTGCGGACCGCTAGAGCGGCCTGTTCGAATTGTTCTGAGCGAATGCTCTACGCCATCAGCTCGTCGGAGATGTTACCGCCCTTTTTGGCGATCTCGCGGAGGACCTGCTTGTGAAGCCACATGTTCATCTCTGCAGAACCCTTGTCGTCGATATCCTGCTGCGAGTAACCCATGTCGATAGCCAATTCCTTGCGCGAGGCATAGCTGCTGTCCATGCCGACAAGCTTCATCAGATCGACGATTGAACGCTTCCACTCGAGGTCTTCGGGGTGAGCCTTCTCCTGAGCGTCGAGGCTAGCGGTGACGTCGAGTGAGTTCGCGACCGGCTCCGCTGAAATCGAGACCGGTACGGCCTCGGCAGTCTTTCCGGCTTGGGCTGCTGCACGAGCGGCTGCTTCCTCAGCTTTAGCCAGCGCGACGACGGCGGCGGCTTGGGCGTCTTCGGCGGCCTTTTGAGCGGCTACGGCTTCGTCAGCTACTGCAGCGGCGGCTTCCTGCTTGGCCAGTGCTGCAGCGGCATCGCGAGTTTCTTTCTCGGCTCTGGCTGTGGCAAGTTGTGCCTCCAATTCGGCCTGAATCTCTGCGTCGCTTTTCTTCTCGTCCCCAACAGGGCCGAGAACCTTGTCCATAAGTTTGGAAAATAGTCCCATGCAGAGAAACTACCCTCTTCGTCGCGCCTGACAAGTCCTTCTCGTTTAGCCTGCGCTAATCATGAGTAGTCCTACTGCGCGGACTCGCAGGGCGCGTAGCTACTGCGTTGCAGGTCGATTTTTTTACATCGACGTATGCCTATAGACCTTCAGCGCAAAACCGTCCCGCGCCATGTCTTAATCCCAACACGGCCTGCGCGCCCTCGCTATGATCTTCATGAAGAGAACAGGCTAGGAACCTCTGGCTACTTGGTTAGGGAGAGAAGCGGTCGTCGAAAGGCGCCGAACCAAATTCTGGCGGATTCAGCTGCCAAGCCCGGCTTCGCGCCACGTATTCCAGGATCGACTATTCTTGCCACGACCCTGAAGAGGTCGAGGACGACTGCGAGATAGAGCCAGCCCTCACGGGAGGCAATGTGGGTGATGAGGAGAGAAGGTGGGTGGCCGCTGACCTACTTCCCCGCCCTGCCGATATGTTCGTCAATCTGCTCGCGGGACACTTGGAAGCGTGCGGCGCATCGCGGGCAGGCGATGACTAGGTGGACGTCTTCATCGAAGAGTCCGTCGAGGGCTTCCTTGTCATACGGACTGAACAGGTCGAGGATGCGTTTGAGTTCGCATCCGCAATCGAAGAGGTAGAATCGGCGTTCGAGAAGACTAAGGGTTTCGGTCTTGTCGATCAGCACCAAGTCTTCGTCTTCGAGTTCGTTCAGCCACTCTATGTCGCAGTCGGGCTGCGCGGTAACCATGGCGAATTCTTCTTCACCGAGCTGAAAGTAACGGGCTGGTCGTTGTTCGCTCTGTTTGTAGTAGGCTTCGGCTCCGCGGAAGATGTCGCCTTCGCTGAAGTCGATGGTGCTCTGGCGCAGGTCGGTCTGAGACGAAGTGATCTGGGAGGAGAGGAGGTTGACGTCGTCGCGTTTTCCTTCCGGTTCGAACAGACGACCGACGATGTTTTGGGTCCGGCTGTTGCCCGCGACGAACAGGTTCACCAAGGGCTCTCGTATACTGATTGTCCAAGCCGTGCTCTCGTCTTGCGGGCGGGAAGCCAGGTGCAGGGTTAAAGCGGCGAGGGCATCTTTGAGGACCGAATCGCTCTGGTCGTCGTGTTGGATGCTGTGCTGCATCAAGTGCAGGTAGTAGTCGATGTAGAGCTGCGGGAATTCCGCCCGGGCGAGCAGGGCGTTGCGTTCGCGCACGAAGTAGGTCCGGACCTCGACGGGGACTTTCGGGTCCTCACCGGGTTGGTTCTTCTTTTCTTCGGGTTGCTCTTGCTGGTCGTCGTTCTCGGCCATCGAGTGAGGAGCGTAGCGAGGGATGGTAGGGCCGCCACCGAATGTTGTGGGCGGATGTGGGGAGTGCAGATCTCGGTTCTGGATGACAAGGCCTGCGGGCTGATCCGCTACAGCACTACGGTTGCGATGCCTAGGACTAGGAGGAAGCCGCACATGTCGGTGCAGGTGGTAAGGATCGGGCTGGAGGCGAGGGCAGGATCGGCTCCGAAGCGTCGCAGTATGAGGGGGATGACACCGCCGAGGAGGACGGCGACGAGCGTGTTGATGGCGAGGGCGAAGGTGATAACGAGGGCGAGAGCGATATCGCGTTTCCATGCATAGGCGACGAGACCGAGGACGATGCCGAGACTGATACCGTTGATCACTCCGACGAGTGCCTCCTTAGCGAGAACCCGAAGGTAGTCACCTTGGCGAAGGATACCGAGGGTTAGTTCGCGGACACTGACGGCGACGGCTTGGTTACCAGAACAGCCGCTCATGTCAGAGACGATGGGCAGGAAGACGGCGAGGGCGATGGCTCCCTCGAGAGTGTCCTGAAACAGGGCGATGATCGAGGCGGAGATTAGGTTAAGCGCGATGTTGGGTAACAACCAAGCGCCGCGGCGCCTGGCTCGCTCGAGGACCGGCATGCTCCGGAGTTCTTCGCCACCGACGATACCACTAGCCTTCAGGTAGTCGCCCGAAGCGTTCTCGACGATGGCCTTTTGCACCGCAGAGCGCGTGACCACACCGACGAGCTGGCCCTCTTCGGTGGTGACGGGAAGGCCGAGGAATTTCCGCTCTTCGAATTTCTCGCCGAGTTCCTCGAGGGACATCGTGTCGATGACCGATGCCGGCGCGGGAATCATGACGGTGCTGACCCGTTGACGGCGAGATGCCATGACTAGGCTCCGAAGCGGGATGACGCCGGTGAGGCGGCCCTTGGAATCGACGGCGTAGATGTATTGGACTTCCCTCTCGCTGTAGGTACTGCCGCGCTCCGATAGTAGATCGAGGACGGTGCCGACAGTGCGGTTGTCGGACACCGAGAGGCTGTGCTCTTCCATCAGCGCGCCGGCGCAGTCGTCTGGGTAGTTGGCCTGCAGATGAATGCGACCGTCGGAGTCATCGACTCGCTCCAAGACCTCGTCGCTTCCTTCTTCGAGGTTCCGAATTAGGTCACCACCCTCGGGGGAGGGGAGTACAGCGACGATGTCGGCGGCGACATCGGTGGGCAGCCGTTCTAGGAGATCGGTGGCCTGCGCTTCAGCGAGATGCTGGAAGATTTCAGCACTGCGGACGGCTCCGAGTTCGGTGACGAGCTCGGCTTGAACATCGAGATCGACGGTTCCGAACAGGCGTCGGAGGTCGCGTGGGGGCAGGTCTATGACTTCGTCAGCAAGCCCAGAACTTATGCCCTCGGAAAGGGCGGCGATGGTGGTGGCTACGGTGCTGGGGCCTTCGTTGTTTTGCTCCGCTTCCTTCTCTGGCATTGCTTGGAATGAGTAGTCGAGGATGGGTGATTTCGCAACCCGGGTACGGCTATCAGGTCCGAAGAAGTGGCTGGAGGTCAGGCCGCGAACCCACGAGTTCCCCCGTCGGCGTGATCCAAGGCTCCGCCGAGTAGGAAGCACTCCAATTAGGCGCTCTGCTAGAGGGCCTTCAGGTAGGCGACGAGTTGGTCGAGTTGTTGGTCGTTGATGGCGCCTTGGTAGGGAGTCATGACTGGTTGGTAGCCGTGAAGAATTTTGGCATGCGGTTGGAGGATCGATTCCTTTAGGTAGGCTTCATCGGCGATGACTTCGGTGCCGTCGGCGAGCTTCTGGGGGGTGCCGAAGACGCCTTCGAGTCGGGGCGCGAGGGTGGGGGCTTGAGCGACGTGGCAGGTGGCGCAGGCGAGGCTGGTGAACAGGGACCGCCCCGCCTTGGCTTCGGCGCTGAGCTCTGCGCTAGCTTTTACGGGCGGGCGGGTGAGCAGACCGACGATGACGGCCATGGCGAAGAACGTTCCGATGGCAGCGGGAAGCCAGTTCTTGAACCGACCACGGATGTTCATGAAGTGGCGGATGGTGGCTAGGCCGATGATCATGGCGGCGAGGACGGCCCAGCTATGTTCGCTTCCGTAGGTCTTCGGGTAGTGGAAGCTGATCATTAGGAAGATGACCGGGAAGGTCATGTAGTTGTTGTGGGTCGAGCGGAGTTTGGCGTGCTTGCTTAGTTCAATGTCGTGCTCCTTGCCGGCTTCGAGAGCCTTCATGACGACCCTCTGGTTGGGGATGATGTGGAAGAAGACGTTGCCTGCCATCAGGGTTCCCAAGATCGCACCGACGTGCAGGTAGGCCGCGCGTCCGTTGAACAAGTCGCACAAGGCGATGGCGGCGAGGATGAGGACGCCGAAGCTGATGGCGCTTCCGGCGAGGCTGTTGTGGCGGAACCATTTGGTGCGCCACATGAGGTCGTAGACCATCCAGCCACCGGTGATCATGCCGAGGCTGTAGAGGACCGCCGCGCCGCCGGAGATGCCGCTCGATCCGGGCAAGGAGACTCCGCCATTGAGGTAGTGGATGGTGGCGAGTAGGAAGAAGCCGGTCAGCCAAGTCGAGTAGGCCTCCCACTTGAACCAGTGGAGGTTCTTGGGGATTTGATCGGGAGAGAGCAGTCGTTTTTCGGCGTGGAAGATGCCACCGCCGTGGATCATCCAGAGTCGGCCTTCGACTTCGTCTTCCTCGCCGGCCTCGGGCTTTTCCAAGTGGAAGTCGAGCCACATGAAAAAGATCGAGCTACCCACCCACATGATGGCGGCCAGCACGTGGGCGAAGCGGAAGACAAGGTTGAGCCAGTCGGTGATCTCGGCGGCCATTCGCTATTCTGCCCCTAGTTCGGGGAGTGCGCCAGCAGGATGCTGAGGCTTGCTGATTGGTGGGCTATTGGTTGAGCAACTCTTCAACCCTAGGCGTCAAAAATTCTGCCATCCGAAGATGCCCGTCGATCGTCCAGTGCAAATCGTGGGAGAAGTAGAGCTCGGAGACATCGATGGTTGGGTCTCTGAAGGTATCAAATGCATCCAAGAGGGGGAGTTCTAGCTCTTTGGCGATTTTTGTAATCTCTTCTCGGCTTCGATCATCTATGGTGGCTTCGCTAGGAACGAACCTAAGTTTGCCAGGGTGCCAAGTGTCGTCGTTTCCGACTTGATGCCCCCACGGATAGGTGACGATGACTAGCTTAGCATTGCGTTTTCTCGCTTCGCCACGAATTCCACGAATGCTGTCCCGAACACCTTCCCAGGCACTGCCTTCAGTTGTGTGACTTCCGCCGGCGATATCGATAGTGGACTCTCGGTCGATGGTATGTGCGAGAAGCGCAAAGCTTGGTGTCTCGACAATATCGCTAACACTCAATGCCCCGTTCTTTTTAAGTCGAGAGCTCTTGATCCAAAGGATGAGGCGAGTAGTAAAGTAGTGGCGCTGGAAAATATGATCTCGAATCTTGTTTGTCAGTCCGCTGGTATCGGCAACTCCGGGAACTGCCTGCACGGATCCATCAGGGCCGAAGGTTGCGATATTACGGTAACTCTCCTCTTGCCGCAGGTCGCTCATATCGAAGAAATACAAGATCAGATCAACTTCCAGACCCGCGAGATGTTGTTGTAGAAGAAGATGGCTGAGGACAGGTGAGTGGCTATTTACCCCTCCGTTTAGCACTTCAACATCATGTCCTCTTTCGGTGAGCTTGTTTTCTAATAGGCGAGCCGGAGTCTGATCGTCTTCTACGCCTTTCCCTAAGGCAAATGAGTCGCCTAGAATAAGGATTCGGCGGGTTTCTCCTCCTGGGTGGGAAAACTCAAAATTGTCTCCTCGCAGGCCGTGCCGGTTGATCTCCTGAAAGTGATCGATATCTGGCGGGACGTAGGCATGGCCAGTTGAATTCGGGCGAGGAAGATGATGGAGAATTGGATGCGGTTCCGTCTCTGCATTAATGCCTTTGAGGATAAAAAATCCGCCTAGGAGATCTCCGACTAGATAGGAGAATCCAGTAACGAATATCGCGAGCCATAGCTTTGCTACCATAGCGCGGCGATTGGATTGGACCAGAAAGTATGTTGCTAAGATCAGGCCTAGGACAAGCAGAAGCATGACTACGCAGACAAACCCTGTATTGTTGAGTGAGCCCATCTAGACTAATATCACGATTCCTCAGGAGTTCTAGGATGACGTTATCACTTAATGCCACCCAGTCATTTCTGGCAAGCCGCGCAGAAGAAGGTCGAGCGGTTCGACTGGACGATGCGCTGGACTTCCTTCTGGCAACTTCGGCAGGGTTTGCCTTCGCGGTCGTAGACGCGGAGCTTTTGTTTGAAGTAGCCAGCTTCACCGTCGGCGCCGAGAAAGTCACGCAGGGTGGTGCCGCCCATTTCGATGGCTTCGGAGAGGACTTGTTTGATGGTGGCAACGAGGAGGGCGCACTGCTTTCGGGTGATGCTTCCGGCGGCCTTCTTCGGGGAGATGCCGGCGAGGAATAGCGCTTCGCAGGCGTAGATGTTGCCGACGCCGACGACCTCTTTCGAGTTCATGATCAGCTGCTTGATGGCGACCTTGCGCTTGCGGGTGCGCGACCAGAGGTGGGCTTCGTCAAAGGCATCGTCGAGTGGCTCAGGCCCTAGGTCTTTGAGGAGAGGGTGGGTGTTTTCGGGGACTTCTCTGGGAGGACTGAAAAGCCAGCAGCCAAAGCGGCGCGGGTCGTGAAAGCGAAGTTCTTTGCCCGAGCCAAAGGTGAGGCCGACGTGGTCGTGCTTGCGCCATTCCTCGTCTTGGTCGGTGCCGGGGCCGACGATGCGAAGGCTTCCGGACATGCCGAGGTGGACCAACATGGTGCCGCCTTGGTCGAGTTCGAGCAGGAGGTATTTTCCACGCCGCCGGGCGGCGATGATGGTCTGGCCGACGAGCGGGGTGCCGATGTCTGCGGGGATGGGCCAGCGGAGCGATCGATTGCGAACATCGACCTCGGTGATCTTTTCCCAGACGACCCAGGGTTCGACGCCGCGTAGGGTGGTTTCGACTTCGGGAAGTTCAGGCATAATGGGGAAAGTAGAGGCCTAATCTAGTTGCGGACGACTCGTGGTAAAAGCCCACAAATAGAGTCGCTAGCCGTGTCAGGGTAGCTTTGGATACTAAAGTTCCCAGAGCTTGCCGATGGGGACTCCGAGAAACCGATCGTCTCCCGTGGGTAGGATACTATCTCCCGTATGAATGACGATACCGGATTGGAAGTCATCGCCAGCTTGATCGGCTAGTCTGCGGAGGCCGTTGAAGTCGGAAGAGTTGACCGAGCGGGCGGTCTTGACTTCCACGCCCCAGACTTTATTGCCCCTGCCGATCACGCAATCGACTTCAACCTGATCGCGGTCGCGGTAGTGATGGAACTGGAGGGTCGGGTCAGTCCAACCCGATTGGGCGATGAGCTGCTGGACGACGAACGATTCGAGATGGCCGAAGTCAGGGCGGCGGCTGTTCCAATCGTCTGCCCGCAGATCCATCAGTGTGCCTGCGAGCCCTGTGTCGAAAAGATGAGGCTTGGGGCTTTTTACTAAGCGTTTCCCTCGGTTGCGATGCCAGGCGGGGAGAATGCTGACTAGGAAGAGGCGTTCCAGCACTTCGATGTAATGATTCACGGTCTCACGATCCATGTCGAGGTCACGGCTGAGTGAGATACGGTTCAAGAGTGATCCGGACTGAAGCGCGAGTTGGGTGATTAGAGTGTGAAGCTGGGTGCTGTCCCTGATGTTGGAAATCTCCGCAGCGTCCCGTTCGAAGAGGGTCTTGAGGTAGTTGCAGTGCCAAGTGTTACGGCGCTGGGGTGATCGACCGAGGACTTCGGGGTAACCACCAGCGAGAAGGCGGTGGGGGAGATCGAGCGGATCTCCTTGGTAGGCCTCTCGGATCTCGGGGGCTAGCTCGCCTGCTAGGAAGGTTTCGAGGAAACGTCCTGGATTCTCCTCTTTCTCGGACTCCGTGAGAGGGTGCAGTCTTAGGATCTCCATCCTACCGGCGAGAGACTCGCTGGCGCGGGGCAGGAGAAGGAGGTTGGCGGAGCCAGTGAGGAGAAAGCGGCCTGGTCTACGATCTGCGTCGACAGACACCTTAATCGCGCGGAGGATTTCAGGTGCGCGCTGCACCTCGTCGAGGGTGACCTGATTAGGCAGACCATGGACAAAGCCCGCCGGGTCGGCGAGGGCGGTCGCGACGAGGTCGTCCTGATCGAGGTCGATGTAGCGCCGGTCGGGCGCGAGGCTCCGGGCCAAGGTGCTTTTTCCACACTGCCGTGGCCCTAGTAGGCAGATCACGGGCGTGTCCAAGACAGCCTCGGCCAAGCCCGCATGGAGGCTTCGTGGGAGGAGATTTGGAACAGCGGCCATCTGCTGGGTAGTGTACCGGCAAATTGCGGGTTAGGCGAGCGGCAAATTGCGGGATAGGGCGGCGGCAACTTGCGGGTTAGCCGGTGTATTGTCCTTGATGGAATGTCACGATTCCACCTAAGCGGGCCACCATACATCCTTGGGCTTGCCGACCTTTTTTACACTCTTTCCATCAAAGGCATAATTAACCAATTGCTCCGCCATTCCAGTCCTCCCGACGCCACCAGACACAACGGTGCGCCACCCGTAAAACTGAAAGAAGATTACCTTTTTCTCCTCAATCAACTTCTCTGCCAAGTATGCCCTATTGATCAGGAGCGTAGATTTCGAATCATTCCGAAATCCAGGATCATAAGCGACCAAGTCCCGCAGACCGTCCCTGCGACAGAATTGAACACCCTGCTTCGCCCAGCCAATTCCTGCTAATTCGCATAGAGCACGGGAAGGAATCTTTGCGGTTGTCCAGTTTTCTCCAGTCTCTCCGACGCTAAGGGACGCGACAGCATACTGACATGACGAGAAAGTATCGTGACAAATCTCTCGATCAGAACGATTTGCTATCGTGAAGTCCTTAAACAATTCGATCTCATCGTCTTGGTACTCAGGAGAACAAGACTGTGCCGTATTGTTCAAGAATCGCCGTTCAGACCTGGATAGAAAGCTCGAAAATTTCAGAACGTCTTCGACGGACAGAAGGTATGAATCCATTAGCCATTGGCTAGTAATTTTGTCGACGCCCCTAATTTGATCTTGAAAAGTGAGTTCGACATGATGATCCGTGCTCAAGTCCAAGCATAACCACCCACTATTGGGGTTCTGTGAGAGTTTTGGCTGGATCATATACGCAGGGTCCAGCCAGTCCCCATGCTCCACCCATTTTTCAGGTTGATGCAAATCGGTAATGGTTTGAGTTAAAGACTCTGGGGCTAAAGTTGGCAGACGAGGCAGTACCTCCAAGAAATTAGCTCTAACCGGATCCCAGTCAGAACAGCCGATCTGGCGTGGGTGTGAATAGGTTAGAGTAGAGAGATCACCAAGATCGCCCCTCAACTGGAAGTGATCACTAAGAAGGCCCAGCAGTTTTGCCATGGCAATCCACTGATATTTTTTGGATATTCGTTCAATCTCTGGTCTCTGACGGCTCCCATCGAAAGAGTAATATGAATTTTCACTGTGAGGAGACCAATCGGAATTTTTGATCGATTCGAGCACATACCGACGGGCCGTATCAGCATCAAATCGCGCTCCACGTTCTAGGCTGGATTCATCTCCGAGTCTTAAGGGCGAAAAGTGCTCGACCGCGTCCTCCAGATCGCATCTTCCCCAATCACCATAGGATCCGTTTGCAGTAGTCCTGCAGGATCGAAAAATTGCACAGTGGTACTTGGAGTCTACATTCTTTGCCTCATACTCATTGCAGTCTTTCACGTCCCATATTTCAGGCCACACCGATTGATAGGGCGGTAGATGCGCATCTCCCGAAATCTTCACCAAATCCGCAATGGCTCTGGCGTGATGACGAATATTAATATGAGGATCTGGATCTCCACTAAGGAAGACATCCTGCAGAACTAGCTCTCCTGTTTCTGTGACTATTTTGGCATCGCCACAATCGAGTGCGACGCCATGAATTGCAGCGAGGACTCTCTCTCTCACATAGGGATCATCTACCAACCGAAATGCCTCATAATATTCTAAGACAACCCTCGGGCATACTTTTAACAGCCGAATAACAGCAAGAGTCACCCGATCCCGCAACTCCCTTACCGTCGACGTTAGCAGCCATGTGAAACCAAGAGACAGTAAACGGACTTGTTCTTCAGAAAGTTCCCGCAAAGGTAGTCCCTCAATAAGCTCTAGATGACCAATCGGCTCAAAGTCGTTACCGATTTGATCAAATGTCGAATTTACCCATCTCGACCAATAGAGGTCTCGATCGTAAAGGGGCAGTTCCACTAGGGTGGCGTGAAGGTAGTCGGCATTTAGCGGATGTCCCTCAATGAAGAGACAACGGGCGATCAACGAAAATCTCTGTTCCCAGCCGTCTGCAATCGGATAGAATCCTTCAAGGATCGAGACGGACTCTGCCGTAATTGATTGTGGAGTGCGGAGTTCGAGGCTACGAATCCAAAGTGCGCGCATCCGGTAATTTTGCGTACTGTCCAGTAAGGTAGTCTGTGGGCACCAGTTGGGCCAGCGATCGCACACTTGAGCTATCGACAGCGTGGCTAGGGAATCCGAAAAATTCTCCATGCGGACCCAAAAATCACTTTGATTACTGGGCGGGCCATCCAGTGATCCAACTAGTGTCTTTACTGTCAAATAATCCAGAAGCCGATGAAACACGAATCGGGTCTTATATGCTACCCCTAGGTCGGTCTCTAAGGGAAAGCGGTCCAGGATTTCTTCTTCGACGAGTGCGTGATATAAAGACGATTTTTCTTCCTGCGTAGAGAACTCCTTTAACGTAATTTCTCGGACTTCGGCCTCTGGAAGTGTGATTGCCTGATTTGCGAAAGCCTCAGCTAGATTAGACAGGCACCTTTGGGTGGCGTCAACGGGGCATCCAAATGTATCCTCGATCGCTTTACACCTGGCCCCAACATAGGTTCTCAGTAGATCTGCAAAGCTTTGACTAGTTCCGGGAAATTCACGTCCCTTGTAGGTCTCGCAAAAGATGCGCAGGAAGAGAGGGTTCTGAAATTCGCCTAGGTAGGCAGGCGTTCCTGATAGAGACACCTGATAGTGCTCGAAGTATTGTCGCATTGCGTCCTTTACATGAACGCCCAGACCCTTGTGATTCACGATGTTCCAGTCGTTGGCTCCTGAAAGGCCGCTAGGAATACACTGATCAACGTAATCGTTTCGACAACTCACTAGTAGGCGAACATGTTGATACTTGGAAACCTCGCTTCCTAGGCTGGCGATCCTAGCCTTCCAGAAGCCTGTTGCAGGAGTTTCATTGAGGCCATCAATAAGAATCAACGAAGGAACTCTAGCGGTTTCGCCTCCGGCATTAAGAAGCTCCAGAAGTTCCCGGAAACTGCAACTTACATCCGCATGTTTCAGAAGCTGTTGTCGGGGGTCTTGATCTGAAAACTGGTCCCCCAACATTGGAACCACGAGGCCGCCACGCTCGTGCGTTACTTTTGCGAAATGGGCAAGGAAATGACTTTTTCCTGCCCCCGCTTTACCGATGACTTGTAGGCAAGTAGCGTCCCCGCAAGTTGACTTCTCAAGATACTTAATTAACTCTTCCAGGACTCTTGAGAATTTCCGCCACTCGTGAGCTGAAGACTCCAAGAGGTCTTCGCCAGTCGCGCTTTTGGGTGTTGGGTCGAAGATTTTTCGAAGAGTTTCTCTAGCCTCACAAAACTTTCTCCCAATTGTCCCTGGTTGCACTGGTGCGGCTATACCATCGCCCAGTAGCGGTGCTATAGGGGCCCAAGTAGTGGATGCCCAGTGCTCAAACGATGTTTTTAGACTGTTTTTGGTATTTGTGTCGCCTAGTGAGCGTTCCAATTTGATCTTGGCTTTAAGTGCCTCTAGGGCTAACTCGCGGAATCGTTTATAGTATGTATTTGTCTGAAGAAAGCTATCAAGCTTGCCGTCTATTGGAGTTGGGACGTGTAGATTTGGAAGGTAACGTGTCCCCCACTGTGTTACTGCAGCCTCGAGTAGGTCCCCGCTCCGTCCATGGTCAAAATCCAGCGCGCCAAGCCAATATAGATGCCTGCCTCGATGACGTTCCTCTGTCAGGTAAGTTCCTAATTCTGCCGCTCCCCACCATGTGAAAGCAATAGAGCCAAAACCCTTAGTTTTTGCCAAGCTCCGCCATTCCGCTACGTGCATTTTCCAAGTGGCCTCCTGTTGGGAACTCAGATCGAATGGACATGCTACGACATACTCGTTTAGCGACTTTTGATCGCCGATTGTGTCCAGCGCTCTCTCGACGGATTTGTCAAGAGAGCTCCATGGTGGGGAGCTTGACGGAAACTTTGCTTGGATAGCCTTGCATATGCCCCCTCCACTCGACCGGAAAAACGCCTCAACGCCTCCATCTCCTTGTCCTGCTGCCCGTCGCCTAAAGTCACCACATGAGGCATACTCAACTGCGAATATCTGGCATGTAAGCTCCTCGAACCCTTTCCACTGTGCTCCATCTAGAGTCCGAATTTTCTTCCAATTCATTGGGCGATTAGTTGGTAAGAGGCTACACCCTGTTACCTTCCAATCAAGATTATGCACGATTCCACGAGCGTAGCAGTCTCTGTATGGATCCGAACCGCGCTCTTCATCTTCATCTTGGCTAAGCGTACCGCCAAGTGTTCGATTCGGGCTACCAGTCGAGAATATAGAAGCGACTTCAAGGCTACTCAAGCACCGAGGTTTCGGTTGCCCAGAATTGGCCGTCGTCGTTGCGGAGGAAGAGGCGCGGATAGATCTGTGCGGGGCCGGCGGGGAGGCCTTCGAGGATGAACTGGTTTTGGCCCTCAATGGGCTTCGGGATGGCGACGCGGTCATGCCAGAGTTTCTCGAAGGTCAAGGCTTCTTCGGTTCCCCAGTGGAGGAAGACTTCGGGATTTTCTCCGATGTGGTCGATTTGGAAGGAGACTCGGGCCTTGTCATCGTGGCGCTCGAGCTGGGTGGTCTTGATCGAGGAGGGGAGGGAGAGTAGGGAGCGGATATGAGCTTCGGTGAGGAAGGGGACGGAGGCTGGGTCGGTTGGTGGGGCGGAGACTTGTTTTTCGTCGGGGGCGGGGTGGAATCCCCAGCCGCCGGTCTGGAGGAAGAACCAGCCGTCGTCGGTAACGCCGCGTTGGGTGTGGGTCAGGTCGGTGGCGCGATCGGGGGAGATGGCTGGCCGCGTCCGAACGACCAGAGGGAAAAATTAAGCTGGAATTGACCGTGCCGTCGGCCTTCCAAGTCGGACCGTAGTAGCCGAAGGGGGTGGTGATCGGTGCGTAGAAATCGAGTGTTCCGGGGACGGCGTCCATCTCCATGACCCAGAGTTTTGTGCCCTCGGAAGGAGCGAAGGAACTGGTGAATTTGGTGTGCGCTGCTGCGGGTCGCCAGCGCTTGCGGACGATTCCTGCGTCTCGGGTGGCGGGGCCGGTGAGGTCGATGTCGAGGACGGCGGCGGTTTTCTTTGGTTTGGCGGTCGTGGTTAGGCGGAGGGTGTGGAATCCGCTAGTCGTGATTGTGAATTCGGAGTTCTGCGGCTGGCCGTCGATACTGATTTGGAAGTCGCTGGAGTCGGCGTTTTCAGCCGGACAGAGGCCTTGAGGTCGCCGGTGTTCGGGATCCACAGGCCCCACTCGACGTCGTCGCCTTCATCCCATTGCCGATCTCGGCGAACGACTCGCCCTTGTTCAGATCGTCGATGTCCGACGTGGTTCCCTTGCCTTGGGCTACAAGGCCGAACTGTGGAAAGAAGCACTCGTTGGGGGTGAGGACGAGGGTGTCGCCTTCGCCTTTTTGGACCAGATAGGTTTGGCCTTCTCGGTCGGGATCGGGGATATGGACCAGCGACTGGGCGCGGGCTCCCTGGAGGATGGGGCCGAAGATGAGTGCGAGGCCCCGGAGCTTCATTAACGGAGAATATCTTCTGGGGTCACGCCGCCGGGCTTAGCGGGTGCGACGGTTGGAGTGGGAATTGGCGTTGGCTCAGGAGTGAACCGGTCTTCCCACTGATGCAGTTCGTAGCCTTCGCCGATGCCGCCGATTTCTTGGAGCAAGGTCGAGCAACGCTGGTGCCAGAGCTTTAGGTCAGGGGCGTCCTTTTCTTTTTCGGCGGTACCGGGGAAGAAGAGGTAGGTTACCTCTAGATCGCTTTCGGGGCGGCTGTAGACGGTGGACTTGGGATTCATTTCTTGGCACAGGCGGAGCGAGCCTTCACCGGTTTTGTAAGTTGGGCCGGCGTCGCCGATGATGGCGGGGAACAGGCGGTCACCGTAGACGACAACGGCGTAGTCGCCATAGGTCGGGGCGTAGGCCGTATTGCGCTTGTGCAGCGGAATGAACAGCGGAATGACGACGAACGGATCGGCTTCTGCAATGAGGTAGCTCCAAGCCTTGAGGTCCTCGGAGATAAGCCGGTTGATCTTGAGTTTCGCATTCAGTGATCTCTTCTCCGCCGAAGTGATGCCGGGCTTTTTTAGAAGCTCGACATCGCGGGCGACGGCGTCGGTGTAGCGGGGCAGAAGCGGGTTGGGTGTTACGGTCTTCTTGCGCCACATGTAGCTGGTCGAAGGCTGGAAGTTTGGCGAGTTGGCGACGTAAGTGTCGAGGTCAGCTATGCGGTCGCCGTCGGTGCCGTCGGAGACGACGTCCATCTCGGACTGCAGGAGCAGGACACGGCGGCCGGTGTCGGGGGACTTAAGTTCGAGGATGGTCTCGCAGTCGTAGAAGTTGTGCCGGTCGAGTACCTTGTCGAGCCGAGTGTAGCTGGCCTGAACGCGCTTACGCTTGTTGTCATAGAGTTGGTGGTAGAAGCCTGAGACGGCAGCTTTTTCCATAATAGCAGGGAGGCCGGGGAGGACTTTGGGCAGGTCGGGATTGATGGCTGCCAATCCCTCCATGGTATCGGTCGCAGAGGGAATGGTGATCTTGACCTCGATCTCGACACCGTAGCTGGAGTCGTCAGCGCGTTCGATAGTGGCGCCGCGGCCCTCGACTTCGTTAAGCTTGGTGCTGGTGACGAGGCCGTTGTAGAGGGTGGCGGTGTCGATGTTCTTGCGCGGTACCCACTTGGATGGTGGCGGTGGCGGAGGGGCGGGGACGAGCTTCTCGACTTCGACGATCTTTTCTTCGACCTTGACGATGATCTCGGGTTCTGGAGTGACTCCACGCCAGGCATTGACCATGGCCTTGACTCGTTCTTTCGGAGTGCCGGCTCCGTCTTTCGCCTTGGGCATGAGCGCCAAGGCGAGCAGGCCAAGTGCGACGGGAACGAGGAGTCCGACGAAGAAGCCGAGGCATCCGAGCGAGCGTTTGCGGTTCTCACATGGGGCGGCGGGCTGTCCGGCTAGGTTGCCGTTGTTGTCCGGGGAGTCTGGCTGGAGTGTGGGATCCATGGTCGTTCTACGATAGTGCTTACCTTGAATGGAGGAATCTGCAAGCGGAGCGAGCTAGTGGCTGGTGCCGGGGTGCCGTGTCTTCCAGTCAGTTCTCACGATGGCTCTGACTCTCCTGGTGGGGGCATACGTATCATCTGCCGGAGAAGGGGCGAACGCCAGGCACGGCGAAAGTCTGGCCCGCGAAAAGGTGCAGAGAGCAGGCGGAGTCGGACATGAAGTTTCTCGCGTCCGGTGAAGTAGGTCTTCTGCAATGGCACGAGCTGAGTAGCGGGCCAGGCGTGGCGGAAGATGTCGTCGCTGAGGGTCCAGCCGACGCGGTAGTCTTGAGGGAGGGAGAAGACCTGATCGTAGAGCCTTTGAGAGCACAGTGGGGCGACGGCGAAGTGACAGTCGAGATCGTCGCGATACAGAGCTGCAGACATGGTGGTGGCCATACGTTGCTCGAGGTAGATTAGGTCGGGGTGGAGGCTCTCGGGGATGCCGTCGAGCTGGTTCGCCCAGTCGGCCATGGCTTGTTCGACGAATCCGATGTCGATGTCGGCAGTTCCGAAATATCCTAGGATGGCGAGCGGGTCCGCCTTATCCCCGTCGGTGGTGGAGTAGTGGCCACGGACAACTTCGCCGCCGTAGCCCATGCACAGAATACGGTTAGGATCGCGCGGTTGGTCGATGTGGTGGTCAAGGTCGAGCACTTCGGCGAGGGCGGACGAGACCTCGACTTCGGGTGCGCGGTGTGGAGCTATCGGGCTGTGGACCGAGTAGCGGACGTCCCTATGGAAGTCACGCGAGCAGGCGAGTAGGAGGCGGGAGTCGCGCCCTGCGCTGAGTGGGATTTCGAGTGGTGCAATCTTGGAAAGCGATGTGAGGATCCCACTGAGAAGGCCAGTGATGGTCTTCGCCGAAGCAACCTGGGAGTCGGTCTGCGAGGTATTCGGATTCGGCCAAGTTCGTTCCGGCTTCGATTCGGTCGATGAGAGTAGGAGGGTGCGGTGGTTGGGGCGAAGCAGGGTCCAGTCGGCGAGTTGGCAGAGGCCTGCAGGATACCAAGTTCCAGTTTGCTCGCGCAGATGAAGAAGGGCTTCTCGTTCGGCTACTGGGCGCAAGGATGCGTAGCGGCCGGCGAAGATGGATTCGATCAGTGCCGGGCTGGAGGCAAGGATACCGGATTCGGGGTGATGGAAAGCCGACAGGCCGCCTCCGGGATCGGGATGGGCATGAACCGTTGGGCCGATGAACCCGAGGAGCAAAAACCGGCCCGCCAAATGTTCGAGGAGGTCGGCGGTCGATTCCAGGCCAAGGAGGTCGTCCCTGAATAACCCATCCTGAGTGTCGAGATCGACGGGCCAGCCGAGAAGGCATCGGCTACCGACCACGAGAACTGGGAGATCTGGTCCGTGGGCGAGATGACTGGAGCCGACAGTGATGGCACTCCATCCTTCGGGCAAGTCCGACGGCAAGTCTTCCGCGCTTGAGACGAGGAGGAACTGGGTCGCGAAATTACCGTAGTCGATGGGATCGGCCATGGGACAGAAATTTGGAAAACAAAAAAAGCCCCCGGGTGCTCAGAGCACCACGGGGGCGAAAGGGAGAGCAGGTTACCCAGGAACCCGCCAGAGAGACGGGGGCTTCTCCAGCTTAGAAATGGCAACCACTGTAGTGTCGGGGCGCGCAGTAGCTTCGGCGCACCGGATAGCATCTACGGCTGCTTCCCCAACTATTGCCAAAGCCGATGTTAATATTGCTTCTGCTGCGCGAACCGTAGCTTGGGTAATATGGGTCGTAGGACGAATAATAGCGTTGCTCCTGATAGATCGGACGCTGGCGCGAGACCGGCGGCAAACGGTAGGCCTGGCCGGAACGTTGAATGCGATCGTAATCATCCTGCGAAGCTCCGAGGGTTCCTCCAGCGAGCGCTCCGATGGCACCTCCGATCGCGGCGCCTTCTAGTTCGCGGCCCCGGTTCTCACCGACCAAGGCTCCGACTCCTGCGCCAAGAACACCACCGACAACGCTACCTGTTTTAGTGTAGGGAGCTGGGTAGGTGCTACAGGAGACTGCTAGAAAGGAGCAGGCGAGGAGGGCGATAAGGCTAATCAGTTTTTGCATGGATGGGTGTGAAGTTGTCTATTTGACGGCTGCCGAGCTCAATAAATTCGAAATGTTCCGAATTTTTCTCGGAGTGGAGCTTACGCCTTCGACCTGGACGAGTCGTTTTTGTCTTTAGGTTTGGCTGTAATCGGATCCTTGGGGATGACGCCCTTCTTTTCTTTCCGGCTCGCTTTGGGGTCGGCATTGGCGATTTGAGTCGATCCCTCTAGTGATCCACCGGGCATAATTTTGAATGCCCGAGCAACGACATCACCCACGAGAAGTCCCTTTGGACCGATGACGATGGTGCCAGAGCACTCGATATTAGCCGTCGTTGTGCCCTCGATTAAGGCGCTTTCGCAGATGATGGGATGAATACTAGCCAGACTCGACTTCTCCTGAACATGCATATTCTTGCACCGAATACCTCCAGTGACATGGGATTCTCCTTCGAAGTTGAAATCGCCAGAGCACTCGATCTTGCCAGCGATACGGCCGCCGTGGATGTCCAGGTTGTGGCAAGCCAAGTGGACACAATTGGCCGACCCAGTTCGTGCAACGACGACGTTGCCTCGGCTCTGGATCGGCAGGCTACAAGGCCTACGGATATCGTAGTCGCGAAGGTTGATCGAAGTTCCGCACCTAGGGCAGATAGTCGAAGTCGATTGTCCGGGAACAGTGTGTTGGCGGTCGCAAGAGAGGCAAGAGACTCGCTTGGGAGCAGTGGAAGCCTTCTTTTTTCGAGCGCGAGTTTTGAGTTTTCCGAAAAAGCCTTCTTTGGGTGGGGGAACCGGCGCCCGTTTGGGCATCGTTGGCTCATTGTCGGCTCGAACGGCGTAGCTAACCCGTGCCTTCTCCTTCAACGCTTCTGCCGCCGTCTCCATGCTCATGGATCTTTTGGCGACTCCGGCCCGCTCCGTGGCCCGACGTGTGGTCTTGACCCGGATGTGGCGCGAACAACTCCGGCAGTAGGTGGAGATAACGCCCTTGGGCTCGGTCTGGATGGCGCTGCAATGCGGGCAGACTACTCCAAAACCACCGGATCCGGTGGCGCTCTTCTCGGGGGGGGCTGGAGGGTTGCTGTTGGCCAAAACAAAACGAGACCGGAGGATCAACCCCCGGCCTCATACTGGTTAAAAATCTGAATTGTGGGCGACCTGAAGGTCAGCCGGTTAGGAAGAAGACTTGGGTGAGCCTCCGCCGCCCGAAGAAGGTGGTGTCGAACTACTAGCACTAACGGAGTTGGCTGGCTTCGAGGCAGAACGAGTAGACTTGCGACCAACGGAGGATTGACCCATAAAGGAAGCCCCCTCTTCGATGGAAAGCGTTCCAGCGGAAATGTCGCCAACGAGGACGGCATTGGATTTCAGTTCGCAGCGCTCAGTGACAGTGACGTTACCTTCGACTTTTCCGAAGATAGTGACAGTCCTGGTCTCGATCGAGCCCGTGATAATTGCGTTTTCACCCACGGTGAGCGATCCATCCGAGATCACCTTGCCATCGATTTTGCCGTCAATGATGAGATCGTTGGAGAACTTGAGGTCACCTTTGATCTCCACGTCGTTTGAGAGAACGTTTTTCCCACTCATGGTAGATACTGAAGAAGAGCTTGCCGCTGGAGCAGGACTCGGCGCGTCTTGCGAGGACAATCCGAGACCGGCAACAGGCGCCGGAGAACTGGACCTAGAAGCTGGCGGATGCGTGGGTGACGATTTTTTCCCGTCATCCGGTCGTTGGCCGATGATTTGCTTAAGCACGAGACGAGTAAATCACCCATGGAAACCGGTGTCAACGCAGTTTCACACATGCGCAGCGGGAACTTTGGATCGCCAGAATACGGTTCGTCCGTAAGATCTTGGCTTCATTCAACATTTTAGAGTTGTGTATCGCTCCGTCTTGACCCTAGGGGAAAGTCGGATAATGCTCGTTTCTTATCTGTTGACCAATGATCGCTAAGTGTCCTTCCTGCTCCTCTGAATTTGAAGTCGGCCCCGAATTGGAGGGCAAGCATGGTCGTTGTTCGAACTGCGGACGGACGTTTCTGCTTCCTGAAGTTCCCGGTCGGAATCACCGTGAAGTCACGGTTACGCAGAAGCGGCCATCGGGGATATCCACTTTTGTAGCGCTTCTTCTTACGACGCTCTTCGGAGTCGGTGTTTGGGCGCTGTTTAAATACCTTCCACTGGCAAAGGGTGCCGAGGGCGGGCTTTCCATGGACTCCCTAGGCGGCTGGTTGCCAGCGCTCGGAAATTTTCACCCACTGATTCTCCATCTTCCGATCGGTCTTCTTCTGGTCACTGGTCTTCTGGAGTTTTTCTCGACTAAAGGACGTCGCGCTGTGCTTGCGCCGGCTGTGACGACGTTGCTTTGGTTAACTGCGATCTCTTCGATTTTCGCAGTAGCTTCTGGATGGTTATTGGCGAAAAATGGAAGTGGCTCTGGTGTCACCCTCGATCGCCATATGTGGCTAGCGCTTGTCATGACCGGTTTGGTATTGATCACGTTGCTGTTTCGCGTGTCTCGAGAACGAAGGGGGCGCGGAGCCGGATCTTTGTTTTTCTACCGGCTGGGGCTCTTTCTTTCAATTCTTTTGCTAGGTCTGACAGCGCATCAGGGCGGTTCGATGATCTATGGTAGTGATCACTTAATTGCTGATTTACCTGAGCCAGCGCAGCAGCTGGCGCTCAAGGGGGAGCTCTTTATCGAAAACGGCTTCAGTCAAGTAGAACTGGGAAACCAACAGCGGATTGCTGATCTAACGGCAGCGATTTCCGGGGATGATGTAGTGGCTGATGCAGACGGAACGGACGCCGCATCCGGTTCAGATGATGAATCGGGTCTTTCGACAGAAACCAAAGTTGCTGCCGGAGCCGGTGTCGCGGCGGTAGCTGCAGTTGCAGGAAGTGAAGTAGCCAGCAATGCGGATAGTAGCGACGTAGCGCAAAGTGCAGTAGTTGGTGTTAGTTCTGACGAGGCAGTCTTCGCCGCAACCGCAGACTCAAGTGAGCCAGCTGGAATCGACGAGAATGACACCGTCTTCAACCAGGTGATTTTGCCGATTCTCGAAGAGAAGTGCAACAAGTGCCACAATGACAAGAAGTCGAAGGGCAAGCTCAAGATGCACACCTTCGATGAACTCATGGCGAAGGACGACACGGTTGTTCCCGGGGATGTCGAAGCCAGTTTACTTAGTTACCGGATCGGACTGCCCCCCGGTGACGAGGACGACGAGGCCATGCCCCCGGAGGACGAGGAGCCGCTCACCGAGCACGAAGTCGCCATTCTTAATTGGTGGATTGCCAGCGGTGCGTCCAATGAGACCACCGTTGCTGACGCAAGTGTCCCCGATGATCTGAAGGCTTCCTTCGTTGCCGTGACTATGCCCGCCGAGGCATCGGCATCGATACCTGTCGCAGTCGCCGCCGTGGAGGCTCCGGTAGCAGCGGCTGTTCCGACCAAGGTCTACTCGAAGGAGGAGATCGACGGTGCTAGCAAGAAGATTCGCGAGGACATCGGGGCATCGCTGATGCCTGTCTACTCGGGCGCGGACACGCTCCACTTCACCGCACTGAACGTCATCAAAGACTTCGGCGACCAGCAGTTGGCTACCTTGGAACCTCTTTCCGGACAGCTCGAGGAAATCAATCTGGCGCGGACCAAGGTCACTGACGAAGGTCTTGGCACCCTCTCTGGAATGAACAAGCTCAAGCGCCTGCACTTGGAGAACACCGAAATCACTGATGCCGGACTCGAGCACCTCGCCAGTCTGCAGAGCTTGGAATACCTGAATCTCTACGGCACCAAGGTCACCGACGCGGGACTGCGGAAACTCATGGAGCTCCCTTCCCTGAGAAAGCTCTACGCCTGGGAGTCCGGTATTACCCGGAAGGCGGCCGATGCGGTCAGCTGGTTCAAGCCTGAACTCGAGGTCAATGTAGGTTGGCAGGAGACAGCAGTAGCGGCAGTAGCCGTGGCCGCCGACGCTCCGAAAGCCGCCGACGCCGAGACAGACAAAAAGCCCGCCGAGCCGGAGGTAGAAGCGGAGGTAGAAGCGGAGGTAGAAGCGGAGGTAGAAGCGGAGGTAGAAGCGGAGGCAGAGCCAAAGGTAGAGCCAAAGGTAGAGCCAAAGAATGTCGATGCGCCTAAGCCTGCGGCGAAAGAGGACAATCCACCCGAGCCGACAACGCCAGCTCCCGCCAAACCCGAGGTTGAACAAAAGAAGCCGGCGCCGGTTCCTGCTCCTGCGCAGCCCCAGACGAATACGCCAAAGCCTCCGGTCCAGCCCGCTAAAACAGCCGAGACGCCGGTCGTTCCTGCTCCTGCTCCTACCCCGAAGCCAGCACCAGCATCGGCCGAGCCTAAGGTTGAGGCCGAGAAACCAGCAGTAGCGCCCGCACCAGCTCTTGTTGCAAAGACGGGCCCGATTGGTGCCGCACCTCAGGCTACTACGGCGAACCGCGCTTGCCTGATTACCCGCAAGCCGGTCGATCCGAAGTTCACGCTCGAGCATGCCGGTCTCAGCCTCGGATTCGCGGACAAGGCTAGCATGGAGACCTTCCAGAAGAACCCAGGCGCCTTCGCAGTTCAGGTCAAGCTCCTCCAGAATCGCTAGTCGCCGTCGCTGAGGCTAACTGCCAAATCGGAATAGAGCCTTAGTCATGCATTTCAAAACCTTCGCCGCTACCCTTGTGCTCGCGCCCTTTCTGCTACCCTCCTGCGGTCCAGGTGAGGTGGTCGAAATCTCTGAGGTACGCGATCTTCCAACCGGGAGGACGTCACCGAAGGTCGGAGCTTCGCCGGAAGAGCGGTTCGGTATTCGGCAGCACCCATTCGTCTGGAGCGCGCCCTCCAGCTGGCTAGCTCAGGCGGAGTCTCAGTTCCGCATCATCAATTACCGGGCCGACAAGAATACCGAGTGCTACGTCACGGTGCTCCCCGGCGGCGGCGGTGGTATCGTCCCGAACCTCAATCGCTGGCGTGGCCAGATGGGGCTCGATCCGATCGGCGAAGATGGACTTTCCGGGCTCGGGCTCAAGCCGTTGCTCGGGGCCGAGGCCTACTCGGTCTCTCTCGATGGCACCTTTCAGGGCATGGGTGCCGACGAAGCCGAAGGAGGTTACCGAATGCTCGGTCTGATCCAGGAGTTCGGCGGCCTGATGGTCTCGGTCAAAATGATCGGACCCGTGGCCGAGGTGGAAGCCGGGAGCGAGGAATTTTACACCTTTTGCGAATCCATTCGGTTCCGGGCGAAGTAAGCTATATTGGGAATTGTCTGACCGCATTGGTTGCCAGTCCCCGTAGTTCTACATGCTTCCCTAATCATCTCTCGCAAATCTTCTTTTAACCAACTAGCACCTTGGCAAATTCCAAGTCAGCAGGATCCCCCGGGTCCACCACACGGAAGCCGAAATCCCTCGGACAGCGGATTTTTGCCTTTTTCTCCTCCTTCGGCCTCGCGGTCGTTTTACTTTGCTTTCTCTTTCTGATCACTCTCTTGGGCACCCTTGCTCAAGTCGAACTTGGTCTGCACGGAGCGATCGAGAAGTACTTCAACCCGCTATTTGTCGTTCACCACTTCGGCAAGGTTCCGTTACCGCTCCCCGGAGGCTACTTGCTGATGGCAATCCTGTTCGTCAACATCCTCTGCGGCGCTATCATCAGTGCTCGGAAGAACTGGCGGACGCCAGGGATGCTCATCTCTCATTTCTCGATCGTCTTCCTGATCTTCGCTGGATTCGTCTCCTACCATTGGAAACGCGAAGGCAACATGGCCTTGTTCGAGGGTCAATCGTCGGGCGAATTCCAGAGCTACCACGACTGGGTCATCGAGGTCGAAGAGATCGGATCTGGCACAGATACTGCCTTGATCATCGATCAGAAGCTGTTCGCAGACTTGGGGCCGGGCAAGGCGAGAACGTTTCAGCACGAAAGCCTGCCGATTGATCTTCAACTTACTGGCTACTTTACCAATGCCAAGCCGGACAGAGGCGAGAAGGAGGGGCTCGATGCCGAAGGGTTCTTCCTCCAACAACTCGACAATGAGCCGGAGAACGAGCGTAATTTGCCAGGGCTCATCGCCATCGCCAAGGACCCGGTCACTGGCGACGAAGCGCGTGGCTTACTCTGGGGCGGAGCCAGTGAGCCGTGGACCATCAAGAATGGCGAACGCACCCTCGTCGCCAAGTTGAAGCGGCGAGCCTGGAAGCTTCCGTTCGCCCTGACTCTCGACAAGTTCACCCGCGAGCTCCATCCAGGTACGCAGCGTGCCAAGATCTTCCTCAGCGATGTCACCAAGGTGGAGGACGGGCGCGAAGAACCGATCAAGATCACCATGAACGAGCCGCTCCGTCAGGACGGCTACACGTTCTTTCAAGCCTCCTGGGGACCCGACACCGCCAAGCCGGGTGACAAGCTCTACTCGGTCTTCGCCGTCGTCGATAACCCATCCGACATGTGGCCGCTCTACTCATGCATCGCAGTGGGCGTCGGCCTACTCATCCACTTCATCCAGAAGCTCTCCGGCCACCTCGGGCGCACTGCCCGGACTCGCCTGAGAAACAAGAACGCCGCATCCGCCTCATGAGCCTTTCCCCAACGCTTTTTACAGCAGTAGTCGTGAGATCAAGGGCACTCCTTCTGGTTCTCCTCACCCTGCTCTGCACCGCCGTTCTTCAGGCCAAGGATGAGGCTAAGGAGTTTCCTTTACCTACCTTCGAAGAGGAAGTCATCGACCTTTTTTCCCGGCTCCCGGTGCAGGACGACGGTCGGGTCAAGCCGCTGGGAACCAAGGCGCGGTTCTCTCTGCTTCCCTTGATCGGCCGGACCAAGGTCGATGTTGGTGTTGCCGAAGACGGCTCGGTTCGGAGCTTCCTCAAGCCGGCCGACAAGAAAGCTTTCGACGGTGCGAAACATACCTACACGGCTAGCGAGTGGCTCTTGCTCTGCTTCCTGCACCCAACGGTCGCCGACTCCATTCCAGTGTTCGTGGTCAACGACTCCGATGCCATCCGTCGGATCGGCGCCGAGATGAAGCGCAAGCGTGACGTCTACAGCTATGACGATCTGAAGGCGCAGCAGCAGTCATTGGTCGAGCAAACCCGCGAGGTCATGGGAATGGAAGATCGCGAGCGGAACCGCATCGACGACCAAATTATGGCACTGGGCCAGAACGTCCTCAGCTACCAGCGTCTCACGGCCTACATGGCGTTCGCACGCGAAGGCCTTTCTCTCGGAGACGGCGAGATTCCAGACTACTTCGGAGCCGATGCCGAAGGCCGGGTCAGCGTCAGTAATTTTCTGGCAGCGATCCCGGAACTGCGCAAAAGCATGGCCGACTCCTCTGCCGACTACCTTCGGGAGGCCACCTTTACCATCCAGCGCTATCTCGGCCAGACCGATCCCGCCAATGTCGATCTGGCCCGAGCCGACGCCGTCGATGGCAAGTGGGACGACGTTCTTGGCCGCATCGAACCGTTCGCCGGTCTCGCCAGTGCGGTGCAATTATTGCCGCCCCCACCAGCCACTGGCGAAGGGCTCGATCCACAGCTTAACCAACGGTGGTTCACGCCCAGCAATGCCATTCTCACCGGTCTTCTATTCGACAATAGCCGTCAGTGGTCGGTCGACAGTCTGCGGCTCATCGAGGACGTGGAGGCTGCCAAGAACGACCCGGCTAGCCTGAAGGCTGCCCTCACTGCGCTTTCGGAATCCACCCGCAGAGTCGCCGATGCCCGTGGCGAGATTTCCCAGCTCGATCGCGAAGTGAAGCTCTACGAAGGTCGCTACTTCAACAAGGCCTTGGTCTACTTCATCTTAGGCTTTGTCTTGGTCGCTCTGACTTGGGTCGCGCCGCAGGCCAAGTGGGCTCGGATTCTATCGTGGATCGGACTGATCGCCGTCGTCGGTGCGCTCTATTACCTGTGCGCGGGCGTCACCCACCGCTGTATTATCCGGAACCGCCCGCCGATCACCAATCTCTACGAGACGATCCTATTCATCACCGCCTGCGCCGTCATTCTTTGCCTGTTCATGGAGTGGATGAACCGCCAGCGGATCGCGCTCTCCACCGCCACCGTTCTTGGTGCCGGGGGCATGTTCTTGGCTATCCGTTTCGAGGCCGGTGAAGCCACCGATACCATGCCAACGCTGGTCGCTGTGCTGCGGAGTAACTTCTGGCTCTGGACTCACGTCACGGTCATCACCTTGGCCTATGCCTGCGGGCTTCTGGCTGCCGCGCTGTCGCACATCTACATCATAGGGCGCGTGCTCCGGATCGGCGATCCACGAGGCGACTTCTACAAGTCGGTCACCCGAATGGTCTATGGCATCATCTGTTTCTGCCTGATCACTTCACTCATCGGCACTGTCTTGGGTGGAATCTGGGCGAACTATAGCTGGGGCCGGTTCTGGGGCTGGGACCCCAAGGAGAACGGTGCGCTGATGATTGTCCTCGGCGCCATGATCATCTTGCACGCCCGCTTGGGTGGATTCATCAAGGACCTCGGTGTCCACATGTCCTCAATCCTTCTCGGTTGTGCAGTCTCGTTCTCTTGGTGGGGCGTGAACAACCTTGGCATCGGGTTGCACAGCTACGGATTTACCTCCGGTGTTTGGAAGAATCTCTATACCGCATGGGCAGTCGAGGCCTTCGTCTTGCTCTTGGGTGTGATCGTCTGGTTCGCCAGTCGGAAGAAGAAAGCCAACGGGCCGAAGCCACCAGCCACGGAAGCCGCCTAGAGAAAGCTGGCCATGTCTCAAGGAGATCGTAGCGTCTCGCTGCGAGAAAGAGAGGCATCGCGGCGGGATGCCAAGGTTGCCTGTAGCAATTACTCGCCGCGAGTCGGGGGCGATCCTTACTCGCTCGCTAACGGGAAGACGACCCTGGCCAAGCTAGAGTGCGAAAACGGCAGGGCGGATGGCGGCGACTGAGGGGCATTCGGTGGAGAACAGTAGCATGACAGTGCTGTCGTCGTGGTGTGAATTTACTCGCGCTTGGACGAAGGCGGTTCTAGTACTACCGCATGAGACTTCTCGGACTACTCTTTGTCTTAGTCGGTTGTGCTGCAGGGGATTTCGGCCATGGGCAGTCTGCAAGCTCTCGCCCCGAGGGACGGCAGGAACTGGGGGAGTTTCTGCTGATTTCCGGTAGAGCGACGGTTCTAGCACCAGGGAGCGAGGGAGTCCGGCAGGAGTTGGTTGGGATCAAGCCGGGGCATTGGGGCGGACGGGTGCAGATGAAGGCTGGAGGCGTCGGCCTGTTTCTGGTGCGTCATGCCTCGGCCATTGACCTGAGTGCATTAAACTGGGAATACCTGCGGGCACCGATCCGGGCCGGGGGTGCCGGTGTTGGGATCTTCGATGTCGGCTATGTAGGTAATGCTGAATCGCTCGGACTGTCGCCGGGAGCTCTTGTAGGTTCTCGGGGACGAGGAGATATCTGGGCCCGCCATTGCATGTCGCTTTGCAATAACCCACGCCAAGGTGGCGTCATTCGTTACGGAGCGATCGCTGCTGCTGGCGGATCGACCGGACGTTGCCGTCTTGGTCGAAACAGCCTAGGCCAGACAGTGGCGGTGGCGGTGGACTATCGCTAGGCTAGTCTGCTCTATTCATGAGCAATCTACTGGGTTGCAGGTCGATTTTGCACATCGACGTATGCCTATACACCTGCAGCGAAAAATCGTCCTACGCCTTGTTCCAACACGGTCTGCGCGCCCTCGTTACGATCTTCATGAATAGAACAAGCTTTGGGGGAATCGCTGGGAACCGAGGCGGATTTACGTTAAGATTTCGCATGCCCTCCCACCGGCGAAACACTGTCCTCGCTCTTCTTGTCGTCGCCTTCTTCTCCGGCGCTATTCTCCGAGCTGAGCCGACGGGGAAGACGAATGAGGCTGGGGCGAAGGGAAAACCGACGGAGTTCGTTCGTCTCCACGAGGATTCGAAGACCAAGGTGGCGGAGCTCCAAGTCGCCCTTGTCCGCTACAAGAATGCCGACGGTGTGATCGTCGATCTGGTTGGCGCCGTACACATCGGCGAGACCGACTACTACGATGATCTGAACGTGCGGTTCGCGGACTACGACGCGGTGCTGTTCGAAATGGTCGGTGGCTACGACGAGATGACCAACGCCGATATGAATGGTCGCGAGCAGAGTCCGGTGAGCTTTCTCCAGAATATGCTCAAGTCGGGGCTGGGTCTGGAATTCCAACTCGATGGGGTGGAATACGGGAAGGACAATTTCCTCCACGCGGATATGAGCGCCGCAGAATTTGCCGAGGAACAGCAGGCCAGCGGAGAGGGGCTGATGAAGCTGCTTCGGCGGGCGAGCGAAGAACAGACCAAGATGCTCGAGGAGAACCCCAGAGCCGTGCCCCAGCTTTCGATGGTCGGCCTTCTCCGAATCCTGGCCAGTCCCGACAGCACGACCGAGTTCAAGTACCTGTTCGCCAAACAGCTATTGGCCGCCGAGAGCCTAGTCGATGCCCTCGAGGAGGATGGCGAGACGGTCTTGGTCGGCGGGCGCAACCGGGTCGCGCTGGAGCGGATGCGCGAGGCGATCGAAACCGGTAGCCAGAAGCTAGCGGTCTTCTACGGTGCGGTTCATCTGCGGGGAATGGAGGCTGAATTGATCGAGAAGGATGGGTTCCGTCGGGTTTCGGTCGAGTGGCTTCCCGCTTGGCGGATGGATCGCGGCAAGAAGAAGCCGGCCGCGGCAGTCAGGAAGAAGGCGCCGTTAGAAGTTGCGCCGACTCCGGTTCCGGTCCCATAGAGTTGCACATGTCTCTCACTGACACCCACGCTCACCTTGGTTGGAATCGCTTCGATCAAGACCGCGACGAAATTGTTTCCCGTGCGACTGCGGCCGGGGTCGGTCGGATCGTGACGATCGGCACCGATCTCGAATCGAGCCGAGAGGCGATTCGGCTGGCGGAGAAGTATGACGGTGTCTACGCCGCAGTCGGCATTCATCCGACCGACGTGCTTGAGCTTCCCGAAGGGGATGGCTGGCTGGAGGAGATCGGATCGCTGGCGGCCCATCCCAAGGCAGTGGCGATCGGCGAGATCGGCTTGGATTACTTTCGTCCGGCACCGGAGGGATCGACGGAGGATGTTTATCGGAGGCGACAAGCGGAGGTCTACCGGGCACAGATGGAATTGGCGGAGTCGATGGAACTGCCAGTGGTCGTCCACCAGCGGGAGTGCTACGAGGATCTAGTCGCGCAGACCGATGCCTTTCATGGGCGGGTGCGGTGCGTCTTCCATTGCTGGACCCACGGCTGGGCGGAAGCTCAGGTGCTGGTCTCGAAGGGGCACCTGATTTCGTTCACTGGCATCGTCACTTACAAGTCCGCCAAGGAAGTTCACTCGGCAGCTGGCGAGGCCACGGAGGGGAGTTTCATGGTCGAGACCGATTGCCCGTTCCTTTCTCCCGTCCCTCATCGGGGCAAGAGAAACGAGCCCTCTTACGTCGTTCATGTCGCTGAGCGGATAGCCGAGCTTCGGGGTGTGTCCGTCGAGGATCTTAGCAAAACCACGGAGGCAACGGCGGACCAGTTCTTTCGATTTCCCAGCTAGGCCGAACCGGGCTTGCAAGAGCACACTCTGCTGGTAAGAAGAGTCTATGGTTCGGGAGATTGTTTACCTAGGAGACCCAGTTCTTCGCAAGCCGTGTGATCCGGTTACGGAAGTGACTGAGGACGTTCGTGCGCTCGCAGACGACATGATCGAGACGATGATCGCGGCCGACGGTGTTGGGCTAGCGGCCCCCCAGGTCGCTGTTCCGATCCAGTTGGCAGTGGTGGATGTCCGGCTCGATGAGGAAGATGCAGGGCTGTTCAAGGTCGATGGCAAGGACGCGGCCTACGATGACTGGATGCCTCTGGTGTTTATCAATCCCAACTTCGAACTGGGTGAACACAAGGGGCTGGGAACCGAAGGCTGCCTGAGCATTCCCGATGTTCGTGCGGAAGTAAACCGCCCGCTTTCCGTGCGGACCAAGCTCCAGTTGATTGACGGTAAGGAGATCGAAGTCGAGGCCGATGGATTGCTCGCTCGCGCCCTGCAGCACGAGGCCGATCACCTTCAAGGAATCCTGTTCATCGATCGTCTGAGCGCCGCCGCGAAACTCCGAGCTAGGCGCGATATCAAGCGCGCCAAGCGGGACTGGTAGACAAGTAACTAATGGATGCCGTCCTTCAGGCCGTAGGGCGGTGGCGGGAGTTGGGTGCGGAGGCGCGCTTAGAATCTCGCCGACTGTTTCATGGGCGAGGCCAGTGCTATGCGGGTCTCGGGCATGTGCTGGTCGATTGGTTCGAACCGGTCCTGCTGGTCACACTTTACGATGACTGGGATGATCTGGAGGCTTTCCTGCGCGCAGTAGAGTCGGACTTTCCCAACGTAGTCGTTCAGAGGCGCCACTTAGCTGGAGCGCCGGTGGAGATCCTCCGGGGGGAGATTCCGCGGGATCACCGGGCGCGTGAGGGCGAGCTGGAGTTTCGGCTAAACCTCCACGCAAACCAGAATCACGGCTTCTTCCTCGACATGCGTCCAGGCCGCGACTGGCTTCGGGACAAGGCCGACGGCATGAGGGTGCTCAACTTGTTCAGCTACACCTGCGCCCTGTCGGTGGTCGCCCTGGCCGCCGGCGCGCGATCGGTGGCGAACCTCGACATGGCCAAGGGCGCGCTGACGGTCGGGCGTGAGAACCATCGGCTCAACTTCGATGACGCCGTGGTCCGGCGAGCATCGTTTCTTCCGCACGACCTATTCCGAACTTGGGGAAGGCTGCGGAGGCTTGGGCCGTTTGACCTGATCGTGGTCGATCCGCCGTCTCGGCAACCGGGCAGTTTTGTGGCGGAGAAGGACTACCCTCGGGTGCTTAGGCGACTTCCGGAACTGCTGGCAGATCACTCCGATGCGCGGATTCTCGCCTGCCTGAATGCTCCAGAAATCGGCGTGAATTTCCTGCCCGATACCGTTCGGGAGCACGCTACCGAACTCACTTTGGAAGAACGCCTACCAGCAGACGAGAGCTTCCCCGAGAGCGATCAGGAGCGCAGCCTGAAGGCGATGGTCTTCCGTAGGGCCTGAGGCAGGTGGCTTACGGGAAAATTCCGCGACGGTCATAGACGTCACAGATCCGCTTCAGGGCGACGGCGTAGGCGGCGTCGCGGAAACTACATCCGAGTTCTTCGCGTTGCTTGACCACTTTGTCGTGTGCGGTCCAAAGGGTGTCACGAAGACGGTCGTCGACTTCTTTTTCGGTCCAGAACAGGGAGGATTTGTTCTGAAGCCACTCGAAGTAGGAGACGATGACACCGCCGGCGTTGGCGAGAATATCCGGGCAGACTTCGATGTTCTTCTTCGCCAGTATTTCTTCTCCGCTGGGGGTAGTCGGTCCGTTAGCTGCCTCGATGACCAGGCGACACTGCATGGTCTCGGCGCGTTCCTTGGTGATCTGATTTTCCAAGGCTGCCGGGACGAAGATATCGACCTTCTCGGAGAATAGTTCGTCGGCTTTGATTTCTTCAGCGTCGGGAAATCCCTTCAGGCATCGGTGTTCGTTGACCCATTGGATCAGGGCAGGAATATCGAGGCCAGCCTCTTTGCTAATCGTGGCGGTGTGGTCGGCCACGGCGATCACCGTGCACCCAGCTTCAGTTGCTAGGCGGGCGAAGTGACTTCCGACATTACCGAACCCCTGCAGGGCAACGCTAAGCTGGTCGAGCTTGACGTGGTTCTCCCCGCACCAGTGACGAAGGCTATAGAGCACGCCGGCTCCGGTTGCCGCTGTGCGTCCGAGAGAGCCGCCACACTCGACCGACTTACCGGTGACGACACCCTTTACGTCTTGGCGCATCGACGGGTCCTGGATGTTGGCGAAGGTGTCCATCAGCCAATCCATGGTCTGGCTATTGGTGCCGACGTCAGGAGCTGGAATGTCGAGATTCGGGCCGATGTTTTCGCCCAAGGCGTGGGTGAACCGGCGCACGATCCGTTCGAGTTCTGTCTCGCTGAAGTCGCGGGGATCGAGAGTGACTCCGCCTTTGGCTCCTCCATAGGGGATACCAGTGAGCGCCGTCTTGAAGGTCATCCATGCGGCCAATGCCTGGACCTCATCATGATCGACATCGGGGTGGAAGCGAAGGCCTCCCTTAAATGGTCCCAGCATGTTGTTGTGCTGGATACGGTAGCCGCGGAAGATCCGGAGCTTGCCGTCGTCCATTCGGACCGGGAAGTTCACAATGATCTCGTTCTTCGGCTGGGCCAAGATCGCCTTGTACTCCTCCTTGATACCAATCAGATCGGCGGCGCGCTGGAATTGGCACACAGCGGTTTTGTGAAGGCGGGGAGTGTCGTCGTCGGTGGAAGTAGTCATCGTTCGGTGGGGAGTCGAGATGGAGCCAACTAGCTGGCGGTCGCGGTTCCGAGGAGTTCTTCGACCAGTTCCTGAAGCCGCTTGGGTTCGTAAGGCTTGGGCAGAACGGCACGGAATCCGTAGTCGGCGAAGTTCGACATGACTGGATCGTCGGAGTAGCCGCTGGAGACGATGGCGTTGACGTTGGAATCGATTTCGCGGAGTTTTTCCATCGCGCGGACGCCGCCCATGCCGTTGGGGATCGACAGATCGATGATCAGAAGATCGAACGGATCGTCGCTCCCTAGAGCGCGTTCGTAGACGGAGATGGTCGCGCCTCCTTCGGCGGTCTCGATGACTTCCATTCCGGCACGCTCGAGTTGAATACGAATTAGGTTTCGAATCGGAGCCTCGTCGTCGAGCACAAGAATGCGCGGCCTTGTCTCCCGTTTCGCCTCTGGTGGCGGAGCAAGAGGGAGTGGTTTTGGGGCGTCGGTAGGATCGAGAACCGGTAGGAAGACCGATGCGGTGCACCCAAAGCCGCTTTCGTTGTTGGCGATCTCTAAGAAGCCGCCGTGAGCCTTGGCGATCGACTCGCAGACGGTCAGGCCGATCCCTGTGGCATTGGCTCCCTGCCGGGTGGTGAAGAACGGGTCGAAGATGTGCTTGCTGATTTCTTCGTCCATGCCGGAGCCATTATCGATGACCTCGATGACGACAAAGTTTTCTGCGGTCGAATCTTCTCTGGAGGGCAGGCGTTCCTCGGAGACCTCCTCGCGGAGAATGGATCTGGCCTTGAGTCGAATCTGACCGCCGCTGGATAGGCTGTTCTCGGAGTTGTCGATCAGGTTGTCGAGCATCCGCTGGAGTTGATCGGGATCGACTGAGGCTACCGGCAGGTTTATGTCGAGGTCACAGAGGTATTGGATTCCGCGTTGCTTGGTGTGGTCACTAAGAACCTGCTCGAGGAGGGCCCCGAGGTTTACGGACCTACGGATTGGACTGCCTCCACGAGCGAAGGTTAGGAGCTGCTGGACGAGTCCCTGCGCCTGGTGGCTGGCTGCCAGGGCGGTGTTCATGTCCTCGTGGTAGTCGGCGTCCTCCGGCATCCGGCTCTGCGCCAGCGAGAGGTGGCCAAGCATGACGGTGAGGAGATTGTTGAAGTCGTGGGCAAATCCTCTGGCGAGCAAGCTGAGGGACTCGAGCTTGTCCATCCGTCCGCGTTGCTCGGAGGCGAGCTTGCGCCCAGTGACGTCACGTAGCAGGACGACGACTCCTTCTTGGAAGCTGTAGATACGGGTGTCGAACCAGCGACCGCGGCCTTCGTGGAGGAACTCCAGTTGGACGTCGCCGGTCTCGCGTAGATTCGCCTGCTGGATGGCCTCCTTTAGCTTTGCTGAAGTCACCGAGGGGAATTGATCCCAGAAGACTTGGCCGAGAAGTTCTTCCCGAGTTCTGCTAAATTCCTCGGATGCACTGACGTTCGCGTAGTCGATGCGGCCGTCGGAATCGATGGCGAACAGCGGGTCCGAAATGCTCTCGACGATGGCCAGCAGGTAATCGGGAAAGGCACTACGTGCATTGTCGATCATCCGCGACTCAGCGGGCTCTTGGGCGCGGAAGGCGACAAGTAGGCCAGCAAGACTACCATCACGATCGCGGATCGACGCGGTCTTGTCCCGAACTAGGATTGGCGTGCCGTGCTTCGGGGTCAGGACGACGGTTCTACCTGCCTCTTGGGAGTGGGTTTCTGGCTCAAGAGGGGAACCTTCGGCGACTGGTAGCATGTCCACCAAAGTTCCGAACAGGTCGTGAATAACGAAGACTGTCCGCAATGGTTTGCCAACGGCTTCCTCCTTGGACCAACCGGTAAGTTGCTCGGCTGACGGGTTGATGAAGGTGATGCTACCAGCGAGGTCGGTGGAAATGACGGCGTCGGAGAGGCTCCGCAGGGCGTCGATCGTCTGATTGTGTTCGACGCGCAGGGCTTCACTTTCGCGGTGGCGACTGACTGCACCCTCGATAGCAGATTGAAGTTCGACTTCGTTGAACGGCTTGATCAGGTAGATGAATGGGTACGTCGCACGCGCGCGGTCGAGGGTCTCAGGGTCGGAACAACCGGTGAGGAAGATGAGCGGCAGGCCGAAGCTTTCGCTGATGCGCTGGGAGGTCTCGATCCCATCCATGAAGCCGTTTAGCTTGATATCAGCCACGACTACATCGGGGCGGACGGAGGGGATGGACTCGATTGCCTCCTCGCCACTCATGACGACGAGGGGCACGTCATAGCCTCTAGCGATGAGGGCACGTTGGACGTCTTGGCCAACAATAGCTTCGTCCTCAATAACGAGAATACGGATCGGTCGCTTTGGATTTACCATCTGTCTCAAAGAACACTGCTAGGGGGTTCCTCTCTGTGTTCTACAGCAATTTTTGGTAAGCCGCATCGCCTAAGCGGTGGGGGGTTCCGCCTGTGCCTTGTCCCCAACGGGAAATACGACTCGGAATTCTGTACTCTCGGATTGGACAAACTCAAGTCTTCCCCCGACTTGGCGGGCAAGGGAGGAAACAATTTTGAAACCTAGACCGCGACTGGCTTCAACATCAAAACCATCTGGGAGCCCGATTCCGTCGTCAATGACACGAAGGGTGGCCTCGTCGGTATCCAACCCCTTCAGTGAGACGTGGATGCTTCCAGTGCGTTCGTCCGGGAAACCGTATTTGTAGGCGTTGGACGACAATTCATTGATGATCAGACCAAGTGGAACTGCCTTGGCCATGGGCAAAATAGAGTCAGGAACATCCGCTACGATAGCGATCCGACCATCTCCGTCTTCTTCACCGACGGCAGAGCAGAGATGCTCGAGAAGGCGCTCTGTGTAAGGGCGGAAGTTGACGTCGATGGAGTCGTCGGTGGAATGGAAGTGCTCGTGGAGGAAGGCAATTGAGCGAAGTCTCTCCTGAGTAGCGACAAGTTCGCGCCTAGCCACTTCGTCGTGCACGCCTGGAAGCTGAACGCCGATCAGGCTGGTCAGGATCTGCAGGTTGTTCTTGATCCGGTGGTTGATCTCTTCGATCGCCGCAGCACTGCCAGAGGATGCGAGACTTCCTGGTCGGACACCTGTGGGAAAAGCGCGGGCGAGAATCATGCAACGTCGGTCGCCGACTCGGGCGACTCGGCAGTCGAGCACGATTTTCCGTCCTTGGCGTTCGATCGAGAGAGGGCAATTTGGGGTTGCAGTGGTGTCGTCGGCGGCTTGGTCGGATTCTTCAAGAAGGTAGGCCAATTGGTTATCCAACTCGGGAAGGACTCGAGACAGTGCCTTGCCCGAGGAGTTGCCAAGACCGGCATGCTCGGGGAAGTCGGCTGGACAGTGGCTATCAACGATGTCTCCGCTTTCTAGGTCGACCAAAATGATGGCGTCAGGTGCCATGCTCAATAAAGCGTGGTTCTGCTGGCGGCTCTCGACAAGTTCGGCTGCGGCGGCGCGCTCGGCGTGGCGTTCGAGAATAAAGTGGACCGTGAATCCGGGTTGCTCGTCCGAACTCGCCATTTCGGCGACGCAGAGGCGGACGGGCAGCGAGTCGCCAGACTTCGGGCGAATGCTGATATCGATAGCGCTGCTGTGGGTGCCACGTCGGCGCATGTCCTCGAGAAACTTGCGCTTCTCCGCGAGGTCGGTGCCGGGGATGAACTGATCGAGGGAGGACTTGCGGAGTTCCAAGCGACTGAGCCCGACTAGGCGCTCCATCGTTTCATTGGCATCGAAGATGAAGCCGGTGGCATCGACCAGCGCAATGGCGAACGGAGCCTCCATAAATAGGCGGCGGAATCGATTCTCGCTGGCGCGGAGAGCTTCCTCGCTGCGGCGTGACTCGGTTACGTCGCTGACCGCGACGAGCAGGTTTCCATCAGCGAGAAGGGTGGGGCGGAATTCGATTTCCTTGAGCAGTCCTTCACTGTTGGACAGGGTAAAAATTCGGGTCAGCTGCCTACGCCAGACCTTGTCCTGCCAGTCGGAGATGACTTCGCTGGCATAGCGACCATCGGGACAGGCATTGCGGAGCCAAGACTCAATGCCTGCGGTCGGGTCGATATCGTGACCGAGGATACAGGCGAGTTGGCGGTTGGTGAATTGGAGATCGCCCTCGGCATCGAGGAGCACCAAGCCGAACGGGGCGTGCTCGGAGACCAACAGATTCCCCTTCTCGGTTTGCAATCGCTCCTCGAGTTCTTCGCCATGCTGGGAGGCCTTGATCTTCTCGATTTCGGTCGAGTCGAGTCGGGAGGCGAGTTCCGCCATTTCCTCAAGGAGATGATTTCTTTCTTCCTCAAGTTTCTCGGCGCGTTCCACCTGTCGATGGGCCTCGCGCTCGGCCTTCTTCGCCTGACCCATCGCCTCTTGGAGCTGGGCCGCCGAGACGTCGGGGGCGGCGACGGGCTGAGAAGCCGACCTGGCCGTCTCGACTGGCTCCTCGTCGTCGAAGGTGCCTTGTTCGAAGAGGTTGATCGGAGCCTCGCTCTGGTCGTCGTCGTTGTAGTTCTCGTCGTCGGCTGGCGATGCTGCGCCTGTGCCGTGAGTGGACAGAGAGTGCATGACCCCGGCCAGCCCGGCGAGCCCTGCTTGGGCGCCGAGTTGAATCGATCCCTCGGTGGTGATGGGATCGGCATCCTCTGTCGAGCTGGACGATGTCGGCGCGATTTGTGGATGCGAAGGAGCCCCTGGAAGGGGGACGCCGGTGAGGACGATCTGAGACAGAACGCCTTGTTCATCGATGTGCTGGGACCCGGCCCAAGCAATGTCCCGCAGGTTGCCATCGCTTATGCGAGTCTGGGACACCAGAGGCTGGTCGATGGAATTGCCCTGCAATAGTTGCTTCAGGCCCTCAGCTCCCGGACCGATCTCGGCTGGAAGCGGAAAGGCATCAGTGAACAATTGGCCGGTAAGGACACCGCTAGATGCGCGGCGACTGTCCGCGCAGCGCAGTGCGCCTGGACTGTGGCGAATCACGTGGCCTGCGGCATCTAGAACCACAACTGGAGTGCTGGAGCCGAGCAGGGCACCAGCGAGGTCGCGATCATCTTTCAGTGCTTGCTCAGCCTGCTTGAGAGGGGTGACGACTTCACAGGTAATAATCAGGCCGCCTACAGTGAAATCGACCTTTCTCCATGGCCGCACTTCCCAGCGCACCCAATCGCGACTGCCATCGAGTCGCTCGAAAATGTCTTCTTCGCAGCGCTCGATATGACCTTGCAGGCATCGGTCGTAGATCTGTTTCCAGCTGTCGTGAAGATCGGGGAAGACTTCGAACTGGCTCTTGCCGTGGACGTGAACGGACTCCAGTCGAAACTCTTTCAGCCATCTACGGTTGGCGACAAGATAGCGCATCTCGTAGTCGAACATCGCCATAGCAAGCGGCGCATTCTCGACAAGTATGCCAACATAGTTGTTTGCGGAATCGAGCGGGGTGGCAGGCAGGCTCTCGCCTGTCTTCTGATCCTCGCCTGATCGCTTGTCCTTACTTTCTTTTATATCTCTTCGCGCCACAGTTCACTCCTGAGAAATTTACCTAGGTAGAGTATTGCCTTCGCGAAAAGGTTAAACAAGGTGAAACATTTTTAAAATATTCAACTGTGGAGGGCGGGATTTTCAAAAATAGCGTCGAAAGAGCGAGTTTGTCGTGTTTTCCCGGTTGATAAATCACCACGGAAGCGGAACATCGCCCCCTAGAAGATGGCATTGATCGTCCAAAAATTCGGCGGGACCTCGGTTGGAACAACCGAGAGAATTCTTCATGTGGCCAAGCGGATTCTCGCCACCCAAGAAGAGGGGAATCAAGTGGTCGTCGTGGTTTCGGCCATGTCGGGCGAAACCAATCGGCTTATCGAGTTGGCCGGACAGGTTTCCGTAAGCCCGACCGAAGCCGAGATGGACGTCCTTTTGGCAACCGGTGAGCAGACAACCATCGCCCTTCTGTCAATGGCGATTCAAGGGCTGGGAGGAAAGGCGATCTCTTTCACTGGAGCGCAAGCCGGGATCAAAACCGACAGCGACCACACCAAGGCAAAAATCTCCAACATCAGTGCCAGCCACCTACACGAATTGCTCGATGCCGGCAACGTCATCGTCGTGGCCGGCTTTCAAGGCACGACGGAAAGTGGCCGAATCACCACCCTAGGGCGCGGTGGATCCGACCTATCCGCCATCGCTATGGCGGCGGCCGTTAAGGCCGACCTCTGCCAGATCTATACAGACGTCGATGGCGTCTATACCTGCGATCCCCGCATCGTGCCTGATGCGAAGAAAATTCTCGAGATCTCCTACGATGAGCTTCTCGAGATGGCCAGTGCGGGAGCCAAAGTCATGCAGTCTCGAAGTGTCGAGTTCGCCAAGAAATTCGGCGTTCGCTTCGAGGTCCGCAGTAGTATGAATTCGAATCCAGGAACCATTGTGACGGAAGAAAACGAAAGCATGGAAGGGGTTGTTGTCCGCGGGGTCAGCCTTCTACGAGATCAGGCCAAGGTCACCATCGCCGGGGTTGCTGACCAGCCGGGAAATGCGGCCACCATTTTCGCCAAAATCGGCGGAGGCGGAGTCAACGTTGACATGATCGTCCAGAACGTGTCCCACACCGGAGTTACCGATGTCTCCTTCACCCTAGCGGCGAGCGAATTGCCGAAGGCTGAGAAACTTTTCGAAGAGATCGCCAGCGAGCTCGGTGGCGCGAACGTCGGGACCGAGACCGGTATTGCCAAGCTCAGCGTCGTGGGGATCGGCATGCGCTCCCACTCGGGAGTCGCATCTCGCTTATTCGGCGCATTGGCCGAGGCGGGGGTCAATATCCAGATGATTTCGACTTCAGAGATCCTTATTGCTGTTACTATCGATGAGGCCCAGGGTGAGAATGCTGCCCGCGTTGCGCACGCTGCCTTCGGTCTCGCCGAAGGTCCTGTGACTTCCTGACCCCTCGGGAGCATCCAATTAGAATGATGGAACCTCTCTCTTCCCAACGCCGCCGCCACATCGTTCTTGCTCTCGTTGTAGCACTGCTCACCGTTGGGCTTCTCTCTGGATTTCGCTTCTTCAATCGCAAGCCAGCCGTGGCTGGCCCGCCTGCTGCCGAGGAACGCGACCTCATCGCGCAGATCCAGATCTTCCTCGACGGCCAAAGGTTCGGCCCCGGGAAGATTGATGGGTCTCTAGGCGAGTTCACCTACAAGGCGGTCAACTTGTACAATATGTCGCGCGGGGCTCCCGTGGAGGAACTGAGCAACTGGCACACCGTCATCGAGGAAGCCAAACGCCAAGTGACAGTGCCGTTCCAAGCCTACCGGATTCGGGAGCAGGACTTTAACTACATCAATCCCAACCTTCCCGACAAACCGGAAGAGCAGGAGAAGCTCGACTTTCTCGGTTACCGCAACGTAGCCGAATTCGTGGCGGAGAAGTTTCATACCGACACGCGGTTCCTCAGTCGCATCAATCCGAAGGAAAAGATCATTTACCTTCTCAAAGCCGGAGACATCGTCATTGTTCCCAATGTCGCTCCATTCGAGATCGAGAAGATCCCCAAGCACAAGCAGTTCGCCAAGGACCCCCGATTGAGTGCACGGCACGTCTTGATCGACACCAAGGAACGCGTCGCGACCTTCTACGAGCAGGGCCGGGTCCTCGCCGCCTTCCCGATCACCCCAGGACAGGACAAATTCATCCCTTACGGCACCTGGAAACTGATCAACATGATCACCACTCCCTTCTTCCGCTGGGACGACAAGATGCTTAAGGAAGGCGAGCGCAGTGACACCTCCTTTAATCTCCCTCCCGGACCCAATAATCCCGTGGGCATTCTCTGGGCTGGCATCAGCAAGTCCGGCATCGGCCTTCACGGCACCCGCGATCCCCAATCGATCGGGCGCTCAAGAAGCGCAGGTTGCATCCGTTTCGCCAACTGGGACGCGATTCGGCTCAGCGATATCGTTCGCCCAGGAGCGACGGTCGAGGTCAGGTAGCGGCCCTCAGGCTTGATCAATTCGCCTGATGGCATAGGCGCTTCTCCGGAGTTCAGTGTGGATGGGTACCGTCGTGCGTGCCCGTTTGCAAGGGGGTGAGGAGGGTGGCCTCGGTTGACAAAGTCCCTTTCCTTGGGAAAATTCACTAATATGGTCAATAAGGTCGAAATCCCCAGAAAGTCTATTTACCGGCTTTCTCTCTATGCGCGAGCTCTGCTCCGCCTGCGGGAAAATTCGGTCCAGACGGTCTCTTCCCGTGCCCTCTCCAAGGCTGCTGGAGTCAAGCCGACCCAGCTGCGCAAGGATCTAGCCTACTTTGGTCAGTTCGGAACCCGTGGACTCGGCTACAACGTCGAAAACCTCTCGGTCGCCATTACCGAGGTCCTTGGCACCAATAGCTTTCAGCCGGTCATCCTCGTCGGAGTTGGAAACCTTGGGTCCGCCCTGCTTCGTTACCGTGGATTCAACCGCGAGGGTTTTGATATCCGCGCAGCCTTCGACATCGACCCCGACCGCGAGCGCCGAATCCCCGAAGGCATCGAGATTCTAGGCTTCGGCAAGCTGGGGAAGTATGTCGAGGAGAACGACGTAAAGATGTGTATTCTCGCCGTCCCGGTCAGCCAAGCCCAGTCAGTCGCCAATGAAGTGGTCAAGGCCGGCGTTCAGGCCATCCTGAACTTCTCGCCCACGGTTCTGGAAGTTCCCGATGATGTCGTTGTCAACACCGTGGATCTGGCTCTTGAACTGGAGAATCTGAGTTACTTTATCCGTTAAGACCGCCGCACCCAGCAACCGGAATCCTTTGCTTCCCGGAATCATTGCGCCAACTTGCCTGCGGATGTCCGACTTCGAAAAGAGGGCTGCCAGAGCGGCGATCATCCTCTCCTTGGGTGTCCACGCTGTCCTGTTCGTGCTTGGCCTTATTCTGGTCGCCCTTGGGGCGCTTCAGAATACGGAAGCCCGTGTCGCCCCGGAGGAAGAATACATCGTTCTCGACCCGGAGATGTTCCTGGTCGAAAACGACGAATCCGAATCCCGGCAACTCATCGACACCTCGGCGATGCACGAGGCAAACGCTGCCCCGGAGACGACCAATCTCTCCGACCGCAATACCACTGCCAGCAGTACTGAGGCTCCGTCTCCTGATGCCGTAGACCAGAGCACGATCGCTCAGGCTGGCGAAGTCGAACACGGTATGGATGTCGCCAATCGCGATTTTCTCGATGCGCCTGAGGATGGAGACCCGACCCCGCCCGGCGGTGCTCCCCAACCACCCACCCCGATGTCGGCACAAGTGCAAGTCCAGCCGCTCGACGAAGTCGTGCCCGAGCCCGAGACCAAAAAACAGGACATCGATCAGCCCAAGGACGTCGTAGAGGGCGAAGAAATTTTCGACAACATAGGAGACGGAGACTTGCTTCCACTTCCTGAGGTCCGGGCCCAACTAGGCGGCACACCCGAGCCCCGAAAAGACGACATCCGTGAGAAGCCTCCGACTCCAGAAGAGGCCACTCCTCCCCCAGTGCGGCCCGGGAGCGAGACCGATACTGCCTTCGTCCCCGAGATGAAGAAGCGCACCATCAACGGCACCATCACCACACGCGGTGACGGCTCTTTCGATGCCAAGGATACGCCGCTTGGGCGTTACGCATCTTTGGTGCGGAAGAATATCTCCCGAAAATGGCAGGCTCAAGTCGCCGCAAACCGTGGCTTCGCCAGCTATTCTGACCTCCGCGTTAGCTTTCGTATCGACAAGGACGGAAGCGTGAACGATCTCAGGGTCGTACGCAGTCAGGCCAATGCCATAGTTAAGGACTTCACCCTTAGTGCCATCCTCGAGGCCGAGATCCCACCGATCCCTGACGATCTTTGGGACATCCTCGACGGAGAGCAAATCGAGATGAATTATGACGTCGTCATTTACTAACTTCCCCGTATTCCTCGCCCAGCTCAAGGCCGATGCAGTTGTTTCACCGACCGAGGATGGCGTCTCTGCGCTTTCCTTAGTCATAGACTTCTTCAGTGCTGGGGGGATTTTCATGCCTCTCATCCTCCTCTGCTCGATCATCGCCATCGCGGTCATCGCGTACAAGGCGATTGTCATGCGCACAGCCCGAGTCCTTCCTCCTGGAGTCGATGGTATCCTTGCTTCGGCCGATCAATACGTCGCTGCCGGGGACACCGATCAGTTCTTCGCTAACCTCAACGCCTACGACTCTCCGCTCACCAGACCGGCGGCTCATGCTCTCGGTGGAGGGTTCGTGACGGAAGACGCCGCCACCTCTGCTGCTGAGTCGATGGCTAGAGAAGAGGTGGTTCGGCTGCACACGGGGATGCCTGTGCTCGAAGTGGTCATCACCATTGCGCCGCTTCTTGGGCTTCTAGGCACCGTCTCTGGACTGGTCTCTGTCTTCGGAACCTTAGGTGGATCACAGATTGGCGATGCCGATCCCGCCTTGCTCGCCCGTGGCATTGCCATGGCTCTGAACACCACCATCGCAGGATTGGCCGTCGCCGTGCCGACGGTCGTGGCCCATACGTATTTCTCCCGCAAGATCGAAAAGATGGCGGCCCGGATGGAAGTCGTCTTGGGCAGCGGAATCAGCTCGTACTTCGGGGAAGTCCATCGGCAGAGTCTTGCCGAGTACCCGACTCCGACCGCTGAGTAGGCTCCAACCCGACCACCTGACCGACCATGCAGATCTACACAAGGCAACGCCGCCGGATGGAGGTTCCCATCGTCCCACTGATCGATATCCTCGCCATCCTGCTGATCTTCTTCATCGTCACCACCACCTTTAAGGAGAAGAAGAGTCGTCTACAGATTGATCTACCGTCGACGACTTCCCTGGTCAGTAGCGAGGATACCGCAAGCCGGACCGCCATTGGCATCGATCCCGAAGGTGGGATCTTCTTCGACGACGAGCCAATGGATCTCGCCGGACTGGAATCCCGCCTACAAGAACTCTCCGCCGCTGGAGTGCGAGCAGACAGCCTGGAGTTGAAGGCCGACTCGGGGTCTCCGCTCGGAACGTTAGTGTCCGTTTGGGATGTTCTGACCCGCAATGGCTTCCCCATCCGCGATGTTCCAGCACGAATCCGCAAGTCGGCCATTGGCGAAGGGCGTTAGTTAAATTGGAGCCGGAAGCACTCCGAATCCGAATACCACCCCGCCACCCAAGTTTGGAGTGCTGGCGCTCGCGACCGCTTTGGATGACGCAAGCTCGGGAACACGCCCTCTCAGCCGCTCCCACGTGTTCCCGCTCCGACGCGATCCAAAGCTCCGGCAAGCCGGAAGCACTCCAAAACAAAGACACCCGCCACCCAAGTTTGGAGTGCTGGCGCTCGCGACCGCTTTGGATGACGTAAGCTCGGGAACACGCCCTCCCAGCCGCTCCCACGTGTTCCCGCTCCGACGCGATCCAAAGCTCCGCCAAGTCGGAAGCACTCCAAAACACAGCCGCCTTACCACCCAAGTTTGGAGTGCTGGCGCTCGCGACCGCTTTGGATGACGCACGCTCGGGAACACGCCATTCTAGCCGCTCCCACGTGTTCCCGCTCCGACGCGATCCAAAGCTCCGGCAAGCCGGAAGCACTCCAAAACATAGCCGCCCCGTCACCCAAGTTTGGAGTGCTGGCGCTCGCGACCGCTTTGGATGACGTAAGGTTGGGAAAACGCCATTCTAGCCGCTCCCACGTGTTCCCGCTCCGACGTAATCCAAAGCTCCGCCAAGCCGGAAGCACTCCAAAACAAAGGCACCCGCCACCCCAGTTTGGAGTGCTGTCGCTCGCGGCCGCTTTGGATGACGCACGCTCGGGAACACGCCCTCTCAGCCGCTCCCACGTGTTCCCGCTCCGACGCGATCCAAAGCTCCGGCAAGCCGGAAGCACTCCAAAACATAGCCGCCTCGTCACCCAAGTTTGGAGTGCTGGCGCTCGCGACCGCTTTGGATGACGCACGCTCGGGAACACGCCCTCTCAGCCGCTCCCACGTGTTCCCGCTCCGACGCGATCCAAAGCTCCGCCAAGTCGGAAGCACTCCAAAACACAGCCGCCTTACCACCCAAGTTTGGAGTGCTGGCGCTCGCGACCGCTTTGATTCGCAAGAGCGGGAGCTCACCCTAAGCCAGATGCGGCCCAGACTGCCAGTTGGTCGGTAGCGCGACTTCGCCCAAGTGAACTCAAGATCTCGAATCTTGGCCAGAAACACCTAAAAAGTAAAGAAAACTATATTTGACAGCTCTTTTTATAATTTCTATAGTATTTCAACAACTCCTAGTGCTTGCCAATGACTGCCAACACCAAATACTACGATATCTCGCTCGACTCCCCCGTCACCTTCGCCGGAGGCGAGATTGAGTCAGTCCCTCTTCCTCTTAGCTCAGTGCTTCAGGCTTCGATCGCCTTTGATCCAGTCGGCGGTAGCCTCGAGTTCTCTCGGGAGCTTGCTGCTCAGCCGAACCAAGACCTCCGAGCCCTCCTTTTTCGTGTAGTCCTTGCCGACTTGAGCGCCGCCGAGCTTGAGCTGATGGCCGAGACTCCGGAAGGAATCGACGTCTTCCAGCAAATTGCCGGAATCCAGTCCGGTGCGCTTCGCACCAGCCTCGAAAATGAGCGTTGTCGTATTGAACTTGCCTGCAAAGACACCGGTCGCGACAGCATTTATGCCAGCGAAGGCCGCACTCTGGCTCGTAGCCTTGCCGACGCAATGCTCTGGGATCTCGCAGGAGACAATACCAGCATGGCGCGCCGGATCGACGTCGTTCTCGATCAGATCGTAATCGCCTCCGACCGGGACCCGGTTGTCGCAGGTGCGATCACTGCCGCTCTACTCGACGGAATGCGCTACGACATTCTGACTAATTCGGATCGCCACGAAATGGCCTCACGAATCCTGGAGCTGTTCGCCGCTGGAACTATGGGAGATCTCTCTGCCACCTCGTTCGGAAGAGAGGCTCTCGCTAGAGCTTTCGAGATCACAGAGCCGGCTCCGACCAACGTCATCGAGCTCGGTTCAGGAGCAGATTCTGCCGACGACTTTCCCGAAGCCGCCTAGCTAAAACATCTCCGAAAAGGTGTAAAATGTCTTTTGAATGGGCTAGTCCTCTGAATTCTAAGATTTTCTACTTTGGAGCGCGCCTTCTTGATCTCGTGATTCCGATTAGGAGTTCATCGGTGTCGCTTTGAGCTATTTCCCGGCTTTCGCACTCGGGCTGTTTATAGCTCTCCTAGGTTTTCAGTTACGAATCCGGCATCGCTAGGCTACTCTCCAAATCCCATCGGTTATTCCGGCGGCCCACTTTTCCCGGTGTTCCTCTCTGCGCTTCTTCTTGATCAAATCGACAATCTTGAATGCGTTGTAGCCGATCACCCTGATCAACCGTTCCGCTCTCACCCGGCAATCCCGCAAGTGTTGAGCTGGCCGAATCCCTCCTTCGCTTTCAACACCCCGCGCGCTGGCTACCTCGGCCAGCGCTGCGAAGCCTGCTTCGTCGGCCAACCCGGCGAACGCGATCCCTACCTCGCCTTTCTCCCAGGGGATTCATGAAGACCCCGGCAACAAGCGACTCGACATCCTTGCCAAGATGAACATCCGCCACACCAAGGCCATGGGATCAGGCGAAATGAAGGCAAACCGAAACCGCCCTATTCGCCGGAGCCGGTGTCTAAGGAAGCAACGTCGTCGGTGCCTCGGATGAAGTCGGCGTCGGCCCAGCAGAAGACGCGGTCGAGCCATCCGACCTGCACGCATCACCCCGCAGCTTCGCCCGATGACCCTCGTCCGCTACGGCGCAGAGCCGATCGCGAAGCTCATGGCCTAAGAGACCGGCCATCCTTTACCGCGCCCTAACGAGCTAGGTAACGCTCGCGCGCCTGCATCCGTCATCCGTCATCCTATGATAAGCAACTCCACTGCTGACGAAAGGCCGTGATGTAGGCCCCGAAAACTAGGCGTTTTCCAATCGTCAAGGGGAGGAAAGATCGCATCGGATTGGAGATTCATTGGACATCCTTAGCCATCCGCATATCTGAATTAGGTACGTTTTCTCGTCACCCAATCACCCCGGTCCTCTCCTTTCCGCAAGCCCACGATGCCTAGCAACAGCGACTTCATCTACCCGCTTCTCAGCGATGGGGAATGGCGTGAGGCCTTCCCGCCCGGATGGCTGGAAGAGGGCGAGACCGTCGCTTCGCGCGGGCGTATCTCGGTGTCGAAGATCGAGCTGGCAGAAGATAGCACGGTCGTCGTCTATTCGACCCTGCCTTGTGGGGACGAATTGCAGATCGCCGTCGATCTCGATGAGGTCGATCTTGTCCGAGTCGAACCCTCCTCCTCCAGCGGAACCGACCCCGACTACCGAGACGTAGTGGCTTCGCTCCGCTGGGCAGAGCAACAGGTCAGCGACAATTGCGCGCCGATCAAAGTGGCGGAGCTCGTCGAGGAACCTCCTCGCAAGGCAACCGCCAAGGTCCTAGAAGTAGCCGAAATTTCCCCGTCGCCCGACGTTGAGCCAGCGCCAGAGCCCACTTCGATACCTCGCGAAACCCCGTCCACTGCCGAGACTCCACTAGCCTTCTCCGACTGGTTGAAGAAGGTCCCGACCGGCACAGAAGGAAGCCCTTCGGAGGACTCCTGCGTCAGCTACCTGCTCCAGCCCTGCCGCGGAGGAACCTCCGCGCATACAATCTATGGCGTGGTCGTCCACCATCGCGATCCCGACGGCGGCTTGTTCGCCTTTCCACTACACGATGTTCAGGCCATCGAGGCACCCGACGTCTCCGCCTTCGACCGACCGATTCTAACTCGCCTCGCCGCCATCGCCGAGGCCTATCCGGCGCACCCAGTGCTTCCGCTGGAGGGCGAGATCGGTGCCTTGGTACTCGGTGAGATGATCGCTTCCGAGCGATGCTTCCTCGAAGACGCGCCCGATCCCGACGAACCGCTACGGCTTGGTGTCACGCTCGATTGCCGTGCGACTTGGGTCCCCGATGACGAAGGCTTGCAACGCCCAGGATTCGTCGTCTCCGGCAATGAGATGGAACTCGCCGGAGTCATTCCCACCTCCCCCCCCTACTACATCCATCCAGAACGGGAGGCTTGCGGACGTATCCTGTCGGACCTACCTCCGGGCATGGCGCGAGTGTGGCTCGATGCTCCCGAAGTCGATGTCGAGGAGGCCTCCGCCGTCCGTGCGGCTATGGACGACTGCGCCGAGGCGTTGCCCAAGCCGATCGAGTTCGAGATCGAGGAAATCCAGGGAACTGTCCTGCGCCCAGTGCTTCGGCTCTCTGACGAGAACCTGCTCACCGCCTCCGGCGACCTCGAGATTCCTGGCTTCGATGCCAGCGAAGCTGCCGTCGCCACGATCGTGTTCGACTACTCGGGCAAGCGCATGCGCAACGGCCGCGACTGCGACCACATCCGCTATCGCATGGGCAATACGGTCTACTACATCCCACGCATCCACGAGGCCGAACTGGTCTACGTCCGCGCGCTCCAAGGCTGCGGGCTCTACCGGCTCGAAGACGTCATCGCAGAGACCTCGCAAGTGAAGCGACGCTTCCACGAAGCCTATCTTTTCCCACCCGACCGGAAGCCCGACCTCCTCTGGCGCGACTTCCTCGATCAGCACCTCGACAGGCTGGAAAGCGACGGCTGGATCATCGATATCGACGAATGTTTCTCGAAAAATTCGGTCTTGCCCGACGAATGGTTCACTCGAATCCGTGAGTCGGAAAACGACGGCTGGTTCGAGCTCGAATGCGGTGTCGTCATTGACGGTGTCGAGATCAGCCTCGTCCGGCCGCTAGCCCAACTCGCTGGCTCCATCGCAATCCTCTCGACCAAAGGTGACGAGCCGATCGAGATCGAACACCCCGACGGTCAGGGCACTATCGTTTTAGAGAGTGCCAAGGTCCGCCAGCTGGTCGATACGGTCGGAGAATTGTTCGACAAGGGAAGCGCAACTGCCGATGGAAACCGCGTGAAGATCCCCGAGCTCCGGGCCGCCGAGTTGGTCACCCACGAGCGCGAGACCCTCGGCCTTGATGCTCCGGCCTCCGAACGCCTCGCCTACCTCAGCGACCGCTTGCGCAATCTCGGCAACCTACCCCCGGCGCAGCCGCACGACGACTTCATAGCCAACCTCCGCCCCTATCAGCTCGAGGGCTTCCGCTGGTTGCAGTTCCTGCGCGAGGCCGGTCTGTCCGGCGTTCTCGCCGACGACATGGGACTCGGCAAGACGGTGCAAACTCTCTGCCACCTTTTCTTGGAACACCGAAGTGGGCGGGCCGATGGCCACCCGAGCATTGTCGTAGCGCCGACCAGTCTCGTCTCCAACTGGGCGGCCGAGGTCGAAAAATTCTGCCCCGGCATGCGCACCCTTCAACTCGAGGGCCCCAAGCGGAGGAAGCTCTATCCGTTTCTCGGTGAGGTCGATGTGGTGATCACTAGCTACCCGATTCTGATTCGCGACTTGGAGATCCTCGAGAACCAGCCGTTCCACTGTGCCATTCTCGACGAGGCCCAGCAGATCAAGAACCCCACTTCACAGACTTCGAAGAGCGTCCGCGCCTTGACCGCTCGCTACCGGCTGTGTCTGTCTGGAACCCCCGTGGAGAACAACCTTGGCGAGCTCTGGTCGATGTTCGAATTCCTCATCCCCGGACTTCTCGGTAGCCGTGAGGCCTTCCGCCGAGTCTACGAACACCCGATCGAAAACGACTCCAACACCGATCGCCAGTCCCGGCTGCAACGCAAGCTCGCCCCGCTGATGTTGCGTCGAACCAAAGAGAGCGTCGCCACCGACCTGCCACCGAAGACGATCGTCGTCCACCGGATCCCGTTGCACAGCGATCAGGCGGATCTCTACAATACGCAGCGGGCTAGCATGAAGGCAGCCTTCGGCTCCGAAGCCGGCGCCGAAGAACCCAATTCGATCCTCATCATTTCCGCCCTTCTGAAGCTGCGCCAAGTCTGTTGCCACCCAGCCCTACTCCCCGAAGACGCTTCTACCTTGCCGACTAAAGGTATCCGCTCGGCCAAGCTCGACCACCTGCTGTCACTCGTCGATGAACTGGCTCCCGCCGGCCGACGCATCCTGATCTTCTCCCAGTTCACCAGCATGCTCGACATCATCGCCGCCGAGCTGAAGGCCCGAAACCTGACCTATTGCCACCTCACCGGATCCACCCAGGACCGCGGAGAGGTCGTGAAGCAATTCCAAGAAGGAACCGACCCGATCTTTCTCATCTCGCTCAAGGCAGGCGGCACCGGCCTGAACCTGACCAAGGCGGACGTCGTCATCCACTACGACCCATGGTGGAATCCCGCAGCCGAAGCCCAAGCCACCGACCGCGCCTACCGCATCGGCCAAGAGAACCCCGTCTTCGTCTACAAGCTGATCTCCGAAGGCACCGTCGAAGAACGCATCCTCCAGCTCCAAGCCAAAAAAGCCGCCCTCGCCGAAGGCCTGCTCGGTCGCGGCGGCAGCGGAGCAGCCTTCAAGGTCAACGACATCGACATCGACCTGCTCCTCAGTCCAGTGGGAGCGGAAGGCGATGTTTAACCTTCTCTGGAACATCTCCGTGACGAAGGCCTGCAAACAAGCTTGACGGAACCGTAACAAGGCGTTATTACGCCAAGCCTAAACTGGCGGATAGGAGTGCGACAGCTTAATTCGGGCCTTCTCTGAGCGGGCAGGGCAGAAGGCAGGAGGAGTGGGCGAGCGCTACTTGGAAGGGTCGGCGCTCAGCAGGCCGAGGACGTCCCGCCTACAGTAGCTCTTGAGTAGGAGAGCAATAAGGGGAGGGACGCGCCCCTTCTTCGTAACGCCCCTTCTTTGGTAGGGCAGGACGTCCCTGGCCTGCCGAAGGGAGCCCTAGCGACCGCTCCCGCGCTATCCAAGCCGAAGAACGTCACAAGTGCCCCGCCCCCCCGAACGGAAGTTGCTTGAGAAAAATTACAAGATCGAGGGCTGGATGCGCTAGCGTATTCGCAACGCATCTATGAACCGTCTCTGGGCCCCCGACTTTCCGTTCCGACCGAACGCCTTCCGCCCATTCTACGGCTGGTACGTCGTCGCCATCTCGACCCTCGGTCTGCTGTTCAGCATTCCTGGCCAGACGATGGGCTTCAGTGTCTTCACCGGATTCCTGATGGCCGAACTCGGTCTCGGCCGCGTCGCGCTGAGCACGGCTTACTGCATCGGCACCGTCGCTAGCGGCTTCACCCTACCGTGGCTCGGGCGGCTGTTCGATCGGCTCGGTGCTCGGCGCATGATCGTCTTCGCCTCGATCGCCACTGGGCTGATCCTGTTCTACCTCAGTTGGACCGGTCCGCTGCTCCATATTCTGTCCAAGGCCCTGCCGATTCTGCGTCCCCAGTGGATCGCCTTTTCCCTCATCCTTGTCGGCTTCTACCTGATCCGAGCCTCGGCCCAGGGGGTGCTGGCCATGACCAGCCGCAATGCCGTCGGCAAGTGGTTCGACTACCATCGCGGCACCGCCCTCGCCTTGTCCGGGGTGTTCGTCTCGTTCGGCTTTTCCATGGCTCCGCCGCTGCTCAACTCGATGATCGAGACCCACGGCGCCCCTGCCACCTGGCGCTTGCTGGGCGTCGCGACGATCTTCGGCATGGCCCTAGTCGGCTGGTTGTTCCTGCGCGACAACCCGGAAGAGTGCGACCTACGCATGGACGGCCGAAGCCCAGGACAGGCCGAACGAGAAGCCCATCCCGACGCCCGCATCAGCCAAGAACTCGACCGCCCCGCCGCCGTCCGCACCTGGTCATTCTGGGCCTTCAATCTATCCTTCTCCTTCATCGCGCTATTCAGCACCGCCTTCACCTTCCACATCGTCTCGGTCGGGGCCGAGGCCGGACGGGACAAGGCCGAGGTGCTCGCCCTGTTCTTCCCCGCAGCCATCATCAGCGTCTGCCTGAACCTCCTCTGCGGCTGGCTCAGCCCGCGTATCCGGTTGAAATGGCTACTACTGATCCTCAACCTCGGCTCGCTCCTCGGCGTCGTCGGGACCATCTATCTAGATCAAGAATGGGGTAAAATCGCCTTCCTCGTCGGCAACGGCATGGCAGGCGGTTGCTTCGCCGCCCTCACCGGCATCGTCTGGCCACGCTTCTACGGCCGCACCCACCTCGGCGCAATCAGCGGCCTAAGCATGGCCTCCATGGTCATCGCCTCCGGCATCGGCCCGCTCCTGTTCAGCCTGTGCCTCGACCGCACCGATTCCTACCAAGGAATCCTCTGGGCCTGCTTGCTCCTACCCGCCCTACTCGCCGTCGGTAGCCTGTGGGCCGACAATCCCCAACGACCAAAGGCTTGACTACTTTTGTAGTTATATGCTATTCTTGCCCTCGACGGTCATCCCATGGTAAATACACCCCGACCCGCTCTCTATTATGGCACAGGCAATCATCGATCCCGAAGAAGTCCGGCGTTTCGCCGAGGAACTGAAGCGCTTTAACAACGACGTCGGCAACCGAATGTCCTCCCTTCAGGCTCGCTACAGCGCCTTGGGTGACAGCTGGAAGGATCAGGAACAGATTAAGTTCGCTGAAGAATTTGGCGAAACCATGAAGGCGATGAAGAAGTTCATGGAATCCTCGCAGCGCCACACTCCATTCCTGATTCGCAAGGCGCAACGCATCGAGGACTACCTCAGCCAGAAGTAGCCCCGAAGCCCTCACCCCTTCTATGTCCCAGCAAGCAAACGTCACTTCCGTCGAGGCGATCGAGGCCTTCCGCGCCTCGCTGATCCTGTTCCTTGATAAGGCCAATCGCTCTCTCCACGACGTTAGCGATCAGGTCAGCCGGATGCGAAACTGGACCCAGGTCGAGCAATCCCAGCGCTGGAAGGCCGAGTGCCGCCGGCGCAAACAAGCCCTCGACCAAGCCGAGTCCGAACTCTTCAGCGCTAAGCTGTCCTCTTGGCAAGACAGCGCCGCCCAGCTGAAGATGATGGTCAGCCGATGCAGCCGCTCGCTAGAAGAAGCCGAAACCCGACTCCGCCACGTCAAACGCTGGAGCCGCGAGTACGACCAGCGAGTCGATCCTCTGGCAAAAAAAGTCGAGACCCTGCAGCACATCATCGATCAAGATATGCCCAAAGCCTTAGCCTACCTCGATAACGCCGCAGGCCACCTGCACGCCTACGCCGAATCATTCGCCCCGCCGACCAGCACCGGTGCCGGACCCAAATCAGCGGCTCCGGACGAGGTAACAGAGACCAAAGCGGACGACGATACCCCTTCCACCCCGACCGAGGAGGCCGGACCATGAGTGTCGGATCTAGCCGTGGCACTCTCGGTTCCTCAGCCAAACAGCTAAAACTTTCTTGGGAACAAACCAGAAGCTACTGGCGAGATTCCAAGAGCAAGGAGTTCGAGACGCGCTACCTTGCGCCCCTTTTCGAGGGTATCGAGCGCGCCGGACCGCTCCTCGAAGAACTGGACCGCACCCTCCACCAGATTAAAAAAGACTGTGAGTAAACCTGATTTCCTCGGCCACGAGAGTACACTCGAGCTCATCCGTGAACTGCAGAACTCGATCCGCGAACACGTGGGCCGAGAGAAGGAGTTGAGCGACGACTTCGCAGTCAAAAAGTACCAACTCTACAAGGCGCACAACGAGGCTTTGGAGGGCTTCGACTTCCGCGCCAGGAGCCGCTACGAGGAACAGGAGGGAGTCTTCGGCGCGACACTTCTGAACGCTGAGACCTTCAACCAGAACCGTCTTGGTAGGATCGGTCGGGCCCACGTCTCGACCGAAGAGCAACTCGACACCGATCTCGACCAACGCGAAGGCGGGGGAGCATTCCGCCTGCAAAAGGTCGCCTTCATGTCCGAACGCGAACGCGACAACGCTCTTGAACAATGCGAAGGCACTCTACGAGAACGCAGAAAGTGGCTCCAGACCGCCGACTCGACCACTACCAAGGCCGAAAAGCAGTCCCGTGGCCAACTCCGTGGCTACCCCTCTCTTTCCGGCCAGATCAAGCGCACCGAACCCGACCAGAGCATCGACGCAAAGGTGACGCCTAAGGAGCTTTTCAAGGGCTACCAGAAACAACTGGTCGAGACCGTCAACGAGGTCAAAGCGTTAAAAAAGCAGACTATCACCTCGATCTTTAGCGCGGTGCCTATCCCACTTTGGGTCGTCCTTCTGGCAGCCGGACAATGGGCAAGTGTCCACTTCGGCTACGGCACCCACCTTGGAATCCTGCCCTACACCCTCGGCACTCTCGCGATCCTCGTCGGCCTCTGCCTGTTCGGCAAGAAGAAGGCCCAAGCCTCCGCCGAAAAGCTCGCCCCGGGCATCTCGCGCCTGAAGCGCTACCGCGAACTCTGCCCCGATCTAGCCGAGAAAGACGCGGAAACTAGCATTGCTAAGATCAAGGACAGCTACAGCCAATCGATCAAGAATTCGGAGACAACCTACGAGCAGTCCCTGAAGGAAGCCGAAGAGATGCGCGCTTCCCGCCCTGCCCAGATCGAAACCAAGCACGCCCGGCTCCTGCAACGCCACGAAGTCCAGGCCGCCGCCCGCCTAGCCGCCATCACCAGCCAGCGCGACACCGAACTCGGAGCCATCCAGACTGAGGACGCGAGCCAACGCGCCAAGATGATCTCCGACCACGAGGAGACCATTGCCATGGAACAAAGCCAGCTCGATTCCGCCATGGCCGAGCTTCAGAGTTCTTGGGATGCTGGGATCAAGCCTAAGCTGCAACAGCTAGCCGGATCCTCCGAAGCCTCTGACACACTGTTCCCCGCTTGGGGATCCGAAGGCTGGAACGACTGGGAGATCCCCACGACCGCAGGACGCGGCGTGCGCTTCGGCCATGTCGATATCGACGTCGAACAACTCGCCGACGGACTTCCCGAGTCCCGAGGCCTTGTCATGCCCGAACTCCAGGACGGCAAGCTATTCTCCGCTCCGCTCCACCTAAACTTCCCCCAGCGTGGATCGTTTCTGATCGAGTCCGACTCGGCTGGCCAACAGGCCTCGATCGCCGCCCTGAACAATCTAGTCCTGCGACTTCTCGCCGCCCTACCTCCTGGCAAAGTCACCTTCACCATCCTCGACCCCGTTGGACTCGGAGAGAACTTCTCCAGCCTCATGCACCTCGCCGACTACGAGGAAGGCGTGATCAACAACAAGATCTGGACCCAACCCCTGCAGATCGACCAGCGCCTCGCCGAGCTAACCGAGCATATGGAGAAGGTCATCCAGATGTACCTCCGGAACGACTTCGAGACCATTGTCGATTACAACGAGCAGGCCGGGAACATCGCCGAGAAATACCACTTCCTAGTCATCGCCGACTACCCGTCAGGCTTCAGCGAACAAGCTGCAAAACGTCTGCAAAGCATCGCCTCGTCCGGTGGAAAGTGCGGAGTCTTTACCCTGATCCACCTCGACCCGCGGCACGACCTGCCCAACGACTTCAACCTCGAGGACCTGCGCGCCGCCAGCATCCACGTCGCCACCACCTCCGACGGCACCCCCCAGCTACCCGAGCTCAAAGGCCCCGGCGTCACGCTCCGCCTCGACCCGCCACCGAGTCCCGAGGAGCAGACAAGATTCCTGCAGCGTGTTGGCGACGCCAGCATCGACTCCTCCCGCGTCGAGGTCCCGTTCGATCAGGTGGTCCCAACGGATGCCGACCTTTGGTCCCGCGGCACCGAGAGCCAACTAGCCGTTCCCATCGGCCGCACCGGCGCCACCAAGTTCCAAGAACTCGCTATTGGTAAAGGCACCCGCCAGCACGCTCTGCTCGCAGGTAAAACCGGATCCGGTAAATCAACCCTGTTCCACGTCATGATCACCAACCTCGCTCTCTGGTGCTCACCGGACGAGGTCGAGTTCTACCTGGTGGACTTCAAGAAAGGCGTCGAGTTCAAGTGCTACGCCACTCGCAAAATCCCGCACGCGCGCGTCATCGCCATCGAGTCCGACCGTGAATTCGGTCTGAGTGTTCTCCAGCGCGTCGATGAAGAACTGCGCCGCCGAGGCGAAGCCTTCCGTAAGCTCGGCGTCCAGGACGTCGCCGGATATCTGAAGGCTGGCGGCGAAGGTCCCATGCCCCGGACTCTTCTCATGATCGACGAGTTCCAGGAACTCTTCACCGAGGAGGACCGTGTCTCGCAAGACGCCTCCGTCTTGCTCGACCGCATCGTCCGTCAGGGCCGCGCCTTCGGTATCCACGTCATTCTCGGATCCCAGACACTCGGTGGCGCGTTCACCCTCGCCCGCACCACGCTCGGCCAGATGGCCATCCGCATCGCCCTCATGTGCGACGAATCGGATGCCTACCTGATCATGGACGAGAACAACTCCGCCCCGCGCCTTCTCACTCGTCCGGGAGAAGGCATCTACAACGACATGTCCGGCAAGCCGGAAGGCAATAGCCCGTTCCAAGTCGTCTGGCTTCCCGATGATGTCCGCGACGCCCAGCTCGACCGACTCATGAATCACGTCAAGACCACCGGCAAGGTGTTCCGGGAACCCGTTGTCTTCGAAGGCAATGTCCCCGCCGAGATCCGCGACAATATCGAACTGCGCGAAGCCATCGCCGCACCCGCCGGAGACCCCACCGCTCCGGTGCGGATTTGGCTCGGCTCGCCGAACTCGATCAAAGGCCCGAGTAACGCGGCCCTGCAGCGTTCCGGTGGAAACAACGTGCTCATCGTCGGAACCCGCGAAGATGCAGCACTTTCCATCCTCAGTGTCGGCCTTGTCTCCCTCGCCGCTCAGTTCCGTAACGAAAAGGAGGCGCGCATTGTCCTCATCGACAGCACTGCCCCCGGCACCGCCGAAAACGATCTACTCGGTCGCGCCACCGCCGCCATCAAGCGCCCGCTAGAGATCGCCCGCGCCGCAGACATCGACGCCAGCATCGGCAGCATCTACGAAGAATTCCAAAAGCGCAGCACCGATGGCTCCGACGGCAAGCCGCCTGTCTTTCTGCTGATCCACAGCGTGCAGAAGTTCAAGAAGCTCCGCTACGAGGACGACTTCAGCTTTAGCATGGATGACGACGAGGGCCCCAAACCCGGAAACCAGCTCAGCGAGATCATCTGCGAAGGCCCCGGACTCGGAATCCACGTCATCCTTGCCTGCGATACCTACAGCAACCTCGGTCGCTTCCTCAGTCGGAAGGCCCTGCAAGAGTGCGAACTCCGAGTTCTGTTCCAAATGAGCGCCAACGACTCCGCCGCTCTAATCGATTCTCCGAAAGCAGGCACCCTCGGTATGAGCCGAGGCCTGTTCTATAACGAACAAGAGGGCTGCCAAGAGATCTTCCACCCCTACGCCCTCCCCGGAGCCGACTGGTTCGAGGAAGCCGGCGAGAAGATCGGATAGAAAGGCCCGTCGCTCTTTGTTGGCTAATGTCCTTCTGGCTCAGTTAGACGCCACTACGCTCCCAAAAGTGGTGCGCCATGGTGGGCGCACAGTGATGAAAATTGCCCGAGGCTGGCCGCCCTGAATTTGACGATAGCTCACGGAATCAGGTTCTTGGCTCCCGAAAGGAACCTTCCCTATCACGGCCCACAACCGCCCACAACCGCCGCCCCTTCATAACGATCCAACAGATCGCCAACACACTCGATCGCCGCATCCACCGGCCACTCAGAGCGCAGGTTCTGTGCTTCGATGGCCGCTCCCGAATAAAGCAAAAACAAACTTGTCCCCAACTTGCGAGCCTCCTCCTCGGACCCTGCAACATCTTGCCCCGCCAACTCGATAAAAAACGTGCGTAAGGAATTTTTGTGCAGAACGACCTGCTCCTGAATCGCCTTCGATTCGTTATCGAGTGACGCCGCCGTATTGCTATACGGACATCCTCGAAAATCTTTGGTAGTCAGCCAAGTCTTTAAGAGCTCAAAGTATCTCAGAATCTTCTCCCCACCCGAGCCATCCGATTCCAAGAGCTCCATCTGCCGCGCCTCAGCACGATCATGTGCGTCCTCAAGCCAAGTCGCGCAAAGACACTCCTTACTCGGGAAATGGTGATAGAAGCTCGCCTTCGCCGTGTCCGCCTTGTCGATGATCTGATTGATCCCGACCACACCGTAGCCACGCTCAGTGAAAAGATCGGCGGCGGCATCAAGAAGACGTTGTCGGGCGTTGGGCTTTTTCATCTGACAGTTTAAGCATACCGATCTGTCTGTTCGTTGCAACACCAAACCCTAAGTTTTTGCCCATGCGAACCCATAATTACCTAGGAAGAAAGATGCGTGACGAACCTCCGTTTCTCTCCATTCCTTCCACTCGCTCATCTTCCGTAAACTCACTCCCTCGCCCTCAGCGCCGCTTCATTCTTCGGCATGGCTGGCGCCTACGGATCGAACCGGATCCCGACCCCGGGCATCGACCGCATCGCCAACGAGGGTCCGATGGTTCTAGAAGTGCTACGTCACCAACGGCATCTGCGGACCATCCCGAGCCACCCTTCAGACCGGTAATTATAGCCACCAGAATGGCTTCATGACCAACGGCAAAAAGTTCAACAGTGACCAGCAGACCGTCCCGAAACTCCTGCAGAAGTCCGGCTGCCAAACCGCCGTTAGCTGCAATTGGCACCTCGGCACCACGCCCCGTGGATTCGACCACTTCGACGTTCTCGAGGGCCATGACCCTACTACAACCCACCGATGCTGACCAACTTCGGCGCCGCTCTGGGCGAGACGGTCAACTGCTGCCATGACGGCGACACGACCAACATCAGTTAGGGTGCCAGCACCCACGCCGGCTCCCACTACTCTACTCCCAACCAACCACCACTTGCGCCTTGTCCCCCACCCCTCTACCCCCGATACTCAAGCAATGGCCGCAACACCTGCTCCAGCGGGGCGCGCTCGGTTTCTCGACCCAGCCGCCCTCGCCCGAATCAAAAGCATGGAGGTTCGTGTCGGCGCCATCATGGAAGGATTCTGGAGCGGCCTGCACCGCAGCGCCAAGCACGGATTCTCCTCAGAGTTCAGCGAATACCGCCACTACGTCCCGGGCGATGACACCCGGCGCATTGACTGGAAGCTTCTCGCCAAGACCGACAAGGCCTACGTCAAACGCTACCGCGACGAGACCAACCTGCGTTGCACCATCGCCGTCGATCGCAGCCGCTCCATGGACTTCCGCAGTGCCGACGAAGGCCTGAGCAAGTCAGACTACGCCGCCACCCTCGCGGCCACTCTCGCCCACTTTCTCATGCTTCAAGGCGACGCCGTCGGGCTCGCCTCGATCTCGAACGGCATCGACACGTTCATCCCGCCGCGCTCCCGCCGCTCCCACCTCTACACCATACTCGGCGAGTTGGAGAAGCCCTGCGACTCGCGCGAAAGCGACCTTCCAAAATCCCTCGAATCCCTCGCCCAATCCGCCGGACGCCGAGGCCTGTTCGTCATCGTTTCGGACTTCCTCTGCCCGCTGGAGAACCTCGGACCGAAGCTCGGACTCCTTCCTGCCGGCGGCCACCAAGTCGTTGTCGTCCGCATCGCAGACCGCGCCGAGATCGACCTCTCCCTCCCCACCGCCACCCACCTACGCGACCTCGAAACCGGCGAGCAGATCTTCGTCTCCCCCGACCGCGAACGCGACGACTACATCGCCCGCTACCAGTCCCACGTCGCCGCCATCGACGAAGCCTGTAACTCCCGCGGCATCGACCACTACGAAGTCGTCACCGACCAGCCAGTCGAGCTAGCCCTCTACGACATCATCTCCTCCCGCAAACTCGACGGCCACTAACCAGCATTCGAAGATGGGAACCACGGAAGACTCGGAAATTCACGGAAAAAGCAAGACCTGCAATGGTCTGTTTACACATCACAAAAGTGCCCCGAACGAACTCGTAGGCGTTCCGTTCCTTCCGTGGTCAATACACAGCCCTCTGCTCTAACTCCCAATGGGCCTCCTCTTTCCTCTCTACTTTCTCGCCTTGGCCGGCCTCGCCGTGCCCTTGTTGCTGCACCTGCGTCGGAAGCCACCCAAGAACATTCAGGACTTCCCGTCGCTGATGCTTCTCAAGCCCTCGCCAGAGGAAAAGAAGACCAAGCGCCAACTCGACGACATCATCCTTCTTCTCCTCCGTTGCCTCGCCTTGGCGCTTTTGATCTTCGCCTTCGCCCGACCATTCTTCGGCAACGGCACCGAAGGCGACGGGCTCCGCAAAAACCTCGTCTTGCTCTTAGATCGTAGCGCTTCGATGCAACGCGATGGGCTCTGGGACGAAGCCACCGACAAGGCCGTCGATCTCGCCTCCGACCTAAACGCTCAGGACCGCCTCACCGTTCTGGCCTTCGGCAAGACCACTTCAGCCCTCGCATCCGACAGTTCTTGGGACGGCCTAGCCGGAAGCGAACGAGCCAACGGACTACGCAACCTGCTCAAGGAAATCGGCCCCGGCTGGGGAGCCACCGATCTCGGCGCCGCCCTACTCGTCGCCATTGGCCACACCCAGGACGACCACACCGACTCCTCCGATCCCGACGCGGCCGCCAACCAGATCCAATGGAACCACGAGGTCGTCGTCCTCAGCGATCTTCAAGCCGGCACCGACCTCGACCGGCTCGGCTCACTCCAGTGGCCAGAGGGAATCGAACTCAGACTTGTCCAAGTCGGGCTAGATAAAAAGGCGATCTCGAATGCCTCGATCCACCCCATGCCTCCAGCCGACGACGGCGCTATGCGCGTGCTCATCCGCAATGCCGAGGACTCAGGCAAGGAAACCTTCGAGATCTCCACAACCACCACCGACGGCAAGATGCCCGATGCGGCCAAGCCCCTCTGCGACTCCGCTTACGTCCCCGCCGGATTCTCGCGAGTCGTTACATTCTCCCAGCCGGCCAGCGAACACTTTGCCTTCACCGTCGCCCTGTTCGGCGACGACGAACCATTCGATAATCTCGTTTCGTTCGCCAAGCTCCAGCCACAAGACCTTGCCATCCAATTCCTCGGCGAAGCAGCCCAGCTCGAGAATCCGGACCAAGCAGGCTACTACCTAAAGCGCGCCTTCCAGCCGACCCCGACCCTCAACCCCACCGTCGCCGTAGGCACCCCCGACCCAGCCCGCGTCAGCAGCAGTTTCGCCGTCGTCGATGGCCCCGCCCCCGAGCTCGACGCCTTCCTGCAAGCCGGCGGCCACGCCTTGATTCTCGCCAGTCCTCGCACCGCACCACTGCTGCTCCGCTACGGCATCACCGACAGGGGCGAAGAAATCCCCGACCGCCATGCCGTCCTCACCGAAGTCGATTTCGAGCACCCCATCCTCGCCCCCTTCTCCGACGCCCGGCTCCGGGATTTCAGCAAGATCCGGACTTGGAGATACCGGAAACTCGAACTGACCACCCGCGCCCAGGAGCAATCGCGAATCCTCGCCACCTTCGACGGATCCGCGCCCGCCTGGATCGATATCCCCGCCGGCCCCGGCGGCGGACGCCTACTCGTCCTCGCCTCCAGCTGGGCCCCCCGCGACTCCCAGCTCGCCCTCTCCACCAAGTTCGTCCCGCTCCTCTACGGCAGTCTGAATTGGGCTGGCATCGACGCCCGCCAAGGCCTCCGCATCGAGGTCGGTGAGCGCCAAGCCTTCGCCGAACCCGGAATCATCACCACTCCCGACGGCACCACCATCGACATCGCCGCCGATCAGCTCTCCTTCACTCCCAAGACTCCCGGACTATTTCGATTCGATCCAAATTCAAGAGACGAGCCGGTCTTCTACCCAGTCAATCTCCACCCCGACGAAGGCGATCTCGGCCCACTCCCCGCCGACACCCTCAGCCAGTGGGGATTGCTCAAGCCGGGCGACTCCACCGAGTCCATCACCGCAATCTCAGATCCTGATACCGAAGAAAAATCTAAGCGCCCCGGCGCCCTCGTCGAAGCCGCCCAGCGCTCTTGGCGTTGGTGGATCATCGGCGCCCTAGCAATCCTCCTACTCGAAACCTGGTGGTCCAACCGCCACCGCTCCGCACCCTCGCCAACCACCGCCCAACCCAAAGCATAAACCCCGCCCTTCCTGTCATCCCAGAACCGAGCCCTCAGCAAAAGCAAAGAATGGGATCGCATCGGACGTAGCCGAAGGTAATCTCAATAGCCAGCGTCCGCACAAACTCCTTCCCATAGCCAACCTTTCCCCCAAAACCGCCGCCATCCGCCACCCCGCCATCCCACCTCTCCAACCCCGTTCCTAACCCAGCGTGAATCCGCTCATCCTCCAACACCTTCGCCCCGTCTACAATACGCTCCTCGCCGTGCGCCGCGATCGCGCCTTGGCACGTTGGCGAGTCGGGGCCGCTGCTGCCCTCCTCGCGCTGTTCCTAATCTTCCTCCTCACCGGCTGGTTCAATCTGCTGGTCGTCTTTGCCGCCCTCGGCATCGCCGTTATCGGCTCGAAAGTCATCGCCAGCCGCGTCATGGGCAACGACGACGACTTCGAAACCGCCATCCAGCGGGTCGAACAAGACGAACCCAACCTGCGCGCGGCGCTACTCACCGCCGCCGAACAAGTCCCCGGCCCCGGAGGCAAGCTCAACCACCTGCAAGAAACCCTCGTCCGCAACGTCGCCAACCACGCCCTCACCCACCGCTGGAACAAGGGCATCTCCGACAACGACCAGTCCGCCGCCGCCCGCTTCCTTAATCTGTCCACGATCGGCCTCCTCCTCTGCGGCCTACTCGCCGTCTTCGCACCCCACCTAGCCACCCACTTCGGCTGGCACAGCCAAGACCCCATCGTCGCCAAGCAGATGATCGAAGCCGAAGAGGAAGTCGTCGAACCCCCCACCGCCGACGACACCGCCCCCTTCATTATCGAAGTCACCCCCGGCGATATCGACATCGAACGCGGCACCCGCCTCATCGTCGAAGCCCACTTCCCAGAACGAGTGCCCAAGGCAGCCTCGCTCGTTATCCAGCCCCTCCTCGCCGACTCCGACTCGGAACCCGCACCGCCGCTTCGCATCCCGATGAAGCTCAGCCTTGGCGACCCCGTCTTCGCCGGCATCTACTCCCAGGTCGATGCCGACGCCGACTACCACGTCGAGATCGAAGGCTCCGAAACCCGCAGCGACACCTTCCGCATCGCCGTCTACGAACACCCGCAGCTGACCTCCGCCAACGCCACCGTCACTCCACCCGAATACACCGGCAAGGAGCCCCGCACGATCAAGGACACCCGCCGCGTCAGCGCCACCGAAGGCTCCGACATCGCCCTCGACTTCACCCTGAACAAGCCGATCACCAGGGCCCAACTCATCCCCGTCAAAGGCGATGCCGAGCCGATCCCCGTGGCCTTCGCTACTGACAGCAACCAAGCCACTCTCGAACTCGCCCCGACCGAATCCGGCAAGTTCCGGCTCGAACTTGTCGATGCCGACGGCCGTGCCAACAAGAAGCCTCCCGTGTTCTCGATCACCATTCTCGAGAATCTCCCACCATCAATCGAGCTGGTCTTCCCAGGCAAGGACCGCCGCGTCACCGCCCTCGAAGAAGTCGACGTCAAAGCCAAGCTCTGGGACGACTTCGGCATCCGTCAGATCGGCGCCACCTACTCGATCGGCGAAACCGAAAAAAACATCATCCTCGATCCCCTCCCAGAGCCGACCGAGGACAAGAACGGCAAGCCACTAAAGAAGAAGCGCAAACCCAAGATCCAAGTCTCCACTCGCATCGACCTAGAAGCACTCGAAGCCCAACCCGAGCAAGTCCTCAGCTACCACTTCTGGGCCGAGGATGTCGGCCCCGACGGCGAGGTCCGCAGGATCTTCAGCGACATGTTTTTCGCCGACATCCGCCACTTCGAAGAGACCTTCGAGCAGATGCCCGGCGGCAAAGTCCCTCCCGGTGAAGGTGAACCAGTCCAGAAGCTTCCGATGCTCCAGCGCGAAATCATGTCCGCGACTTGGAACCAAAGCCGCCCCGGTTGGAAAGCTGGAAAGGACAACAAGATGGCCGACATCGGCACCGTCGGAGAAGCCCAGCGCATCGCCGAAGCCATGGCCGGGCAAGCCCTCGCCGAAGCCGGAGATGACATCATCAAAAAGGCCCTACAGAAGGCCATGTTCCAAATGGATCAGGCCGCCCAAAAACTCGAAAAGATCGCCGCCTCCCAACCGAAGGACCCGTCCCCCGCCCTCCACGACGCCCTCAAGTCCGAGCGCCTCGCCTACCAGGCCCTACTCGAAGCCGCCGGTCGCCACACGCGGATTCAGAAGATGAAATCCGAGTCGTCATCTTCCCCGCCACCGGAGGACCCGACACTCAGCGACCTCGAGCTCAAAGAAGAGGAACTTGCCTACGAAGAGGAGAAGCTCGACGAAGGCGAACAAGCCAGCGAGGAACAGCAAAAGGAAGACCTCCTAGTGCTCAACCGACTGCGCGAACTCGCCCGTCGCCAAGAAGCCATCGCCGACAAGCTCAAGGAGCTCCAACTCGCTCTCGAAGAAGCCGAGACCGAGGCTGAAAAAGAAGAACTCCAAGACGCCCTCGCTCGCTTAAAGGAGCAGCAAGAAGAGCTCCTGCGCGAGATCGACGACCTTCAGGAACAGATGGAGCAGCCCGAGAACCGCGCCCGCATGGCCGAAGAATCCGGCCAACTCGAAGAGACCCGCGAGCAAGTGCAAGAAACCGGCGAGCAGCTCGACCAAGGCGAAGTCGAGCAAGCCGCCAACTCCGCCCAGCGCGCCGCCGAAGAACTAGAAGAGATCCGCGACGACTTCCAAGAACGCACCTCCGGCGAATTCGCCAAGGAGATGCGCGAAATGAAATTTCTAGCCAAAGAGATCTCCGAAGAACAAAAGGCGATCAGCGAAGCCATCGACGAAGTCGCCCAAGAAGGCCGCCCATCCGACGCCGCCGAGCGCGAAGAAAACTTCGCCAAGCGCGAATCCATCGGCGAGCGCACCAGGGCGCAAGAAGAACGCATCGAGCGCCTGCTCGAGAGCATGACTCAGACCAGTGAGGCCTCCGAACAATCCGAGCCCCTGCTCTCCGAAGCGCTCTACGACGGACTTCGCGACACCCAGATGGGCCAGACCGAAGACGCCGTCGAAGCCGCCGGTAAACTCTCCGAACGAGGCTACGACCCGCAAGCCCAAGAAGCCGCCGAGCTCGCCCAATCCGGAGTCGACCAGCTCAAAGAAGCCGTCGAGAAAGCCGCCGCCAGCGTCCTCGGCGACGAAGAACAAGCCCTCCGCTTCGCCCGCAAACAACTCGACCAAGCCATCGAAGACCTCGCCAAAGAGATCGAAGCCCAGACCGGCCAAAGCCCCGAACAGACCGGCAACGAAGGTCAAGAACCCGGCACCGAACAAGCCTCCAACGAATCCCCCGGCGAAGGCCAGGAACAAGGCGCGGGAGAAGGCGAAGGACAAGAGCCTTCCGAACAAGCCAGTGCCAAGGGCAAGGGTAAAGGCAAGGGCCAAGAGCCCGGTGAAGGTGAAGGCCAAAGCGAATCCCCCTCCGAGCAAGCCAGCGCCAAAGGCAAGGGCGAGGGCCAAGAACCCGGCGAAGGCGAAGGCCAAAGCGAATCCCCCTCCGAGCAAGCCAACGCAAAAGGCGAGGGCCAAGAACCCGGCGAAGGTGAAGGCCAAGGCGAATCCCCTTCCGAGCAAGCCAGCGCAAAAGGGAAGGGCAAAGGCAAAGGCCAGAAACCCGGACAAGGCGAGGGTCAGGGCGAAGGCCAAGAACCTTCCCAACAAGCTAGCGCCAAAGGCAAAGGAAAGGGTAAGGGAGAAGGCCAGGGCGAAGGCGAAGGCCGGTCAGAACAAGCCAGCAACTCCCCCGGCAAAGGGAAGGGTAAAGACGAGGGTGAAGGACAGGGCCAAGGGCAAGGCGCGGGCCAAGGCAATAGCCAACAGGCCAGCAACAGTTCCCAACAAACAGGCGGCGACTCCATCGGCGGAACCGAGAACGGTGGCGACTCCCCCGGCGGCGGCCTGTTCTTCTTCGACGATCTCCCCGAGGTCCCGTTCAAGGAAGAGCCCGGCGTTCTCACCGGCGAAACCGAAGACTACCGCGCCTGGGCCGACAAGCTCCGCCACGTCGAAGAGATCCTCGAGACCCCCGAGTTACGCGCCCAAGCAGCCCGCGCCGCCGACCGTGCCGGCGACGTTCGCCGCGAGGTCAAACGTAACGACACCGCCCCGTCTTGGGGCGTCGTCCTGAAAGACGTCTTCGGCCCACTCGTCCGACTCCGCGACGACGTCGACGAAGAACTCCTCCGCCGCTCCAGCGATGACAAACTCGCCCCCATCGACCGCGACCCCGTCCCCCGCAAATTCGAAGACCTCGTCCGCCAATACTACAAAGCCGTCGGCAGCGGCGCAGACAACAAAGACGACCTCCCCTAGCCAAGAACAACACCAAAGCCTCCAACAAGCCAGTTACGATCGCCGGCCTTGTCATCCCGAACCGAGCTCCCAGCGAGCTATGTAAGAATGGGAGCGTAGCGGACATAGCCGAAGGCAAATCTCTGGACAACCTGTTGGCCGCGACTCCCCCAAACAACTCCCGCCAACCAAATCACTCCCCCCACTTGAACGAGCCGACTAACCATTCTCCCCCAATTCCCCAATTCCCAACCCACCCATGCCACCCGACTCCCAACTCATCCTCAACGCCCAACAGTGGACCCTCCCCGCCGTTGTCGTCGGAGTCGTCGCGCTCGTACTCCTCGGTCTCGGCTACGGCCGCAAGACCATGCCTCTCGGCCGCCGCATCCTCGCCGCTTTCCTCAAGGCCCTCGCCTTTGGCCTACTCCTACTCGCCTTGCTCGATCCCTTGCTCACCCGTGAACAACCGAAGAAAGGAGCCAACCTGTTCACCGTCCTCGCCGACGACTCCGCCGGCCTTTCCATCAGCGAAACCGACGGCGCCGAGACCCGCGGAGCCCAGCTCAAGAAACTCCTCTACAACCCCACCACCAGCGGCCCGACCGCTTGGCTGGGAAAAATCGCCGAAACCTTCCAGCTCAGCTCCTTCACCTACTCCGACAAACTCCGCCAGGTCGAAAGCTTCTCCGCCCTCGGCTTCCAAGGCGGCGCGTCCAACACCATCGCCTCCCTCGAAAGCGTCGGCGAACTGCACGCCGCCCAACCGCTCGCTGGTATCCTACTCCTCACCGACGGCATCGCCACCGACGGGGCCAAGATCGACGACTTGGCCGAAGACCTTCCCCCCATCTATCCGGTCGTCATTGGCACCGCCGCCGACCTTCCCGACCTCGGTATCGGCTCCGTCTCGGTTAGCCAAACCCCGTTCGAAGATGCCCCGGTAGAACTCCAAGTCTCGCTCGACGCCAACGGCTTGAACGGAACCAAGCCCACCGTTCACATCACCGAGATCGGCCCCGATGCAGGCGAGAATCCGATCGATGAACAACAGACGGTCGAGATCATCGACGACTCCGCCGACCTCCGCTTTCGCCTACGCCCCGACGGCACCGGCATTCACTTCCTCAAGATCCACGCCTCCGCTCCAGAAGGAACCACCGAGGCAACCGACCAAAACAATACCTTCCTCGTAGCCGTCGACCGCAGTGGCGGCCCGTATCGGATTCTCTACATCAGCGGACGGCCCAATTGGGACTTCAAGTTCCTCCGCCGCGCCCTCGAAGTCGATCCCGAGATCGACCTCACCGCCCTCATGCGCCTAGCCCGCCGCGAGCCCAAGTTCGAATGGCGCGGCCGCAACGGCGAGAACACCAACCCGCTATTCCGAGGCTTCGACGGCACCGACGAAGACCTCCGCTACGACCAGCCCGTGCTCATTCGCGTCGATGTCGAGGACGAGACCGAACTACGCGGCGGCTTCCCCAAGGTCCCCGAGGAACTATTTCCGAAGTACCACGCCATCATCCTCGACGATCTCGAGTCGGCCTTCTTCAGCCTCGACCAGATGGAACTGATCCGCGACTTCGTCGGCCAACGCGGCGGCGGACTCGCCATGCTCGGCGGGGTCGAATCCTTCGGCGGCGGCGACTACGCCCGCACCCCGATCGGCGAACTCCTCCCCGTCTATCCATCCGCACCCGGCGCAGGTCGTAAGCTCCTGTCCATCGACTTCACCCGCGAAGGACTGCTCGAGCCATGGGTCCGCCTGCGCGACAACGAAGCCGCGGAAAAAAGTCGACTCAAAGGCATGCCCTACTTCCGCGCCGCTAACCCACTGGGCTCGATCAAGCCGGCCGCCAGCGTGCTTGCCATCACCAAAACAGAAGACCTGGACTTCATCGACGAGGATCACACCCGCCCCCCCCGGCCAGCACTTTCCTCCCAACGCTACGGCGATGGACGCGTCGCCGCCCTCGCCATCGCCGACATGTGGCGCTGGGGCTTGTCGTCGAGAGAAGCCGGAGAAGACCTAGCCAAGACTTGGCGCCAGTTGGTTCGCTGGCTAGTCGCCGACGCCAAGGGCCGCGTCCGCTGCGCCCTCCCCGACGGCGAACCACCGCTCGGCCAACCGCTACAAATCCGCATCGACGCACTCGACGAGAGCTTCCTGCCCATGGCCGACGCCCTTGTCCGCATCGAAGTCCAGCAACTCGGAGACGGAAGCCCAGCGGAAATCGATCCAAACTTAGAGGAAATCGAACCGCTCACCGCCGAGCCCACAACCGTCCTCCTCAACGCCGAGCCCAGCATCGACGAGCCCGGCACCTTCACCGCCACCTACGTCCCCCGACAACCCGGCGCCTACCGCATCAGCGCCACCGCCACCGACCCCGAAGGCGAGCCCATCGGCACCGCCGAAGCCGGCTGGACCATCAACCCCGCCGCAGCCGAGTTCCGCTCCCTCCAAGTCGACCGCGCCTTCCTCGAAGCCCTCGCCACCCGCACCGGCGGCAAGGTCCTCGAACCCACCGCCCTCACCACCTTCGCCAACGACCTCGACTCCCTAGAAGCCCCCATCATGGAAATCTGGTCCCGCCCCCTCTGGCACACCGCCTGGGTCTTCCTCGCCATCCTGATCTGTTTGCTGTTGGAGTGGGCGCTGAGAAGATCGGGTGGGATGAGGTAGCCGCCCTAACGTCCGACGGCACAGTTAAATCGATCTTCCACCACTTCAGTAATCAAATTTCCCTCACTACGAACCCTGCTTGGAGTTCGGAATTAAAACTTCCCTCTAGGGCTATATAGCCCATTGAAAATACTTCATGTTTAAAAGGCGAACTAACAATCTTCCCTCCTGATTCATGATATAAACTCCACCCCAACTTATCGTAAAATTCGTGATTTATACTCATCTGCTCCATTGATGCCGTCTCGACTATTGCATAACTGAAACGACATCCGAGATACGCCGCGTGGTTCAAAAGATGAGAGATGCTATCTGATCCAAATTTTCTACGTCGAAACTCAGGAACGATCTCCACACTGCGAATATAGGCGGCTGGATAGATCTCTTCGATCTTCACAATACTCATCTGTTCAACGATACCTCTGCTTCCGAACCAGCCCCGATCTCCTTCCTCAGCCTCCTCTCTTGTGTCGACAATATCCATACTAACACTCCCGATTTGACACCCTTCGAATTGGCAGATTGCATTGTACTTGGTCATTGACCAGAACATAGATTTCATTTCCCTCCGGTAAGGCACCGAACCACCCCATTTTACAAATCGGCAATTTTACATAGGAGGAATTTAACCAACTACGTAAACAGCGATAATTTCGTGGGGCGACCTCGACTCCCTCGAAGCGTCTCAGTCATAGACGTCTGGAACTCCCTCTTGCCTCAAGCACGCCGCGAGGGCAACCCTCGGAGTCTTCACTCGATTGAACGCTGAGGCGGACCAGGGGGATGGCCAACTCTCGATTGAAAGGCCCACTACCTTACGTAGGACGGTAGTCAATTCCGAATTGAGACCACAGATGACCGAGGATCTCCCTTTTCTGTTAACTTTGGGATATCTTCATCCGACAGGAAATCTGAGATTAGGTCTGGATGAATAGCGAGATTGACGTTCTCTGGTAGCACTTGCGTTGTTTTGAGTGTTAAGATCTTATCTACGGGTGAAAGTCTGACTTTCGAGAGAATTTAGGCTGCTTTGTCCCAGCATTGGCGGCGGTAGTCGTTCCAAGTTTCGTCCCATTGGTCCGATTTTGTGATGGTCCGGAGAACAAGAACGCTCTTGCCTTTTTCTCGATCCCAGCGCATGCCGCTACGACACATGCGCTCCTTAACAATCGTCTTACAAGCCGCCTCAGTTGGGCCGCTCCCAATCGGCAGGCTTCGTT